>Ga0316201_10004521_pt1 | contig 10507 bp, 10 predicted proteins | sample CS6wburrow_MG_FD_204516 | JGI IMG/M metagenome (GOLD analysis project Ga0316201, IMG submission 204516) | Coastal sediment microbial communities from Delaware Bay, Delaware, United States - CS-6 worm burrow | ecosystem: Environmental > Aquatic > Marine > Coastal > Sediment | place: USA... | reverse complement strand
TTCTTCGGTGGAAATCGCAAATTTTGACTTGTCGAACAAGCGCCGCAGCATCGGTGCCGGAGCGGAAAAATTCGAGCTGTATTCCGAGCTGGCCATCACCGGAAAGTCTTCTTTCGGCAAGGTCGCAAGGTTAAAATGTGACCGGCCCGCTTCGACTGAAAGCCGCCCGGAGGTGCCATCATCGGAGAGAGTGACCAAGGCGCCATCAGGCAGCTTGCGCACGATCTCGTGCAGCATGACGGCAGAAACGGTGGTTGCGCCGGCGCGTTCGACCTGTGCGGGGGCATTGTCAACCACTTCGATATCCAGGTCGGTGGCGCGGAAATGCACGTCCGCACCTTCGGCCTCGATCAAAACATTGGCGAGGATAGGGATAGTGTTGCGCCGTTCAACAACCGATTGTGCCTGAGCGACAGCCTTCAGCAATACGCCGCGTTCAATGCTGAGTTTCATGCCCTCTCACTCCTGATCGTCTGGCCTGGTCACGTGGCCGGGAGGGGCACGGTAACCGTTTTCGCCTGTGGCACAAGTGTTATTTCAGAGTTTTCGGGCGTATTGCGGTGGTAAGTCAAGGCCTTGGACAGATGAAGTGTTTGACCGAACGAATGCGCACGCGCAAGCTTGTGGGAAAGCACGGGGAGAGGTCGACGGGATGATGATCACCAAAGCGCAGGCGCGAGCCGCAGCCGAGCAGTACCGGGAAGAAGGCTATAGCCTGATCCGGCAGGTCGTTGCGGGCGAAGAGCTCGAGACTCTGAAGGCAGAGACCGAGCGGATGTATCACGAGGGGATGACGCATCACACCACATGGCGGCATGGCAATCTTGCCTTTGAAATCTTACCCGAAGAAGATTTTGGCCAGCGCTATGTGATTCAGGCCTATTGGATGAGCTGGATATCGGCCTTTTTTGAAGAGTTTCGCCGATCACAATCCTATCTGACCCTGCTGGAGCCGATCCTTGGCCGCAATATCAAGCAGGTGGCGCAACAGATCCATTGGAAGCCACCCGGCGCGGGGCTGACCGGGTATCGTTTTCATCAGGATCTGCGATTTCGCGACGCGCGTTCGGCCTATCGCGATATCGTGGCATCGACGCTGAACACCGGGCTGGCCATTGACCCTTCGACACTGGAAAACGGCTGCCTTCAGGTGGTACCGGGATCACATAAACGTGGCTATCTGGGATTGTCGGACGACGGTGACGGGCAGATCATGAAGGGCCTGACGGCAGAGGATGAACTGAGGGCCAAAGGGATTGCGCCGAATGAGATTGTGGCGCTGGAGATGGAGCCGGGGGACATCGCCCTCTGGGGGCTTTTGACAGTGCACGGGTCGTTGCCTAACCAGTCTGATCAAGACCGGGCGTTTGCGATATCTTCCTATGTGCGGGCGGAGAACTCGGCGCGCGGCGAATGGGCGTTTCACGACGGGCAATCAATGCCTCTGGGGCCTGAACCGCGGTTGTGCAAATGGGAAGGGTTGCATGACCGGCCCGAGCCACATTACGTCTACCAGAAATGGTATGCGTGATCAGCCTCAGGCTTCGAGCTGACGGCGCAAAAGTTCGAGATCTTCTTCGATCTGGGCATCCTGGGCGCGCAACTCTTCAATCCGGCGTACGCCATGCATCACAGTTGTATGATCGCGACCGCCAAAGCGGCGGCCGATCTCGGGCAGCGAGCGCGAGGTGAGCTGTTTGCACAGATACATCGCAACCTGACGTGGCCGGGCGAATGTGCGCACGCGCTTTGGGCCGACAATGTCAGAGAGCCGGATGTTGTAATGCCCAGCCACCTGTTTTTGGATTTCTTCGATGCTGATCTTGCGCTCGGATGCGCGCAGGATGTCCGCAAGACAATCCTGGGCCAGTTCCAGCGTGATTTCGCGGCCCACCAGAGAGGCAAAGGCGAACAGCCGGGTCAACGCCCCTTCGAGCACGCGGACATTGGTGCTGATCCGCTGAGCGAGGAACTCAAGCACCCCATCGGCCAAGGCGAGCGAAGGATATTGCGCCTGCTGGATCACCACTTTCGACTGCAGGATGCCAAGGCGCAGTTCATAATCGGTGGGATGCAAGTCAACCACCAGGCCGCATTGCAGGCGGCTTTTGATCCGGTTTTCCAGATCCTTGATTTCGCCCGGGGCGCGATCGGCAGAGATGACAATCTGGCGGTTCTGATCCACCAGTGCATTGAAAGTGTGGAAAAACTCCTCCTGTGTGGAATCTTTGCCAGCGATGAATTGCACATCATCGACCATCAGCACATCAACCGAACGGAAAAGCTCTTTGAAGTCCATCATCTTGCGCTCGCGCAGGGCCTGAACAAAGCGATACATGAATTGCTCTGCCGAGAGGTAAAGCACGTTGAGGTCGGGCCGACGGGTGGTCAGCTCTTGCGCGATGGCATGCATCAGGTGGGTTTTACCCAGCCCCACGCCGCCGTAAAGGAACAGTGGATTGAAAGTCACCGGGCCGCCTTCGGCAACCCGTTTGGCAGCTGCATGGGCAAGCTCGTTCGGCTTGCCGACGACGAAGCTTTCAAAGGTGAACCGCGGGTCCAGCGGGGCGGCAGGCAGGAGGTCATCGCGCGCTGCTGTTCCAGCGGGTTTAACCGATGCCGGGATGGCCGATTTGCCAGCAGGCGGCGATTTTTTGGAAGCCGTAGCGGGCACATCAAACCGAATACGGCGCACATCAGCCCCCAAATTGGTCATCTGGTAGAGGATCACCTCGCCGAAATTCTGGCGCACATAGTTGCCAAGAAAACTGGTCGGGACATGGATTGTGGCGATTCCATCGCGGAGGTTGTCGAATTCAAGTGGTTCAATCCAGGTCTTGAAGTTATTCTTCCCGATGGTTTCAAGAAGAGCCTTCTGAACCTGCCCCCATTGTTCCTGCGTCATTTGTGTCCCGATCCGTTTTCACTGTCTTTTGCCGCGGCGCACAACATGTCCGATCGCCAACCCGGACACGGCGAGACGGGGCCAGACCTGAAAACAGCACCCTTTACACATCGCCAAAGGGCAACGCGTGGAACTGTCCGATCCGGACCGGTCAATGCGATTTTGCATCCCTATCCATCGGCATCTGATGTCCCCAAAAGATCAGACGCACAGGTTTGCAAAATCACACAAGCTTGTTGGACAAGGCAGCGCCGGACCCCCGGCAACCCCCCGCAAATCCGCCCCGAACATCGAGGCTGGAAGCGGTTCGGTTAGATCTTGTCCCCCCAAGTCAAAGTGACTCGCAGGGAGGAAATTAGCAACAGGCTGTGGAGTGGGGCAACGAAACTTCGCGCTTGACTCGGCTTTTTCCCGAAAAGAATCTGTGAAGCCCTTATGGGTCAAGGAAATAAGGCGATTGAAACAAAAAAGAGGCGCCCGTGCAGGAGCGCCTCTTTTTCCATATTCGGATAGGAATCGGTTCAGCCGAGCGATTTGACCCGTGCTGTCAGGCGCGACATTTTGCGCGCTGCGGTGTTCTTGTGGAAGATACCTTTGGTCACACCGCGCATCAGTTCGGGTTGTGCGTCACGCAGTGCGCTCTGTGCTGCGCTCTGATCTCCCGAAGCAATGGCTTCTTCAACTTTGCGAATGAAGGTGCGGATGCGCGAGCGGCGCGCCTTGTTGACGGCAAAGCGACGCTCATTTTGACGCGCGCGCTTTTTGGCCTGGGGCGAATTAGCCATGGATGGGCCCTTTCTGGTTCGGTTCAAACGATTTCGCACGTAATAACCCGAACGGGCCCCCGAAAGATCGGGGCATGATTCTTGCCAAAGCGGGCATCACGCGCATGTCTGAGGCCGCTTAATACGGATTTGGCCAGGAAATGCAATTGAGAATGTGCAACGCTTGACGGAATGCTTTCGCGAGGTGCTGGCGCTATGGATTCAGTCTGTGTTAGCCAATGCCAAAAAGAAAGCAGGAGAGCAGATGCTGCACAAAGAGATCATCGTCCAGTCCGCGGCGCTGCTCAAAACCCTCAATGATGCAGGTTTTGACTGTGAAGCCGACGATGATTTTGAAAGCATCAACAAATGGGTGGTGCGCGGACCAAAGCCGACGCAGCACCCCAAAATTTCTTTGACGCGAAACGACTATGTCAGAGGCAGTGCATTCTGGGCCTTCCTCATGCAGGACGGTGTGCGGGTGGGTCGTTTGGGGGCGCGGTACTATGACTTGAAGGGCGAGCCGTTAGGCAATTACCTCCGGCGCTCGAGCAATGCGCAATTTGGGAACGGGGGTGACGTGGTCGACTATGTGGCGCCGTCGGTTTCGCAACTTATCGGCGGAAGGTTGGTTTTTTTTGGCGATTTGCAGATCGCCCGAGATTTGCACACCAGCCGCAAAACCCTTTCGGCGTTTGCCCGCCTTACGATGGTTCTAGCAGGCATGACCTGGCCCGATTTCGACTGGATGTATGCATTCGTGACCAAAAAACATGCCCGCCATGCCGATCTCTATGGCTTCACTTACCGCGTGCCGCGGGTGATGACGTGGAAAGAACCAGTGCCGCAAGGGCGCGATGACACCCATGTTCTGGTTGCAATTCCGGCCGCCGATTTTGGGCATCTGTTACGCACCGGTGAAATGAGTGAGCTTTGAAAACCCCAATGTCAGCTTCTTGCCGTCGACGTCTCTCACCGGGGCCAGCAAACGGCGATAGGTACCTCTGATACGAATGCCGTCGGACACCGTATCAATCTTCTTGTCCATGATCAGATAGGGTTTGTCGGCACAATCGATATGCGCCTGAACGATTTCCTGCCGCGCCTTGTCATCATAGCAGTTTATCACTTCCGTGTAGGTTTTGACCTCGAGAATGCGAAAGTATTTGGCCGAGAGGCTTTTTGACCCGATGCGGTAGGGTGTGGGAATTCGATCACCCGGTTTGGTCGGCAGGTATAGATTGACCCAGTCGATCAGCTCTTTGCAGTTCACCAGTTGATTGTTGTTGGCGATGAGCCAGTCGAGCATGTCATCTATGCTGACTTGATAGCCATGGCTTGTCATGGCGGCGACTTGTTTGTTCACCAGATCCGATAGCAAGCGGGCTGTCTCAACCTGGAGCGTATTGGCATTGGGGACGGGCTCGAATGTCATCGGCGATTGATTGCCCGAAAAGTGGCTGAGCGGCAGATTGAGCGCGGTGGCGAGCCTGTCGATCGAGGTGAATGGTATCTCGCGGTGATTGTGAATCTGCGAGTGCAGCGTGGAATAGCGAAGACCGGCCTGCTTGCAAACCGCTGCAAGAGACAGCCCGCGCGATTTGCAGGCGCTCAGAATGAGATCGCCTAGGTCCATTTGGATGTCCACATATGTGTATTCATGTCAAGTTGAATTGACACATGCATAAACGCTGGTCAACTCGGCTTTGTGAAGTGACGCGCATTCATTGCGCGGTATGTTTTTTGATCAAAGGGTGGGGGAAGTGAAGAGTAAGAACGGCATTGATAACCGTGTCGAGGAAGTTTTTAACGAACCGGACCCACAGCGCCGCCAGGCGCTGTCGAGACAGCTTCGAGCCGAAATCTGGGATATGCTGAGCGAAGTGGAACGGACCCAGGTTCAAAAAAATGGGTTCGAAATTCCGGTGCAGGGGCGTGGGTTGAAAAAAATCAAATAGGCTGGTGCCGTGCTGCGAGTTGACAATACCCGGCCATTAGAGCGGCCGGGCAGCATGGTGTGGCGCTGTTACCGGTCGCGGAACTGGGCCTGGCGTTTTTCCATGAACGCGGCCATGCCTTCCTTTTGATCTTCGGTGGCGAAGAGCGAGTGAAACACCCGGCGTTCAAACAGCAGACCTTCGCGCAGGGTGGTCTCATAAGAGCGATTCACCGATTCTTTCACCGCCATGACCGTGATCATGCTTTTCTCGGCGATTTTCGCGGCGGCGCCCATGGCTTCTTCCATCAGCTTCTTGGCCGGTACAACCCGGGAGACGAGCCCGGCGCGCTCGGCCTCGTCGGCATCCATGAAGCGACCGGTGAGGTTCATGTCCATGGCCTTGGACTTGCCGATAAACCGGGTCAGGCGCTGGGTTCCGCCCAGGCCGGCCATGACGCCGAGGTTGATCTCGGGCTGACCAAACTTGGCTGTATCTGCCGCGATCAGGAAATCGCACTGCATCGCCAGTTCGCAGCCCCCTCCCAAAGCATAGCCCGCAACCGCGCCGATCACCGGCTTGCGCACCCGCAACATGGCTTCGGTTTCCGGGGTGAACAGATCTTCGCAGAAGACGTCGGTGAAGCTTTTTTCGCTCATCATCTTGATATCGGCCCCGGCGGCAAAGGCCTTTTCCGAGCCGGTCAGGACGATGCAGCGGACTTTTTCGTTTTCCTGGGCCTCGGTCATCGCCTGGGCCAGCTCGGTCAGAAGCTGGTCGTTGAGCGCGTTGAGCGCATCGGGGCGATTGAGTTTGATGAGGCAGATGTGGTCTTCTACTTCGACGATGATCGTCTCAAAGGCCATGGGTCAAGCTTTCAGCTGTTTCGCATGAAGCCGATTCCTTACCATTGTGGGCGGGCGGATCAAGTTATCTTTGGCATTGCGGACAGTAGAAACTTGAGCGTCCGGACTGAACGATTCGGCGAATTTGACCGGGGCACCCGGGTGTGCGGCAGGCGGCTCCTTCGCGATCATAGACGTCGAAACTGTGCTGGAAATACCCCAGTTCGCCGCTGGCCTGGCGGAAATCCCTGAGGCTGGATCCCCCGGCGGTGATGGCCTGATCGAGAACATCGCGGATGATCGGAACAAGGGTGGCGATCCGTGCCGCGCTGATCCGCCCGGCCTTTCGGGTCGGCGCAATATGAGCGCGATGGAGCGCCTCGCAGACATAGATATTGCCCAAACCCGCGACAATACGTTGATCCAGCAGGGCGGATTTTACGGGCGTGTTTTTGCCTTTGAGGGCGCTGATCAGGTAGGTTTCGTCAAACGCATTGCCCAGCGGTTCGGGGCCGAGTTTGGCGAGCAGAGGGTGCTGATCGGCGGTCTCGGTTGGCAACAGGTCCATGGCGCCAAAACGGCGCGGATCGTTGAAAGTGATCCGCGCGCCGTTCGACATATCAAGGATGACGTGGTCGTGTTTTTCGTGGGCCGGGTGATCGTGGACAAATTGCCCCAGCGGGTCACCCGACACCGTCATCCGGCCCGACATGCCGAGATGGATCAAGAGAGATTCGTTCCGGTCGAGGTCGGCGAGGATGTATTTGGAGCGACGCCTGAGTTGGCTGACATGGCGTCCGGTGAGACGTTGCGCAAAGTTCTCCGGGAACGGCCAGCGCAGATCGGGGCGGTTGACCCGTGCGCGGATGATGGTGGCCCCCTCCATCGAAGGGACAAGGCCACGACGGACGGTTTCAACTTCGGGGAGTTCGGGCATTGGTATTTCCGGTCATTGCAGCGCATTGTGCGTATCCTGTGCCCGTTATAGAGAGAGGGTCGGAACCCTTAAGGCAAGACCTATGACCGAGAAAACCACCCATTTCGGGTTTCAGGATATCCCCGAAGGCGAGAAGGCCGGGCGGGTGCAGGGCGTGTTTGGCTCGGTCGCCAGCAAATACGACGTGATGAACGACGCCATGAGCCTTGGCATTCACCGCATCTGGAAGGATGCGATGATGGATTGGCTGGCGCCGCGACCGGGGCAGAGTTTGCTGGATGTGGCGGGCGGCACCGGCGATATCTCGTTCCGGTTCCTCAAACGCGCCGGGCACGGACATGCCACCGTGCTGGACCTGACCGAGCCGATGCTGATCGAGGGGCGCAAGCGGGCCGAGGCCGACAGGATGGCGGACAGTCTGGATTGGGTGGTCGGTGATGCGATGGCGCTGCCGTTCGCCGATAACTCATTCGATGTTTACACGATCAGCTTTGGCATCCGAAACGTGACGCGACCGCAGGAGGCGCTGAACGAAGCGTTCAGGGTGCTGAAACCCGGCGGCCGGCTGATGATTCTGGAGTTCAGCCAGATTCCCAATGAGATGATGCAAAAGGTCTATGACCTTTATTCATTCAACATCATTCCGCAGCTGGGCAAGGTGATCGCCAATGACCGCGACAGCTATCAATACCTTGTTGAATCCATTCGGCAATTTCCGGATCAGGAGACGTTCCTTGAAATGGTGAAAGCCGCCGGGTTCGAGCAGGCGAAATACCGCAACCTGACGATGGGCGTGGCCTGTCTGCATTCGGGCTGGAAGCTGTGAGAGGACCGCATAATATCATCCGATTGATCCGCACCGGGGCGACGCTGGAGCGGACCGGGGCGATGAAGGTGATCCTGGACGGGTATGAGGCGCCCAGGCTGATGCGGGTGGTGTTGCGCGGGCTGGTCTGGCCATTTCAATGGCTGGGCGCGAAGGGCGACACATCAATGCCGCCGGCGACGCGGGCGCTGACGGCATTGGGTCCGGCTTATATCAAGTTTGGTCAGATTCTGAGCACCCGGCCCGATGTGGTGGGCGATGATCTGGCGGTGCAGCTCAGAGTGTTGCAGGACAAGCTGCCACCCTTTGCGACCGAAACCGCCCGAGAGAGCATTCGTGACGAGCTGGATGTGCGGGTGGATGAGGTGTTTGCCGAGTTTTCCGATGCGGTGGCGGCGGCGTCAATTGCGCAGGTGCACAAGGCAAGACTGCGTGACACGGGCGAAGAGGTGGCGGTGAAGGTATTGCGCCCGGGCATCGAGCGGGCGTTTCAGCGCGACATAGATGCATTTTACCTGGCCGCCAGCGTGATAGAATTCCTCAGCCCAGCCTCGCGGCGGCTCAGGCCCAGCGATGTGATCGCGCATTTCGAAGGGGTGGTGAAAGGCGAGTTGGACCTGCGGCTGGAAAGCGCGTCGGCCAGTGAGTTTGCCGCTAATACTGCCGCGGATGCGGGTTTTCGCCTGCCGGATGTCAAATGGGCCTATTCCAGCCGCCGGGTGATGACGATGGGGTGGGCCGAAGGCCTTCCGCTGGGCGATAACGCGGCGCTTGAGGCGGCAGGTCATGACCTGCATGCGATCGGTGAGCGGGTGCTGCAATTGTTCCTGAGCCACGCGTTGCGCGATGGGTTTTTTCATGCCGACATGCATCAGGGCAATCTGAAGGTGGCCGCAAATGGCGATATCATTGCCTATGATTTCGGCATCATGGGTCATATTGATGAATATACCCGCCGGGTTTATGCCGAGATCCTGTTCGGCTTTATTCAGCGCGATTACCAGCGTGTGGCCGAGGTGCATTTCGAGGCCGGTTACGTGCCTGCAGATCGCGATGTTGACGAGTTTGCCCGGGCGCTGCGCGCCGTGGGCGAGCCGATATTCGGCATGGATGCCAGCCAGATTTCAATGGGTCGACTGTTGAGCTATCTCTTTGAAGTCACAGAACGTTTCGGGATGGAGACGCGCACCGAGCTGATCCTTTTACAGCGCACGATGGTGGTGGTTGAAGGGGTTGCAAGGTCGCTGTCTCCGCATCTGAACATCTGGGATGTGGCCAAGCCGATTGTGGAAGACTACATCAAAGGGTCGATTGGGCCGAAAGCAATCGCGCGGGATCTGGCCAAGACGGCGCAGGTGCTGGCACGGTTCGGACCGCGGCTGCCGGGTCTGGTAGAAGCGATGCTGATCCGTCAAAGCGCGCGCGATGCGCCACAGAGCCAGAAGACGCGCTCTTGGAAAGGTGCACAGTGGCTGGTGGCGGGGGGGATAATCGGCGCCGGTATTGCCGCGCTTGTCATGGCGGTGTGAGACACTGATTTCAACCTGGTCGCGCCTGTTCCACGGGCCGAAACAGCGCCCAAGCGGGGCAATATTGCGACAGTGATGCGACGAGACGGCGTTGGCCTAACATGCCAACTGTTCAATTGCGCTCATTGGCCCTAAACTACGCAAAACAATACGAGCGGCAGGAAACGAACATGCAGGCGCGGACTTCTTTTGCAGCGATTTGGACACTGACGCTGATCCCGGCGATTGCAGCGGGTGACAGCCTGGTTACCTACTCGAAAAACATGTATGGCACACCCGGTGGTCTGATCGACATGCCCACAGCCGAGATGGCGCCGGACGGCGAGTTGTCGGGCACGATTTCGCATTCCGGGGGCACCACGAAGACCACCCTGAGTTTTCAGATCCTGCCGCGGCTGACCGGGTCGTTCCGCTATTCGGCACTGTCGAATTATCGCCCTGGGCGCGGGACACCGGGGGCCTATCCCAATTCATCCTATTATGACCGGTCATTTGACCTGCGCTACCAGTTGTTGACCGAAGGCACCTATCGCCCCGGCGTGGCTGTCGGGCTGCGCGATTTCATCGGGACCGGGCTTTATGCGTCGGAATACCTGGTAGCGACGAAATCCATCGGATCGCAGGTTCGGGTGACTGGAGGTTTGGGCTGGGGCCGGTTGGGCAGTTTCAACAGTTTTACCAGCACGGGCACGCGGCCGGCGCTGGGTGCCATCGGCTCGGGCGGGAACCTGCGCACGGATCGATGGTTTCGCGGGCCGGTATCG
>Ga0316201_10004520_pt1 | contig 10507 bp, 10 predicted proteins | sample CS6wburrow_MG_FD_204516 | JGI IMG/M metagenome (GOLD analysis project Ga0316201, IMG submission 204516) | Coastal sediment microbial communities from Delaware Bay, Delaware, United States - CS-6 worm burrow | ecosystem: Environmental > Aquatic > Marine > Coastal > Sediment | place: USA... | reverse complement strand
ACCGTTTCGCCCGGCATCATGCGGACATCGCCTTCGCGCAACTTCGCACGCTCTGGCAGAACGCCGGTTCGCCCGATTCCCTGGTCGTGCTGGCGCCCGGCAGTTTCGCTGACACCCAGCTTTCATTGCTGCTTGGCATGGTCGAGGCGCTGCCGGCCCGCACCGGCGCGCTGATCGACAGCGCCCTGGCGGCCTGCCTGGACGTCCACGGCGACACGGTGTTCGTCGACCTGCAGATGCACGAGTCGGTCCTGACGGTGTGCCGCCCCGAGGGCGGCACGGTCCGAATCGTCGACCAGGAGATATTTCCGGGGCTTGGCATGCTCCAGGTCCAGAATTCGGTGGCCCGCCACATCAGCGATTTGCTGATTGAAAGCTACCGCTTCGATCCGCTGCATTCCTCCTCGTCCGAGCAGGCGATATACGACCAGATACCACACTGGCTGACCCGGCTGCGCTGGGAAAGCGACGTCTCCATCAAGCTGACGTCGGACTCCGGCGAGCATCCCTGCATCCTCCGCCGGGACAAGATCCGGGCGCTGATCGGCGAACGGATGGCGAGCGTGCGGACATTCCTGGACAAATGGCCGGACTGCAGGCGCGTGCTGTCGCATGCCTCCAACCTGCTGACCGGCCTGGCGGACGAATTCGCCGATGCCGGCGTGCTGGATCAGACCGCCGCTACCGAGCGCTGCCTGTCCCGGTACGAAGAGATCCTGGAACAGGTTGACGGCGTGTACCTGCTGCGGGAAGTGCACCGACTCGAATCCGATGCGCCCCTCCCTGCGCCGGGCATGAACGGGGAACCGCTGGCGACGCATATTCTTTACGGCGATCTGGCATTGCCGTTGAACAGGCCTGTCAGCATCCGCCTGGCGGAAGACGGCCCGCAAATGACCACCGAAATCGACGATGCCGCCGCGCTCACCGTGGTGCTGCGCAACCACTCGCTCGAGGCGCTGCATCGAACCACCGACGTGTCGCTGCCGCCGAACTGCCGTCCGGGTGAGTCCATTGACCTCGGGGGGCACCAACTCAGGCTGATCCGCGTCCGCAATGCTTAAGAAACGCCGAATCACCGCCTTCAGCCTGTCCTTTCTGGACATCATGGCCTGTGGTTTCGGCGCGGTGACGCTGCTGTTCCTGATCCTGCGGCACAGCGTCGACGTGGAGGTGCAGCCCGACTCGAAGCTCAGCGCCGAAGTCGAGATGTTGAAGCAGGACGTGGAGGTTGCGGAGCAGGAACGCAGCGACCTGTTGAACAGCATCGAGGACCTCGAATTGCAGCTGGTCAACACCCAGGGCCTGAGCACGCGATTCCTGACCGAACTCGAGGAGCTCGAGGAGAGCATTCAGTCCGACCCCGAAGAGCGCATCGCCAAGCTGCGCCGGCAGGTCCAGGAGCTGGAGCGTGAAACGGCCCGGATGGAGGAGGTCGAATACGGCGACAAAGTGCGGCAGTTTCTCGGCGAGGGCAACCGGCAGTACCTGACCGGGCTGACCCTGGGGGGCGAGCGCGTGATGGTCCTGGTCGACGGCTCCGCCAGCATGCTGGCCGACACCGTCGTGAATGCCGTCCGCCGCCGCAACATGGAGCCCGAAAAACGCGTCGAATCGCCGAAGTGGCAATGGACGATGCGCACGGTCGAATGGCTGCTTGCCCAGTTGCCGCCCAGCAGCCGTTTTCAGGTCTATATTTTCAATAGCGAGGCATTTCCGGCGGTACCCGGCAGCGAAGGAGAATGGCTGGATGCCGCCGACTCGCTGCAGCTCGAGGAGACCGTTGACGGGATCAAGGACTACGCGCCGGAGGGCGGCACCAGCCTGGAAAATGCGATAACGGCGCTCAAGGACTTCGCCGAGCCGCCCGATAACCTGTTCCTGCTGACCGACGGGCTTCCGACGCAGGGCAAGACACCGCCGGGTTCCGCCATGGTGACCGGCGAACAGCGCCGCCGGAACTTCCTGGAGGCCGTGGGGCAGCTGCCGGTGGGCATACCCGTAAACACGATACTGTTCCCGATGGAGGGCGATCCGGAGGCGGCAGCGCTGTTCTGGCAGTTCGCCATGACCACCAAGGGCGCCTTCATTGCCCCGTCGAGGGACTGGCCATGACCAAGCGACGCCGCGGTGCCGCGGAAGCCAGCGTTTCCTTCCTCGATGTCATCAGCTGCGGGTTCGGGGCGATCGTCCTGCTGCTGATCATCGCCCCCGTGGGTGACCCCACCGCCCAGGAAGAGCTGGAGGAGACCCTGCAGGCCGAAGTTCAGCAGCTCACCGAAGAGCTGTTCGACGCCCGCGGAGAGACGGTGGCGCTTAGCGAGGACCTGAAGTCGCGCAAGGAGCAGCTGTCGGACATCGAACAGCGCGTTGCCCGGCTCAAGGCGCAACTGGCCAGCGTCGAGAAGCAATCCAGCGAGATCGCGCAGTCCAAGATCGTCGAGGAGGAGCAACTGCGCCTGGCGCTGCAGGTGCTGACCGAGGAGATGGAACGCCTGGTGCCGCAGGACCGCGTCAAGAACCAGCTGATCGGCGGGGTGCCGGTAGACAGCGAGTACGTCATTTTCGTGATCGACACCTCGGGCAGTATGCAGATGGCGGCCTGGCGCCGGCTGCAAACTGAAATGCTTAATATCCTCAACATCTACCCCGCGGTGAAGGGCATCCAGGTGATGAATGACATGGGACAATACATGTTTCCCGACAGCCGGAGGGCCTGGATCAGCGACAGCCCGAAGGCCCGGCGGCGGATCATCAACGCGCTCGAGACCTGGGCGCCATTCAGTAATTCCAGCCCCGTCGAAGGTATCAATGCCGCGATTCAGAGCTATTACCGTCCGGACCGAAAGATCAGCATTTACACCCTCGGCGATGACTTTTCCGGGCGATCGATAAGGGCCGTGATCAAGGCCGTCGACAACCTGAATCAGGCGCACCGCGGAGCGGAGCGGCTGGTTCGCATTCACGCGATCGGCTTCCCGGTGCATTTCCCGCCCGGACGTACGCCGAGCGAATCAGCGATCAAATTCGCCGCTCTGATGAGAGAGCTCAGCTACAGCAACGGCGGAACCTTTATTGGACTGACCGGTCTGCAACCGTGAGCCGCGCAAAAAAAATCGTCGCGGAATTCGAGTTGTGACATGAACCACAGGCACTGGTCAATCGGTTTGCTGATGGTGGCGCTGGCCATCACGGCCGGTTGCGCGAGCAACGTCAGCATCCGGGTGGACGAGACCTTTCCCGAGGTCGTGGCGGAACCCCGTGACCTGAATGCCACCCTGGTGATGGATCAGGCATTCCAAACCTACCAGGCAACGCCCAATTCCAAGACCCGGATCCTGATCGGCCCACCCCAGGTCGACCTGCTCACCAAGGCATTCAGCGGCTTGTTCGAACAGGTGGAAGTGGTATCCTCGAGGGGACTCGCGGGGCCGAACGCGGACCTCGTGATCATTCCTTCGGTGCGGGAGGTTCAGCTATCCACGCCCTCGGAATCGTATCTCAACGTGTATGAGGTCTGGATCAAATACAACCTCGACATCGAAACTGCAGATGGAGTACCTATCGACAGCTGGTTCCTGCCCGCCTATGGAAAGACGCCCTCCTCCTACCTGCTTTCCCGAACCACGGCTATCGAGGACGCCGCCGTCGTCGCGCTGCGCGATGCGGGGGCCAAACTGATGCTGGACTTCTTCAGAATTCCGGCGATCAACGGCTGGCTCCAGCAACGGCAAGCGATGCGGGCGGAACAATGAAGTATCTAGCGCTCACAATATTCGCCGCGGCCGTCGCCCTGAGTGGATGCGGATCCACCACGACCGTCGACGACTACCGGCCCACCAGCGAGCCCATTGACATCGGCGCGGGCGAGAAGGTGGCGATCCTCGGCCGGCGCGACGCCGGGCACTACGAAACAGACAGGGACTTCATCGAGTGCCTGGCCGGCAAAATGGACCATTCCGACTTCCACGTGATGTCCGAGCAGGAATTCATCGACGCGTTGTACCCCTGGTTCGAGCCGCGCACGGCGCCGAAGCATCTCAAACGCCTCAAGCGGCTGATGGAGGAGCCGGTGATCAAGGAAAAGGTGCGACAGCAAAAGATCCGGTACCTGGTGTGGCTCGACGGCGAAGTCGAGTCGCACGGGATGTCCGGCGCCATGAGCTGTGGAATGGGGCCTGCCGGAGCAGGTTGTTTCGGATACACCTCATGGGACAAGAACGCCATGTTCGAGGCCATCGTCTGGGACCTGGTGGACCTGACCGAGGAAGCCCGAATCCGCGTGGACTCAGAAGGCACTTCCTATGTCATCGGCATCGTGGCGCCCATTCCGCTGCTGACCCCGGTCGAGAGCCAGGCCTGCGCAGGCATGGGCAAGCAGCTGCAGTCCTATTTCACCCAGGAGGTTCAGTGACTTGCGTTTCCCGGGCCGGTTACTTCTGATCCTGAGTGCGCTGCTCCTCGCAGCGCCAGTTCTCGGGGGGCCCAGCGGCAAGGAAATCCATGCCGAAATGCTGGCGACCATCGGGCCCTACGATGACCCCGAGCTGACCGCCTACCTCGGGGGCCTCGTCCGCGAGATCGTCTCGGTCTCGGAGATGGCCGGCGAGGAATTCACGTTCACACTTCTCGACTCGCCCGAAATCAACGCCTTCGCGACCGCGGACAATTACGTGTACGTGAACCGCGGGCTGCTCAACTACATCGCCAACGAAGCGCAGCTGGTTTCGGTACTGGCTCACGAGGTGGGCCACATCACCCAGAAGCACGTGAGCCTGATGCCGGCGGCTGCCGGCGGGGCCAGCTTCCTCGCCTGGCTGGCCGGGGCCCTTTCCGGCAGCCAGGAGGTCTACCAGGCCGGGCAGGCGTATGCGAATTCCCTGCTCAAGGGCCACGGCCGCGACAACGAGCTGGATGCTGACGAGGCGGCCGCCCGCTACATGGTGAAGCTCGGCTACGACCCCGATGAGATGCTCGAGATGCTCGGCACGATGAAAGACCTCGAGCAGATGGAAAAGGATCGCGCGGCGCAGCAAGGAGCGCCGCGGCGCTCCTACCACGGGCTCTTCGCGTCGCATCCCCGCAACGACACGCGGTTGCGAAGCGCGGTCAGCAGGGCCAAGACAGACGGCACCGAGCTGACGCGCGACCCGGGCGCGGCCACCTACCGCGAGCTGACCGAGGGGTTGGTCTGGGGCGTCAATTTCAAGGAAAAGGAGCAGAAGCCGGAGCGGTATTCCGACCGGTCGCTGCGCGTGCGAATCGATTTTCCTGACGGGTGGACCCACACCGAGGACATGCAGACCCGCGGCGTAGCCGGACAGCCGGAGGACGGCGCTGCCCGTCTCAGCATGCAGCCGCACCCGCGCACGCCGCAAACGGTGGAGGAATACCTCTACAACTATCTCGACATCGCGCAGCTGCGCGACGGCCGCGAAATCAGCCCCGCGCGGCTGAAGGGCTATACGGGCATCCTGCCCGGAGCCGATGGAAATCCCGACCAACGAATTGCGGTGGTCTACTACAAAATGAACGCCTACCTGTTCACCGGCGAGGTCGGCGACCAGGAGAACTTTACCGAATTCGACGCGCAGTTCCTGGAATCCATCGATACCTTCCGTCCCATATCCAACCGCGAGATCGAAGGCCAGAAACCGAAGACCATCCACTACGTGAAGGCGACCGAAGCCACGACCTTTGCAGCGCTTGGCGAGTACCTCAAGCTGGACGATTTCGAAGTTCAGGATCTGCGCCTGATCAACGGCTACTACCCGACCGGGGAACCCAAACCGGGCGAGTGGATCAAGATTTTTAAACAATGAACGAGCGAGGCACCTCATGTCCGGAACGCTCCTGACACTGACGGCCGTGGCCGCACTGCTGAGCGTTGTGGGCTGTGCCAATTCCTGGGACCCGCTGGGAGATTATGAGCAGGTGGCGCCGGCAGCCGTCTCTGAAACGCCGGATCCCGCGCAGTCTGCGTATCCGGCCGAGCAAGTGCAGCATGGCCGCTACCTGGTCGGGTTGCTGGGCTGCGGCCATTGCCATACCGACGGCGCCCTGATCGGCGAACCGGACGCCACGCGCCTGCTGGCCGGATCTTCAGTGGGCATCGCCTGGTCCAATCCGCTGGAGGTACGCAACCCGGGGATCGTCTTCCCCTCCAACCTGACCCCGGACCCTCAGACCGGCATCGGCGACTGGTCCGTGTGGCAGATCGTGGCCATGCTCCAATCCGGCGTGGACGATCATGGCGGCCGGCCACTGCCGGTGATGCCCCGCGTCGCGTATTCGAAGCTGAAGACAGAGGATGCCACGGCCATCGCGATGTACCTGAAGAGCCTGCCCGCGGTCGAGCACAAGGTCCCGGCCAACGTCAAGCCCGGCCGCCGCGCACGGTCCCCGTTCATTTATTTTGGCGTGTACCGCAGCGCCAGTGAATGATCCGGGCGGGACGCTTCCGTTTCCGGCATCATCACCCGCGCACGCGGCGACGGCGAGAGGAATCGCATGGGCAAGCCCGTTTTCATCATCGGCTCTCCCCGGTCGGGCACCAGCGCCCTGACCTGGAGCCTGGGCCAGCACCCCAACCTTTACCCCCTCGAGGAGACCGTCTGGTTCGGTCCGTTGGGCCGTGAAGCGGAGCAAGCGTTCGAGTTGGGGTCCGCGCGCGGCGCCCGCTCTCAGCTCAGCGCGATGGGCATAACGCGCGAGCGGTTCATGCGCGGGCTGGGCAACGCGATCGATGCAATGATCATGGAGCATCGGTTCCGGCCGGCGGATGACGTGGAGAGAAAGACCTCGTTCACGCTGATCCGGCGGTCGAAGGACCCGAAGGAACGCTGGGTCGACGGCACACCGGAGAATTCGAACTGCGTGGAGCAGTTGCGCGCGCTGTTTCCGGAGGCGAGTTTCATCCACTTGCTTCGCGAACCCGAATTGGTCATACGCTCGCTCGGCAACTTCGATCGAATCGGCGGCGAGCCGCAGATTGCCGACGAGGCCTGCCGGGAGTGGTTGCGGCATGTCCGGGCCTGCCTGGCCGCCGAATCTGCTATGCCCGCCGGCAGGATCATGCGCCTGGCCCACCGTGACCTGGCCGAAGACCCCAAGGATGCGATACGCCGCTGCCTGTCATTCCTTGGCGAGCCCTGGAGCAAGGACTGCCTGAAGCCGCTGCGGCACCGAATCAACAGCTCGGCGCCGAGCACGACGGATGGCGACATACCACTCGACGAGGCGCTCCTGGCCGAGGTTCACAGCGTATGCGCCGAGTCAGGGCTCGACCTGCCGCGTTCGATGGTGCCGCGCCGGGCGGCCCGGAGTGAAGAGGCAGGCTGCGTCTGAACTCGGCGTCTGCCGGTTTTCGCCAACAGAGCGACGGACGGCAATCACTCGGCAAGCCGGAACGCCGCTTGCCGATTTGCCGGCGCCGGACGGGCGGTAGCGCGCTCCTTTGGACTGTGGGAAACTGCCGCCATGAAAGCGTTCCAGGGCTATTACCCCGATGAGCTGAGTCGCCGCTGCGGTTGCGGGCGCAACAACAGGCGCGGCCGGGGATCGAAGACGGAAAATTTGTAATGAAAGAATATCTCGAAAGGAACTACGCAGATCTGCTCGTCGATGCGGACGCCCCCCTGCTGTGGGTTACGTTGAACCGGCCCGATTATTCCAACGCGTTTTCCGATGCGATGATCACGGATCTTTGCCGCCTGCTCCGGGACGCCGACTGGGACGACGACGTCCGCGTCATCATCCTGACGGGCGCCGGTAAGTCGTTTTGCGCCGGGGGCGACGTCAAGGCGATGGAGGAACGGACCGGCATGTTCGCCGGCGAGCCGGACGAATTACGGCGCCGCTACATCCGCGGCATCCAGCAGATTCCGCGCACCTTCGAGGCCCTGCACACGCCGGTCATGGCCATGGTCAACGGGCCCGCGATCGGGGCCGGCTGCGACCTGGCCTGCATGTGCGACATCCGCGTCGGGTCCCTGCACGCCCGGTTCGGCGAGACGTTCGCAAAGCTGGCCCTGGTGCCCGGCGACGGCGGGACGTTTTTCCTCCAGCGGATCGTCGGCTATTCGCGGGCAATGGAACTGTCGCTGACGGGCCGGATCGTCGGGGCGGACGAAGCCGTGGAAATCGGCCTTCTGAATCACCGGGTGGCCGCGGAGGCGCTCAGGGAGGAGACCGGGAAACTGGCGCGCACCATCGCGGCGAACAGTCCGGTGGCTGTCTCCATGATCAAGCGAGCCATTCGCCAGGCCCGGAATGCGGAAATCGAGGGCCATCTCGACCTGCTGGCCGCGTACCAGGGTATTACCCAGCGAACCGAAGACCACTTTGAAGGCGTGCGCGCAATGAAGGAAAGGCGCGCGCCGGACTTCAAGGGGCGCTAGCCGGAAGAAATGACGATGAATTTCCAGTTGTCAGAAGACCTCGAGCTGTTGCGCGAGACGGTTCGTGATTTTGCCGCCAAGCAGATCGAGCCGTTTGTCGAGCAGTGGGACGCCGACCATTACCTGCCCTACGAAGAAGCCATCCGGCCGATGGGCGACCTTGGATTTTTCGGGACCGTGATTCCCGAGCAGCATGGCGGCAACGAGATGGGCTGGCTGGCCGCAATGATCATCACCGAGGAGATCGCCCGAGTCTCCAGTTCGCTGCGGGTGCAGATCAACATGCAGGGACTGGGCTGCGCCTACCCGATCCTCGAGTACGGCAGCGACCAACTCAAGGCGAAGTACATCGAGAAACTGGTCTCCGCGGAGTTCCTGGGCGGTTTCGCCATAACCGAACCCAATGCCGGTTCCGACGTGATGTCCATGAAGTCCCGGGCCGAGGACAAGGGCGACCACTGGCTGCTCAACGGCAACAAAACCTGGATTTCGAACGCCGATGCCGCCGACGTCGTGGTCTACTATGCCTACACCGATCCGGAGAGAGGCTCGAAAGGCCTGTCCGCGTTCGTGGTGGAGTTGAAAAATTTCAACGGCATCAGGACCACCCGGCTCGACAAGCTGGGCTCCTGGTCCTCGCCGACCGGTGAAATCTACCTGGAAAATACCCGCGTGCCCAAGGAAAACATCCTCGGCCGGCCCGGCGATGGCGCGGGCATCGTTTTCAGCTCGCTGAACCAGACCCGGCTGTCGGCCGCGGCCGGCGCCGTGGGCGTGGCGCAGGCCTGCCTGGATGCAACGGTGGCCTACTGTCAGGAACGCAAGCAGTTCGGCAAACCGATCGGCGAATTTCAGATGAACCAGGACATGATCGCCCAGATGTCCACCGAAATAGAGGCGGCGCGCCTGCTGGTCTACAAAGCCGCCTGGGTCAAGGACGAGGGCCGTCTGAACAACGGCCTCGACGTGGCGCAGGCCAAGTATTTTGCCGGTGAGACGGCAACCCGGTGCGCCAACTACGCGATGAGGATTCTGGGCGCTTACGGCTACTCCACCGAATACCCGGTCGCGCGTTTCTACCGCGACGTGCCCACCTACACAATGGTCGAAGGCTCATCCAACATTTGCAAGTGGATCATCGCGCTCGACGAACTCGGTATCCGCAAGTCCAACCGGTGAATATCCGGGGGAGCCGCTGAGCGTGTCTTCGATCGAACTGGACATCGACGGCCCGGTCGCACGGCTGACACTGGACTACCCCGGACGGCACAACGCCCTGACCCGACACGGGCTCGAGCAATTCCACGCCCGTTTGGAGGACGTCGAGAACAATGCCGGGCTGCGCGTCCTGATCGTCACCGGGACGGGCGAGGAGACCTTTTGCTCGGGCGCCGCGCTGGACGAAGTTCAGGCCGGACTCGTCGATGGCGAAGCGTTCCAGGCCGTAGCCGACCGGCTCGCCGCGCTGCCGATTCCGAAATTGGCGGCCATGAACGGCAGTGCCTATGGCGGCGGCGTGGAACTCGGCCTGTGCTGTGATTTCCGCTGCGGCGTCGAGGGCATGAAGATCCGCGTGCCCGCGGCGGCTTTCGGACTGTGTTATCCGCCGAACGGGATCAGGCGATTCGTCACCCGGCTCGGTCTCAGCTCGGCAAAACGCATCCTGGTCGCGGCGGAGACGCTGGAATCCGACGAATTGCTGCGCATCGGGTACCTGCACCGCCGTTGCCCCCAAAGCTCGCTGGAACGGCTTGTAGACGAGTGGGCCAGGCAAATCGCCGGCCTTGCGCCCCTGGCAACACAAGCAATGATCGCTATCGCCGATCGCGCCGCGGAGGGCGATCTCGATGACGAATTCGCCCGGCAGTGGGTGAAACGCTGCAACGAGTCCAAAGATCTGCGAGAGGGCCTGTCGGCGGCCATCGACAAGCGCCCCCCGGTATTCAAGGGCGAATGACCCGCCGCAGCGGCCTTTCCGGGGCCGGTCGAGGGGCCTGCCTTCCACGCTCCGCTATGCCAGAACGTTCCGACCTCTGAAAGTAAACGCCTGGTCCCGTCGATTTGTCCGACTGTCCCGCAGCGACTTCGTCCTGGTGCCGGCGTCGCAT
>Ga0316201_10004519_pt1 | contig 10508 bp, 6 predicted proteins | sample CS6wburrow_MG_FD_204516 | JGI IMG/M metagenome (GOLD analysis project Ga0316201, IMG submission 204516) | Coastal sediment microbial communities from Delaware Bay, Delaware, United States - CS-6 worm burrow | ecosystem: Environmental > Aquatic > Marine > Coastal > Sediment | place: USA: Delaware... | reverse complement strand
AAGGCTGCTGGCGGGCATCGAGTCGGGCTCACCGGTCCGCCCGGCGTCGGCAAGAGCACGCTCACCTCGGCGCTCGCTCGCTCGGTGCGGCTGCGCGATCGAACGGTCGGCGTCGTGGCCGTCGACCCTTCGAGCATCCGATCGGGCGGGTCGCTGCTCGGCGACCGCGCCCGAATGAGCTTCGACCCGACGGATGACGGTCTCTTCGTACGTTCGCTCGCAACCGCGGGCGAAGTCGGCGGCCTTGCCTACGCGGCCAACTCTGCGGTGCGTGTCCTGGCCGCCGCTTATGACATGGTGATCGTCGAGACGACCGGTGTTGGTCAGTCCGAGGTCGACGTCGTCGACGTAGCCGATACGGTCGTGCTCGTGATCCAGCCGGGAAGCGGAGACGTCCTTCAGTTCTTAAAGGCCGGAATCATGGAAATCCCCGACATCTTGGTCGTCAACAAGGCGGATCAGGAGGAGCTGGCACGACGCGCGGTAGCCGATCTGGAGGGCGCGATCCAAACCGCCAAGGCTGTCGGGGCCGCGGCCGGACAGGACGCGGACTGGCAGACCCCGATCGTCGCCACCAGCGCGACCCAGGGCACCGGGATCGACGCCCTCATTGCGGCGCTCGAACAACATCGGAAGCACATCCAATCATCCCTCGCGGCGCGGCGTCGGCAGGGCGAGGTGCGCTGGGTCCTCGACCTTTTCGCCCGTAAACATGGCGAGCACGGGCTTTCGACCCTAGGGGGCGCAGACGAGTTGGAATCCCTCGCCAAAAGAGAGCTCGACGGCGGTGAAACGCCCTTGGCCCTTTGCGAACACTTGAGCCGAGGCTATGTAGCAGCGCTCAGCAAGACTCCATGAGGAAGACATGAGTGAACGTCCTGACATCGTACCCGTTGGTCACATCCCAGAGCTAGGCGTCATCCCGGAAGAGATGCACGCCTACGTGATTCGCCCTGAACGCTTCGGCGAGCCAAAGCAATCGTTTCAAGCCGAAGCGCTACCTGTATGGGAGCTCGGTCCCGGAGAGGTTCTGGTGCAGGTCATGGCTGCCGGCGTGAACTTCAACGGCATCTGGGCCGGGCTTGGCCAGCCGGTCAACATCCTCAAGAGCCACGGGCTGGACTTCCACATCGCCGGCTCCGATGCTTCCGGCGTGGTCTGGGCGGTTGGACCGGGGGTGGACGACCACAAGGTCGGCGACGAGGTGGTGCTCCATTGCAACCATCTGGTGTACCCGGGCACCAACGATCTCCAAACGATTTGGGGCTACGAGACACCCGACGGCTCCTTTGCGCAGTTCACGAAGGTGCAGGGGCAACAGGTCCTACCCAAACCGCCGCAGCTCAGCTGGGAAGAGGCCGCCAGCTACGGACTCACGTATTACACGGCGCACCGAATGCTAATCGACCGCGCCAAGATCCAGCCTGGCGAGGACGTCCTGATCTGGGGCGCCGGCGGCGGCCTCGGCGTCTTCGCGGTGCAGCTCTGTGCGGTCGCGGGCGCACGCGCCATCGCAGTGGTGTCGAGCGATGACAAGGCCGAGCTCTGCATGCAGCTCGGGGCTCACGGCGTGATTAACCGCAGGGAGTTCCCGGGCGTTCAGTACAAGGACAACATGACCCCGGAGGAACAGAAGGCGCACAGCGCCGACCTCAAAGGCTTCGGCAAGCGTATTTGGGAGATTCTCGGGGAACGAAAGGGTCCCGAAGTGGTCTTCGAGCACGTCGGCAAGGCCACCTTCCCTGCTAGTGTGTTTCTCGCGGCGAAGTTCGGCCGCATCGTGATCTGTGGCGCAACCACGGGCTACAACCTCAACTTCGACGTGCGTCACCTTTGGATGCGCCAAAAGCAGATCATCGGTTCGCACTTCGCGGATGCCGACTCCGCGAGCCGGGCCAATCGCCTCGTCATTCAGGGCAAGATCAAGCCTGTGATGACGCGCCTGTTCACTTGGGAAGAGATTCCCGAGGCGCACCAGCTCATGTATGAGAACAAGCTTCACGGTACCGTTTCCTGCCTCGTCGGCGCGCCACGGCCCGGACTCAAAAACCTCGAAGAAACCCGCGCCGCGATCGCGAACGGTTAGGAGAAGTTCATGCAGAAAGTCATCGAAGCCATCGAGGCCGTCTACCAGCGCGCGCACGATCACGTCAAAGCGCTCGTCTTCGAAGGGGATCGAATCAGCGCGAAGAAGCTCAACGCCCACCAACTGGCCGCGCACGCCGTCGCGTACCTGGCCACCGAGCTCGAAGCCTGCCGTCAGTTGGCCGCTTGGGCCGACCGAGTCGGGGGTGAATACGAGGGCAAGGTGGCGCGCGCGTACATCGGGGAGGTCGCGCGTTCGATCGTCGGGGGTGTCGATCTCGGCGCCTGCGAAAACATCAGCCTCAGCGAGGTCGGTATCAGCGAGGGCGACCTGCGCGAAACGCTGCTTCGGCCCGAAGTCACCGGGTTTTCTGAAGAGCACGCCAGTGGCCAAGTCTACCTGGAGCTCGCGGCGCACGCGCGGGACCACGGCTTCCCGAATCGTGGCTTCGGCGATGAGATGCTCGACGAGATTCGCTCGCAGTTCTCGAAGTTCGTGGACGCCGCCGTCATTCCAAAGGCACAGGACATCCACCGCAACGACGTCTTGATTCCGATGGACATCCTCGATCAGATGAGCGAGCTCGGCGTGTTCGGGCTCACGATTCCCGAAGAGTACGGCGGCCTCGGGATGACCAAAGTCGCGATGTGCGTCGTCACCGAGGAGCTCTCGCGCGGCTACATTGGCGTAGGCTCCCTTGGGACACGTGCCGAAATCGCAGCCGAGCTCATCCTCTGCGGCGGAACCGAAGAGCAAAAACAAAAGTGGCTGCCAAAGATCTCCGCCGGTGAGGTTCTGTCCACCGCGGTCTTCACCGAGCCGAATACCGGCTCGGACCTCGCCCACCTCGGAACGCGCGCGGTCAAGCAGGCAGACGGAAGCTACGTCGTCAACGGCGCGAAAACCTGGATCACCCACGCTGTGCGGGCCGACCTGATGACCTTGCTGGCACGAACGAACTCGGATGAACCCGGGTACAAGGGGCTCTCGATGTTCCTCGCGGAGAAGACACGCTTGACAGGCGAAGACGGCGAGCCCGAGTTCGTCGACCAGGGGCTCACCGGCACCGAGATCAAAGTGCTCGGCTACCGCGGCATGAAGGAATACGAGCTGAGCTTCGAAGGCTTCCAGGTGCCCGCCGACTCATTACTCGGCGGCGAAGAGGGCGCCGGCTTCAAGCAGCTGATGCAAACGTTCGAGAGCGCCCGCATTCAGACGGCTGCACGCGGCGTCGGGCTCGCCCAAGCGGCGCTCGAAGACGCCATCCTGTACGCCACCGAGCGCGAGCAGTTCGGTGGGCCCATCTTCCAGTTCCCGCGCGTCGCGCGCAAGATCGGCCGCATGGTCTGTCGCATCGAAGCCGGCCGCCAGCTCACCTACTTCAGCGCGCGTGAGAAGGACCAAGAGAAGCGCTGCGACCTCGAAGCAGGCATGGCCAAGCTCTTGGCGACTCGCTGTGCGTGGGAGTCGTCCGACGCCAACGTTCAGATTCACGGCGGAAACGGCTACGCTGAGGAGTACACCGCTTCCCGGCTCCTGGTCGATTCCAGAGTGCTCAGCATCTTCGAGGGCGCCAACGAGATCCAAGCGCACGTCGTCGCGCGACGGCTCCTCGAAAGCTGACGCGCGCCGCCAAAGCGGCCATACTGGCCCGGCATGAAGCCTGATCGCATCGGCGAGGGGCGAAGGCTCGTACGCATCGCCTTTGCCATGTTGCTCGCTGTGCAGATCTTTTTGGCCGTGTGGGGGATCGCCGATCAATGGACGCGAGGCCACAACGGCTGGAACGGTGCCGCGTACCACAACGCCGCTCGGAACACCTTGCGCTGGAACGTGCTTTTCCCGCTCCAGTATGACACGGCCAACGTACCGCCGAGCAAGGACCAACTCTACACCCACCACCCGCTCGCACTACACTTGCACAACGTCGTCAGTGTGAAGCTGTTTGGGGACCGTGAGGTGTCGATCCGACTGGTAGCGGGCTTCTGGAGCGTGGCGATCGTCTGCATGCTCTTCGCCGTAGTGAGACGACTCTGGGACGACGCCCATGCCCTCGCTGCGTCGGCAATCTATGTCGCGCTTCCGATCAACGCGATCTATACGAACATGGCCAACAACTCGGCCGGCTTCATTTTCTGGATCCTGCTGACGCTCTATCTCTACATCAGAGCCAGCCGCACCCTGCCCTGGTCATGGCCAGCCTTCACGGCGTTCCTCGCTTCCTTCGGCATGGCCGCCATCTGGGACTGGCCGGCCTACTACATTGCGTTCTGCATTGCCCTACACTGGGCATGGTCCCTCTATCGGCCCGGGAGTGGCGTGCCCGCACGGGGGTCAACGACGCAACTCGGGATGTTCTGCTTCTGGGTGTTGGCGTTGTTCGTGGGGCACTTCGTGTTGGTCGAAGTGCTCACCGGAAATCTCGATGAGCTGAGGGGGACGTTCAACGCTCGGCGTGCCCTCTCCTGGACTCGGTTTCGAACGCATTTGCTAGTCGTGCCAGAGCTCATGTTCACGGCGCCCGTGCTCGGGCTTTGTCTCGCCTGGGTCGCGTTCTGGCTTCGGCGACTCGTTCGGAGCGAGGCAAAGCCCCGCGATTTGCTCCCGGTCGCGTTTTTCTTCGCAGGCATGGTTCACTATTGGACCTTTCGCTGGAGCGCAATCGTTCATTCCTACTGGGCCTGGACGATGCTTCCAGCCGTCGCGATCGCTGTCACGACCTCGCTCTTCGAAACGGCACGCTTGATTCGCACGCGCGCGGGGCAATTGGCGAGCCTCAGCGTTCTGCTCCTCCTGGTTCCTTTGGTGATCCGGGACGTTCAACTCATCCCCACGGGCCGCTACGTCGGCGGCTCAATGTGGTTCTTCACTTCGGTGCGAGGCACGATCGATCAATTCGACTCGGGCCGGCCCGAGCTCCGCTTTGCGAGGCGGGTCAAGGCCTGGACCGATCGGAGCACCGGCGTCCAACTTCATACGAGCCTGAAGCAGTTTCGGCTCGAGCCGCGTTTCGACATTACCCTCGACCGCGTGACCCACCGCTGGTCACAGAACCCACGAACCGAGATCTCCAACGAACAGGGAGCGACCGCCTGGGTCTTTGTCGCCGCCGTCGACGCCTTTTCGGAGGAGGAACGGGCTGGGTTCGCTTCGCGTCATCCGTATCGGCAGTACGGCGACTACTTCATGCTGGACCTGCGGCGCGAGGCCCGCGACATCGAAGTCTGGGGCCTGACGCCGGTTCAGTTCAGTCCTCGGTGGCGCCTGTTGCACACCGCGTTCGAGCCACCCATGAGAGCGACGCGAATGATTGGGGCCGAACAGTCCCTCGACCAAAAGGTGGCGGAGCTCGATGCCCGCTAAGCCCTTTGACTCGATTCTGATGCTCTGGTCGGGGGCCTACCTGGGCGCTGTCTTCTTCTTGGTGGCAGGTCTGCTTCCGCAGGGCACCGTTTCGATCGGCCTGCTCGCGCAGCTGTCTTGGCTCGCGGTCGTCGGCTCGATACCGACCACCCTCGCCCTGGCCGCAGCGTCACGGGTGGCGAGTGGGACGCGTCCCATCATCGTCGCGTCAACCCTCGTGTTGGTTGCGCTGACCATGGCTGTCGGCTGGGAACACGTCGACTTTCTGCTCTCCGGACCACGGTGGCTCGATCATCCTCGCCGCCCGCTGCTGCAAGTTGCGATGCTGTCCGTGCTGGGCCTGCTCGCTGGAGCCGGCTGGCTTTGGTTGATTCTGGGGATTCGAGTTCGGAGGCCTGCACAGCAGGCGACCTGGATCGCCTTCAGCATCGTTGCGGTCGGCCTGCTCACCGCCGCGATCGTGCGCTACCGGGCCTACGACTACTCGATCGCCCAGCTCGTCTTCCCAGCCGGGCTCCTGAGCGGCGCAATTCTTTACCTCATCATTCGAAATTCGCCGCGCCGAATCATTGCCGTAGGCTTGGCCGCGGTCTGCCTACTTTTCGGCGTCGGCTCGCGCTTCGCGCCCGCTCTCGTGACGACCGGCCAACGGGAGGTGATCGCGCAGAGCCGGGCCGGTGCTCTGGCGACCCTGTACGTGCTACCTCACGTGAGCCAAGGGACGGGCCTTCAGCACAGCGGAGCGGGTTGCCCAGAGCCGAAACCTATCCTCGAGACTTCGCCGATCGGCATACTGCCCGACGGGCGACGGAACGTGATCCTGATCACCGTCGATGCCCTGCGGAAAGACGTCGTGGGGCGGGTGCGAGATGGACGCCCGGTCACTCCCCAACTGTCGAAACTAGCGACAAATGGCGTGTCTTTCGTCAATGCGACGTCGACGTATCCGGCGACCCTCTTCGCCGTGGGCAGCGCGTTTACAGGACTTAGCCCGGCGGAGCTCTACCTCTCGCCGTCCTTGCCCGAAACGATCTTCACGCGCTCCCGCGCCCACATCGACCAGCAGATCGCGGTCCTTCCGGATGTGACTTGGTTTCGTCTCCCGATCGTGCGGCAGTTTCTCGCCCCCGGTGTCGAAACCAAATTCGCGGCCACTGACGCAGACGCGACCGATGCGCTCGTCGCCCGCCTCCGCCAAGCGCGTCTAGACGACGCGTCGGTGATGGCCTGGGTGCACTACTACGCTCCACACGACCCCTACGAGTCACACGCTGCATTCGCCTTCGGAGACGGAAAGAGAAACGCTTACCTCAGCGAGGTCGCCTACTTCGATCGGGAGCTCGGCCGCTTGATGGGCTACTTGGAAGCGGACCGCTGGCTCGAAGACAGTCTGGTGATCTTCTTTTCGGATCACGGTGAAGCACTGGGCGAAAGATCTTACTGGGGGCATCACGTGTACTTGAACGGCTGGATGGTGGACGTGCCGCTGGTGCTCTGGCACTCGGCCTTCGCGCCCTCCAAGCCCCGCGTCGGTGTCAGCCTCGCCGATGTCGCGCCGAGCGTCCTTCATTTCCTCGGGCTGCCGCTGCCGTCCGACATCGCAGCGCGGAGTCTATTCACGCTCGATCCGGAGCTGCCTAACCGTGCGTCGTTTTCCGAAGCCTTTCCTGTCCGCGGCCGAGAGCTTTTTGATAGTTTTCGCCTCCCTGCCCTCGACGATGCGACAATTCGCGCGCGACTCCGGAGCATTCGCGTGTCTAGCAAGGGGTACGAGCCCAAGGGCGCCGTCAGCCTCGATGGGTACCGGCTCATCCATCATCGCGGCGCGGACGAGGCGTTCTTTTTCGACCATGAAAGCAATCCGGGCGAGGACCCCGGCCTTCAAACGGCCAATTCGGAAGCTCGCCGGCAGCTCGAAGCCGAGCTGGATAGTTGGGAGCAGGCGCAGCTGAGACGCATCCAGTGCCGGCTGCAGCTCAGCGGGGATCGGCTGAAGACACCTCGTCCTCAATGACGACCGCCCCATCGGAAGTCACATCACCGGCGATCATCGAGAGCCGGGCGTCGTGGAAACGAATCGTCGCTCCTTCACCGGCAACCGTCGTCGCATAGAGTTGCACCACCAGATGGCTGCCACTTTGTGGCACACCGATCTCGTAGCTCAACCGCCAGCGTTCGCCGCCTCGAAGCTCGAAGGCCTTTCGCTGGAATTTCAGACGGTCATCGAGGAATACGTCTTGATGGAGCGCAACCGCCGATTGTTCGCCGAGGATTTCGAGATCCAGATCGACGCGCAGGGTCGTGCCGCCGGGAACCCGGAGATACTGACCGCCGAGGAGCAGCTTCTTGCCATCGGCAGCTGGCACCGATACACGCTCCGCGACGAGAAGGTCGATCGCCCCAGCCCGCGTCATGTCGGCATGGCCCGAGCGGGAGAGACGGGCCACCTCGGTGAGCAGCTGCCGCGCTCGCTCCGGAGCCGGCTCGCGCTCGCGATTCGGACCGAAGGGCAAACCCGCCAGGGGGACCGAGCGCGAACAACTCTGAAACGATTCGTTGCATACCACCGCGCTCCCGGAGGGCTCGAACATCATCGCAGTCCGGGCATAGGTGTTCCCTGAAAAGACCGGACGCGGCGACTCGTAGTCCCGGAACCAGCTCCGCCCGACGAAACCCTGCGCCTGATGCTCCAAGCCGAGGAGGTCGGTGACCGAAAGCGCGGTGTCGACGTGCGCGTAGAGGGTGTTGACGCGTTTCGGTATTGGCTCCGGAAGCATGACGATGGCGAACGACCAACTCTGGGAGAGCAGCCGCTGCGTGGCGCTCGCAGCCTGCGCCAGCCCAGTCGATTCATCCGAGGTGATGACCACGACCGTGTCGTCTAGTAACCCGCGACGATCGAGGTCTCCGAGAAAATCCGCAAGCGCATCGTCGGCCCACCGAAATGCGCGCTCTTGCCTGGTCCGAGCGCGTTCGTCCGTCGCGGTGTCGGGAATGGTAAACGGGTGGTGCGTACCGACCGTCAAGAGCGTGGCGAAGAACGGCCGCTCCGCCTCGTGAAGCTCGATCACTCGCGCCAGTGACTGCTCGAAGAACGCCTTATCGTCGACGCCCCAGTCGGTTCGCGCATAGCTCCGCTCGAAATAGGGGTCGCCGATGAGCTCCTCGAAGCCGGCCTTTTTCATGAACTGGTCCTTGAGCATGAAACCGAGGGGCGCCGATTGAATGTAAGCGGTCGCGTATCCCTGTTCCCGAAAGACCTCTGGAAGACAGCGACGCGCCGCGGCGTAGACCTGCTCGCTCATCTTGGACTGGTCGCTGAGAAGCTTCGGGTAGTCCCCGCAAAGGATTGCGTACTCCCCGCGGTTGGTCTGCCGCTGATGCGAAACCATGTGCGTGAACAAAACGTGCCGACGAGCGATCGCGTCGAGCTTGGGCATCTCGATGCTGCTCCGGACACCTTCGGCGGCCGCGACCGAAGGCAGGTGCGCGCCTGACGCAGCTTCGATCAGAATCAAAAGTACGTTTGGCCGGTTGGACAGCGGCCCCACCCAGCGCGAGCCGTCGAGATTGCCGCGGAACACCTCTCGCACCTCGGCGCTGATCGCGACTCGGAACGGGCGCACCGAAGGCGGAAAGATCCCGAGATTGGCCTGAATCGCGTGGCGTTCGCGCCACTCGTCGTGCGTGTACGAAGTCGGGATGGCCACTTGCCCGAACACGGAAGCCGCGAACCCGAGGCCCCACCATCCCCACCATAGCGAGGCAGGACGTCGCGCCCAAACCGCCCCAAAGACCGCGAGGGCCGTGATCGACAGGACCAGCAGGGGGTGGCGTGCGTGCCGGACCGAGCCACCGAGAAACGTCGAATCACCGAGGAAGCCGGCGTGAGTGAACGCGTATAGAGAATCGAAAACGGAAATGAACTCGTACATCGCGAAGCTCGAGAAAATGAAAGCGACGAGGAGCGTCAAACTGAGGACGCGCCCCCAGAGACGCTGGGTCGCCAGTAGGAGCCCCACGAGCCCGACCAGCAGCAAACCGACCGAAGCGTCGGCCAGAGCGCCGCGCAGGTCGATCGGCGCCAAGGCCAGGCGCTTTTCGTACAGGAGCAGAGCGCGGGTGAGCCAAGGCGTGGCAACGCACAGCGCCACGATCAGCCCCCAGCCCAGCTTTCCCCTCCAATCGTCTTGCTTGGCTTCGATGACGGGAAGTTATGGGCTATGAAAGCGTGATGGCAAAGGGTTTCGCGCCAGCCGCCGAACGCAATCGGCAACCGATCCTCGACGTCCTTCGGCGTGTGCTGCCGGACACCGGGCTCGTTCTCGAAGTTGCCAGCGGAACCGGACAGCACGCGGTCTTTTTCTCGAAGCACCTCTCAGGCCTGCGCTGGCAGCCGAGTGACGCATCGGTGGACGGCTTGCGCAGCATCCAGGCCTGGGTGGCGGAATCGGCTCTCGAGAATCTTCTCCCGCCGATCGAGCTCGACGTGCGCTCGCCTCGATGGCCCATCGCGAGCGCCGACGCCTTGCTGTGCATCAACATGATCCACATCTCGCCGTGGGAAGCCACCGAGAGCCTGTTCCGCGGCGCAAGCGCGCTGCTCGCCGGCGGCTCGCCGCTGGTGACCTACGGCCCGTACAGGCTCTACGGCGAGCATAGCGCGCCGAGCAACGCGGCCTTCGACGAAAGCCTTCGGTCGCGCAACCCTCGCTGGGGCGTTCGGGACATCGATGAGCTCACCGAGCTTGCAGGGCGAACCGGATTCGAGCTGCAGGAGAGTGTGTCGATGCCGGCCAACAACATGACGCTGATCTGGGCCCGCGTCCCCTAGCCCGGCAGCCGGAGCAGCGACGGGTCCCAGAAGAGCGTCACAAAGTAGGCGGCGAAGACGAGAATGAGCGCGATCCCTCGTTTGCGACCGATGTGACTGCCTTCGTTCACGGCCATGAGCAGAAGTAGCAGCGTAACGCCAACCATGATCGGGAAGTCACGGACGATGATCGCACGGTCGACCTCGCCAGGCGCAATGATGCCGGGGAGTGCGAGCACGCCGAGG
>Ga0316201_10004518_pt1 | contig 10508 bp, 9 predicted proteins | sample CS6wburrow_MG_FD_204516 | JGI IMG/M metagenome (GOLD analysis project Ga0316201, IMG submission 204516) | Coastal sediment microbial communities from Delaware Bay, Delaware, United States - CS-6 worm burrow | ecosystem: Environmental > Aquatic > Marine > Coastal > Sediment | place: USA: Delaware... | reverse complement strand
TGCATCAGGCAGCGGCGGCACAGCAGGTAAGGGCGGCGCAGCAGGTCACGGCGGCACGCTGGGCACAGGTGGAATCGGCGGCGCGGGTGGAACCCAACCCCCGATGCCGATCGACCCACCGTTGCAGACGAGAACTGTCCACGTGGCCTGTGGCAGCAATCTCACCGAGACCTTCGAAACGCTTCCCTGGGAACTCTCCGTCGATCCGACTCCGATCGAAGCCGGTGGAGAGTTCTCAGCAAGCTTCACTGGCGTGGCCGTATTCTCCGAGAGCTTCTTGGACATCGCGCAATCCCCGATTTTCGGGTCCGGAATACGCGAGGTGAACCTACAAGATTTCGATGCGACGATCATCGTCCACACCGGCGCCAATGGTGAGGATGTCGTATTGACGAATCAGCCGGTCGAACCCCAATGCGGGTATGAGGATCCGCCGGGAACACGAGCTTCATGCGATCCAGCCAACGACCTACCGGGCATACCGGGAGCCCGAGGCAACACCGATTGCCAGCCCCAGCGCGATTCCAACCCCTGTGGTCGTTTCATCGCGCTCCCAACGAGTGACGACTGCGAGCCCCAGGGAACGTGTTGGGACGTTGGAAGAGAGGCGGCGGCCGGGGCTTGCTCCATCAGCGATTTTTGCAAGCCAGAGGCCAAGATTCAGTGCGAGGCCAACGGCTTCTGCGTCACCGGGCCGCTGGAACTACCGCTCACGTCTGCGGTTCAGAGCTTTGTTGCGGGCAACTCCCAAGAGACCGTCCGTTTCGGCTGGCACCAGCCCTTTCCTTTCTATGAGACGCCGGAGTCGGTGTTCGTAGCCCCGCCTGGTCCAATCGGCCTGCGCTTCACGATAGGCATACTGGGGCTTGCGGTGGATTGTGTGGCCTCGGATTCGGAGCTCATTGGCCCGCCGGAGCTGAGCGACCTCATATCCTTTCCAATTCCCGATGCTGGATGCACCGACGGTACGAGCATTTGTCCGACCGGTTTCGAGATTACTGGCGACGGTCGGTGCCGGTTCGAGACGACCAGCAACCCGATCAAGGTCCAGGATCCCAGCGGGAATGGCGCTTGCGCCTCACCGTCGGCAGCACCGGTTCAAGCGTTCCTTCCGGTCCAAGACGAGTCGGTCCTCAGCTCTCCGTCGCTCGTCGTAGGCGCATTGGTTCGCGCGGCACAGGTGGTGCCCTCCATGTGCAAAGACGAACCCGTGATCTTTGCAACGGTGGCCTATTTGGACGCGCAATCCGGAGGCGAGAACGCCGACCCGCTCCTGAACCGCTCTCCGGAAGATACGGTTTCAGCAAGCAGCCCCTCGATTCGCAGCACGCTCGTCGACTTCGACATCTTTGGCGGCAACCCGCTCGTTCAATGGAGCGCCAGCCCTGACGTATGCTGCGAGCGAACGTTCGAGACAACGTTCACCGCCACCGTCGCACCGTGCGAAGGTTGGGGGAGCCCGCGCTGATGTCTTTGCGTCGTCGTTCAGAAACCGACTGACGTCCGTACGTCACTCAGCCACCGAGGACGCGAAATCCTTGTGTTTTTTGTATGGCACGCCTTCTGCGTATGCAGTGGGGCATGAACGACGACGCAACGATTTCAACGAGAAGGCAGCCGATGATGCTCAGGGATTCGCTGCTCGTTCTAGTGGCGATGGCGCTCTTCTTGTTCGCCCTTCAGCCGCGGGAGCACCTGCATGGAAGCCGTCGCCGCGATGTCGACGAGGTCTCTGACGTCGAAACCACTCGCGTTCCGAATCACCGGCAGCGCGACGAGGCCGAAGCCCTCGAGGACGCCGTCGTCCGACCCGCGTTCGACGCCTCCTTGTAGGCCGTCCGACTTGAACCGAACTAACCAAGAGGAAATAGACATGATCCGCAACTACATCGTTCGATTCGCACTCTGTCTGACCGCATTTCTGGCCGCGGTCGGTTGTGGTGACCCATCGCCTGACGGCTCCTTTGCGAGCAAATGCGAGCAGATGTGCCAGCACGGCGACAGCTGTCCGAACCTCTACGCGCCAAGCGACTGTGTATCGAGCTGCGAGGCTGCAGTCGCCGACGCCGAGCTTCTTGGCGGAACCTGCCCAGGTGCGCTCGACGTCGCCATCCGCTGCCAGCTGAATCTGACCTGTAACGAGCTCATGACTCGAGCCACCAGAAACTCCTACAACGACCAGTGCGTGGCCAGGGAGCTGGCGGCGGTGCAATGCATACCTGCTGGGCCTGAGCCGGCGAGTGATGAGCTCTTGCTTGCCTGCGAAGCGGTTTGCGGCGCCATCGATGACTGCTCGCGCACCGAAGCCACATCGACCTGTGTTCAAGTCTGCGTTGCTGACTATGGCAGAGCGGAGAACGGCGCCAGTGACTGCAGCGATGCGATCGTCGATACACTCACCTGCCAAGCGGCGATGACCTGCACGGAGATCGAGAACCGCGTGCTTGGACGCCACGCCGATGATTCGTGCCGCGATGCCGATCGCGGGTTGGAGACGGCCTGCTCGCTACGCTAGGCCGCGCGGGTGGCTCCGCCGGCCTTGCCCGCGTCGTCGACGAAGAGGCGGCGTTCGGCGTTGACCAGCTCCAAAAGCTGTTTCTGGTCGACCAGACCGGCGTCGAGCAGGGCGCGCATGTAGCCGTCGGCGTAGCCGCGCGACTGGGCCAGGGTGGCGTAGTTCGCTCCGCTGAAGCGGGTTTCGATCGTCTTTCGCACGAGCCCGCGCAACGTTCCCTTGAGCTGGTCTAGGTTCATAGCCGTTCCTTCCATAAGACCGGAGTGTCGGTTTCGAGCGGCTAGGGTCAAGAAAACGGCTGGCTAGAAGCAGGTCAGCTCTCGGAAGTCGTGGATTCGCTTCTCGAGGTGGTCGCGGCTCAGGTCCTGCAGCGCGCCGGTGCCAACGTCCTGCACGCAGAACGATGCAGTCGCGGAGCCGCAGATCACGGCCTGGCGCAGGTCGGTGTGGCCCTTCTCCGCCAAGTATCCGAGGAAGCCACCGGCAAACGAGTCGCCGGCGCCTGTCGGATCGGAGACAGCCTTGAGCGGGTAGGCCGGGGCACAGAAGATGTCTTCTTCGAGGAAGAGAAGCGCACCGTATTCGCCTCGCTTCACGATGACCGTTTCTGGGCCGAAGGTACGCAAGGCCTCGGCAACCGCCAGAGGGTGGTGGAAGCCGGTGAGCTGTCGCGCCTCTTCTTCGTTGATGACGAGGATGTCGACTCGCTTGAGGACCTCTTTGAGGGGATCGAGTGCGGTGTCGATCCAGAGGTTCATCGTGTCGGCGATGACGAGCCTGGGGTTGTCGATCTGGTCGAGGACGTGCAACTGCAACTGCGGCGCGATGTTGCCGAGCATCACGAATTCCGAATCTCGAAACGCTGCCGGAATTTTCGGGTTGAAATCCGCGAAGACGTTGAGGTCCGTCCTGATGGTTTCACGCGAGGTCAGGTCGGGGGAGTAGCGGCCTTCCCAATGGAAGGTTTCCCCGTTTGCCACTTCGAGGCCGGTGGTGTCGATTCCGTGGCCGCGAAGCATGTCTACCGCTTCGCGAGGGAAGTCCTTGCCGACCACGCCAACGAGCCGGACCGGCGCGAGCTGACTGGCTGCGAGAGAGGCGTAGGTCGCCGACCCTCCGATGACCCGATCGTGCGAGCCGAGGTGATTGTGGATGGTGTCAAAAGCGACCGAACCGACGACGAGAAGCGAGGACATAATGCCTTTCAGGGTACGTATTTGCGGATGAGGGGCCACAGCTTTTCACGCGCGGCCGCCGAAATCGAATCGGGATTGCTGATGATGGCGCCGGCGAGCGCCGATGTGGCCGGGCGTTGAGCCGGGTCGGGCACCGCTGGGGCCAGCGCGACTATGATTTCCTTCGCCTTTGCGACGTTTCGACCCATCACCGCCACGACGGCTTCTACGCTGACCGCCTCGTGCACCTCGTGCCAGCAATCGTAGTCGGTCACCATGGCGAGGGTCGCGTAGGGAAGCTCCGCCTCTCGCGCCAAGCGCGCTTCGGGAAGATTCGTCATGCCGATCACCGATACACCCCAGGAGCGATAGAGCTCGGATTCGGCGCGTGTCGAGAACTGCGGGCCCTCCATGCTGAGGTATGTGCCCCCGTGGTGTACCGTCGCGTCGGCTCGCTTCGCGGCATCAACCAAGGAGCTCGCGAGTTGCTCATCGATCGGGTCTGCGAAACCGACATGCGCGACCACGCCGTCGTCATCGAAGAAGGTGTCGATGCGATGTCGCGTTCGGTCGATGAACTGGTCGACGACGACCATGTCACCTGGGTGAATGTGCTCTTTCATCGAGCCGACCGCGGACACGCTGAGGATCTGTTCCGCCCCGGCCATTTTGAGTGCGAGCACGTTGGCCCGGTAGTTGACCCTGTGCGGCGCGAGCTGATGGCCTCGGCCGTGCCTAGGCACGAAGAGCAGCCGCGTGGCTCCGATGTTTCCGGCGACGATTCTGTCGGACGGTGGGCCAAACGAGGTGCTCACCTCCAGTTCTTCCACGTCTGTCAGATGCTCGAGCTCGTAGAGCCCGCTTCCTCCGATGACGCCGAGCGTGCGCTCAATCCCGCTCATTTGCTGTACGCCTGGCGCATGACGACCACTGTGCGTACCTCCCCTAATCGGAACAGGTCGAGCTGAACCGATGAACCCACCGGTCCGCGCAACCGTTCCACGATCTCCTGATAGCTCAGCTCGCGGACCGAGGCCCCGTTGATCGCGATGATCACGTCGTTGGCTTGGATGCCGGCAAGGTCGGCTGCTCCGCCAGCCGGGGTCTCGACCACCCGCAGGCCCCCGCCTTCCGAATACGCGAGCTTGGCGTGGATTCCGCCTGTTGGCTGTCCCCGCCCGGCGCCGCCGCAGCCTGCGAGCAGAACGCACGCAAATCCGATCGCGGTGACTATGCGTGATTGCGGGCCCATCGTCGGGCACGGGCATAGCCGGGTTCCCGAGGAGTGCAAACCTTCACCAAGGCAAGATTGACACCAGGGCCCGTCAGGGTACCATCCCTTCAACCCCGCGGAACTGTAGCCGAAACTGCTCTTGGGCCGACACGATGTATAAGCTCGTCATCTCGGACGACGAAGGTCACACGACGGTCGTCCCGCTTCTGCGCGACGAGATCACGATAGGTCGAGAAGCGGGCAACAGCATTCGGCTCACCGAGCGAAACGTTTCGCGCCGTCACGCGCGGCTGCGGAAACGTAATGAAGCTTACATTATCGAGGACCTCGGCTCGTACAACGGCGTCATCGTCAACGGCGAGAGAATCGACGAGAAGGCGGAGCTGGCCGCGGGCGACGTTCTCGCCATTGGTGACTACGACCTGGCGTTTCAATCCGACGTCGTGGCCACGGCGACCACGATGCCGCCGGCGAAACCCAAGAGCGCGCCGCCGCCGAGGTTGGTGGTTCTCAGTGAGCCGGCGGCCGGTGCAGAGTTTAGCTTGAGCAAACCCGCGCTTCGAATCGGTCGCGACGAGCGCCTGGACATTTGGATCAATCACAAGTCCATTTCGCACGAACACGCCGAAGTCCAGTTGAAGGACGGAGCGGTGACGGTTTTCGATCTCGACAGCGCCAACGGGATGCGAGTCAACAACGTTCCGGTGTCGCGCGCGGTGCTCGCAGACGGAGATGTACTCGAGCTCGGAAAGGTCCGCTTTCGGTTCCTTCCGCCAGAGGGTGCGCGCGACTTGGACCCGGTTCCGCTCGAGGCGATCTCTGCGGGCCCTGCGGAGTCGTCGCGCAAGCCGGTCATCGCAGTTTCGGTGATCGCTCTGCTCCTGCTCGTGTCGGCCGGTGCCGTGTTCGCGACGATCCGCAGGCAGCCCGATCGGATTGCCGATTCGGAGCAGCCCGTGGCGGTGACCGCGGTGGCGCCAAGAGAAGTCGAAGCACCGGCCGAACAAGGCGCCAGCTCGGCCGAGGACCCAGACAGTCCTACGATCGACGCGCCCCAGGAATGGGAAGCGATGCTTGCCCAAGCCCGAGCGGCGCTGGCAAGTGGGCAGATCGACCAGGCCTTCGCCATTGCAGACGAGCTGCCGGACGACAGCATCCTCCGAAAGACGCCGGAGTTCGGCGAGATTCGATACCGCTATGCACAGGCCCAGATCAGCAGAGCACAGCTCGCGCGGGACAAAGGGGACCTCGAGCAGACCCGAAGCTCCGCCAAGCTCGTGCTCGGGCTCGAGGGCATCACCTCGAAGCAGCGTTCGGACGCCGCGCGGCTGATGAGAAGCGCCCGGGCTCCGAGCTCGGCTCCCGCGTCGACTCCCAAATCCACTCCCAAGGTGGATCCCAAGCTCGCTCTCGAGGAAGCGTACGCTTGTGTGGCTCGCGGCGACAACGCCTGTGTCGTTGCGGCCCTTGGAGGCGGCAAGGCCCGCAGCCCCGCCGCCCTGGCGCTCCTGATCGAGACCTACCGCGCCATGGACAATCTCGGGGCCGCCCGGCGGCACATGAATACCTTCGTCAAGCGCTATCCAGACAACCCGCGTAGCGCAAAGTACCGTCAAATGTTGGCCGCGGACTGATGCAGAGGCGCAGAATCGTTGATTAATGGGCTCCTCCCATGACAAACTGAGGCAAGGTGTTTGGGGGAACACAGGGAAGGCGGGGTTTGCCCGTGTGGTCTGCATGGGCCGTTGCGGTCTTGTTGGGCTCGTTGGTTTTGCCGAGCGTTTCGGTGGCTCAAGAAGCCAGGCTGAGCGATGGCGGCATGGATTTGCACCTCTTTCGGCCGGCGGTCGACACGCGAGGTTACTTCAGCGTCAACGGTTCGGAGGTCATGCCCCACAAGGAGTTCAGCTTCGGGCTCGTCCTCGACGCCGGCTTCGGCATCCTTCGCTACAACGGCTTCATCAGCGACCCGGGCCAAGCGGCCGATCAGGCATCGCGTCAATCTCGAATTTCCAAGCAGGCGTTCACCGGAACGTTCATGTTCAACATCGGGCTCATCGACCGTCTGGTCCTTGGTATCCAGCTGCCGATTACGTTCTTCCGTGGAAACGCAGTGCAAACCCCCGATCGCGGCGGGACTTGCCCCGGCGGCACGGCAACCGGCTGTCTCTACAACGACCAGGGCACCGGATTGCGGTCACAAGGCGTAGGCGACCTGACCATCGTGGCAAAGGCGCGCCTGCTGAATCTCGGCGAGTTTCCGGTCGGTATTGCATTGACACTGCGTGCGGGATTCCCGACCGCGAAGACCACGCAATTCGCAGGCGAGCCGGGCTACTCGCTCTGGCCGACGGCGGTGTTCGAGTTCCAACCCATCGAAAAAATCCGGCTCGCGCTGGAAGGCGGGTATCGCTGGAACTCAGGGCAGGGCGCGACCTTCATCTGGGACGGGCGTTCGGAGCCATCGGACTTACTGGGCAGCGCGGTTGATCCGGTTGACCAGGGCGAGGGGCGGCGCTTCACCTACGATGATCTCATTACCTTCGGCTTTGGCTCGGCTTTCCGAATCGCCCGCTCGCTCGATCTGGTGCTCGAGCTCTACGGCTCTCAGATTGCCAAGGAAATCGGGACCAAAGGCACCCTTTCGATGGAGGTGCTCGGCGGGTTCAAGTACTTCGTCACCAACAAGAGCTTCCTCTTCATCGCTGCCGGCGCCGGGATTCCGAAAACGGGTTTCCAGGCTGCTGATGTGCGCGCGACCATCGGAATCATGTACGAGCCCGCGGTCGGGGATCGCGACAAAGACGGGATCGCCGACGATGATGACGGCTGTCCGGATGCGGCCGAAGACAAGGACGGCTTCGAGGACCGTGATGGCTGTCCCGAGCTGGACAACGACGGCGACGGGATCCTCGATCTCGATGACGCCTGTCCCTTGGTCAAAGAAGACTACGACGGTGATCGCGACGAGGACGGTTGCCCGGAGGGCAGAGAAGGAGACCGTGACGGAGACGGGATCCCCGATCAGGTCGACGACTGTCCGGACGAGCCCGAGGACTTCGATGGCTTCCAGGACGAAGACGGCTGCCCGGACCGTGACAACGATGCGGATGGGATCCCGGACGAAAAAGATCTTTGCCCGAACGACGCGGAAGACGTCGATGGATTCCAAGACGAAGACGGCTGTCCGGATGTCGACAACGACGGTGACCGAATTCTCGATGTCGATGATGCCTGTCCCAACGACCCTGAGACCTACAACGGCCACGAGGACGAGGATGGTTGTCCGGACAAGGGCCTGGTGATTCTAGAAGACACGCAGATCACGATTCTCGAGAAGGTCTACTTCGAGACCGACAGCGCGATCATCAAGTCGCGGAGCTTCCCCTTGCTCGATGCCGTTGCCGCGACGCTCAATGCCAGCCCGCAGATCACCCTGGTCGAGATCCAGGGACACGCCGATGAGAGGGGTAGCGATGGCTACAACATCAAGCTCACCCGCGCTCGGGCCGCCTCGGTGATGAACGCACTGATCGAGCGAGGCGTCATCAAGCAGCGGCTGAGGTCCGGTGGATATGGCGAGCGATGCCCGGTCGATCCCAAGCACAACGCCACTGCCTGGGAGAGAAATCGGCGCGTAGAGTTCAAGATCATCGAAACCGATGCCGGTCCGACCGGAGTTGAGGTAACATGCCCCCGCGGCCGTTCCTTGGTGCCGAGGTGATATGTCGCGTGAGCGCTTCATCGAGCTAATGACCCCTGCACTGATGCGATTCAGTCAGGATTTGACGTCCTTCCTCCGGATGGTCGAGGATCCCGAGATCGACGACGAGAGCCGGGTCGCTGGGGCCGGGGCTCTGTTGCATGTGATCTCTTCAACCGGTGCCATCCCCGGTGTGCGGGGTGTGCTCCGGCATTTGGGCGACACCATGCTCTTGAGGCTCGTGCTCAGCGACATGCGTGAGCGATCCCCTGAGGCGATTCAGAAGCACATAGAAGCTTCGCCCGAGATGCTCGAGCCCTTGTCCGACGAGCTCGATGCGATGCGCGCTTATCTGGGAGATCGCATTACGGTGCTCGAGAAGGTTGCCCAGGGGTTTCCCAAGTTGAATCAGCAAGGGCATGAGGCTGCCGCCTGTGTCGAGGATGCCGAATCGAGCACCTGGCTTTACGACGCCGTTCACACCGCGCTCATCGACGAGATCGACTTCGGCGAAGAAGACGTGGTGCGCGAGCTCAAGCAGGTCGATCGGATCCTGCCTGCTCTCGCTTCGCGTGTCGGTCGCTAGCCCGCTACGCCGCTCTGCGCCCGGGCTCGGAGAGCTCGTGGAGGAGCCAGGTTCCGCGTGAGGCCTTCACCGGCTTGGGGGTCTTTCGCGCGAGGACCCGAAGCAATTCCAAGGCGTCGAGGTCCCAGCTCACGAGTCTGAGGATGTTCCCATTGGAGGTGCGGAGCTCGGCTTGGCCCCTGGTCCGGCGCCGCATGACGTCGTCCGCGTCGGACTGAGCACGAGTCTCGACTGCGAGCATCACCCTGCGCCGCAGGACGAAGCCGACCGGGCTCGAGGCAAGTGCGAAGCTCAGCGAACTGAGCCCAGCACGATACCTGGGGAGATGGACCCGCAGCCGAGGCACTGAATCGGGCGATAGCTCCCAGTAGAACGACATCTCGGGCGCTTCGGCGGGAAGGCCGAGCTCAGAAGCGAAGCGGCGAAGCGCGTCTGCGGTTTGCGATGCGCTAGCGGGCATGTGGTGTCGCGTTCCGCTCAGGAACACCGGCAAGAGCAGCAGTGCCGGCGTCGCTTCGCCGAGATAGATCAGGCAAGTGCCGCTGGCGAGCAATACCGCAAGACCGCTAGCGCTCGTTCCGTCTAGGAGCTCACTCGGTCGCGTTTCGCTCCGCGGAAGCTCTTTGGCCAGGGCAGGGCGCCAGGTCTGTCGCTCGGTGGCTGCAGTCCAACGCGCCGGTCGGTGCAGCGCCAAGGCGACGAGAGGAACGGCACAGAGCAGGTAGCTCGGCGCGAGCCACTGACCCACGCCGAGGACGATAGCGCTTACGACGAGCACCGAAGCCCAGGGCGCACGAACGAGGAGCGCGCTTCGGCCCATCCGTACCTCGATGGAGCGTCGCTTGAAGAGAACCAGGATGCCGATCAGGAGCAGGGCCCAGGCGATTGGGCGCTCCTCGGGAGTGATGAGAGGACGGAAGCCCGTCAGGGTCGGCGCATCCGCCGGAGCGACGGGCAGGTCGATCGCTTGGAGCGGTACGTCGAGGTTCAACGGCCAGGCCGTCATGCGAGGAAGATGCGTGCGGCGCCACTCGACTACCGTGTGCTTGGGGCGCTCGGCGACTTGAAGCTCGACGCCCGGCGAGGTGTCGTAAAGCTCGCTCGGAACGGAGGAGCCTTTGGGGGCGCGGATCTCTACCGAGACGTCGTGGAGGCCGGTCTCCCAGGCGGGCACCGACCAGACCAGACGCGCCTGGTCCGTGTCCTGCACAGCGCGTACGTCTGCCTTGGTTCGATACCGCATGAAGACGCGGTACTCGCCTCTCCTCGGGGCTTCTCTGCGCGGAAACGAAAGA
>Ga0316201_10004517_pt1 | contig 10509 bp, 10 predicted proteins | sample CS6wburrow_MG_FD_204516 | JGI IMG/M metagenome (GOLD analysis project Ga0316201, IMG submission 204516) | Coastal sediment microbial communities from Delaware Bay, Delaware, United States - CS-6 worm burrow | ecosystem: Environmental > Aquatic > Marine > Coastal > Sediment | place: USA... | reverse complement strand
GTCTTACGGCTTCGTTTTCATAGAGACCAGCAACGGCCGGCATCGGTTGCTTGTCAGCAGATACCGCGAAGTGGTTTGACCAGAAATGCACGAGGCGCTCATGGAACGGGTAGTCGCTGCGCGCTGCATGCCGGTAACGGGCGTTGGTCTGCTCGAGGTAATGGCGGCGCACGATCTGGCCATATTTCTGCACGATGTCGGGTGCTGGTTCGTCATCGACCGCATCCCGCATATCGCGTTGCTCGCGCCTCAGTGTCTGTATTTCGACCAGGACGTCGGGCGTCGCCGGCAGGTCTCTTATCTCCGTCGGAAGTCGCGACGGACCCTTGAGTTGGTCGAGCAACCAGGCTTGCGGATTAGCATCGATTTTGTCCAGTTCACCGGGTTTTGCCCCGAGTCCGAAGCGGTTGGCGGCGATCGCTGACTCCATTTTCATTTGCTGGTCCCTGTTGTCCATGCCATCACTGCTACAACGCAGTTTCGGGATATTAGTTGACCAAAGCCGCCGTTCATATGACCCACGGAGCTCGAAATCCTCTGAAAACGAGCTACACTGGACATAATAAAGTTAAAAAAATCAATTATTTAAAATTTTGCATCCAATCGCTCGATGCGGAGCATCTACCGGGTGAGAACTGCTCTAAGAGCAGCAAAACAACCTTGGAGAAAGCACAGTGAACGAAGGATTATGGGTACCAATCGCAATGTTTGCGGCGATGACGATCATCATCAGTCTCTTTTTCTGGTTTCGGTATCGTGCCCGGAGTGAGATGCAGCAGACGATTCGCTCTGCGATCGATAAAGGGCAGGAACTGACGCCGGAACTCGTCGAAAGCCTGGGCAAGCCGCAGCAACCGTCGAAAGACAAGGATCTGCGCTTGTCGCTGATCTGGCTCGCGATCGCATTCGGCGTCAGCCTGTTCGGAGCGGCAATTGGTGCCGTAGAAGATGACGAACCGATCTTTTTGATCATGTCCGGTATTGCAGCGTTGCCATTTATGCTCGGTTTGGCTTACTTCATCATGTGGAAGTTCACGGAGCGCACGCAATAGCCCAGCCAGCAACAGCCGGCGACGATCAGTACCTCGTCGCTCTTGCCGTCGCATCCCAGGATACGGCGGCATTCGGGGAACTGATCCGGCGCCACCAGTCGCAGGTCAGGAACTTCCTGCGCAAGCTCGCGGCCGATCCTGTTGAGGCAGACGATCTTTCGCAGGAAGCGTTCCTGCATGCCTGGGACAAGCTGCAGACTTACAGCGGAAGGGGTTCTTTTATTGGCTGGCTGCTGAAAGTGGCATATACCACCTTCCTGCAGTCAAAGCGCAAATCGAAGCGCTATGCTGAGGTGATGGACGAGGTAGGGCACGTCGCGGAACTCGAATCGAGGAGCTACACTCAGAGTGCAGAAGAGGTTACTGATCTCGACAAGCTCCTCGCAGTACTGACCCGGGAGGAACGCGCCATCATGGTTATGTCTTACGCATGCGGGTTGTCGCACCGCGAGATAGGCGAAGCGACGGGTCTGCCGGTAGGTACTGTGAAATCCGTCATATTTCGTGGTAAAGAAAAGATCAGGACTAGTTTTGACATCAAAGATCATCAACATGGCTGAGAAACTCAAAGACGCTGAAGATCGACTCCTCGAGTCGATGTTTGCAGCAGAGTCAATTGAAGACGATGGCTTCAGCCGTCGGGTGGTGACGCGTATACGCCGTCGCATCTGGTTGCGGCGGCTGACACTGCCGGTGGCAATGTTCATTGGTGGGGCGATCGCAATCAAGCCGGCATCCGAGCTTGCCATAGCGGTTTCGAAGCTGCTCACGGTTGTGCCAGAGAGTGTCGTTCAGGTGCCTGTCGATTGGCTACCGGATGTCCAGGGCATCGCAATCGCCGGGCCGCTTGTCCAGACCATTGTGTTCGGCGCGATTGTTCTCGGTGTGGGGCTGTTTGGCTCGCGCACGATTCTCGATTGAGTTGAGCCACCTGCATTGTCACGCCTGTAACGCTCGGTTACATTGCGTGCATGAATCTTCGCGACCAGGTCGAACTGCTGCTGCCCAACTGGGAACGTTGGTATCCCAGCCTGTTTGATGCAGCCAGTGACCTCGGCCTCATCCGGGCCGAGGTTTGCGATCCCAATTCATTATTGTTAACGCGCCGCCATGCGAAAGTCCGGCAGCGTGCCGAAGACGCCCATCGCGAGAAATGGGGCGGCAAAGCCGACAAGTAACTCCCGAGATCCCAGCAATGACCATCGATATTGACCGAATCCGCGGCCAGTTCCCGTCTCTGTTCGAAACAGACGACGGCAAACCGCGTTTGTACTTCGACAATCCTGCAGGAACCCAGGTGCCGCAGATGGTTGTCGACCGCATGGCTGACTGCATGCTGCATAGCAGTGCGAACCTGGGCGGTGACTTTCCTACGTCGCTGCAGGCCGGCACAGTGGTCGACGGCGCGCGAGCAGCGATGGCGGATTTCGTCAATGCCCCGTCACCAGACGAGATTATTTTCGGGCAGAACATGACGTCGATTACGTTTCATCTATCGAGGTCTGTTGGAAAGCTTTTGCAGCCCGGTGACGAGATAATCCTGTCGCGGATGGACCACGACGCGAACGTGGAGCCGTGGAAGCTCATGGCTCGCGACTTCAACCTGAAAGTCAGGTGGCTGGAATTTGACACTGAGACGTTCGAATTCGACCTGTCTGAGCTCGACACATTGCTGAATGACAAGACGCGACTCGTGTGTGTCGGCGGCGCAAGTAACCTGATCGGTACGATCAACGATATAAAAACGATTTGCGCCAAAGCGCGCGAAGCCGGCGCGTGGAGTTTTATCGATGCTGTGCAGTCCGCACCGCATATCCTGAGTGATGTTCAGGACTTCGGTTGCGATTTCTTCGTTTGCTCGGCCTATAAATTCTTCGGACCACATCAGGGCATCCTCTGGGGTCGCAGAGACATTCTTGAGAGCCTGGAACCCTACAAGGTTCGCCCGGCGCCCACCGAGTTGCCCTGGTGTTTCGAGACTGGCACGCAAAGCCACGAAGGTATGGCGGGTACGGCTGCAGCTGTGGATTACTTTGCCTGGGTTGGCGAGACGATGGGCGGTGCTTCCGGCAATCGTCGCGAGCGGCTCGAAGCCGGGCTCAAGTTGTTGTTCGACTATGAGAAGCAGCTCGCTGACCGACTGATCGCGGGTCTCAAGAGTATTCCCGGTGTACGCGTACTCGGCATCTCGGATCCAGATGCATCCGACAGACGCGTTCCTACGGTCTCCTTTGTGCACGAACAGCATGCGCCGTCCGATATTGCCAGCGCGCTTGCTGAGCGCAACATCTTTGCCTGGAGCGGACACAACTACGCATTGGAGCTTGCTAAGGTATTGAAAATTAACGACTCTGGTGGAGCAGTGCGCATCGGTGCGGTGCACTACAACACCGCAGATGAGATCGATGCGGTCATTGCCGCGCTGCAGGACATCCTCGGTTCCTGAGCTATACTTCCTTCATACCGGCGCAAAGCCGGCCGCTAATAATTAGAACGAAAACAGGGGTTAACAATGAAGAAAATTCTGACGGCAGCTGTGTCTGCCACTATGTTCTTGTTTGTTGCTGGAGGCGCTGCGACTGCGCAGGAAGAAGAGGCTGACGAAATGCAGGTAGTACCTGTCGAGACGTGGGCCTGTAACTATCGTGACGGCAAGGGACCGGGGGATCTTGATTCTGTGATCGATGCCTGGAACGAATGGATGGACGAAGAGGGCGTCGATGACTATTTTGCGGCCACGATTACACCGCAGTTCTACGGTGAATGGCCATTCGATGTCGCCTGGCTGGGTGCCTGGAGCGACGGCAATGCGATGGGCAGGGGTACGGATCAGTGGGTCTACGCGAGCGGCGATCTGCCGGGACAATTCTTCGAAGTCATCGAATGTGCCAGCCACACAAACTTTGCTTCGATGCAGATCAGGGAACAGGCCGATACCGGGGCTGAACCGGACGATCACTTCGTGTTGAACTTTTCGAACTGTTCGTTCAAGGATGACGGCGGTGGATTCGATGCGATGATGGCGGCGCAGGGCGAGTGGAATACCTATGCTGACGAGCATGGATTCGTCAGTTCCGCCTGGATGTGGTGGCCGGTTGCCGGCGAGACCGACAACGACTATGACTTCAAGTATCTCGTTGGTACGCCAGACCATACGACCACCGGTGCTAACTGGCAGCTGTTCGCAGAAGGCCACTGGCAGAAGTCCGAGGAGCTTTTCCAACCTGTTCTCGACTGCGATATCAGCCGCGTCTACGATGGCACCGTGCGCAGGCGTATGACTGCCGGAGAATAGATCTTGGTCTGATCGAGTAAGAAAAAGGCCGCCCCGAGGGGCGGCCTTTTGTGAGATTGGGGTTGGAAAACCCGGGTCAGGCAGAGTGCGGAGGTCGCCCCATAATCTGCACAAGACCCAACGGTTTTCTCAACACCTTTGACATCTCACTAGACATGAATCACCTCCTTCTATGCTGTTTGCCCAGCCTCAGTATCCAGAAAAAGCCCGCCATTGCCAAGAAAAATATCGACTAAAAACAAGGGTGTAAAACGCCCAGTTGATACGCTATGATATCTAGCTCGGCCGGCGACTGGCCTCAAAAAAATTGGCGTGTATACTCCGGTACTTGCCTCAGTCGCGGCAACCGCACTGAAACAATAATTTTAAGTGAGAGCACAATGGCAATCGCAGATCTAAAGAGTGTATTGAAAATATTCGGCGGCTCGGACGTGAGTGACGCGGACCGCAGCGAGTTGTACAAGGAAGTGCTGCTTATGACCCTGTCACGGGCAGCAGATGCTGATATCAATATTCAGAAGGCTGAGACCGATCGGATTCGCGAGATTCTCAAACAGCACACCGGTGAAGAATTCAGTGCGGGTGACATCCGTATGGCAGCACGTGCGGAACTCTATGCTGAATCCACTCTCAGGAAATACCTGAAGGCGGTGCGGGAGAAGATGGCGCACGCAGACCGCGTCGATACCGTGCATGCACTTGCCGACGTCTTTCGCAGCGATCAGGAAATCAGCGTGCTCGAGATCGACTTCTTCAATGGCGTTGCTGATGCATTGAAAGTTACTCCTGCCGAGATTGCCGGTCTTGTTGCCGGGGAAGTGAGCTAAACCACTTTCTCGAGATCACGCCGCCTATTTCGCGGTACACGACAAACAGACCCGACGCGATGATCACGGTCGCGCCGAACACGACCCAGCGGTCAGGTATCTCATCCCAGATCAGGTAACCGGCGATAGCACCGCCGATCAGAGCCGTGTATTCGAAAGGTGCCAGCATTGCAGGTGACGCCCGCCGATAGCCGCCGATGATGCCGATCCAGGCGATCACCGAGCATGCACCGGCGCCCATGAACAACAGCCAGCCGTCGAGGTCAGGGATCTGCCACGAGTCTTCCCCCAGCAGAGAGAGCGAGACGATCATTGGGCCGGCGATGACGTACACGGACAATGCATAACTACTTTCGGTTGTAGACAATTTGCGTGCCGTGATGGCCATGCAGGCGTAGCAAAATGCAGCGAACAGAACCGCGATCGATGCGAACGATACGTCACCGCCACCCGGCCGCAAAATAATGAGCACACCGATAAAGCCGACAGTAACGGCGATCCACCTGCGCCAGCCTACATGTTCCCCAAGCATGGGCACCGATAGCGCCGTGACCATCAACGGTGCCGTAAAACCCAGGGTCAGAGCATCAACCAGCGGCATGCGCGACAGGCCGTAGAAAAAACCGAACATGGCGCCGGTCGCGAGCAGGGTGCGTAACAAGTGCCAGCGCCACTTTGCAGTCACGAGGCTGCGAACTCCGCCGAACTGGCGTCCGATCAGAATGAATATCGCCAGCCCGATCAGGCTGCGCAGGAAAACGAATTGCTCAAGCGAATAGCTCGATAGCAGACCTTTGGCGCACAGGTCCAGTCCGAGTCCGCCAAGGACCCCAATTAGCAGGTAGCCGACTGCGCTACCCGTCGCGTTTTGACGGATTTCGTGAGTCATTGGTGAGAGCTTCGCCGTGAAACTTAACGACAGCTGAACATGATCGCATGTGTGCCCGGATTGCCCAAGAGTTCAGGCGCGATTCAGCGACAGTATCTTCTAATGGTAGTCAGGATGAACTACCCGAGGAAGGTCGAATGATTACTTACGCAACATCTGTCAATCGCTCAAAGGTATCTGCCTGGGTCTTTTTGATCATTGGTTTGATCGTGTTGTCGATGAATGCCCTCGCAGCCGAGACGCAGGAGCAGGGACGCTTGTCGGTGTCGACAAAGAGTACCCGTGCTGAGCGTGATAACGGTTTCGCAGGAACAACCAGCGAAGACGAATTCAAAGCGCTGGAACGTGCCGGTGACCGTGTTGCAGCGAAAGGCTCAATGTCACGCTCCAAGCCGGTCACGCAGTCAATGCAGGCAGCCAACGCGGACTTCTGGTTCTATACCGCCGATGTTGAGTTGTTCAACGATCACGATCGCGATGGTTACTATCACGGAATTGACCTTCTATTCGACGCCGATACCTACTACGCGGTTGCCGACGTTTATGCTGTCGTCTACCTGAGCCTGGATGGCGGGCCGTGGAATGAATATGCGGCGACAGAAGACTTCACGTTGTTTGGCGCGAGCAGTGAGGATGACTATGTCATCGTCACGGAGCTTCTGGCCGGGTATCCGTCGGGAAGTTACGACGTTCTGATCGAGCTATTCGATGCCTACGATAATGCGTTCCTGGCCTACTTCGGGCCGGACGACACGTCAGAGCTCGCATTCCTGCCGCTTGAAGATGCCGAACGCGATGTTGCGGATGTGCCCGACGTCACTGTCGTGAACCACCATCATGGTGGTGGTGGCTCGACCGGTATCGCGTTTATCCTGGCTCTTGCGCTGCTCGTGTTGCGGCGACTTCGCGGCGCGCGGTACGCATGACCTTGCGGCCCCAACCCGAGAGGTTGTCGAAGTAGACGTACAAGGCGGGCACGACCAGCAGCGAAACGACCGTGGAGAACGCCAGGCCACCTATGATCGCCCGGGCCATTGGGAAATACGGAGGGCCGTCACCACCGACCTGGGTCGTGCTGATCGCCAGCGGTGCCAGGCCGACAATAGTCGTGGCGACGGTCATCAGAATTGGACGAAGCCGATCCCGACCAGCATCGACAATCGCCTTGTCTCGTGGATAGCCTCGCTGCCGCAGGTTATTAATATGATCGACAAGGACGATGCCGTTATTCACCACAACGCCGATCAGGATCATGATGCCGATCGATGCCATGAAGGAAAATGTCGTGCCGGTCGCGGCAAAAAACAGGAACACACCAAATATCGAAAACACGATCGAGCCGAGAATGATCGAGAATGGCAATAGCATCGACTCGAACAATGCGGCCATGACAAGGAAGATGCACGCAATACCGAGCAGGATGTTCGTCGCCATTATCTGCTGGGTTTCGTCCTGGCGCTCGAAACCTCGGCCGAACTTCCAGCTATAGCCGGGCGGCAGTTCGATTTGCGCCATCATCTCCTCGATCGTTGGCTCAATATCTTCAAGGCTGGTTTCATCCTCGAGATTACCGGACAGCACGACAGAGGTTTGCCTGTCCGTGCGGCGGATCGTGTCGGGTGCCTGCCCAATGTGCAGGTTTGCGACGCTGCCAAGTGTGATGCGCTCGCCGTTCGGCTTGTAGAGTGGCAGGTCTGCGAGTTGCTCTACGGTCTGTTTCTCATCGTCACGGAACGCCATGCGCACCGCGACCTCACCAGTCTCACCACGAAACTCACGCAGGTTTTCTCCTCGCAGGGCTATGCTGACACTCTGCGCGATAGCTGCTGTCGTCAGCCCGGCCGCGCCCGCGCGATCCCGGTCGATGATGACTCGAACTTCCTTGTCGCCGCTCTCGGAGTCGCTGCGCACGTCCTTGAGTCCATCGATCGACGACAGGGCACGCGCAATGTCGTCACCCAGGCCATTCAGAACGGTCGTTGAATCGCCGGAAATCTGCACGCTGAAACCCTCGCCGCCGCCCTGCTGGTCAAACTGGAAGCTGGGTTTGCCGATCGCAAGTATTGGCAGGTCTGCCTCGATACGCTCGATGATTTCCTTCGTCGATAGCGTCGCATTTTCTTCGTCAGTCAAAAGGATGGTCGACTCCGCACGTTCAAGATCGTAGTAGCTGTAGACGCTGCGAATATTGAATTCCTCTTTGCGCGAGTACAGGTAGTCTTCGATCGTGTCGACTGCATCTTCCATGCGCTCCAGCGCGTGCTGGCCCTCAATATGATAGGGCATGAACAGTCGACGCCCGACATCCTGTGGAAAGGCATCAAACTTGACCAGTTCAAGTGCCAGCGGTAACACACCGACGACGCAGGTCAGGAATATGCCAAGTCCCGTCCACCACGGACGATCGACGATCCAGGACAATGCGCGCACGTAGCGCCGCGTGAGTCGCGACATCATTCCGCTGGGCTTGGGCCGCGGCGGCACTTTGACGCGCTCAGCCAGCATTGGAACGAGCGTCTGCGCGATCAACAACGAGGCCAGCAGCGCAACGATAATCGTCACTGCGACATGGGTCAGAAACACCATGATGTCGGCTTTGGTGCCGAAGATGATGGGCGCAAACACGATGATCGTTGTCGCAGTGCCGGCGATAACTGCGAGCCCGACCTCGCGCACGCCCTTGAGCGTCGACTCTCGCGGACTCAGGTCGCTTTCGGCGCGTTCCTTGAAAATGCTTTCTGTAATTACGACGGCATTGTCGACCAGCATTCCTACGGCCAGCATCAGCCCCATCATCGACAGAATATTAAGGGTCAATCCAAAGAAGTAGAGTGCACCCAGCGTGATCAGCAACGAAAATGGCACCGACGCCGTGACGATCAAGGTGGTCGATACCTGGCGCAGGAAGAAATAGAGAACGAGAATCGCGAGCAGTCCGCCAATCAGCCCGGCGCCCAGGAGGTCGGACAACGAGTCCTTAACGCTGTCACCCTGGTTATCAAGCGAGAAGATGTTGATGCCCTGCATCTGAGGCAGCTGGCTGATTTCTTCGACCTCAGCAATAACGCGGTCGGTTACGTCAACCAGGTTCGATCCTGTTGACTTGCTGATCGCGATGCCAATCGCATAGTTTTGATCGAGGTGACGACCGTAGTTTCGATCCGGAGTGCGGAGTTCAACATCGGCGATGTCCCGCAAACGCAAACCGCTCTCGTTGATCGCAAGATCGCGAATTTGTTCTACCGAATGAAATTCACCACGTGGGCGGACGCTAAGTCGCTGGTCCCCGGCCGTAATCTGGCCGGCACTGACGGCGAAGTTGCTGCGTTGCAGCAAGTCGCGCAGGGATCCGATATCGACGCCATGTCGAACCAGGCGGTCAGGTTTCAGCAGGATACGAATTTCTCGTCGGTCCACACCCTGCAACTCGACGCGTGAAACACCCTCGATGCGCTCCAGGCGGCGCTTCAGGAGTCGGTCGAGCATGTCGTAGCTGTCGGACAAATCGCGATCGCTCGAAATGCGTAACTGCAAGACAGGCTGGTCGCCGAGCGATCCGGTAAAGATGAAAATTCGTCGGATGTCCGCGGGCAGCAGATGTCGAATACTGTCGACCTTGGCGCGTGCCTCGATGCCCTTGGAGCCCATGCTGTGGTCCCAGCCGAACTGCAGGAAGATCTGCGCCTGGCCTTCATCGGAGCTCGAGAACATTTGTTCGACGCCCGACAGCGTGGCGAGTGCCTCTTCGACGGGTCGCGTGATCAGGCGCTCGACTTCTTCGGGTGTTGAGCCCGGGTACGGGACCTGGATGAATATCCCGGGGAATTCGATGTCCGGAAATTTCTCGAGTGGCAACAGCCTTGATGCAATGAGACCGATCAGTGCGAGCGCGACAAACGTCACAACCGTTGTAACCGGGCGCTGCAGTGCGAACTCTGTATGTTTCATTGCGTTGCCTGGGTGGCCGCTGGCACGGTTGGCCACTTCTTCCGATCCATCAACGAATAGACGACCGGGATGACGACCAGCGTCAGGAATGTGGACACGAGGAGGCCACCAATCACTGTTATCGCCATCGGCGCACGAACTTCGGAGCCCTCGCCAAATCCTGCCGCCATCGGCAGAAGGCCCAGTGCTGTTGTCAGTGACGTCATCAAAATGGGCCGGAGGCGGGCAGCGCCGGCTTCCATAATGGCCTCGATGCGCTCTTTGCCCTCGGCACGAAGCTGGTTGATCAGGTCGACAAGCACTATCGCGTTATTGACGACGATACCAGCAAGCATGATGACGCCGATCAGGGCAACGATATTGATTGTCGTTCCGGTGACAAATAAGGCAAGGACCGCACCAACGAGTGCGAGCGGAATCGTAAACAGAATCACGAACGGGTGAATCAGGGATTCAAATTGCGATGCCATCACGAGATAGACGAGGAATATGGCCAGA
>Ga0316201_10004514_pt1 | contig 10512 bp, 5 predicted proteins | sample CS6wburrow_MG_FD_204516 | JGI IMG/M metagenome (GOLD analysis project Ga0316201, IMG submission 204516) | Coastal sediment microbial communities from Delaware Bay, Delaware, United States - CS-6 worm burrow | ecosystem: Environmental > Aquatic > Marine > Coastal > Sediment | place: USA: Delaware... | reverse complement strand
CAAAGCCCAGACTCGAACATGAATAGCAGAACCATCAATCGGTAAGCCGGATGCATTATCAGTTGCCGCAGCTAACTCGCTACTATCGTAATAATCGTTACGACCCGCACTGGTACCAATTTGTAGCCAATAGCTTGTAGCCCCATCAGCACTCCAAGAAAATGATTGGCTTGCTGTTGTCAATGCTGTGCCGACGCTCGGTAATGTCATGGTAGGCGGTGTAGGCTCACCACTACCCGCAACCGTTGCAGCGGTATAGCTGGTGTCGGGTATATATTCCCACTTACCATTACTTTTATACCAGATTCGGACATGAACAATATTTCCATCCGTCGGTAAGTCCGAAACCGTTTTACTCGTTGTCGTGCTTGCTAACTCGCCACTATCATAATGATTGTTACGCCCCGCACTGGAGCCGATTTGGAGCCAATAGTTAGTGGCACCTACATCCGACCAAGTAAACGTTTCTGTTGCACTGGTGAAAGTACCACCGGTAGTATGCGAAGTCACATTTGGTGGTGTCACACTTCCACTCGCACCTCCATCATCGAATGCTGTGAAGTTGTGATCGTCAAAATGCCAAGTCTGGTTGTTATCTAGGTACCAGATTCTCAGATGAATAGTCGAACCATCAGTGGGTAGATTCACAACGAGTTCACTGGTTGCCGTACTACCTAACTCACCACTATCATAAAAGTCGTTCCGACCGGCACTAGAACCGGCTTGTATTTGATAGTTAGTCGCCGTGCCGTCATTATTCCAAGTAATGACTTGGGAATCAGCTGTCAAAGTAGAGCCATTCGCGGGGCCGGTAATGTTTGCAGGCCCTTCTACAACATCGGTCACCGTCACCGTAATGGTCTGCGTAGCGGTTAGGCTGTTATCCGTCGCACTCACTTCCACGGAATAACTGCTTTTCGTTTCATAATCTGGCGCCGTATTGAAGGTTAAAACGCCAGATGATGAATCGATGCCAAAAGAGGCCGAATCAGCCCCGCCGGAGATTGAGTAGGTGATGGGATCGTTGTCCGGGTCAGTTGCCACCACCGTGAGAACCGAGGTTTGATTTTCGGCAACTGAAGGCGTAGCCGACGAAGTAATCACTGGAGTACCATTTTCGACAACATCCGTCACCGTCACGGTAATGGTTTGGGTAGCGGTAAGGCTGTTATCTGTCGCACTCACTTCCACGGAATAACTGCTTTTCGTTTCAAAATCTGGAGCGGTATTGAAAGTCAAAACGCCACTTGACGAGTCGATGCTAAAAGAGGCCGAATCAGCCCCGCCGGAGATTGAGTAGGTAATGGGATCAGCGTCCGGGTCTGTTGCCACCACCGTGAGAACCGAAGTTTGATTTTCGGCGACCGACGCATTGTTGGGGCTATTGATGGTTGGAGGTTGATTGATTGGTGGTGGGGAATAGAAAGCCGACACATTAGTGAAGTCATCGCTATAGAGATTTTGTGTGTTGGCCTGAATGGTGAGGATGTGAGAATCCGTTTTAAAATAGCCACAATAAGTACTATTAGGGACAAAGCTTAATTGGGTGGTGTTGTTTGGAAGCGAGTGTGTGTCATGAACACTTAAGTCGCAAGGTTCGTTTACAATCCCACGTGAAATATTACTGCCAATCTCCATTGAAGAAATAGGCATAGGAGTGTACTGACTAGAAAATGCATATACGGGACGAACTTGGAGATTTCCAGAACCATCATCCTGAGCTCGTAAGTTGAGATAATAACGTTGGCTTGATGATAAAAAGTAGCAAGCGGAGTACGCGGCAGCCACGTTCATTTGATAGTCTTGAGGTGGATAGTTCCACCGGCCACTCGTCTCTGACCCGCACGAAGTGAAAACCGGTGATCCATTTTCAACGACATCAGTCACCGTCACGGTAATGGTTTGGGTAGCGGTAAGGCTGTTATCCGTCGCACTCACTTCCACGATATAGCTGCTTTTCGTTTCATAATCTGGAGCGGTATTGAAAGTCAAAACGCCACTTGACGAGTCGATGCTAAAAGAGGCCGAATCAGCCCCGCCGGAGATTGAGTAGGTAATGGGATCAGCGTCCGGGTCAGTTGCTGTTACCGTGAGAACCGAGGTTTGATTTTCTGCGGCAGAAGCAGTGTTAGGGCTATTGATGGATGGCGCTTGATTTAAGGGTAAGAGATAATACTGTCCAGCCGTGTCAGGGTCGATGACAAAAGGATAGTTGCTGTTCATCTGTGAGGGTGTTCTTACTTGTAAAGTATGTAAGTAAGTATCCGTGAGCGTATAAAGACAATAATCCGTGTTAAAAGTTGGGTTATTGTAATCGGCTTGATAATTAGAGGACAGCAGGTTTGAATCTACCGCAGGGACACAAGCGCCTTCCGCAATGTATTTCCCCACATAAACTCCTAAGTGTTCAGAGACAGTAGGAGAAGGCGCGAGTGTTGTCGTCGGAACAGCGTCCCATACAGCGGAAATAGAACCGTATGTCGGGTTATAGCTAATATAATGAACAATCGAGGAGTTATTGGCGGTCATATAGCAGCTGGAGGTGGCCGCCGGCAAAAACCCGGAGGCGACTGTCGTGATGGAAGACGTGCAGTTAGTCGCGAGCACTCCTGAGGAACCAGTACAAAGCATAGCCCACCCGAACCACTGAGCGAGAGCTAACCCAATACGTCTCTTCGACGCACCTGGCATTTTCTGCTCCCTTCGTGACAGCGCAGCACCATACCCCCTTAAACCGCTGGGGCGGAAATGAAACAAGCTAAAAGGCAAACGCAAGACATGCCAAATCACTAGCATAACACTAGGTAGATGAGGGGGAGAAAACTCATTCCCCCACCCGTTTTTCAAATTGAACAATTTCATGAGTGAAAATACTCCATAATGAGTGAGATTATAAAATGGTTCGGACTATTTTTTAAGAAAGGACTGTATCACTTTAAAAAGTGGTCTAAACCATTGTTATTAAACAAACATACCAAAATCAATGCCACACAATGATGACATGCCAAACGTGATAGTAAATAAGGGCAGACACGCAGGTCTGCCCCTACAAAACAACACCTATTTTGTGGTTGTAGGGGCGAACCTGCGTGTTCGCCCTCGCTTTACTATTCTTGTTCTTGATGCGGCAAAAGACATACCAACTCCATTAATCTAACTCACTAGAGTCAATTGAATAAAGGGTTTATTTCATAACTCGGTTTAATACTCAAGGTTTGGTGAAAGTCATAACTCTATCTAAAAGCTAAAAAACGGTTCAGATTCTGAACCATTGGTATAAAATCTGAACGACTGGCTGTAAATCGTTGTCACTCAAGGCATTTCAGATAATGTAGACGACTCAGGATGCCAAGACAGTTCACATTCTGAACGGCTACTGTCAATAGCCATCAGCCCAAAATTCATCAAATGCCTAACGACTCAGCTTTAAAACCCTAAAAAGAGTATTTTACTAACTGATTGATAATGTTATTTTTTTTAGACAGGAATCGTTATGATAAACACAATAATTTATTAATAAATGAATAATTGGCATTGATTTCGCTCATACATAGATTTTAAAAACAGGATAGAACGCTGATTGGGCTGATTGTCATGATTTAGCTTCGCTGACTTCCAGTTACGCTGATCAATTATTAATCGTTTTTCGGATAAATTCTGATGAGAACTTGTAGAAGTTCTATTACTCATTAATCTTTTTTATGGAGAGAGTTATTATGAAACGCAATATTTTACGTGCTGCCGTAGCAACAAGCATTTTGGGTCTCAGTGGTGTGGCTTTTGCTGATGATGCAGAAATACCTTTCCAAGGTACAATACAAGAGCTTTGTACTCTTACTGCTGGATCAATAACGCAAGGAACCATTGCGTTAGCAAATACCCTTGGTCAAACTGATCGCCTAACTGCTCGCCCCACTGAAACCTCAAATGGAACATTAGGCAATTTTGCCTATACGTGTACTGCCGGCAATGCTAACTTAACCGTTAATGCACCGGTTGGGACAAATCCCACCGCACAAGCTTTGGAGGCTGTTCCTGGATACACAGAGGGCGCTAACATTTACAGTGATGCCGCTGGCGCAACTTCAATAGCGGCTACAGATACCACAGCAACCGCTAATGCACAGCCTAGTGGGACGTATTATGTGAGTATGTGGGCAGAAACAAGCGGTACAGACATTCTAGGTGGAACTTATAATTACACGGTAACGGTTAACATTGTAGACAATTAAGACAGGGCAACCACAAGGGATTGCCCCTACGATTACACGGTAACGGTTAACATTGTAGACAATTAAGACAGGGCAACCACAAGGGATTGCCCCTACGAAGGATGTTATAGTGGTGGGGGTATTTTATTTAAGCACAACATTTCTAAGAATGTATCCCTTCAGTCAAGGCTGTAGGGGATATATTTTTCACACATTTTGCAACAAAATATGAAAACTTGTTCGAGCATAATTCAAATCGTTCTACCCATAATCATTGGACTGTGGTTAACTGTTGCTCAAGCATTCCAAATTACCCCAATGGTCATTGAAACCAGTACCACAAGGGGTATAGCAAGCAGTATGATCACGGTAAAAAATATGGGAAGGGAGACGACCTATTTACGAGTTTCCAGCGAGCCTTTCACCTTCAATGTTGATGGTTTCGAATCACTCAAAAGCAGTCCCCAAGATTTATCACACTATCTTCGTTTTGCCCCCCGTAAATTGAGAATCAAACCCGGACAAAGCCGCAGAATACGCCTGAATGTACGTTTTCTGCCCAGCACCCAACGGGGTGAATACCGAGCAATGATATTTACAGAACCGACACAGGACTCAGGCGAACGTCAAATGGGCGTTGTTCCCCGTATTGGTGTGGCGATGTACGTTCGCTACGGTCGTGATATCAAAGCTCAACTTTCTGTTATGAACGCGACTTACAAAGACAAACATATCGTGCTTAGGGTTAATAATACCGGCCAAGCAACGGCTCGCCCTCGTGTCAACTGGGTGTTGAAGAAATCATGGCGAAAAATCGCCAGTGGCAGGAGTAATAAACAGACGATAATCGCAGAAGGACAGCGTCATCTCAAAATGGGTGGCAATCAATTTCCAGAGATTGAATCGCTCAGTGCGGGCAGCTATCAAATAAGTGGTGAATTGGTTTGGGGGGCGATGGAAGAAAATTCGTTATCCTTTAATGAAGCGTTTTTCGTGCCATATTATTAAACCTGATCCGAAAAACTTATCAGGTTATCGTTTAAATCAACAGCAAGCCCTAAGTCGTTTGACTTCGGGCTTTTTTTGTGAACTTTTCTAGTGAAAAGTTCCGGCGCAATTGGAGGAGTGCAATTGGAGTGCAATGTCAGGTATTTCGTTAATTTCATGTGCCATCATTTGACAAAAAAACCGCTTTCAATATTGATTATCGCATTCATAGTGGCTAACAGCTACGCGGAACCCGATACCATCACCGCCGATGACATGGCAGAATTTACCATTCTGCCCTTAGGTATCATGATCGGCCGACGTAATGTTATCCCCTCTGCGTTAGTACGTGGTGCAGAAGATGGTGAACAAGCTATTAATTTTGAAGAATGGCTACTCCCCTTCGATGCGGTAACTAAAGCCTTGCAAATCAGTATAACCAATATGGAAGATGGGCAAATGGAACTACGTTCTCCTGGTTTCATTACCCGAATTTCCCCAGAAAAACTCAAAACCGATCCAGAACTGGGGCAAGCCCTCACCCCCAAAGACATTGAGACACTATTTCAAGTTTCCGCTAAATTTGACATAGAAGAATATGCCATTGTGTTAACACCGCCGTGGCTAAATAGCAAAAAAAAGGGATTAAAACAAAAGCAATTGCCAGTCTTATTAGAAGGTTTGCCAGAAGTACAAGCAGATCAGTACAATTTTACCGCACTTGGACAAAAGATAAGCGTCAACGGTAATGAAGACAATACCAATACAAAGGGCAATCTATTCACCATTGGTAAGCTGGGCCAAGCGAGTTGGTATCTTCGCACTGATCAACAAGAATTATATGATACAGCCAGTTGGCAATTAGGTGAAGCTCAATATTTTCGACAAACAGAAACCCTAGATTATGCATTGGGTTCCCAGTCCCCCTTCTGGCAGAGTGGTGGTGATTACTGGGGGGCCACGCTAGTGAAACGAAGTGGGTTTAGTTCCCTTCAAGCGGCCCCAGGTGGCTTTGATTCGGCACTCCGTCGACAAGCTTGGCAAGTGGCCCGATCCATCACGGGCGAAGCGGCCCCTGGTACATTAGTACGATTGGTTGAAGGATTTGGAGAGGAGGTCATCGCAGAAACCCTTGTCGATTCGGCCGGTGTTTATCGTTTTGAAGACCTCGCTTCCCGTATTGGTTCATCTGATAGGTACCGCGTATTGCTCTATCCCAACGGCGTACTCACCGCAAGCCCAGAAGAACGTAAAGCCCAATTTAATACGCGTAGTGGCCAACTAGAAGTAGGCGCTTCAGCCTGGATATTCTCTGCTGGCGTCAATCGCCAAGCTTCTGGCAATTTTTGGGGAGAAGGGGAAAAATTTCGAGGCGGTTTCAGTTATCGGCGTGGTGTCTTCGAGTCACTTACGCTTGGTGCTGGATTAGTACACGAAGAGAGTTTAAAACCGATGCTGGAAATGTATTGGCAACCCGCTAAGTTACCATTAGGCCTCAGTCTTTATGCCATACGGGATGAAGATAAGACAATTCGTCATAACGCCAATGCTTCGCTACGATTGTTCGACAAAATCAACCTCAACTTTTCTAGCGATCCACTCTCAAAAAGAGTTTACCTCAATTGGAGTCCCACACCCGGATTGAGTCTCAGAGCAAGAAGTGACAGTCGTACTCAGCTCAAATCGGGCGGGTTAACCTATTCCACATCCATCAACCCGTTTTTTGCGAGTTTCAGTACTGAAATCAATACAGAAAACCAGATCAGTGGCAGTCTTTCCGGTTATTGGGATAAGTTGCGTTTAAATTACCAAAAAGATGACATTAATGAGACGGTCAAATTAAAATATAACCTTTCCGGCAATCCACGCTCAGATTTAGGACATTCACTGATGCTAACCCGCAAAACCAGTAAAAGTGCAAATACGTTCAATGAGTTAGATCAAATTGATTGGCATTATGACTCTCCGGAAAAAGCACGAGATGGACGAAATATGTGGCGAGTTAATCTCGGCTATGCTTATGGCACACACGGTGAGGGTTTTATAGGGGCGCTCACCACAAATATTATTCCCGGGGTTGATATACGCCTACGTTATCAAAATATTTCCTTCGCTTCCAAAGCCACCAGTTTTTTTCTCGAATTTTCCACCAACTTCCGATTTCAACCTAAACGAGACAGGGGAAGCCGTCATATTGAGCAATTACGTGGATTTGGTGGCCTATTTGTCCAACCCTTTCTGGATAAAAATGACAATGGCGTACACGATGGTAGCGAAGAAGTCTATACCGAACACGCGGGTTTATTGCTTATTTTGAATAACAAACCGATTTCAAAATCTCTGCTGCGCGTCACCAACCAAGGTATTTATACCCAAGTCGCTCCCGGCACCTACCGCCTTGATCTTGATCCGGCCGGATATCCAGTAGGGGGTATACCTTCTAAAGAATCCTACGCCGTGCAAATCACAGCGGGGGGGTATACTAGCGTTATTATTCCTTTCAGCGTTTCCTATACCATCGCTGGCACCGTAGAAGATAATCAAGGCAATCCAATAGGCGGTGCCAAAGTAGAGGCCGTTCCAATTGAAAAAGGCAGCAAATCATTTGCCGTAAGCAATGGGGCCGGTATTTTCTTCGTGGACAATGTACGACAGGGCATCTATAAAATGTTGCTTGACGGTGAATCAATCAATACCGACACCATCGAAATCACTCAAGACTCTGAATTGATTGTGGAAGTTAATTTAAAAAAGCCGTAGGGTGGGTTTAGCTTCGCTGGCCTTCGGCTCGCTCCGCTCTACCCACCCTACATTTTTTGCGATTTTATTAAGTGAATGGAGAGATAACAGATGCCCCCTAAAATTTTAATTGTAGATGATGATCCAAATAATTTAGACATACTGCATAATTGTTTGCAGAAAGCCGGCTTTAAAGTGCCGGCAGTTGCAAATGGAGAAGCGGCCCTCAAACGAATTAATTATATCAAACCTGATCTCATTCTGTTGGATGTGATGATGCCAGGAATAGATGGCTTTGAAACTTGCCGCCGTTTGAAAAAGAATGAAGTCACAAAAGATACGCCCATTATTTTTATAACAGGCAAAACGGATCCCGTTGATAAAGTTAAAGGCCTTGAAATTGGCGCAGTGGATTACATTAGCAAACCCTTCCAACCTATAGAAGTCATCGCTCGTGTCAACAAACATTTGACTATCCGCCATTTGCAAAAACAACTCGAAGCCCAAAAGGCACAATTACAAGACTCTGTTTACCATCTTGAGAGTTTAGTGGCTTTGGGAAAAGCCACCCATGAAGCACAGAATGTAGCTGACATGATGGAAAATGCCATGAAGGTGACTTTGACGGTGTTCAACTGTGATCGCGCCTTGCTGCTATACCCCGACGATCAAAATGCACCAAGTTGTCGTGTACGAATAGAGGTAACCAAACCAGAAGTCCTCAGCACGAAAAATACAGAGATTCCGATGGAACCAGAGATATCAGAAGCGATCAAAGAGACTTTGTCAGCAACGGGGCCGATTGCCTTCGGGCCCAAATATGAACACAAAGTCCCCGCCCTAATTGCCGAACACTTTTCCGTTCAATCCCTGCTCTGTTTAGCCCTCCAGCCCAAAATTGGCAAACCGTGGCTATTTGGATTGCAGCAGTGTTCTGATGTTCGAATCTGGACCGAAAACGAACTCAATCTTTTCCGCGAATTTGGACATCACATTGGTATCAGCTTGGGACTTTCCATTTCTTTTGAAGCACTGGCAAAACCTGAAAAACGCTTATCCCGTAATTATCCTCGTTTTATAGGGGCTTCTAAACCAATGCAAAAAATTTGTCATAGCATTTTTCGATTTGCTTAAATCCCCTTTTTTCCAAAATAGAATAGAACGCATGTGTCATGATTCGCGCTGATTTTTTTTAATCAATCATGTTAATCAGTGTTAATCATGAAACTCATGAGAATTAGCGTTCTATCTAATCTATCACCCTCCTACATGTTCGCCCTCCTACGTGTTCACCCTCCTACGTGTTCAGATTTTATTGTGAAATCATATTTTTGAACATTTATAGGCAATAAAAAAAACAGTCTAAATTTTAGACTATGCGTCTAAATTTTAGACTATGCGTCTAAATTTTAGACTGTTGCTGTCAATCACTTAAAATTAAAATTTCTTTAAAATCCAATCAGTTAACTGTATTTTTAGGCGTTGGCATTCATTTTGCTTTTAAATAGTGGCGAACCCTTTTTTTTATTTGGTTTTATTGGTATTAATTTCACTGAAAGAGGAAACCTAAAGTGTTTATAAAACGATGTTTATCTTTCGCCTTAAGTGGCGTTTTGTTAAGTCTGCTATATAGCGCTCTAGCTTTGGCAGCAGACGACAAGTGTATAACATGCCATATTAATGTGACTCCTAACATTGTCTCACAGCATGAGAGTGGCAAGATGGCAGCAAAAGGTGTTAGCTGTGCAACTTGTCATGGTAGTCAACATAACACTCATGATGACTACCAAAAAGCCAAAATGCCCACGCCAGAAACTTGTGCGAATTGTCATCCTGATCAAGTCAAGCAACATCAAGCTGGCAAACATCAGTTGGCTTGGATTGCAATGCAAACCACACCGGCCTATCACAATCAATTTGGGGCTATCACCGAGGAAGGTTATAGAGGCTGTTCAGGTTGTCACAAGATTGGTGTCAAAGGCTTGAAGTTACAAGGAACAATGCTTGAGACTAAAGTTGTCGGTGATGGCGGCGCGGAGTTAGCAAAATACCGTTATGGTAATGCACAGTGCGATGCTTGTCATACTCGCCATAGCTTTAAAAAGGCAGAAGCTCAAGATCCGAGAGCTTGTGCTAACTGTCACATGGGCTTTGATCATCCGCAATGGGAAATGTACCAGTCCTCCAAACATGGGATTATCTGGGATATCGATGGTAATCAAAATGAGGGACGTGCGCCGACTTGTCAATCCTGTCACATGGTAGAAGGCAATCATGCTGTAGTGACACCTTGGGGCTTTTTGGGGCTACGGGTGCCTTCTGAACATAATGTGCGGGCGCTTATTAAAGTCGCGCCATCGCTTGAAAAACATCTGACCAAACTCGCCGATACTTTGAAAGCCCTAGGCTTTACGGGTAACTATGTTGATTTGGATGACGATCCGACTTGGGTATTAGATCGGGCTATCATTTTGCAAGCAGCCGGCATACTGGATGACACGCTTCAACCTACCCAACGCTTTATCAATATCGTTAAGCTTGGGCAAGCGGCCCGCGGTACGGCAACATTTAATCC
>Ga0316201_10004512_pt1 | contig 10513 bp, 10 predicted proteins | sample CS6wburrow_MG_FD_204516 | JGI IMG/M metagenome (GOLD analysis project Ga0316201, IMG submission 204516) | Coastal sediment microbial communities from Delaware Bay, Delaware, United States - CS-6 worm burrow | ecosystem: Environmental > Aquatic > Marine > Coastal > Sediment | place: USA... | reverse complement strand
CAATCCACTGTACCAAAAAGAATGTCGCCATTCCTGGCCATTTCACGGGCGCCATCAACATGATCCAATACCCATGCGATTTTAGTGGCAGAAAAGTATGTATCAAGAAGAAGCCCGGTTTTTTGGCCAATACGCTCTTCATACCCCTGCTCTTTTAATTCTTCACATTGCGCCGATGTACGCCTGTCCTGCCAGACGATTGCGTTATAAATTGGCCGCCCGGTTTTACGATTCCATAGGATTGTGGTTTCACGCTGGTTGGTGATCCCGCACGACGCTACTGCATGCATTTGCTCCGGGTAATCTTTCGCCAAAGACGTCAAAGCCCAGTGCGTATCTTCCAGTATATCATCCGGGTTCTGCTCCACCCACCCAGCTTGCGGATAATGAAGCGCCAACGGCTTTTGCCGCACAGCAACCACCTCGCCGCTGGCCGAGAAAAGGATGGCACGTGAAGAGCTTGTGCCCTGATCTATCGATAACAGGTGAGGACCCGCCATAATGAATCGATTCGTATCTATTTGTTTTTGTGGAGCAGGACAAAAAGAGGGGCTGCCCTGAGGATAGGATGGATAAACCATAGCACACAACCAACTGAAGTGTAAGGGCAAAGTGACAAAAACGTACAGCCTTATTTTCGCAGGTCCAGCACAGCCTTCTCGATGTTTTGTGCGGTTTTATCTGTGACATGCAGGCCCAGCTTGGAACGACGCCACAAAACATCTTCCGACGTTTGTGCCCATTCATTTTTCACGAGATAGTTTATTTCCGCCTCGAAAACACCGTCCCCATAATGCTGACCTAGATGCTCAACGCCCTCGGCACCCTGCAAGATCAGAGACATATAGCTGCCGTAACTCCGTGCATAGCGCAACAGAAGTTTCTCTGGGAGCCAGGGGTAAGCCTCCCTTTTCTTTTCTATGAATTTTTCCAAAGATAAGCCACCCAGGTCACCGCCTGGCAAGGGCGAAACCGCCGTCCAGCGTCCGCCCGTTCGCCCCGAAAGGCGAAATAATGTATTTACGACCTTTTCCGACAGAACGCGATACGTTGTTAACTTGCCTCCAAAGACCGATAAAAGCGGTGGTGAAAATCTCTTGTGGTTATAGATTTTATAGTCCCGCGTGACCGCCGATGCACTCTCATTCCCGTCATTAATCAAAGGGCGTACACCACTATAGGTAAATACTATATCATCTCGTGTTATCTGTTTTTCGAAGGAACGATTCCATGCTTCGCAGAGATATGTCATCTCCTGATCCGATATATGCGCATCCGATGGGCTCCCTTCATAATCCTCTTCGGTGGTGCCAATAAGTGTGTAATTCTCTTCATACGGAATGGCAAAAACAATCCGCTTATCCGGCTGTTGCAGGATATAGGAATGGGCTCCATTATACTGGCGGGGCAAAATAACATGACTCCCCTTCACGAGACGTACACCCGGAAGATCGGGGTCGCCTTCCGTTACCCCCAACGCATTTAAAAGACCACGCACCCAAGGCCCCGTGGCATTCACCACCATGGAAGCCGTGACCGTTTTCTCCTCGCCGCTCTGGGCATCACTTAGGCCTACCACCCATTTTTGCTTTCCCGCCGTTAGTTTTCTACAAATCGTGCGCGTGCGGATTTCCGCTCCCTTTTCAGCGGCATCCAACGCGTTGAGTACCACAAGGCGACAATCATCGACCCAGCCGTCATGGTAAGAAAATCCGGTTTCTAATGCTGATATCAAGGGGGTGCCATAGGCACTGCCCTCGGTGCTCAGGTCAACCTTTTTTGATCCGGGAAGCGGCCCCGTCCCCACCAGATTATCATAGAGAAACAAGCCCAGCCTGATCATCCAGATGGGCCGCTGACTTTTGTCATGCGGCAGGATGAATTCCATGGGTGAAATCAAGTGCGGCGCAATATTCATCAGGCGTTCGCGCTCCTTGAGGGCATCGCGGACCATCAAAAATTCGTAATGCTCAAGATAGCGTAGTCCACCGTGGATCAACTTTGTGCTTGCGCCAGAGGTTGCTCCGCCCAGATCATCGGCCTCCACCAGAAGTACGGACAGGCCGCGCCCAGCCGCGTCCCGCGCGATTCCGGTTCCGTTAATTCCACCACCGATGACGCAGAGATCATAATGCGAATTGCTCATACGCCTAGAATACACGATCTATGCTTGACTGAAAAGCAACGTTGCATGCATGAGAATAGGTTGATACAATAATAAAATGAACAGTGTTTATAATTTAAAACCCAAATTCCAGAGTGCCTTACGCCCTTTGTGTGTGCGTCTGGCAAATAAAGGTGTTACAGCCAATCAAGTCACGCTTGCGGCGTTGGGATTGAGCTTTACCTACGGGCTTCTTCTCTGTCTGAATATCAAGCTTTTCTGGCTTTTCCTGCCTTTCATTTTATTGATCCGCATGGGGCTGAATGCCATTGACGGAATGCTGGCTCGCGAACACAACATGAAATCCAAGCTGGGCATAGCCCTAAACGAGCTTGGAGATGTCCTGTCCGATACGGCGCTACTGATCCCTTTTATGTTTTATGCGCCGAGCGCCTCATGGAGCGTTGCACTTCTTATCTTTGCTGGGGCAATGACAGAGATGTGTGGTCTGTGCGCCTATATGATGAGCGGCGTGCGCCGCTATGACGGTCCAATGGGCAAGAGCGACCGCGCAAGCGTGACAGGAGCAATCGGCTTTTTGATCGGCATGGGGTCCTTTTCCCCTGCCCTGATCCCCTGGGTGTTTGTGTTGATCTCTTCGTTTTGTATGTGGAGCTGCGTCAACCGTATCAAGGGCGCACTCAGGCATGATGATAAGGAGACACTATCATGATCCCCACCATCTTTGATGACCCTGTCCAAACAGGGATTGCAGGAATTGTCGCCGTCTTGGTGATTGCCAGTATCATCGTTGCCGCCTTGCGCCGGAATGACACACAAAACAAGCACAGAGAACTTTGCTCCCGTGTCAAAAGTTGGTGGTTTATGGTAACAATTTTTTCCTTGGCGATCCTAACGTCCCCAGTCGTTTCGGTTATTTTCTTTGCGTTAATCAGTTTTCTGGCGCTCAAAGAGTATGTTTCCATCATCCCTTTACGCTGGGCTGACAGGCGGGTTTTGTTCTGGGCGTATCTTACGATCCCGGTGCAGTATTATCTGGTGGTCAGCGGATCGTATGGCCTCTTTATTGTCTTCATCCCGGTCTGGGTGTTTTTCCTACTTCCCTTTCGCCTGATTATGGCCGGAGAAACCGAAGGATTCCTACATTCTGTGACGGCGATCACATGGGGGATCATGATTACAGTTTTTGCCGTCTCCCATGCGGCGATGCTGATGCAATATTCTACCTTGCTCATTGGTCATGCCGGGCTAATCCTGTATCTGGCAATTCTCAATCAGGGCAATGACGTGGCGCAGTATGTATGGGGGAAAATGCTGGGGCGGCACAAGATTGTTCCCAAGGTTAGCCCCGGTAAGACATGGGAAGGGTTCTTGGGCGGTGTGGCCACCACGATGACAGCTTCCGCTCTGATATATACGTTTTTGACGCCTTTTGATCTTACATTCGCCCTGTTTTCCGGTGCGCTCATTGGCATTACGGGCTTTATGGGAGATGTGATCATCTCAGCATTAAAACGGGATATGAAGATCAAAGATTCCGGTGCCCTTATTCCGGGGCATGGCGGCATACTGGATCGCATCGACTCTTTAAGCCTCACAGCGCCGATATTCTTCCACACAGTGCGCTATTTTTATTATGTAGCAACGTAAGGAGGCGATATGACCTTGCTCCGCCAACTGTTTTACGTGCTTTTGATCCGGCCCCTTCTGGTAATTATTCTGGGCCTGCGGGTGCAGCATCTGGAGCGGCTGAATATTGCACCAAATACGATTATTGCGGCCAATCATAATTCTCATCTGGATGCGCTGGTGCTGATGAGCCTGATTAAGTTCCGAGATATCCCAAAAGTTAAGCTGGTCGCCGCCAAAGATTATTTTTGCAAAACCTCTTTGCGGGCGTGGTTTTCACTCAATATCATAGGCATTATCCCTCTGGACCGCAGCGGTGCACAGGACGATCCTCTTCTGCCCATCGAAGAAGCGATTGATCAAGGCTATAGCGTTATCCTGTTTCCGGAAGGCACACGCGGGGAACCCGAAAAACGTAAGCGTTTAAAACTAGGCATTGCAAAGATTGTAGAAGAAAAGCCCGAGATTAGTGTTATTCCGGTTTTCCTGCATGGTTTAGGAAAGTCCCTGCCGCGCGGGGAGTGTCTGCTGGTGCCAATGATGTGCGATGTCGATATCGGCGCGCCCATCACATGGAATGAAGATCGCAGGGGTTTTGTAAAAAACATTGACAGGTCCTTTGATCTTTTACGCGCCGAAGTCGCACCAAAAGACTGGACTTAGCCCATTCTTCTTTGAAATCCCATTGTAGCCCCATTCAGCTAAAACAGGCAAAGCCTCTTCGTCACTGCCGAATTCTTCAGCAAGGGTTTTGAGGTCCTCAGACTTTCCTCCTGATACAAGGGCTTTATTATTACTCATTTTTTCTCCCTTAAACTGGAATTAAGCGACCTTATTATAATTGATGCCATATTTTCTAAACAATCGAGCAAAAAAAAGCCGCTATAAAAAGCGGCTTTGGTAGTTGTTTCTCACTTTAAAAATACTTTGAGTTTTTATTCTCTTATTCTTCTTTTTTTCTTTACGAAACGACAAATCTTTCTTAGCAAATCTTTATAAGGACCCTAAAACCTCAAGAAAACCGTTTAAAAACCTTACACTCCTATAATAGATAAAATTTTATGTAAATACAAACTTTTGTTAATTTATCAACAATTTCAACATCTTAGAAAAATCCTCTGGCGCCGGCGCTTCAAAAGACATCTCCACTTCGCTCACGGGGTGAATAAATTTTAATTGCTTCGCATGGAGCATTTGCCGTGGGAAAGACATAAACATTTGTATAACCTGCTCATCATAACCTGCCCTTTTGAGCTTGGCTTTGAGCGCTGTGGGCTGAGGCCCGTAGAGTTGATCACCGACCAAAGGATGGCCAAGCGCTTCCATATGGACACGGATCTGGTGTGTGCGGCCTGTTTCCAGTTTGCATTCAACATGCGCGCAGGCCTCGCCAAAAGTCTTTAGCACAAGATAGCGGGTGCGGGCCTCTTTGCCGTTCACGGACGCATTTCTTGAAATGACACTCATCCTTAGCCGATTGCCGCGATCGCGCCCCAAAGGCTTATCGATCATGCCCTTGATCGGCACCGGCACGCCCAGCACCAGCGCCTCGTAGACGCGGCTCAAGCTTCGGTCGGCCAGTTGCGCGGCCAGATGATGGTGCGCATGATCGTTTTTTGCCACCATAATCAGACCGCTGGTGTCCTTATCCAGACGGTGCACAATGCCGGGGCGGACCACCCCGCCTATGCCTGACAAGCTGTCTTTGCAGTGATAGAGAAGCGCATTGACCAGCGTTCCGCTCCAATTCCCTGCCCCAGGATGAACGACCAGACCGGCGGATTTGTTGATAACCAGAAGATGTTCATCTTCGTAGACAATATCGAGCGCGATGTCTTCGGGTTGCGGCTCACATGGGACAACGTCTGGAACAACGACCTCCAGCACATCACCAATCTCTACCTTTCGAGAAGCCGCTTTAAGATTTTTGTTATTGATCTGTACCTGCCCATCAGCGATTAGCCTTTGCAGGCGCGCGCGTGAAAGGCCCGCACGCAAGGTGCTTAAAGCCTTGTCTGCTCTTTGTCCGGCCGTTTGCTCATCGACTACGAAGGTCAGTCGCTCTGGTCCCGTATCCTCGTTCGTATAGCTCTGACTCATGGCAGTTCCACGGGCTTTATGATGCAAGGATCCGTGTAAGGCTTTGGCGCCTCACCTGCGATCACCCAGCCATTGCGGGTAATCGCCTGTTTTTCTTGCTCTTCCTGCTTTTCGGTATCTTTGCCATGCTCTTTACCATGCGCACCTTTGTCTTGCTTCATGTTTTTCTGGAGCAAAGCCAGCCCGGTCAAAGACCCTTGCGGTGAATCTGAATCGGGAAGATTGATTTTAGTATCAGGGATTGTGTGATCGTCCGGCACGTACGCTTGATCAATCAATTCGTTATATGGCACATCCGTATAACCTGCGATCAAGCGCTCCCCCTCCAGCCCCTCGACCATTTGGTGGGCATGGACAAGTTGGCCATGGAAGTACGCATCGCCGCCCATAATTTCGCCCCGCGGATTAAGGGTCAAGACATGAATATAGGACATATCCTCAGGCAGCAATTCCTTCTCAAAGCCCGATAAATCATCATCCGGCGTTAAGGCGGCAGTCCCTTTCGCACCTGACTTTTCTTCACTCTCTTCGATCTGGGCCATCATCATCACAGAAATCACATTATCGGCATTGACCATAACATTGCGTGCAAAGTAATCATGATCAGAGGACCCCCCCTTGAAATAGCGCTGCCATTTTATTGATCCGTCATATGCATCCAATAACAACAACCAGCCACCAACACGCCCATAGTTCGTTGGCAACACATCGCCCAAAGCCAGAATATAGTCATTTTGGTACAGCACCGCGCTTTTGAGCTGCGTCGCCATACCGCGACTAAATTCCTGTTGCCAAACGATGGTGCCATCAGACCTCAGGCGCATCGCCACTGCCATTTTCTTGCCCTGCATGTTCTTGAAGTACCCGGTAGCGAGATATTCTGTTTGTGCTCCCTTTTGTTTGGCCGCAGCAGAAGAAAGCCCCAGAATTTCATTATCCCCTCCTACAACGTAGGCGCGACTGCTCTTCAGACCACCTTTTGGTCCCAGCGTATAGACTACAGCGTTTTTCTGGATCGTTGGATTTTGTGGATCACCGAGAGTTCGTCTTGCTGTGACAGCGACCACAATCTCATTATTATTTCTTGATACGGCCATATCATTTGCACTTAAATCCCGGTCTTTATCACGGATGACCTTATGAGCACCCAACGTGCCCTCTTTATCGACAAACCCTATCCAGAAAGATTTCTTTTGCTTTGGAAGGTGGCGGTTGGCCAACACCACGTAGCCCTCTCCAAATTTCTTGATCTTCACCACATTTTTGATACCACCTACTGCGTGGTATTTCTCCCACATGGCCCGCCCACGGTAATCAAATTGGGCCAGCATAATACTAGCGTTCATCTCCGGCCTTGGGCGCATTTCACCCGCAGCCAGCGTCACGCCCTCGGATACAGGGACAAGACTCCTGAACACTTCTTGCCGCGGCCCTTCACCATGCACACTCTCCCAAAGGTTATATGAGCCCAGATCGGGATAGAAGAGCGTGGTTACAGACTCATAGGCCGGATTGCACCTTTTCCCCTGCGCCTGTGCTTTTGCAGGGTCATAAATAAGAGCCAGGCCGGACAAGATAAGTATATTGAAAGCAATGAGAAATCTGTTGAGCATTTGTGTCTTCGCGGTTAGTGTCAAAAAGAAATGCGATCTCCAAACTGTAAAACCTGCAAACGCAAATGTCTATGAAAGTTCTGATTATCTCAGATGCCTGGCACCCTCAAGTTAATGGGGTCGTCAGAACCTATGAATATCTCTTACAAGAACTCGATAGATGCGGCCATGAGAGTCTTGTGATTGGCCCGTGCGATTTCCCGGTAACGATGCCGATGCCTTTTTACCCTGAAATACGGCTGGTCCTCTCACCCTATCGCCGCCTTCAGAAAATGATCGAAGAGTACGCGCCGGATAAAATTCACATCGCCACCGAAGGGCCGCTTGGCTGGGCCGCACGACGCTATTGCCTAAAGCACAAGAGTCCCTTCACCACATCCTATCACACACAATTTCCCGATTATATGGCCAAGCGTTTTGCATGGCTAATCCCGCCGCTCTATAAGGCCGTTCACCGCGCAGGCGTGCGATCTGTTCGGCGGTTTCATGCCCCATCCGAAGCAATCATGATCTCTACCGACAGCTTGCGCGAACAACTGGAGAACTGGAACTTCAAGACCCCGATGGCACATCTTACACGCGGGGTGGACCTGACCTACTTCACGCCCGGCAAGAAAAGTGTTCTTCAAGATCTCAAAGCACCGATTGCGCTTTATGTCGGGCGCATAGCGATAGAAAAAAACCTTGAGGCGTTTCTAGATATGGACTGGCATGGCTCCAAGGTCATGGTAGGCGACGGGCCGGTCCGCAAAAGCCTTGAGGCACGCTATCCGGATGTTCATTTTGTAGGCAAAAAAACAGGCCATAAACTGGCTGAATATTACCGCTCATCCGATGTTTTTGTCTTCCCTTCTAAAACCGACACATTCGGAATTGTGCTCATTGAGGCACTAGCCTGCGGACTGCCTGTGGCAGCCTACAATGTCACCGGCCCCAAAGATGTCATCACGCATGAGCATCTGGGAGCCCTGCACGAACATGATTTGCGAGAAGCAGCCCTTCAAGCCCTAAAAAGCGCCGATTCAGAAAAAGCCAGCGCGCATGTCCGGGGAAATTACAACTGGGAACGCGCCGCCAAGCAATTTATCGATGCACTTTAAGGGAGAAACCACCCTCTCCTCTTATTTCAAAAAATTTGCTTTTTTATACTGATCTCCCGTACACTACATTCGGGTGATAAAGGAGCGATAATGGCAAGAATTCTCCTCGCGGAAGACGATGAGTCTATGCTGAATTTCCTGATTCTGGCTCTGGGCCGGGCCGGGCATGATGTGGTTGCGACAACAAATGGTCTGGCAGCGTTGGAAGCGCTGGATGAACATGAGGCTTTTGATTTGTTATTGAGCGATATTGTCATGCCGGGCACGGACGGGATTGAACTGGCTCAGAAGGCTACGGATAAATGCCCGGATTTAAAGGTCATGTTTATCACAGGCTTTGCAGCTATTGCCATGCAGCAACCAAGCCAGAGCACATCAAACGCAAAAGTTCTTTCCAAGCCCTTTCATTTGAACGATCTGGTGGATCAGGTAGAGCAACTTTTGGCGGCTTAGAACGACTTGAACACCCATATATTACACTTTTCATCTCCCAAATACATTTAGAGCTTGAAAAAATAGCGTGATCCGGCTAGAGCTAACGGTACCTTTCCAAGGCCTTTTATCATGGGGGCGGTTAGCTCAGGGGTAGAGCACTTGCTCGACACGCAAGGGGTCACTGGTTCAATCCCAGTACCGCCCACCATTTCATATTTCCTGAAGGTTAATCTTATCACATATAAATTACGATCTTGGGCAAGTAGGAAAGGAAAGACGCTAGTTATTTTCATTAAAGTTTAGGTATTCCTTTTCTTAAATTAGCCTAAAACATTGATGCCTTGTTTTCAGTTATTGTTTTGGCCAATATAATGATAACAAAGAAGAAGGAGTTTGTTTCGTGCTTACATTTAACAAAAGAATGTTGATACTGGTTGTCTTGTTGATTTCCAGCCAGAATGCTTATGCAGAACAAAGTAGCAGCAGTACCGTCAGCAAGGTATCCGTTATGGGAGTGAAATTGTGTAGCAATGTTATTAAAACGGGCGAATACCTAGAAGGACAGGGATATAAAAATGCTGCTATGTTTGCGAAGCGTCTTGGAAGGATATCAAATGTAGGTAAAAGTGAGGGAAACGAAAACTATAACTTTAGTATCAACAATGATGCTCCCAAAAAAAGAAAAGCTGTTAATTTTATTAGTTTTCACGGTTCATTTAAGGAGGGCCCCAATCTGTTTGACATTGAAAAATCGCAATTTGAACGTAACACGGGGATAACGCTGAGTTGTAAGCAATATACTCTCGGCCCAGATACAAGAACCGAATGCAAATATCCTGAAGGCGACCCAAATCGTAATAGACCAGGGTTCTCATATACTATAACCCACGAAGAAAACTCCCACTCATTCTTTGTTGATGCTGCTGCATGGGGTTACAGCGGATGCTAGGCAACCTACTTTAAAAATTGCTCCCATTGCTGCAAAATATAAAAATCGGTTCGATGTGTCTCCTGACACCTCCACCATTTTTTCAAACCCCATTTGTATATCATATACATAGCTGTGCAGTTATCCTAGGTGTGCCCAAAAGTGAGCCATCAGACTTGTATGACGTCAGCACAAGTTGGACAGATGGAGAGCTATCACCAAAAAACATTCTAAGCTTGATTTTAGAATGACTTTGTTCTTTATAGTAGATCATGTTCAAAATGATGAAACACGTGTCCGCCATTTTAATGGCGATCATGCTTCTGGCCCAAATCGGGATAGCACAGCACGCGGTCGTTCATTTCACGGATCATGGGCATTACGATCATAGCCAAGGCGACCATGGAGATCATAAGAAAAACGCCAGTGAAGACTGCCAAATCTGCGTCCTTACAAAATCCCTGTCTTTGGGATTAGCCAGTGAAAAAGCTGATCTGGCCGTACATGTTGTTGCAGGTCATGCGTTTAAGAAAAGCCATGACCATATTGTTAACAATCACCGATACGCCCTTTATAAACCCCG
>Ga0316201_10004510_pt1 | contig 10514 bp, 11 predicted proteins | sample CS6wburrow_MG_FD_204516 | JGI IMG/M metagenome (GOLD analysis project Ga0316201, IMG submission 204516) | Coastal sediment microbial communities from Delaware Bay, Delaware, United States - CS-6 worm burrow | ecosystem: Environmental > Aquatic > Marine > Coastal > Sediment | place: USA... | reverse complement strand
GGACAACTACTCGTTGTACGCGGTGCAGGTGCTCGGCATGGACGAGGTGGCCGGCGCACAGCTGTCCGCTTATGGTGCCTACATTCGTCCGGTTGCAGCGATTGCTGCTGGATTCCTTGCGGATCGCTGGACGGCGAGTCGAGTCATCGGCGTGTCGTTCTTCGTGCTGTTGATCAGCTATTCGATGTTGTCTTTCGCGCTGCCCGATGGCTCCGGGCTGACTGTCATCTACGTGAATATCCTCGTCAGCTTCTTTGCCGTATTTGCGCTGCGCGGCGTGTATTTTGCCTTGCTTGAGGAGAACAAAACGCCGGCGTTTTTCACCGGTGCGGCGACAGGCATGGTCTCTTTCGTGGGCTATATGCCCGAGATTTTCTTTGCGCCCATTACCGGTCGAATTCTGGATGCCGCCCCGGGCCTCGTTGGCCACCAGAACTACTTCCTGTTCCTTGCGGGAGTGATGGTCGTCGGATTGGCTGTAGTGTATTGGCTGTTGCGTCTGCAGAGGTCTGGCAGCCAGGCGAAGTGGCCGCAGAGTCCGTACGACGGATTGCCGCCGGAGACGAAATAAACGCAGCGTTGCAGGGGTCTTTTTTACGACTAGCAGGGAGAAAGCATGTCTGACACCGTAAAGATCAGAGACCAGCTGCAGCGCAACGCGGTCGCATTGATAAGCCTCGTTATCGCTATCACCAGCCTTGGTTACAACACCTGGCGAAACGAGGCGAGCGAATACAATCGCAATCAACGGCTCATTTCTATTGAAGTCTTGCGAAACATCGGACAACTACAGCAGGTAGTTTTTCACAATGTCTTTGAGATGGACGCGACGGATAAAGGTAACCCGCGCACCGGGTGGGTTCATGTACTGGCAATCCGCGATCTGACCCAGTTGCTCGATGGTCCGGCTCCAGAGTCGGGTACGGATCTATGGAAAGTCTGGGACGCAGAGTGGGATAAGCTAGAGCCTCTCAATGAATCGTACGGCTCGGTGACTGAGGCGTTGGAGGATGTGCGTGCGGATACGTACTTGTTGCTGCAAAGCCTGGACTAAACTAAGCGCTCCAGGTTGAGAGGATTCAAATCGCGCAGTCAACGGCCCCTTGTAGGAGACCGGTTGGCCGCGAATTCTAGGAGCCTTGCTCGCCGCGCTTTAGTGGGTGGGTAAATATTACAGCGCCAAACCATAGTGCCAGTACAGCGTAGATCAACGTGGCTGCCATGAAGGCAGGTGCTGCCTCTGCAGACAGGGCTTTCACGAGAACAATGGTTGCCACTGCAAAATGCATGAAATTGCCCATCGCCACCGGGCGACTGTAGATTCCGCCGATGAGTGTGCCGCGCGCCATCCAGTTGAGAAATGCAAAGCCCAGGAACAAAGCGCCAGTGACCTGCACGAATACCACTGCCAGTCCCTTTGTCGGATAGCCCACAAGAGTAAGCCCCTCCTGTGGCAGGAACGACGCCCCCAGCCCCAGCAAGCCCATAAACGCTGCGCTGATGACCATGAGTGCTCTCGTCTGTAAGTCCATTGCGTTTCTCTCTCTACTATTTGAAATTATCGGCACGACTGTTGATTGCATACCCGCGCTGGGCCGGAGAAAGATCAAGGGTCTTGTTCACGGCTCCTCAACCTATTTCAAAACTGCGGCCCCAGATTCTTAACCATGTACCGACTCTACCGACTCGAAATTCAATCTCGATCGGCTCCGAAACATTGCCATGTGAATCAGCGACGGAAACCAGGAGTAGCTGTGTTTCCTGTTGCAGCTCTTCCAACGAGTTTTTGCATCCTTCCAACGGGACGGAGACAATCAGGCCTTTCGGAGCAACGTAGAACGAGTCGGTGGCAGGGACGTCATGAAGCCACTGACCGTAATCGATTTCCAGGGCGGCGTCTCGATGGTCAAAACTCTCGACCTGAACAGGGCATGCGGTCTGAAAGGCAACATCCAGTGGCGGGTACCTGCTCTCGTAGTAGTCACCAAATACAGACCGTCTTTTCTCATTCGACCAGTCCTGAAATTCCTCCCAGTCCCATGTCCGTTCCAGGCCGTCGACTGCGGCGATCATGGTTATTGCAGGGCTGTCCATGGAGTTGCTTATTGAGAGATATAAGTTGAAATCCTCTTTCTGAACGACCGTATGACCCTCTTCCACGACCAGGCTCGATAGCTCCATTCTATAAAGCGTCTGCACTTCACATCCGCTTGTTACAAGTGCGAGCACGGCGATTAGAGACAGTCTTGTCAGCATGTTGTTCAAATAGATCCTCGCTGGAAAAGCTTGCTTGGCGGCGCAGGTTCGATTTTGTTGCTGCCTGTCAACAGCTTACCAGCCCAAGCGCCTGGCGTGGATACGAGAGACTGCCGCCGGCGAGAAGAACTACCAGTCAGGCCCGCGCCTCCTTGTATTCAGGGCTACTCTAACGATTACCTCTGTGCATTCGGATGATGTCCGGTACTCTGGTGAGATGAAGAACTGCAACTCATGCGGCAAGTGTTGTGAGACGGCAGGTAATGGCGGTCTGTCCGCTTCGGCGGAAGAAATTGACTGGTGGGAGACCTATCGACCCGATATTGCTCGCTATGCCGTAGACGGGAAGATCTGGATTGATCCTGAGACTGGCGAGTACTTTGCCCGCTGCCCCTGGCTAAAGAAGTTGCCGGACGGCAATGTATTTACTTGCGATATTTACGACGACCGACCTGAAGACTGCCGCCACTACCCTGTCGATATCGCACAGATGGTGCGGGACGATTGTGAAATGCTGGAGCGGCGCGACCTGGACGATATGAAGCGTGCTCAGAAACAGCTGGACTTGCTTATGGCCGATAGCCGGCCGCCGGCTGGCAGAGAACGCTGAGCGGTGGCTTCCAGCTAGCAACAGGGTTTGCCGACGCATCAGAAGAGGCGTATATTGGATCTTGCTCCTGCGTATGCGGCGCCCCAGACCCGGAGGCGACAAGCAGCAAATGTGGCCAGGGACCCAAATTTTATACAGCGTTCACACAGCGCAGGAGCCCAACCACCGCCTCAATCGTCAGGCGATACATGAAATCATCCTTGAATGACACGTCGTTGGTACGCCGCGTTATGTCGTCAATTCGTAATCGCGAAGTCCCACGCTGAATGCCCATGCGTCCTCAGTGCATTTTATGAGTCCAAAGATATAGCGCCATGGCTATTTCTTCTGAATAACGCAAGCCCGCTCGCCAAAGCTCACTAGTTCCGCAATTGCAGCCCAATGATTACTGGATCATGGTCGGATGCACGGTAGGGCGAGTTGGCATCAAATAGCGCTGGATTGCGGCCATACTCGAGGTTGTAATCGAGCAACGGCGGCTCATCGGCATTGATGTGCCACTCAATCGTCGCAACCACTTGTGGCACCAGGCTGGCTGTCGCGACTGCATGGTCCAGCGCGCCCGATTGCCCATCGAAAATAAAGGAGTACGGGTCGCTCTGTGATTCGAGCAGGTTGGTGAGCCCGGCGTTCCTGAACGCCGTTAAAGGGTCTTCCTTTGTGTACGCATTCAGGTCGCCGATTATCAGGACGTCCGGATCGTTACTTGCCGTTGGGTCGGTCGCAATCCAGTTCGCGATCGCGATCGCTGCGTTGGTGCGTGTCTGGTTGCAGTTGCCCTGGCCATCGGACAAGTTGGAGTCACCCTCAGTATCGCAAGGCGATCCCTTGGACTTCAGGTGATTAACGACAACGGTCAGAACGGCGTCGTTGGATATCAGCTTGAATGTCTGTGCGAGCGCCGGGCGGTTGCGGTCGTCGTTGAAGCGCGAATCTACGCTTCTATCCAGGAGCTCGAAAGCTCCGACAAGAGCGACTGTCGATGGCTTGTAAATGAAACCAGTCTTTATCGCATCGGCGTGGATCGTGCCGGTATCCAGGTAGGCATACTCATTGGAGCCCAGGCGACCATTGAGCGCGTCCACAATCATCCGCAGTGAAGCATCGCTGTTGTTCTCCAGTTCCATGAGGCCCACGATGTCTGCATCCATGACCGCAAGTGCCGTAACCGTCTTCGCGACCTGCCTCTGAAGCTCCTGGGTGCTGTCGGCACCACGGCAATTGTCCGTTCCCTGTGGACCGCAGACACTCTGCCCGGAATCCACGGTCGAGAAGAAATTCAGAACGTTAAAACTCGCCACCTTGATATTCCCGTTGGTCACCGGTCTGCCAGGGCGCGGATTCACGGACTCGAAACGCGGATCGACCGTTGGCATCAACCGCCAGGTCTCGTCACCATCGCCGCCACTACCGCGCGAATAACGCAGGTTGCCGGTCACGTCGGCGATCGTATCGCCGGCGCGAATCGAGTAGTCGACGGTATTGCCGGCGAAGAGGTAGCGAACGTCGACCGGATTTGATGACCGTTGGCCGTCATCCAGTTCGATGTTGCGCCGCGCCGTCAGCTCCTTGTGAGCCATATAGCCGTCGGCATCAGGCGCATTCGAATTGGTGAACTGATATAAGCGCCCGTTCCCCGAGAGGCCGACGGAGCCAAACCTTTCAAGGTTGCGCAGATTGCTGACAGTGAGCGTCTGAGTGAACCGAACCAGCATGCCTTCGTACTGTTCGAGATCGGCGACCAGGTCGCCGTCACTGTTGCTCGACGTTGCTGCAACCGGTAAAGAAACATCGGTTGGGCTAATCGAGCCGGAGCCAGCGAGAGAAACCGAAGTTGCGTTTATTTGGGTTTCGCCAAAATACTCGTTGACACTTCCCGTGACCGTTACGATGTTACCGACACGCACGTCGATGGGCGGCGAAGTGCCATCGAATACGAACACCCCGTCTGACGTTGTGGCGTCAGAATCCGGCGATTCATCCTGGATATAAAAACCGCCGAGGTTACTGGCCGTATCGGCATCGTTCTCCTGGAAGTCGCCGGTGACAACGCCGGTGATAGTAACCGTCTGTCCATCGAGAGGGCTCGAAGGTCCGCTGCCTTGTACATCGGAAATCAGCAGGGTGCCCGGTGGTGGCGCAATCGACACGGCAGGTGCTGTACCGCTGCCGCCGCCGCAGGCCGACAGTGGAGCTAGCAATAAGGGAAGGAGAACAGGAATGATCGAATGACGTTGCATTCGATCATTCTAACCCTGGTGCTAGCGCATATCGAACAGCAGAAATTCAGCTTCGCTGCTTGCCTCGATGCGCAGCGAATGCTCGCCTTCGATCTGCGCGCCGTCACCGGCCGCCAACGACTTGCCGTTTACGGCGATATCTCCACGAATAACCTGCAAAAACACTTTGCGTTCGTTGGCGAGCTCCAGAGTGACGTCGTTTCCGGCCTCAAGGATGCTCGAATAAAGGTTGACGTCCTGATGGATCGTCACCGAACCGTCCCTGCCATCGCGGGAGCCAACCAGGCGCAGACGGTTCAGCTTGTCCTCTCGCGTGAAACGCGTCTGCTCGTAGCCCGGCTCAAGCCCGTTCTTCTCCGGGTAGATCCAGATCTGCAGCAGGTGCAGTTCCTTGTCCTGGGAGTGATTGAATTCGCTGTGCCGCACTCCCGTGCCGGCGGTCATGCGCTGGACTTCGCCAGGAGTGATGGTCGTGCCGTTACCCATGCTGTCCTTGTGCTCGATGATGCCATCGATGATGTAGGTGATGATCTCCATGTCGCGGTGCGGATGCGCACCAAAGCCTTTGCCCGGCGCAATGCGGTCTTCGTTGATTACCCGCAGGCTGCCGAACTCGACGCGCTCCGGGTCGTAGTAGTCTGCGAATGAGAATGTATGTTTCGCACGCAGCCAACCGTGGTCAGCAGCGCCGCGCGTTTCGGATTGAATGATGTTGAACATTGTCTGCTGGTTCCTTCGTTCAGGCCGCTTGCGGCGCAAGGTGAATCAGTTCTGCGATGCGTGCGCGTGCGGCATCCATGGATTCCTCCGCCTGGCTGTTCAGACGATCGGCTGCGATGATCTCGACATCGGTAATGCCGATGAACCCAAGCGCGTGCTTCAGGTAGGGCGTCGCGAAATCGACGGGACTACCAACAGGCACGCCGCCTGTAGCTACAACCAGGTACGCCTTCTTGCCTTTCAGCAGGCCTTCGGGGCCGTTCTCGGTGTAGCGGAACGTCAGTCGTGCGCGAGCAGTCATATCGATCCAGGCTTTCAGCGATGCCGAAATATTGAAGTTGTACATCGGCACCCCGATGACGAGCACATCGGCAGCCTCAAGCTCGGCAACCAGCGAATCGGACAGCGCCAGAGCCTCGCGGTGCCTGTCCGTACGCGACTCCTCCGGTGTGAAGTTGGCTTCGATCCAGGCGTCGTCGACGAATGGTATACCTCGGCTGAGGTCGCGGCGCGTTACATGGACGTCACCATGACGGTCACTCAAGGCATCAAGCAGGTTGCGTGACAGCTCGCGGCTGGCGGATCCATTGATGCGGGCGCTGGCGCTGACTTCGAGTACGTTAATGAGTTGAGCTGGCATGGGTGTTCTCCGGCGGTTGTTTGTGTTTTCAATGCGAAACAGTGTGTCTGTTGACAAATAAGAGATAAAGGCTAGTCTGGGAACATCATTGTTCAGAAAAACGCAACAATATGGACAAATTCGAGGATTTACAGGCGTTTGTGGCTGTCGTGGAGGCCGGAAGCTTCACCGCGGCGTCCGAGCGGCTCGATTCCGCCAAATCGGCCGTGAGCCGGCGCATCTCGGCCCTGGAAGAACGGCTGGGCGTGCAGCTGCTGCGGCGCACGACGCGAGTGCTGAACCTCACCGAGACAGGCAAGGGCTTCTACGAACACGCCTCCCGGATATTAGCGGACCTCGAAGAGGCCGAGGCCGCGGTGCAGCAGGAACACGGCGAACTGCGCGGCAAGATTCGTCTCGCCCTGCCGCTTTCTTTCGGGGTTCGCCACATGTGCAAACCGATCGCGGCATTCAGCAAGCTGCATCCGAAGGTGGAATTCGACCTCAATCTGAATGATCGACGTATCGACCTGATCGAAGAGGGTGCTGATCTCGCATTGCGCATCGGTCGTCTGCAAGACTCATCGCTTATCGCGCGCCGGCTATTCGATTCGCATGCTGTCGTCTGTGCGTCACCGCACTACCTGAGCGTGCACGGCAAACCCGAATCGCTGGCCGATCTTCAGCATCACGATTGCCTGACGTATTCGAACCTTGCCGATCCCCATCGCTGGACGGCCGTCGATAAAGACGGCGAGAAACACGCTGTTGAAGTTAACTCGGTCCTGGCGGCGAGCAGCGGTGACTTCCTGACAAACGCTGCGGCGCATGGCATGGGTATCGTTATCCAACCGACGTTCATCGCGTCGGAGGCTGTTAGGCGCGGCAGTCTCATCCCGGTGTTGACCGACTACGACTGGCCGCTTGCTCCCGCGTACGCCGTTTATCCGCCGACACGACACCTGTCCTATCGCGTACGCGCGCTGATTGACTATCTTGCGGAGAGATTTTCTGGAGTGCCTCCCTGGGACCGGGACTGTGATGCGCTGATCGCAAAACAAACCTGAGACGCGTAGTACAGCGGCAAGCCCAGCAGGTAAGTCGGCATGTCGGTCTGCACGAGGCGCAGTGCCGCAACGGACAGGTCGGACAAGAAGAACATCGCGGCACCTGCCAGAATAAGCCTCGACGGATACTTACCATGCGTTGCAAATGCGCTGATCACCATTATGCTAATTACCGTCGTATACAAACGCACCGGGAACTCCAACTCCGTGGGTACGTGCGGTCGAAGCCAAATGCTGACGGCAATCGCGAGGACAAGAATGGGTAATGCCGCTGTCGTAATGCTTTTGAGGCGCATTCCGCGGCCAACGAAGGCGGTGATATAGGCGACATGCGCAAGCAGAAAGGCAACAAGCCCCAGGAAGAACAGCCCCTGGGACTGCCCGATAAGAAAGGCGTCACCGAACCACGAAAAGGCTAGCCCCGCCAGGATGACCCGGCCATAGCTCGACTGCAGGCTGCCGACCCTGATCGCAAGGGCGACAAAGCCGCTCGATGCCGCGAGCTTGGCCGCGGCTGCGACCGGCAGGTTCCCGAGAAATAATGCGGCGACCAGTATCGCGCAGCTAACTGCGACTAACCCGATCAAGCCTCTTGGATCGAAGATTGTCATGCAGGCATTTTAGACCAGCTACTTCTTTGGGCTGAGCGATTTAAACGCGGCCAGCGCACCTTCGCGTGACGTCTTAAGATCGACAACCGGCTTCGGGTAATTGCCGTCGAGGGCTACACCGGCTTCGTCGAGCACTGGCTCGGGCGCCTCCCAGGGGTTGTGAAGGTACTTGTCCGGTACTGACGCGAGCTCAGGTACGAAGCGCCGCACGTAGAGTCCCGCCGGGTCGAACTTTTTGCCCTGCGTGACCGGGTTAAAGATGCGGAAGTATGGTGCCGCATCGGCTCCGCAGCCGCCGATCCACTGCCAGCTTGCGCTATTACTCGCGAGGTCCGCATCGACCAGCGTATCCCAGAACCAGCGCGCGCCGTGCAGCCAGTGCAGCCGGAGGTTCTTCACGAGGAACGAGCCCACAATCATCCGTACTCGATTGTGCATGTAGCCGGTCTGCCACAATTCGCGCATGCCAGCATCGACAATCGGGTAGCCGGTCTGGCCACGCTGCCAGCGACTCAAACGCTCTTCATCATCCAGCCATGGAAAATTGTCGAACTTGCGTTGCAGGTTCTTCGTTGGCAGTGATGGTTCGTTATAGAGCAGGTTATACGAAAACTCACGCCAGCCGAGTTCGCTGAGGAAGCGATCAGCATCGGGCGAGAGTTCCTTGCCCGAAAACTTGTCCTGCACTGCAAACCAGGCCTGATTGGGTGAGATTTCGCCGAAATGCAGGTGTGGCGACAGTCGCGACACGTATCGCTGGTCGGGGCGATTACGGCCATCGTCATAATTCGCAAGGCCGCTGGCGAGGAACTCGACGAGCCGACTTGCAGCCCCATCTTCGCCCGGCGACCACTCCTCGGCTATTTCTTCGTACCAGTTGATCTCGGGCATTAGCGCGAGTTCATCGAGCGCAATGCCGTGAGATTCTTCAAACAGATTGAGCGAAGCTGGCTCGGGCAGTGGTTGTCGCGGCGGGATTCCGTTCTGCAGGCATCCGCGGCGGTAAAAAGGCGTAAAGACGCGGTAGGGTGTGCCATCGGGTTTATTGGTATTCGGTGGCTCCCACAGCACCGACCCATTGAAACTTCGGACAGATATCGTGTTGCTCTGCAATTTCTCCTTTATCTCCGTGTCGCGCGCTATGCGCCACGGCTCGTAGCAGCGGTTCCAGAGCACAAGGTCGGCACCGACTTCGCGCACCAACCGTGGCAGAACAGTTTTGGCGTTGCCGAGAAAGAACCGCAGTCGACCCTGCAGGGATTTGTTGAGGCTTGTCAGACTCTGGTGCAACCACCAGCGACTGGCGGCGCCCATCCTCCAATCGCCAGCATTGTCGTCGTCGAGAATGTAGATTGGCAGGATTGGCTGACCTGCATCCACAGCGGCTTGCAACGCCTGATTGTCAGCGAGACGAAGGTCTTGCCTGAACCACAGGATGACGGGTGCGGGGTTTGCCATTGAATTTTCCGGGTTGCCAGGCGTCCGATAAGCCTAACAGTATAAGATTAGCGCTTACCTAAAGAAGTAATCATTTGTATCCCTGTAACAAGAGGAGAGCGGAACAAGATGCGAGTCGCAATTATTGGCGGAACCGGGTTTGTCGGCGGCTACCTGACGCGCGCGCTGGCCGCAGCCGGCCACGAGCCATCCCTCCTGGTGCGTGCCGGCAGTGAGTCCAAGCTCAGTGCCGATACAGACGTTCGCACGACCCAAGGCGATCTTTCGTCCAAGGCGGCGCTACAGGCGGCCATGGAAGGCTGTTCCGCCGTCATATACAACGTCGGCATCCTGAGAGAGTTTCGATCTCGCGGCATTACCTTCGAGGAGACGCAGTACCAGGGTCTCGTGCGCACGGTCGAGGCCGCCAAGGCTGCTGGCGTAAAACGTCTGCTGTTGATGAGCGCCAATGGCGTGAAGCAACCCGGTACGCTTTACCAGGAAACCAAGCGGCGCGCGGAGGAGTACGCTTTGCAGAGCGGTCTGGACGTGACCGTCATACGTCCATCCGTCATCTTCGGCGACCCGCAGGGGAAAATGGAATTTGCCACGCAGTTGTACCGGGATATGGTCAAGCCGCCCATTCCGGCCGTGGGCTTTTTCTCTGGGTCCAGTCCGGAGAAGGGGCCTATTGTCATGTCGCCGGTGCACATCGAAGATGTCGCCAGTGCGTTCGCCGCCGCGCTGGAAAATGACGAGACGATTGGCGAGACCTATGCACTTGGCGGTCCCGAAGTATTGACATGGACCGACATGTTGAAGCGTATCGGGGAGGCGACCGGCAGGCGCAAATTAATTCTGCCGATGCCCACCTACATCATGCGTATCGGCGCGACGCTGTTCGACTGGCTGCCATTCTTCCCGGTAACCCGGGGACAGCTCACAATGCTCGAG
>Ga0316201_10004509_pt1 | contig 10516 bp, 9 predicted proteins | sample CS6wburrow_MG_FD_204516 | JGI IMG/M metagenome (GOLD analysis project Ga0316201, IMG submission 204516) | Coastal sediment microbial communities from Delaware Bay, Delaware, United States - CS-6 worm burrow | ecosystem: Environmental > Aquatic > Marine > Coastal > Sediment | place: USA: Delaware... | reverse complement strand
TGGTATGGGCATAACGCGGTTGGTTTCTTCCTGACTGCCGGCTTCCTCGGAATGATGTACTACTTCGTTCCCAAGCAGGCCGAGGGTCCGGTGTATTCTTACCGGCTCTCAATCGTGCATTTCTGGGCACTGATTGCCATTTACATGTGGGCCGGCCCGCATCACTTGCATTACACCGCGTTGCCGAACTGGGTGCAGTCGCTGGGCATGATCTTTTCCCTGATATTGCTGGCGCCTAGTTGGGGCGGCATGATCAACGGCATCATGACCCTGTCCGGGGCATGGCACAAGTTGCGTACAGATCCGGTTCTCAAGTTCATGATCGTGGCTTTGAGTTTCTACGGCATGTCGACCTTTGAGGGTCCGATGATGTCAATCAAGACGGTTAATGCGCTGAGTCATTACACCGACTGGACCATTGGTCACGTACACTCCGGCGCACTGGGCTGGGTGGCCATGATGACAATCGGTTCACTGTACTGCCTGATCCCAAGACTGATTGGTGAGAAGAAAATGTACAGTATCAAGGCCATAGATATCCATTTCTGGACCTCGACCATCGGTGTTGTAATGTACATCACCTCGATGTGGATAGCCGGTGTCATGCAGGGCCTGATGTGGCGTGCATTCAACGATGACGGCACCTTGACCTACAGCTTTGTTGAAGCCCTGGCGGCAACTGAACCCTATTACGTGGTCAGGTTGCTGGGTGGACTGTTGTTCCTTAGCGGAATGTTCTTCTTCGCATGGAACGCATGGAAGACCCTGGGTAGTAAGGAGATGAAACCAATTCCTGCCTCCGAGCCTGCACATTGGGGAGATCACGCATGAGTACTGGACACAAAAAACTGGAAACAAACATCAGCCTGATGGCGATTTTCATTGTCATCGCTGTGAGCCTTGGCGGTCTGGTTGAAATCGTTCCGCTTATTTTCCTTGACCAGGTCAGGCAACCCGCCGAGGGTATCAAGCCATACCCGGCGCTGGAGCTGGCCGGTCGTGACGTATATGTGCGCGAGGGCTGTTATAACTGTCATTCGCAGATGATCCGTCCTTTCCGCAGTGAAACTGAGCGGTATGGGCCTTACTCGGTTGCGGGCGAGTCCGTGTATGATCGCCCGTTTCAGTGGGGCTCAAAGCGCACCGGGCCTGACCTTGCAAGGGTAGGTGGTCGTTACAGCGATGAGTGGCATTACATCCATATGAATAATCCGCGTGATGTCGTTCCGGAATCCAATATGCCGGCATATGGCTGGCTAGCGGACAATACGATCAGCGGTGAACTGGTGCAAAAGAAGATGCGCAGGTTGAGCATGCTTGGCGACCCCTACTCGGACGAGGATATTGCCGCAGCACCGGCGGCTGTTGAGGGCAAGACCGAAATGGACGCGGTGATCGCCTATTTGCAGGGTCTGGGCCGTCCAAGGAGCGGGCGCTGATATGGATATCAATGTTCTGCGCGGAGCCATTCTTCTGGTCCTGATTTTCTCTTTCATAGGCTTGTGGGCATGGGCATGGTCGCGTAAGCGCCAGTCTGCATTTGAAGAAGCCAGCAGGCTGCCCCTGGAAGAGGATAATGGCCAAATACCAAATAACGAGGGCCCGGACAACGGGAAAGGAAGTGAACCATGTTAACTAGTTTCTGGCATTGGTATGTCGTAATCATAACCGTCGTTACCATCCTCGGGTGCTTCTGGTTATTGCAATGGACCAAGGGTGTATCCAACCGCGACGAAAGCGAAGATGGCGCGGGTACCACCGGTCATGTTTGGGATGAGGACCTTGTCGAACTGAATAACCCGTTGCCCAGATGGTGGCTGCAATTGTTTTATATCACCATTGCTTTCGCCTTCATCTACCTGATTCTATTCGGTGGGCTGGGCAATATACCTGGCGTGCTAAACTGGAGCCAGGAGGGTCAGTACGAGGCGGAGATGCAATCAGCCTTGGAAGCGCAGGAAGAAATTTTTGCCCGTTATCGTGAAATGGATAACGCCACCTTGATTGCTGACGCGGATGCCAATGCAACGGGCCAAAGGTTATTCGCGAACAATTGTGCTATGTGCCATGGCTCTGACGGACGCGGCGCACGCGGTTTTCCGAACCTGACTGATGACGATTGGTTGTACGGTCGCAGTTATGACATGGTTATGCAGGCCATCAACAATGGTCGCCAGGGCGCAATGCCGGTAATGGTGGGGGGTCTGGATGATGCCGCTATCAGTGATCTGGTGGTCTATGTGCAAAGCATGTCGGGCCAGAAAGCCGATGCCGCCATGGCAGCCAGAGGCAAGAAGAGCTTCGATATGCTCTGTGTTGCCTGTCACGGTGTTGACGGCAGTGGCAACCAGGCTCTCGGTTCACCTCGCCTCAACGACGATATCTGGTTGTACGGTGATGAGCCCGAGACCATCAGGACGACCCTGGTGGAGGGCCGAAATGGCATGATGCCGGCATTTGAAGACGTGTTGAGTGAGGATCACCGCCGTCTGATCGCAGCCTATGTGTTGAGCCTGTCCGAATAGGCATTTAATGGAGATTGGCTGAATCATGAACGAAGAGCACCCGGTTCACCGGCGCTGGAGTCAACGGCAGCGAGATTGGGCTGTCATATTGTGGGTTTCATTTATGTCGGCTGCGGCGGGTGCCTACGTCACTTTCGGCTTGTTTAACCCAATCGATATTATCATGACTCGTTCGGGCGATTTTGACATGGGTGTGAAGCTTGCCTACGGTCTTGCGTTCGGGTTTCTCTACCTGCTTTGCCTGTTGGCTTCATGGCTGACAGTATTCATGATTCGTACCGGCCCTGCGCCCGGCCACGCCGCAGGCAAGGGCAGGCGTGAGGTTCCGAAGATCGAAGACCCCGCCCGGTCCAATCCGGACCTGGGCGATGAGGACTGGACATGAGTCAAGACACTGATGCAGTCGAATCGCTGTATCGTAAAGATCCAAAAGTTTATCCCCGCGATGTAACAGGTAAATTTGCCCGCTTAAGGAAACTTGCGGTATTTGTTCTGCTCGGATTGTACTACTTTGTGCCCTGGTTCAACTGGGGTGGACACCAGGCTGTCCTGTTCGACCTGCCAGCGCGTAAATTCTACATCCTGGGGCTCACTTTCTGGCCGCAGGATTTCATTTTCCTGACCCTGATGCTGATCATCGCCGGCCTGTCATTGTTCTTTGTAACGGCCGTGGCCGGAAGGCTATGGTGTGGTTACGCCTGTCCGCAAACCGTCTGGACCGAAGTTTTTCTGTGGATGGAGCGCTGGGTTGAAGGTGATCGTGCCAAGCGCATGAAGCTCGATGCTTCTCCCTGGAACGCCAACAAGATCATTCGCAAGACAGGCAAGCAGATTTTATGGATAGGCTTTGCCTTGTGGACCGGGTTCACATTTGTAGGATTTTTTACACCGATCCGGGAACTTGGCCAGGGCGTCATTACGTTTCAACTCGGCGGCTGGGAAACCTTCTGGATGCTGTTTTACAGCTTTGCCACCTATGGAAATGCCGGTATCCTGCGTGAGCAGGTCTGTAAATACATGTGCCCTTATGCGCGCTTCCAGAGCGCCATGTTCGACAAGGACACGCTGGTAATTGCCTATGATGAAAAGCGTGGTGAGCCCCGCGGTGGCCGGCGCAAGTCAGATGACCCGGCAGAAAAAGGACTTGGTGACTGTATCGGCTGCACGCTCTGCGTCCAGGTCTGTCCAACCGGCATAGATATCCGCGAAGGATTGCAAATTGAGTGTATAGCCTGCGCTGCCTGTATCGATGTCTGTGACCAGGTCATGGAGAAGATGGACTATGAAAAGGGTCTGATCAAGTACACCACGGAACATAAACTGCATAGTAAGGAAAGCCACGTTGTAAGGCCCAGAATCATCGTCTACGCCATTTTGTTGCTGGTGCTTATCAGCGGCGTGGTCTGGTCTGTCAACAGCCGTGTACTGTTGCGCGCGGACCTGTTGCGGGACCGCAATGCGCTGTATCGTGAACTGCCCGATAACATGATAGAAAACGTCTACACGCTTAAACTCATCAACATGGACTTAAGGCCGCACAAGTACAAAATCGAGGTTCTCAACAACGATGATATGAAACTGTTGATATCACCTGAACCGGAGCTTGAAGCGGAGGAAGTCGGCAATTTCGTTGTCCGAATTCAGGCGCCTGAAAGTGCCGGAAAAGGCTCCATGAAGCTGGATGTGCGGTTTTCCACGCAGGATGAACCAATTATTGAACGCACGGTAAGCACACGCTTTTTGTTGCCTTTTGATTAGGCAAAAGAGCTTTCACAGGGTACACCAGAAAATGACAAACAAGCTGCAAGATGCAACAACACCACAAGGTGACACGCAACCATGGTACAAGCAGTTTTGGCCCTGGTTCATAATTGCCTTGCCGGCATCGGTGGTCGTCGCCAGTTTTTTCACACTGTACCTGGCCGTGAGCAATCCGGATCAGCTGGTGGTGGACGAGGATGAGTATCGCCAGCTAAAAAGTGAATTAAAAGCGCAGTCACCCGAGTCTGAAAGCAAGGAATCAGAAGACGGCGATCCGTAACCCCCTTCCCAATAAAGCCATGACTGAAGATCCCCGGCTCTGCTTTCACTGCGGAGAACCCGTACCACCCAGTTGCAAACTCGCCGTAGAGGTCGAGGGTCAACAGCAGCCGGTTTGTTGCAGCGGCTGCGAAGCGGTCGCGAACCTGATCCTGCAGTCCGGCCAGTCGCGTTACTACCAGTTTCGAACCGAGACGGCTATCAAGCCGGCGGAAGAAGATGCCGGGATTGAAACGTCCTGGCAGCGTTACGATGAGCGTCATTCATTATGGGGAAGTCCTTTCAAGAACGGACGCTATGAGCTGTTGTTGCAGGTGGAGGGAATTCGCTGTGCCGCCTGCGCATGGTTGATCAGGAGCCAGCTGGAAGCACGCCCGGGTATTGACCAGGTGCAGGTCGACGTGGCGACGGGCTTTGTCAGGATCAACTGGCAACCCGACAAGTTACGCCTGAGTAAAATTGCAGCTATTCTTGCCGGCGTTGGTTACCGTCCGCACCTGCCATTGTTGGGTGCCGAGGCAACGGGCAGGCAGCAGGAACGCCGTAGCGCGCTTAAACGGCTCGGAGTCGCCGGCTTGGGGATGATGCAGGTCATGATGTATGCGGTGGCCCTGTACGCCGGTGATGCGATGGGTATTTCCGAGGGTTCCGAGAGGTTTTTACAGTGGGTCAGCCTGGTTGTTACGACACCTGTTCTGTTCTATTCGGGACAGGTGTTTTACACCAGCGCTTGGCGCAGTATATCCAATCGCAAGGTAGGCATGGATGTACCCGTAGCGCTGGCCATATCCATTGCCTTCATCATGAGCTGTATCAACTTTCTGACCGGTCAGGGGCACGTATATTTTGACTCGGTGGTTATGTTCATCTTCTTCCTGTCGCTTGGCCGCTATGCAGAGTTGGTGATTCGACACCGCAACTTGCAAACCGGACTCGCGCTCGCTCGTTTATTACCTGAATGGGCCGAACTGATCAGGGACGGTGAGCCGGAGCAGATTGCGGCAACGGATTTACGCACGTCTGACCACGTGCGGGTGAGGGCAGGGCAGACCATTCCGGCGGATGGTGTGGTGCGAACAGGCTCCACCGAGGTCAACGAGGCGCTGTTGACGGGCGAATCGCGGCCTGTCGGGAAAGATGTCGGCGATAACGTGATAGCGGGAAGCATCAACCAGACCCAGACGATTGAGATAGAAGTTACAAAAGACCCGGACGAGTCGGCTGTATCCGTGATGGGACGAATGCTGCTTAAATCGCAGACCCACCGCAGTCGTTATGCGCGTCTGTCAGAACGCTATGCCGGCTGGTTTGTTGCCGTGGTTTTGACCGTGGCCAGCCTGACCGCCCTGTTCTGGTTGCTACGGGACACAACGATGCTTTTTCCGGCCACGCTGGCGGTGCTGGTGATCAGTTGCCCCTGCGCCTTGTCACTGGCTACACCGGCGGCAATTGCCTCCTCCAGCCGTGCTCTGCTCGAAAAGGGTGTATTGCTGACACGGGGTGCAGCCCTGGAAGCGCTGAATGGTGTAGATACCGTCGTTTTTGACAAGACCGGAACATTAACGAGCGGCAGGCCGGCAATTGTGGATGTAGTTATCAATCCCGACCGTGACGGGTTCACTGAACAGAAAGCCATCAACCTGGCTGCCCTGCTGGAATTAGATTCTTCACATCCGATCGCGCACGCATTCGCAGGTTTCGAGGTTGACAGGAAACAGGTGCGACAACTTTCAAACCACGAAAATGGTGTGCAGGGCAGGGTAGATGGTGTTCACTACCAGCTTGGCAATGCAGCTTTTACCGGGGTGAACGTCGTCGAGTTCTCCAGTGGTTACGGCAGGCTGTGGCTGGCGGACGAGAAAGGCTGGATAGCCCGGTTCGACCTGGATGACGGCTTGCGGGAATCGGCCGTCGAAACCATTACGGCACTGCAGGCGAGGGGGTTGGAACTCATCATACTTTCCGGTGACCACGAGCAGGCGTTAGCTTCGGTCGCTGAACGCACGGGTATCGGGCAATGGCATGCGGAGCAGAGCCCCAAGATGAAAATGGACTTTTTGCAGTCATTGCAGGCCGAAGGTAAAACCGTTCTGATGGTCGGTGATGGCATCAATGATGCCCCTGTTCTTTCTGCGGCAAATGTGTCGATGACAGTCAGTGGGGCCAGCGAATTGGCTAACAGTACGGCAGATTTTATAATAACCGGTAAATCTCTGATATATATAGAAAATATACTTGGTATGAGTGATAAAACCCATGCCGTAATTCGCCAGAACCTGTCCTGGGCTTTGACCTACAACCTGTTGGCCGTACCGTTCGCGGCAGCGGGATTGATCGTTCCGTGGATGGCCGCGTTGGGGATGTCGCTCAGTTCGTTGCTGGTCGTATTGAACTCGGGCCGCCTGGCCAAACGCCAAAGAAGAAACGACATCCCTATACAGGAAGGAGTGCCAGTAACGTGAGCATGTTATACGTATTGATCCCATTGGCTGTCATGTTGCTGGCCGTTGCCGTCTGGGCGCTGCTCTGGGCGATCAAATCAGGACAATTTGACGACCTGGAGTCACATGGGTGGAGTGTGGTGCTTGATGATGATCAAAAACCACCGCCCGAGATCGATGACGAAGCTTCGGATCCGGAGGCTAAAGAGTAATGAACCCCTTATTGGATATGTCTGCCTTGCTTACGGCTTTTTTTGTCGGTCTTCTGGGCAGCGGCCATTGTTTTGGCATGTGTGGCGGTATTGCCGCCGGTTTGGGCGTATTAACCGTGGATGAGAAGTCTCAAGAGCATGTAAAGCACCGTTTTGTATCGGCATTCTTGTTTAACTTCGGAAGAATTCTGAGTTATGCGGCACTGGGAATCATATCCGCGACCTTGCTTGCCGGCTTGGGCAAAGTGCTGAACGTACCGCAATGGAGCATGATATTGAGGTTTATCACTGCACTGATGATCTTTCTCATCGGTATCCAGTTTCTGTTTAATTGGCAAACACTTGCGTCAATTGAACGGGTTGGCGCAAAAGTCTGGAAGCGTGTCTTGCCACTGGCGATAAAGGCTTCATCTTTACCGGGTGGCGCAGGGCGCCTGCTGTTGGGACTTTGTTGGGGCCTGCTGCCTTGTGGATTGGTCTACAGCGTCATTCTGACGGCTTCCGCGTCGGGTTCAGCTCTTTCGGGCGCTGCAGTGATGCTTGCCTTTGGCTTGGGTACGATGCCTTCCATGTTAGGCATGAGCCTTGCGGCGCCGGCTTTGGCAGCCATGTTAAGCGATCGTTGGACACGAAAATTGATGGGCGCGGCACTGATCTTATTGGCCATCATCAGCGTGTCGCTCATGGTTATCAAGATGCAGGGTCGAATGGAGCATCAACACGCAGCAGTTTACGAGTTGGCGGCGCCTGTCGTGAATGTGCAACAACACAGCTAAGCTTTTTGTTCCCGGTGCAACTGGTGGATGGCAAGGGAAGCTAGCTGTGATTTGTACATTGAACGTGCACGGCGCCTGAAATCCTCAATCCCGTAGCAACAGGCAGTAGCGCTCACGCCATTGATATGGACCGGAAGGGTAGCTTGACGCTTAATCCTGTTTTCTGATCAGTAGGCTGATCCAGGTGCTATTTCGACCGCTACTTATATGCGTATAATGTATATTATGTTAAATAGCGTATGTGAGTCGGGTTAATAAATAGCGAAGTAGCGATCAGGCACGGCTTCCGTACCCCTCTTGTAGTTCGTGATTTTGTAAGCAGACACCACTCTCGATTACCCTGGCACCTTCAGGCGTAATAGCTTGTGTATATATTTAAAGCAAAATATAAACCTACGTATTTACAATCAGATAGAGAACTAACGTAAAAGATTATTCAGGCATTCAGCTGCTGAATAAAATGACCTATAAACACAGGCTATATCTATCGGGAAAGAAGATTTGCATTACCCTGCATGTTGGGTAACATGCTCAGATGCTCACAGCGCTCCTAGTTTTTGTTTTACTGCAGTCCAGCGCTGTTGAATCAACGGTAGCCGCCTCTTTACCGGAACCCAATTTCGTGAATAATGAAATCAGTTCGTCATCTGACGCACTCCCTACTATCTATGTTCGCTCAGAACGCCACATTGTCAGCAATGATGTGAACAGCAGTCTCAGCGCGCTTACTGACGACGAAATACACGTGGAGGCGCCAAAACACCCGAACGAGATATTCGATCGCGTTCCAGGCGCCTGGATTTCCGCAGGTTCCGGCCAGGAGCACCTGACAGCCATACGATCGCCGGTTTTAACAGGAGCGGGTGCTTGTGGCGCATTCATGGTATTGGAAGACGACGTCCCTACCCGCCCATCCGGGTTTTGTAATGTCAATCAGCTATTCGAGGTCAATATCGCGCAAGCTGAGAGCATCGAGGTATTGCGCGGCCCCGCGACCGTAACGTATGGCTCCAACGCCATGCACGGCGCCGTCGGTGTATTCACACCCGGACCCGCCCCAGATACATTCTCAGAGGTTTCCCTGGAAGCCGGCACCGATGACTACTACCGCGGCAGTTTTTCCGCATCAGGCACCCACAACGCAGTGCAGGCTAATTTTACCGATGCCGGCAGTTTCAGGGATGACGAGGGCTATCGTCACGGCCTGTTCAATTGGCAAGTCAACCACTCCACCGAACGCTATGCGGGACGAACGGCCTTTTCATATGCCTACCTGGACCAGGATACTGCAGGGTATATTCCTGGAGAAAATGCATATAAATCAGAGATTTTACGTACGAAAAACTTCAACCCCGAGGCATTTCGCAAGGCCTGGGCCGGTCGCTTGTCAAGCCGCTGGAACGGATTTACCGATAAAGGCAATGACCTGGAATTGATTCCTTTTGCCCGCAGCAGCCGCATGGACTTCCTGCAGCACTTTCTTCCCGGAAAGCCGCTGGAGAATAACGGCCAGGAATCAGCTGGCCTGCTATTTACCTGGTCGGATGCGGGCGCATGGTCTGCAGGTATTGATTTTGAGTGGGCGAATGGCTTTCTGACCCAGTACCAGGCAAACCCGCTTGAATCGGGCTCGGATTTCCTGAACGAGACGAGACCGCAGGGATTTCACTACGATTACGATGTCAAGGCACTGACGCTGGCCGCCTGGGGCAAGTGGCAACGCGAAATTCGCTCAGGATTGGAGCTGACTGCGGGACTGCGCGCAGAAACGCTCAAATATGATTACAAGAACCGCATGCTGGATGGCAATACGCGTGATGATGGCAGCCCTTGCGGGTTTGGCGGATGCCTGTATTCGCGGCCGGCAGACCGGTCTGACCGTTTCAGCAATGTCTCGCCCGAACTCGGCCTTGCTTATGATCTGAACCAGGCACAAGTGCTTTACCTGCGCGCGGCCCGTGGATACCGGGCGCCACAAGCGACGGAGCTTTATCGCCTGCAAAGTGGACAGACCGTTGCGGACCTGGATTCCGAGCAGCTGGACTCATTGGAGATTGGCCTGCGGGGTTTTACCGAGCAACTGAACTATGAGCTAAGCGCATACATGATGCGTAAGGATAATTTTATTTTTCGTGATGCCAATGGCTTTAATATCAGCGATGGCAAGACCCGCCACCTTGGCGTGGAGGCCCTGCTCTACTGGCAGGCAAGCGACACATGGTCATTCAGCGCAAACCTGTCCTGGGCAAGGCATGAGTACGATTTCAACCGTGACCTGGGCCGTGGTGAGGTCATTTTGAAAGGCAATGAAGTCGATACTGCACCTCCATGGCTGGGTGGTGTGCGTATACGATGGCAGGCCTCGGTAAACCGGTCGGTCGAGGCAGAATGGGTGTACCAGGGCGGTTATTTCCTGGATGCTGCCAATGCACACAGTTACCCCGGGCATAGCCTGTTGAATTTGCGTGCCTGGACGGCTGTCGCCGATGGCCGCCATGTTTTGTCATTACGCCTGACCAACC
>Ga0316201_10004508_pt1 | contig 10518 bp, 11 predicted proteins | sample CS6wburrow_MG_FD_204516 | JGI IMG/M metagenome (GOLD analysis project Ga0316201, IMG submission 204516) | Coastal sediment microbial communities from Delaware Bay, Delaware, United States - CS-6 worm burrow | ecosystem: Environmental > Aquatic > Marine > Coastal > Sediment | place: USA... | reverse complement strand
TCCTTTTTTAACTTCTTGGCCTTCTTTAAAAGGTAATTCTAAAATTTCACCAGAAACTTCTGAAGATATTTTCACTTCAACTTCTGGTTGAATTTTCCCTGTAGCGGAAACCGTTTCTACAATATCTTGCAGAGTTACTTCCTTAACAATTACTTCTTTAAAATTTCCTTTTTTACCGAACCATCCCATTTTAGATCCTGCAACTAATAAGATTAGTGCAAGAACAACAACTCCGATGATGATTTTTACTGTTTTGCTCATAATTAAAACTTTAATTCAGTTGCTGGTATTCCGAAATATAATTCGAGAACCTTCAACTTAAAAATGTAATCGTATTTAGCACGATTTAATTCAATTTTTGTATTATCAAATCTTAACTTAGATTGACTAAAATCGAATGCATTTGTTAAACCAACATCGTAACGCTCTTTAGCATAATCGTATGCTAGTTGCTGCGACTCTAAAGCTGTATTAGCTGCTTCAAAAGATTTTAATGAACCTTTTGCATCAACATAAGCTTGATAAACGGTAGATTCTAAGTCTAATTCTGCTTGCTCTAATTGAAACTTAGAACGCTCTAAGTTAATCTTATTTCTCTGTACATTCCCTTTAACAGAAAATCCATTTAATATAGGAATGTTAAGGCTCAATCCATAACCAATACCATCATTTAGATAGACTTGATCACCAAACGAAATTGGATTAGCATCTGTATAACGTGTATCGTACCCTAAAAAAGCTCTCAGTGTTGGCCAATAAGATCCTTTTGCAATTTGCACGTCTTTTTCTGCTATAGCTACGTTTTGCTCGGCTATTTTTATTTCAGACCTATTAGCTTTTGCATTTTCAATAATTTCAATTGCAGACTTACTAGAAACACCTTCATCTACTATATCATAACCTTCATCTTCTATATCGAAATTTTCGTAGTCTTTAATTAATAATAACTGTGCTAAATTTATTAATGAAATTTGAATTGCATTTTCTGCATTTACTATGTTTTGTTTCTCACTAGCATCTGTGGCCTGAATTTCTAATAAATCGCCCCTTGGCAAAGAACCTGCTTCTACCAATTGAATGGTTCTCTCAATTTGTTCTTTAGTAACTGCATTCTGAGAATTCAAAACTTCAAGGTTCGCTTTATTTAAGATAACAGTGATATACCCGTTTGCAACAAAAAGTGAAATATCATCTTTCATTTTAGACAATCTATAATCTGCTGCTAATTTTGAAATTTCAGCCCGTTGAACTTGTCTTATATTTCTTAAACCATCAAATAAGTTATAGCCAACATTTAGATTACCAGATGCAGATAAAAAGGTAGTTGTTGAAGAGTTTCCAGTTGTTGGATCAAAACTTAAACCTGTGTTTTTAGAGACACTTCCACCAGCACTAATTGTTGGTAAAAACCCACCAATTGCTGTCATCTTCTCAATATCAGTAAGTTTTAAATCTAATTCACTCTGCTTAACCGAAATATTATTTTCTAAAGCATATTCAACACACTCTCTAAGTGTCCATTTTTTATTTTGAGCTTCTGCCATACCTCCTAAGAGAAGTAATGCAATAATGATTATTTTTTTCATGATGTCTATTTGTCTCTATAAATCTTAAAGTGTTACACTAAATGTTATAATTATTATTGTGCATATTTTGGAATACCTTGTAATTGATTCCAAACCTTAATTTCATCAGTTTTTATGATGCCTTTTTTGACCTCTACAAAGATACCATTACTTAGTCCTAATTCCACCTCACGTCTTTCAAATTTTTGGTCTCCAACAGCGACTTCTACAAATGGTTTCTTAGTTTTAGGATCGTATTGAACCAAAGCCTCTTTTATGGCTAAAACATTATCTGCCCTATCTAAAATAATTGACGCATTTGCACTTAATCCTGCTCTAATAAAAGTAGAATCAATGTTTTTAAGAGACCCCTTTATCTCAAATTGAATAGCTCCATTTTCAGCCACACCCTTTGGAGCGATATAATCTAAAATCGCATCAAATTTGGCATTTTCAATAGCACCAATAGTTATTACTAATGGTAAGCCTTCTTTGATTTTACCAACTTCACTTTCATCAATTTTTCCTTCAAATATCATTTTTTTGATATCTGCTAAAGATGCAATTGATGTTCCTTCATTAAAATTGTTGGCTTCGATTACTTGGTTTCCTTCTTTTATTGGAACATCTAAAACCATGCCTGATACGGTTGCTCTTACTTGAGTCTGTGCAATATTACCTAAGCCAGAGGTCGTACCTGTTTTAATAATATCATAGTTTTGACGCGATTGTGTGACATCAATTCTTGATTGTTCTACACGTTGTTTTGCCTGTAAAAAGGTATTATTTACTTGGTCGAACTCATTTGCTGCAACGACACCTTTATCAAAGAGTTCCTTTTGACGCTCATAAATAGCTTTTTGTGTCTTGAAGTTAATCTCGGCCGTTTGTAAAGCATTTTGATTAGATGCAATATTATTTTTTGCACTAGTTAGAGATGATACATTAGGAATCACTCTAATTTTCGCAATTAAATCACCAGATTCGACATACTCACCTGCTTCAATAAATACTTCTTCAATAACACCAGAAATATTAGGCTTAATTAATATTTCTTCTTTTGGCACTATACTGCCTGTAGCCATCGTTTTTAATACAATGGTTTGATTAGAAGCCTTTTCAGTAGTATACGTAATTGGGTCCTCTTGGTTTTTACCCCATAAGTATATTAAGGCTGTAGCAAATGCTGCTACAATGACTATAAGCGTAATGACGGTTGTTGTGCGTTTCATGTATGGTTATCTTTTTTCTAATTTATTCAATTCTTAAAGCATCTACTGGCTTCATTTTGGTTGCGTTATTAGCTGGTATTAATCCAGCCAAAAGTCCTGAAACAGTCAATATAGTTATAGCTGTTATAATAACTTGCATACCTACACTCGGATTTATAAAATTCTGAACAGGTCCATTTTGTTCAATTATATAGTTCATTAGCCAAATTATAGCCGCCGAAAATACGACTCCAGTCATACCTGAAATAATGGTTAGAATTAAACTTTCTTGCAAGATTTGTGCTTTAATAGTCCATGGTGATGCACCAAGAGCTCGCCTTACCCCTATCTCTTTGGTACGTTCTTTTACCGAAATAAGCATGATATTACTGATGCCAATAATTCCGGATAATAAAATAAGTGCTCCGACAAAATAGCCGACTACGGATAGGATACTAAAAAGGCCTGTTATCTTTTTAAATTCTAATGACTTATCACTATGTCCCAAGGCTCTCAGATCATTAGGGTGTACGGTATGTCTCACTTTTAGAAAAGTAAATATTTCTTCTTTAAGTTCGGTAATGTCATAGGCATCGTGCGCAGTAATGCACATGTAATAAATACGATCTCCTTGATTAAACGCTTGGTTAAAAGTCGTAAATGGAATAATTATAGCATTAGCCTCCTCCTCAGCATCTCCCTGACTATTAGGCTTTTTAAAGGTGCCAACCACCATAAAATTAACTCCATTGATTTCAATGTAAGAGCCAATGACCGTTTCTTCCTTATCGTATAAACCTGCAATCACATCGACACCAATAACGCACACCTTTCGCTTAGCTTCAATATCAGAATAGCTCACAAAGCGCCCTTCAAGAATATCCATTGGTTCTTGATTGATATAATCTGGATAGTCACCATAAATTCCAAAGGCACCAATTTTTGTTCCTCTTATGACATTATTTCCTCCACGGTACCCACCAAGCATATTTCTTGGAGAAGCATACTTTATCTCAGGAAATTGAGTTTTTAAGGCTTCAATATCATCCAACTTATATCTAAAACGTCTACCCCTTGGCAAACCTTTGTAGGGAATTGAAGTCCCTTGAACCCAAGTATTAATTGAATTTGTAGCAAAATTACTAAACTCAACCGTTGCACCATTCTTTAAACCATTAGTTAAAGCTAGTAACAAGACCAAAATGGTAATTCCCCAAAACACACCAAAAGCTGTTAATAAGGTTCTAAACTTATTAGCAGTTAGGCTCTCTAGTATCTCGTTCCAACGGTCTTTACTAAACATCTTATTCGTCTTTTAGTGCTACAATAGGTTTTATTTTTGCTGCACGGTACGCAGGAATAAAGCCTGCCAAAGTGCCTGCAGCTACTAATATAAAAACTGTAATAAGTGCTGTATAAAAATCTACCTGTGGGTACTTAATAAAATCACTTTCAATTGTTGGCCCTACAAACTCAAGTAGCCCAAGACCTATTACCAAGCCGAACAAGCCTGAGAACATCGTTACAAAAATAGATTCTTGTAAAATCATAGCAATAATAGAAAGTGGTTCTGCTCCTAATGCTTTTCGTATTCCAATCTCCTTGGTGCGTTCTTTAACAATAATGATCATAATATTGCCTACACTTACTATTCCAGCGATAATCGTACCAATACCTACAAACCAAAAAATAGCCTTAATCATGTCACTTAATGAATAGATTTTTTGAGCTTTTTCTAAGGTGTTTTCTATACGTATCGCAGCTCTATCGTTTGGCGCAATGGTGTGTTTTGTTCTGATGTCACTCTCAATACTTGCAACTAGATTTTGTGAAAAGGCAACAGTATCATCAAAATTATCCGACATTGCTACTGTAAAAGACATATCTCTTATATCAGTACCTCCATTAAACGCAATTTGAGCTGAAGTCAAAGGAATAAAGACTTGGCTTTCTTCACGTTCTCCACCTGGATCTCCATAAACGCCTACAACCTTAAAATTAATACCCTTTACAGATACCATCTCACCAACTGGGCTTTTACCTTTAAATAATTCGGTTTTTGTTTTATTGCTAACTACAATAATTTTTCGCGCTTCATTAATATCGCCTTCATTTATAAAACGTCCTTCCGTTATGCCGGCCTTTGAGATAAATTGGTAGTCTGGGTCCACACCTCTAATATAAAAGTTTCCAAATTCGTTTTTATAAACTAATTGAGATCCCCAACTAGAATAACCACCAGATTTATATTCTAAATAATCGCCATAGGTATTAGAAATATTCTCGAAATCCTCATTTTTTAATTGGATGCGCCTATTAGGGTTAAGACCTTTATATTGTTTTGTAGTACGTCCCGCTCTTACACTTATTTTATTGGTAGCATCTCCAGAAAATTTCTCTTTAACCCCATTTTGAACACCCGTACTAAACCCGAGAAGCACTATAAATATAAAAATACCAGAGGCCACAGAAACCCCTGTAAGAATAGTTCTTAACTTATTTTTACTTAAAGTCTGAAATATTTCTTGCCAACGTTCTATATCAAACATTTTGTTTGGCTCTAATTTGTTCTACTTTACTATCATCTATAATAACACCATCTTTTAGATTAACGATACGCTTTGTCATGTGTGCAATATCGTCTTCGTGCGTAACGATTAAAATAGTTTTGCCTTCATCATTTATGCCTTGTATTAAATCCATTACCTCATGCGAGGTTACAGAGTCTAAAGCTCCAGTAGGCTCATCTGCCAATAATACCTTTGGGTCACTGGCTAGAGCTCTAGCAATGGCTACTCTCTGCTTTTGACCACCAGACAACTCACTAGGTAAATGATGAGACCATTGTGCTAAACCTACTTTTTCTAAATAATGCTCTGCTTTTTCCATGCGCTCTTTGCGCTTTAATCCTTGATAATATAAAGGCAACGCTACATTATCTAGGGCAGACTTATAATTTATTAAATTGAAAGATTGAAAGATGAAGCCTAAAAATTTATTTCTGTATTGTGCTGCAATTTTTTCATTAAGATTCTTAATGGGCACACCATCCAATATGTATTGCCCTTCATCTGCCTCATCTAACATTCCTAAAATGTTGAGCAATGTAGATTTACCAGAACCTGAAGAACCCATAATTGATACAAGCTCACCTTCTTTAACATGAAAGTCAATACCTTTTAAAACATGAAGCGAATTATGCCCCATCTTATAAGATTTATGCAAGTCCGTAATATCAATCATAGAAAGGTAATTTATCGCCTGCAATATTAAACAAATCTATTAGTTTATTATGCCAATAAATTGTTAAGACTTCCCTTTAAACCGGTATGATTTCGACTCTCGAATTAATAAAATGTTACAGTGTTTCGTCTCGATTTTTAGACGTATATGATTTACGATAAGTTCTGTAGATAAAATAACCTATCGCACCTACCAAAATGTAGGGAATTGCCATTAAAAAAATAATACCATCATTAATTCCTTGAGCCGCTGATTGACTCTCTTCACTTTCTAAAACAGCCCTACACATAGCACATTGTGCATTTGATCTTATGAAGAAGAGAATAGAGAATAGAAGAAAAACTAATTTGCGTTTCATATTCTAGATGTAATATGGTGAAATCATAAAATATACTATAACACCTGTAATAGTGACATATAACCACAATGGAAACGTGATTTTTGCAATCTTTTTGTGACGTGCTATGTTATTGGTTATAGCCCTTACATAGGTAATCAACACAAAAGGAATGATAACTACGGATAGCAGTATGTGTGTAAATAATATGAAATAATAGATGTATCTCACAAACCCTTCTCCACCAAACTTTGTAGAATCACTAGTCATGTGATAAGCCACATATAGCCCTAAAAATAAAACTGACAATACAATCGCAAACTTCATTAAACGTTCGTGCAACTTTCTGTTTTTATTTTTGATTGCTATTACAGCTAAAACCAAAACTAAAGCTGTTAATCCATTTATAGTCGCATATATTGGAGGCAAAAATGTAAATGGTTCAACATCAAAACCAAGGCTTCTTAGGTTAACTCCAAATAATGCAGCTACCGCAACAGGTATGATGATTGAAAGTGCAACAATCCACTTATTATATTTTTTTTCTTTTTCTGTATCGACCGAATTCATAATTATTCCTTTAATAATTTAGCAATATCTTCTTTTAGAATTGTAATTTCTTGCGGAATCCCATCTTCATCAATACCATCCGCTTCTGGAATTAACCCGTTGTAGAATATTAATGGATTACCAAAACCGTCTTTTCGAGATCGAATAAACCCTTCTTTATCTATTAACGCAAAATTGCCAGAATGCTCAAACCCTCCTTCTACAGTTTCATTTTTGGCTGTATATAAATTAAAGCCTTCATTAGCTAACTTATAAATAGCGTCTTCATTTCCTGTCATTAAATGCCAATTAGGATTGTTAATACCATACTTATCAGCATATGCCTTTAGCACTTCTGGCGTGTCTATATCTGGTGTTATGGTAAAAGAAGCAACCCCAAAGTTTTCAAAACTTTCAAATTGATTTTGAACTTCAACTAAATTTCGATTCATAATTGGGCAAATGGTAGGACACGTTGTAAAAAAGAATTCTACCACATATACTTTACCTAAGTAATCTTCATTGGTTATAGTTTTTCCTTCTTGATTTGTAAAACTAAACGTTGGTACTTTTTTTGGCTGACCATTAATTTCTAAATATGTTAAATCACTTTTGTTTTGTTTCGAATCATTTTCGCCATTATCAGTAGACACATCTTTACTTCTACTCTCATCTCTTGTAATATCGTCTTGATTTACACGATCAATAATTTTAGGAATAAAAATAATTCCGAAAACCAAAATGATAAATGTAATTCCTACGTACGAATAATTTGTTTTCTTACTCATCGCTTTGCTTTAAATCTTTTTTTCTTCTTGTATTAGAATCCTCGAATTTACCTTTTCGTTTTTGCCTGTATTCTGTAAATAGAATTCGCATATCGTCGCTCATCATATTCTTAACTTCCGCGACTTCTATGGTATTATATGAATACACGCTAAACGCTGGTTTGTTAGTTTCTACTTCTTTTTCGTCTCTTCCATCAATGCGTCCACGCTGACTTAAGTCTTTGTCTATAATAAACACATTCTCAGTTGCTAAGTCTTCACTTAAATTTCCTTTAGATTTTAAGCTGTTATATAGCATTTTTATTTCACCTTCTGTACCAAAAGCATAATGCCAAAATTTTAAGTCTTCGTACGTATTGATTTCTTTTTTAAGCTCCTTTACTTCGTCTTCAGTGCCTTCAGAAACCACTATTACAATCTGAAATTTCTTGAATCCTTTAAACTTATCATAAACGAGTTCTTTGAGATTTGAAGCGGCTATAGCTTTTTTTAATGGGGATTTACCTAAAAATCCTAGAACAGTGATATGGTCTTTTAATAAAACAGTATCTGCTCTATCTGAATAAAAACTTTCAATGTCTGAGACCTTTTCGTGGACAATATTTAAAGGTTCATAATTGTGCTTAGCAGGATATAACATTAATAGAAATGCAACTGGTAAAAAGAATAAAATACCTAATACTATATTGCGTTTTATATTGCTTGTTTTCATAATGTAAAAATAAAAAAGGTGGTTTAGAAAAACCACCTTTTAATATCATTTAACACTTCGCCTAAGCTCAGTGTATATGTATATAAATCGTTAGAAATCTCTTTTAATCAAAGGTGTACCAGAATTATAAACTTCAAACACATAACCACCCTCTTGTAATAAGATGAAAATTAAATAACAGATAAGGAATACAGCAGTCCAAACTACCATTTTTCTCATGCTACCGGTTTCATCTCTCATGTGCATAAAATCCCATGTAATATAATATGCCTTTACGATTGTTAATACAATGAAGATTAAATTTAAACTCTTCATATAAATAATTGGTGAAAAGAAGATATTCGCTAAAGTTGCAAAAAAGCCACCTTCAAAAGGTGTCATTAATGGAGACATTAGCATATCTGGTTTATAGATCCCCAGTACAACTTCTATTAATGTTACAATAGTTAAGAATACTAAAATTCCCCAGATTTTACTTGTGTTAGACTTAAACTTAACTAAGCCTCTAAATATTTCTAATTTATGTTCGTGTGCCATAATGTAATCTTAATTTCATGTGTGTCTATTTATTACTTCTTATAGGACACATGCTGTTCGCTATTAATTATTTTCTTAAAAGACAATGCTTTTAGCGTGCTCGTTTCTTTTTATACTAAGTAGAAGAATGTAAATACAAATACCCATACTAAATCGACAAAGTGCCAATATAATCCAACTTTCTCTACCATCTCATAACTTCCTCTTCGCTCGTATGTACCAAGGATAACATTAAAGAATATTATAACGTTAATCACTACACCAGAGAATACGTGGAATCCGTGAAACCCTGTTATAAAGAAGAAGAAATCTGCGAACAATGCCGTTCCATATTCGTTAACCTGAAGGTTAGCGCCTTTTACAACTAATTTTCCGTTATCTTTTATTTGCTTTAGCGATTCTCCTCTAGACAATACTGTTTTTTCCCCATCATCATTAATGATTTGAGTTCTAACCAAAATATTATCATTAGCAGCTAAGCCATTATAAATTTCATTAACTGTATATGGTGGTAAAGACCCTTCGGTAGCAAACCAAAGTCCATTTTTACGCTCGTGCTGAACTCTATCTCCTGCATGAACTGCAACGAAGTCGTCAATTGAAATACGCTTAAATGTTTCTTCCCCATCAACATCTACATATTCACCAAACTGTAGAATGTTTCCACCTTTAGTTTGTACAGCACCATAATCTCCTTGAATAAATGTTGCCCATTCCCATGCTTGAGAACCAACGAATATAGCTCCACCGATAATGGTTAAGAACATATAGATAGTCACTTTAGCTTTATTCATATGATGACCGGCATCAACGGCTAACACCATTGTTACAGACGACATAATAAGAATGAACGTCATGAAGGCGACATAGATCATTGGTAATTCCTGTCCATGTAAAAATGGTACGTGAGTAAATACCTCATCTGCAATAGGCCATTCTTTTATAAACTTGAATCTTGAAAAACCGTAAGCGGCCAAGAAGCCTGAAAATGTTAATGCATCGGATACAATGAAGAACCACATCATCATCTTTCCATAACTTGCCTTAAGAGGTTGGTTACCTCCGCCCCAAGATTTTCCTTCTGTACCAGTACTAGCTACTGTAGAACCCATAGAATTTATTTAAATTTTAAGATTGGACAAAAATAATCAAATTATATATCTAAAAAAATATAAAAACAAAAAGAGCACAAGCCAAAGCACATCTACAAAATGCCAGAAATTGGCAGCTAGTTCAAAACCCAACATATTGTTGGCATTATACTTTTGTTTAAAATGATTATAAATTACAACAATCAGACATATTAGCCCAGCAATGACGTGCAATATATGCGCTATTGCTATGACATAGATGAATGATATAGTAACGTTACTTGTTGGCCCTGTAAAATACAAGTCCGCTTCAATAAATTGACTAAAACCTTCTATCTGACTGTAAATAAAAGTAATTCCTAATGCTAAAGTAACCAATAACCATACAGTTACCATTTGCATACTGTTTTGCTTGAGAGCGCGTTTAGCTAATATAAATGTTAAACTACTTAGTAAAATAAGAGCAACACTAACAAAAAAGGGAT
>Ga0316201_10004507_pt1 | contig 10519 bp, 12 predicted proteins | sample CS6wburrow_MG_FD_204516 | JGI IMG/M metagenome (GOLD analysis project Ga0316201, IMG submission 204516) | Coastal sediment microbial communities from Delaware Bay, Delaware, United States - CS-6 worm burrow | ecosystem: Environmental > Aquatic > Marine > Coastal > Sediment | place: USA... | reverse complement strand
CACTCCATCCTGATGCTCACATGTGCGTTGTCTACAGCATTAAGCAAAAAAGCCGCGGCACTGAAGGCGCCGCGGCTCGAGATTGGAGATCCGAAGTACTCAGCGCTTGGAGTACTGGAACTTCTTGCGGGCGCCGGGCTGACCTGGCTTTTTACGCTCCTTCTTGCGGGCGTCGCGGGTCATGTAGCCGGCCTTCTTGAGGACTGGCTTGTTGTCTTCGTCCATGCCGACGAGCGCACGCGCGATGCCGTGTCGAACGGCCTCGGCCTGCGAAGATACGCCTCCGCCGGAGACGTTGACCTGCACGTCGAACTGGCCCTGCTTCGACAGCGCCGCAAAGGGTTGCATCGCAATGATCCGGAGGATCTCGCGGGGAAAGTAGTCTTCGAAGGTGCGACCGTTGACCGTCACGTTGCCGGTGCCCGCACTGAGGAAGACCCGCGCGATCGCGTTCTTTCGTTTGCCCGTGCCGTAGTTGCGTCCGTCTATGACTTTAGCGTGTGTCATCAACCAATTCTCTCGAGATCAAAGGGGAAAGGGCTCGGGCTGCTGCGCCACGTGGGGATGCGTCCCTTCCGCGTGGACTTTCAGCTTGCGAAACATCTGACGGCCGAGGCTGTTCTTGGGGAGCATACCCTTGACCGCACGCTCGACGACGAAGGCCGGCTTGCGCGCGAGCAGATCTCCGTAGCTCTCGGAGCTGAGGCCGCCCGTGTAACCGGAGTGACGCTGGTACTGCTTGTTCGCAAGCTTGTTGCCCGTGAGACGGACTTGGGCAGCGTTGATGACGATCACGAAGTCGCCGGTGTCAACGTGCGGCGTGTACTCGGCACGGTGCTTGCCACGAAGAACGTGGGCCACTTTGGACGCAAGGCGGCCAAGCGGTTGGCCCGCGGCATCGACGACATACCATTTGCGATCGATTTCAGACGCTTTGGCACTCTGGGTAGCCATGAGATTCGCTCCTAAGACCCCGTTTAGGGGCGCGTTTCGTAGCCGCCGGCCCAGCTGGTGTCAAGCGGGCACGGCGCGACGACGGTGGTCGGAAACACTAGGTTTTTGAGACATCCTCAATCGGCTGCCCACCCTGGGCTCGAATTGGGTTAGAAAGGGTAAGCGGTGAGAATTCTTATCCAAACGGGTCGCGAATCGCGTGCACACTCCCTGTGGACCTCGATGCCGACCTTGCTGATCGCGGCCTCGGTCTTCTTTGCAGCGGGAGGAGTCCAGGCGCAATCCGGGGAGATCCGTTGCTCGGTCACCGAGAACAGTGCACCCGCCCGCGGCACGGTTTCCGTGACGCAAAATGGAAAAGATGTTGCCGCGGGCTCGTGCGGCACCACCCTTCCGGTCCCGGCTGGAAAGTGCAAGGTCACCGTGAGGTTGGACGGCGCACTCGACAATCCATCGCAGGTCGTGAACGTCGAGGTCAGCCGGGGACAAACCGCACCGGTCACCGTCGACTTCAAGACCGGCGTCCTCGAAGTTCGGATCGAAAGCAAGGCTCAAAGCGGCACCGGACTCGTCACGGTCAACCGCGGCACCGAACGCATTGGCACCCTCGGCAGCGGTGTCGCCGCACGCCTGAGCGCGGGTCCGTATCAGGTCGTGGTTCGGCTGGGGGGTCAGGAACGCCGTTACGACGTCGATCTGCGCCCTGGCCAACGCCGCCTAGTCCGCGCGCAGTTCTGAGTCGTCTTTCGATGAAAAGGCGGAATACAGGCGAAACCAAGTATACTCGACCCGATCTCGCACACTGCTAGGGTCCGATTCAGCGATGACCAATCTGCCGGAGCTCGCGCGGCGGTCACCGACGCCAGCGCCATATTCCCCCAACGCGATCCTCCGATGGCTCTACCGGCGCTTCTTCGCGCACATCCGAGTCGACGAAAAATGGAGCCGGGGCGTACGCGAGGCCGCCAGCCAGGGCGTCGTCGTGTACGTGATGCGGTCGCTGTCGTTCTTGGACTTTCTCTGCCTCGACTTCCTCTTGAAGAAGTTCGGCCTCCCTCTGGTGCGCTTCGTGAATGATCTGGGCCTGTGGATCCTCGAGCCCTTTGGCAAAGGCGAGCGCCGATTGAGTCTCAGGCGGCAGATCCCAGAGGCGCAAGCACTGGAGCAAACGGTTGGTGACGGGTACAGCGCGCTGCTCTTCTTGAGACGGCCGCCGAAGTTTGGCAGCCAGGCTCGCCGTGGCCGTGATCTCGAGGTCGATCTCATCGAGACGCTCGTCGCGAAACAACGCGTCAACCCGCAGCCGATCCTTCTGGTTCCGCAGACTTTCGTCTGGAGCAAGCAGGCGGGTACCGCGAGCCCTAGCCTGCTCGACCTCCTCTTTGGCCCAGTTCAGTGGCCGGGCCGGGTGCGGGTGTTCTGTCAGTTCCTGTTGAACTACCGGGACGCCAAGTTGCGTTCGGGAGAACCTTTCAACCTCCGGGATTTTCTCGAGAAGAACCCCGAGCTCACGGACGCCGAAGCCGCCGATAAGGTCCGCTACGCGCTGCTCCGGCGAATGGAGCGCGACCGGGCAGTCATCATCGGCCCGATGAAAAAGACGACCGCTCGCATCCAGGACGAGCTCCTGCGCAGCCCTCGGGTCCGGACGCACATCGAGCAGTATGCGGCAGAAAAGGGGATTTCGTACGCCAAGGCCGAGAGTATCGCCCACAAACAGCTACGAAAGCTTTGCGCCAAGCCGAGCTTGTTCGTGGTGGACGTGATGCACCGGTTCCTCACCTGGGTTTGGTCGAAGATGTACGACGGGGTCGTGATCGACAAAGAAGGCGTCGAACGAGTTCGCGAGGCCGCCCGCGATGCCTCGCTCGTTCTCCTGCCCAGCCACAAGAGCCATATCGACTACCTCGTCCTGAGCGACATGCTTTACGGTCATGCGCTGATGCCCCCCCTGATCGCCGCCGGAGAGAACCTGAGCTTTTGGCCCATTGGCGTTCTCCTTCGACGCGGTGGCGCTTTCTTCATTCGCCGCAGCTTTCATGAGGATTCGCTCTACCCCGTGCTCGTCGAAGCTTACGTGCGAAAACTCATCGCAGAAGGCTTTACAGTCGAGTTTTTCCTCGAGGGAGGCCGTTCGCGGACGGGAAAAGCCCTTCCCCCGAAGTATGGTCTGCTGTCGATGGTCGTCGACTCGGCGTCGAAGCTTCGGGGTACGAAAGTCAAGCTCGTTCCAATTTCGATTGGGTACGAGCGCATCATCGAGGAGCGCTCCTTCGTCCACGAGCTCTCGGGCGGGGACAAGCAATCAGAGAATGTCGGAGACTTAATCAAGAGCTCGAGTGTCCTTCGGTCAAAATGGGGCAGGCTCTACGTTCAGTTCGGCGAGATCATCGACTTCGACGAGTTTGCCGAGGACATTCTGAAGCGCGGGAACAGCGTATTACCGACGGCCGGCGCCATCACATCAGATCAAAAGCGGAACGCCGTCCGCGCCCTGGCGCACAAGGTGATGTACTCGATCAACGAGGTCACCGTAGTGACGCCGACGGCGCTCGTGGCCACCGCGCTCCTCAGTCACCAGAAACGCGGAATGACGCGGACCTCACTGCTCACCGCTTGCCAGGATCTCCTCGCCACGCTCGATGCCATGGACGCCAGGATCGCCCATCAGTTACGCATCGGAGATGCGCGCATCCGGGAAGACACGATCGACGAAGCCCTCCACCTGTTCCTGGACGCGCGGCTCATCGTCGCTCACGACACGGGCCCCGAGCCGATCTACACGATCGATTCGGAGCGCCGAATCGCCCTCGAGTACTACCAAAATACGATCATCCACTTCTTCGTGCCGCGCGCTTTGATCGCGGCCGGGCTGCTGGTCGACATGGATCAATGGGTCGACATCGCGCGACTCAACGACCGTGTCCAGCAGCTTTCACGCGTCTTCAAGCATGAATTCATCTACCGTACGGATGCCACATTCGACCAAATCTTCGAAGATGCGCTCCGAGACATGGTGGAGTCTGGCGAGATCGAAGTCCGCGAGGGCTATGCGCAAGCAACCGAAGGCGCGATGCGGCACAGGCTCGAACGATACGCGGTGATGCTCCAGACCTTCTTCGAAAGCTATTTGCTCGCGCTGCGGGGCGCTGAAATCGTGCTCGATGGGCCAATCCCGAAGAAAGATTGGTACAAGCGCACCCTCGCGCTCGGGCAGCAGATGTACCTTGCAGGCGAAATCGAACGCCGCGAGTCGTTGTCGAAGCTCAAGCTCGAAACGGCGCTCAAGGCTCTCCAAGACTACGAGCTCGTCAAGCTGAGCGGCGACATCCTCGAACGCGGCGAAGGTGTCGAAGGCGTTAGCGACCTGCGCGCGCTAGAACCGAAGCTCACCGGGTTTCTTCGTTGAGCGCCTCGGACGACTGGTCTTCCAAACGCTGCACACGTCTTGCAGAACGCACTGCTCGCACTTGATGAGGTCGGGCCGGCTTGGGCAGTCCCGCGAGACGCCCAAGTGGCAGAGCGCAAAGTCGTATTTGACCGGATCCTCCGCATCGAACTTCCGAAGCTCGGCAGTGATTTCTTCGGCAGTCGCCCAACTCGCAGTTCGGCGATTCGTCAGACCGAGGTTGCGGCTGATGCGATGGATGTGCGTGTCGACAGGAATCAAGAGTGCCGAAGGAGAGATGGGCCAGAGGCCAAGGTCGACCCCATCGGCGGGGCGAATCATCCAGCGGGCATAGAGCACGAGGCGCTTGCAAGCGCTGCCCGCGCGGGGGTCGCTGATCAGATGACGTAAGCTCCGGCTTCGGGTGTCGCCGCGAAGCGCATTGGCGAAGCGGGCGAGGCTCTCGCGAAAATCTCCGTCGCTCGCCCGATGAAACCCGGCAAACGCTTCGCCTAGGCTTCCTTGGTCGCGCGCCAAAGCCCCAGCTCGCGCCAGCATGGAAGCGAGGTGCTCACCACGATAAATGCGGTGGGCGAACCCCCGAAGCCGGTGCCGCAGCTCCACCTCATCGGCGCCAGCGACGATTCGCGCGGGTTCCGGCCCAAGAGCCTCGAGCACTCTGTCGATGCTTCGCCTGGCCGCCAAGGCGTTTCCAAAGGCGAGGCTCGCCGAGATGAGGCCGACGACCTCCTGGTCCCGAGGGTCATGATAGCGGTGGACGAAATCGACAGGGTCGCGCCGGCGTGCAGACAGTGCGTCGCAGCTGGCGAGCAGTCCGTCCAGGCGTTCTTGGATGCGATCCACTTCGCTGGTGTTCTTGCTATATTGCCGAGCCAGCTGCAATGACCAAGACGAGTCTTCCCAAACGCGCCCTATGCCTGCTCTCGATCCTAGTCGTGATCGCGTCGGGCTGCGCGCGCGACTCGCGCGGCGCTGGAAACACCACGCCGGCATCGAGGTCGGGTCCCAGGCTCGACCTTGGCCTGCGTCTGACCGATGGCCGCTGGGTCGAGCTCGCCGAGCTTCGTGGCACACCGGTGCTTCTCTTCGTCTTTGCGACTTTTGACGCGGTCAGTCAGGCATCGCTCAAGTCGCTTCGGCCTTTCGTACCGCAGCACCCAGAGCTCATCGTCATCGGGGTCGCAGCCCAGCCACGCGCGGGCCAGCTCGTCGAAGCTTGGGACTACGCTCTCGATCCACCGTTCGTGCTTGGCACCAATCCGTACGGGCGTGTCGAAAACGGAGACAGCATGCTCGGGAAAATCGAACGCGTACCGACTTACATCCTCTATGACGCCGACGGATATGAAATTGATCGAACGACCGGCTTGGTGAGCGAAGCAGATCTCGCTCGACTCGTTAAACCGCTGTCCGGCACGGCGGACTAGAGGACTAGACGAACCCGTGGTCTTTCCATAGGGCGCCCAGATCGGGGCCTAGACGCTCGAGAAGCAGATCTCGAACTGCATCAGCCGAAACGCACTCGATGGCCTCGCGCGCAACCTCTGCTGCCGCCCCTAGGTCGACGTTGCGAATCACTGCACGCGCAAGCGGAACGACGCTGACCGGGACCGAGACCTGGCGGTACCCAAGTCCCAATACCAAGCCCAACGAAACCGGATCGGCGGCCATGCCGCCACACATCGAACAAGGGATTCCGGCATCGGATGCGGCGTTGACGGCGCGTTTGAGGAGCGCCAGGACGGCAGGATCGAGCGGGCCTGCCGCAGAGCGCCCGTCATGTCGATCCGCTGCCAAGGCGTGGTGCGCAAGGTCATTGGTACCCACCGAAAAGAAGTCCGCATGCTGCGCGAAGCGGTCTGCAAGCAGCGCCGCCGACGGCACCTCGACCATCATCCCCACTGGAAGGGGCGCGAGCTTCGCGCCTGCGTCGACCAGCTGTTCGCTACATTGCTGCACCAGCGCGCGAGCCTCACGAAACTCCGTCAGGGTTGCGATCATCGGAAACATGAGGGCAACCGGGCCCTCCTCGCTCGCTTGCAGCACCGCCCTGATTTGAGTCTGCAGCCATGCGCGTTCGTGCCGGCCATGATGGTCGACCCGAAGGCGCTTGTCTCCTCGCCAATCGAAAGTGCGGAACACCACGCGCTTTGGCGCCATCGCTCGGATCACCCCGCGGTAAAGCTGGACCTGTTCTTCCTCTGATGGTGGCTCGGGTCGATCGAGGCACATGAACTCGGTCCGGTAGAGGCCTATGCCCTCGGCAACGTTTTCGAGAGCGGCCTCGACCTCCGTCGGCAGCTCGATGTTGGCCGCGACCGCGATTGAAACGCCATCGCGGGTGACTGCACTGGTCGAGCGCTCAGCCTTGAGAAACGAGGTGAACCGGTCCCGCCGCCGCTCTGCGGCTCGTCTTTCATCGTGCGAAGCGCCGAGCGTGACCTCGCCAGAGAAACCATCGACCAAAACGACGTCGCCATCCTCAATGTCGATGGGCAGCGGCCCGAGACCGACCACTGCGGGCACGCCGAAGGTGCGGGCAAGAATCGTAGTATGGCTGCTATCAGCACCGAGCTCCGTTACGAGCCCCACCGTCGGTGGCGCCAAGACGTGCACCGCATCGGCTGGGGTCAGGTCGCGTGCGATCACGACGGTTGGCCCATCGACGCGCGACTCCTGTCGCCGCTCGCCGCTCAGATGACGGAGCAAATGCTCTCTGACATGGTCTATATCGCTGGCGCGTTCTTGGAAATACGGGGAGTCATCTTCGAGAAGCGGCTTCTTGAGGCGCGCGGCAACTTCAGACACGGCCCACTCCGCGTTGACGCTATCTTCACGAATCGTGTTCGAAATCGCATCGATGAGGAGCGCGTCGCCATGCATCAACAGGTAAACGTCGAGGATCGGCGCGTACGTGGGACCATGCTTCTGCACGAGCTCCTCCTTAGCTGCTTCAATCTCCGCGCGCGAGCTCGACACGGCCTTCGCAAATCGCGCGAGCTCGGCCGAAATGGCTGCCCCCTCGATTTTTCGATGGGGGCGCCGGTGCTCCCGTCCGAAGACTCGGGCCCGGCCGACCGCCACGCCCATGGATGCTGCGATTCCCTGGAGGCGCGCTGATGGACTCACTGCAGCTCCCCGAATCCATCGGCGACCAGCGCGCAAAGCGCATCGATGGCGGATTGTGCGTCGACGCCGGAAACGCGAAACGTGATGCTCGCGCCCTGCCCGCCGCAGAGCAGCAGCACGCCCATGATGCTCTTCGCATCGGCCACCTGGTCACCTTTGCTCACTTCGATGTGCGACTCGAATCGATTCGCGAGATTGACGAGCTTCGCGGCGGCCCTCGCGTGGAGGCCCAGGCGGTTTGGAACCTCGACAGAGTCGGTCAGCGCCGCGGTCACGAACCCGCCCGTTGGGCGTCCCGATGCGACACCACGACCTCGTGATGGTCCCCGAGCTGACGGCCGAGCTCCTCTGCCATCGCTACAGACCGGTGCCTCCCTCCGGTGCAACCGAGGGCGATCGTCAGATAGGCCTTCCCCTCTCGGGCGTAGTGCGGAAGGACATAGTCGAGCAGCGACCGCAAGTGCCCGAGCAGCTTCTGGGTCTCGGGAGCGTTCATCACGTAGTCAGAGACCTCTGCGTCCATCCCCGTCTTGGGCCGTAGCGCATCGACGAAGTGAGGATTGGGCAAGAACCGAAGGTCGAACACCAAATCGGCATCCACGGGGACTCCGTACTTGAAGCCAAACGAAAGGACGCGAACGACCATGGAAGGCCGGTTGGGATCACGGCCGATGTAGTCGATGAGGTGGTGGCGAAGGTCGTGGACGCTGAACTCGGTGGTGTCGATCACGATGTCGGCGCGTGCACGAAGCCCGGCAAGCCGCTCGCGTTCCCGGCTAATCGCGCCATGCAGATCGCCGGTGCGCGAGAGTGCGTGTGGCCTCCGCGTCTCGCTGAAGCGGCGGACGAGAACGTCGTCTGCGCAATCGAGAAAGATCACCTGCACGCGATGGCCAAGCGCCTCCAGCTCCGATAGCGTTTCCTCGGCACCGCTGAGGAAGGCTCCGGTTCGAACATCGATGCCCAAACCAATTCGCTCGAGCTTTCCCTCGCGGTCGACCAGGTCGATCAGGGCCGGGGCCAAGCCCGGCGGCAAGTTGTCGACGCAGAAGAAGCCGGCATCTTCGAGCACGCGCAGCGCAGTGCTTCTGCCAGCGCCCGAAAGGCCGGTCACCACTACGATGTGGGGACGTTCGCTCACCGAGCATTCCCCGGGCCGGGGTCTTCCATGTCGTCCATCAAGGTGTTGATGAATTTCTGCGCACCGTGATGCCCAGCGGCCTTGAGGATGTGGTTGCGCGCCGCGACTTCGAGAATGACCGCCATGTTCCGCCCGGGGCGGACCGGGATGCGCAACATTGGAATCGGCACCCCAAAAATCTCGATCGTCGCGTCGTCGAGACCGAGGCGCTCGAAAGGCTCGTCGTCGCTCCAGGGACAGATCTCGACCACGAGCTGCACCGTTTTTTCGGACCGCACCGCGTTTGCTCCAAAAAGATCGCGCACGTTGATGATCCCTATGCCGCGCACCTCCAAATGATTGCGCAACAAGGTGGGCGCCCGACCGAGGATCTGCTCCGATGGAAGCAGCGAGAGGATCACCTGGTCGTCGGCGACGAACCGATGCCCGCGCTCGACTAGAAACAGGGCGCACTCGCTCTTGCCAATACCGCTCGGCCCGAGGAGCAGCGTGCCAATGCCATGCACGTCCATGAGGACGCCGTGACGAGTTTCGAACGGCGCGAGAATGCCATCGAGCACCAAATGGATCGCCTGAATCGCGCGGCTAGACCGAGGCTCGGCCACGGCGAGCGGTGTAGACGTAGCCTCTGCGACCTCGAGCAACGCGGCCGGCGGTTCGATGCCACGCGTGACCACGACCAGCGACAGCCCAAGCCCAAACAGGACTCGAATGCGCTCGAGTTGCTCTTGGGGCGGCAAGCCTTCGAGGAACGTGATCTCGGTCTCACCGAGGATCTGAACCCTGGTCGGAACCACACCATGAGTGTGGCCAACGAGCACGAGGCCAGGCTTCTGCACTCTCGGGTGATTGAGGGTGCGGTCTTGCCCCTTGTGGCCGGCGACCAAACGGAGGATGGCATTGAGGCGCGGCTCGGCAAGCAGATTTGCAACCGTAATGCCACGTTCGACACGCATGCTCGGAAGGCCGCCGTGCCGCGGAGAGGAGGACTGGGTCACGCGCCTATCATACGCGAGTGCGCGTCGACTGTCTGCCCGTCAGGACTCGGTCAGCACGCGATAGGCGTCTGCACTATCGACGGCCCGCAGAAGCGCATTGCGCTTCTGCTCGTTTCGAAGAACCCGAGACACACCGGCGAGAGCCGCCAAGTGCTTCTGGGGCATGGACTTCGGTCCTACGATGCCGACCAGTATGGTCACCGGCAAGTGGTCGACCGCGTCGAAGTCGACACCAGCCGGACAGATGGCAACTGCAGCTCGCAGCTCCTCGACGCCGTCGAAGCGACCATGGGGGATGGCAACGCCGCTGCCAATGCCGGTGCTCGCCAGTCGCTCGCGCTCGCCAAGAACTTCACAGAGAATTTCTTCATTGACCGCGCCCTCCGGCATGGTCAGCAGCGAAGAGATCGCTCGCAGGGCCGCGTCCTTGTCGCCGAGTGTCAGGCCAATCCGCACGCGTTCGGGATGAATGAGGTCAGCGAGCATGACGGGCAGGCGATACACCAGCCGTCACGGGGACGCAACGCGGTTCAGTCTTCGGGATGGCGAAGGGACTCACCGCCGTGCCGCCGACGGTCGGTCTCGGTGGCCTTCGTGTCACGAACCTGACGGTCGATCTTGTCGACGACCTGGTCAATGGTCGTGTACATGTCCTCGGACTGGCCGTGACCTGCGTACTGGTGCCCGTCCCCGGTCAGGTTCAAATCGACCCGGTGAAGGTGCCGCTCCATCGAAAAAGTAAATTCGGCATGCAGCGGTGAGCGAATATACTTCTGAACTTTGGCAATTTTTTCTGATGCGTGATTCTTGATGGCGTCGGACGACTCCATGTTGCGAAATGTGTAGCTAATACGCATCGAACCTCCAGCAGCTAAAAGTACTTCTTCC
>Ga0316201_10004506_pt1 | contig 10520 bp, 8 predicted proteins | sample CS6wburrow_MG_FD_204516 | JGI IMG/M metagenome (GOLD analysis project Ga0316201, IMG submission 204516) | Coastal sediment microbial communities from Delaware Bay, Delaware, United States - CS-6 worm burrow | ecosystem: Environmental > Aquatic > Marine > Coastal > Sediment | place: USA: Delaware... | reverse complement strand
CTGTGACCCATATCGGACATTGATTCGAAATGATACCCTGATGTCCATGGGCTTCTACGACAAATACCTGCTGCCGAAACTTGTACATTTTACCTGCAGACAAAACCCGGCCATGCGACAACGTCAAAAGATTGTACCTTTGGCCACAGGACGGGTATTGGAAATCGGCATTGGGTCCGGACTGAATATTCCATTTTACGATGCACAACAGGTAACACACCTATGGGGGCTGGATCCGTCCGCAGAAATGTGGTCGATCGCACAGAGAAATGCACAGGAACATCATCTTGATGCGGAGTTCCTGCAGTCCGGCGCCGAATGCATACCATTGGAGGACAACAGTGCCGATACGGCATTAATCACCTATACGATGTGTACCGTCCCAGATGTCCGCGCATCCCTGGAAGACATCAAGCGTGTGCTCAAACCCGGTGGAAAACTGATATTCTGTGAGCATGGCAAAGCGCCTGATGAGAGTGTTCAGCGTTGGCAAAACCGCATTAACCCCGTCTGGAAAAGGCTTGCCGGTGGTTGTAACCTCAACCGGTCCATACCGGAATTACTTACGCAATCGGGTTTTAAATCCAACGACATGCAAACGATGTACTTGCCAGGCTGGAGACCCGCGACATTCAACTTCTGGGGTACGGCGAGCTACTCTTAGTTAAAACACCAGATGATCAAGAGAACTTCATTATCCAAGCTTACGTTTGACTCAAAACCACCCCCCGGCGTGATCAACCTGGGTATCGGGCAGCCTTCTGATGATTTATTACCAGTCAGCCTGCTTCGTAAAGCCTCCGGGGACTTCCTCGAAATTGCCAAACCTGGGGAGTTTAATTATGGCGAAACCCAGGGCGACATTCGGTTTCGTGAATCACTGGCCGATTTTCTTAGTATTGAGTACGGGGTTGAAGCCAGGCCGGATTCACTCATGTTGACCTGTGGAAACTCCCAGGCCCTGGATTTCATCTGTGAACGTTTTACAAAACCGGGTGACACGGTGTTCGTGGAGGAACCAAGCTATTTCCTTGCCTTTCAGATTTTCAGGGATCATGGCTTGAACATTGTGCCAGTCGCAATGGATAAGGATGGCATGGTGATCGAAGCACTGGAACAGGCTTTGAAGTCATCGGTGCCTGCATTGCTGTATACCATCCCCAGTTTCAGTAACCCGGGTGGCCAGACGTTGAGCGCAACGCGTCGTCAACAACTGGTAGATCTCAGCCGCGAGCATGACTTTGTCGTTGCCGCTGATGAGGTGTACCAAATGCTGGGGTACTTTGGTGAGGTCCCACCTGCGCTCGGCACCATGATTGACCGGGGGAATGTAATATCCATGGGTACATTCTCCAAGATCATGGCACCCGGGCTGCGCCTGGGCTGGATCCAGGCTCCGGAACACCTGATGGAAATTGCCATGGGTAGCGGTTGGGTCAACAGCGGGGGTTCGGTGAACCACGTCACCTCTCATATCGTTCGTCACGCGATCAACATGGGTCTGCAGGCATCATTCATCGGGCAACTGCGTGAAAGTTACAGAAACAGGGTCCTCGCTATGGATGCTGCTCTGCAAGAACACCTGTCGGCTTACGCGCGTTGGACTCGTCCTGACGGTGGATATTTTTTCTGGCTGGAACTGAACGCCAGTGTCGATGTGGCTGGTCTGCGAAATAAGGCGTTAGATCAAGGTGTCGGATTCCAACCCGGCGAGGTTTTTACCAGCACAGGTAATTTCAAGAATTACATACGCTTGAGTTTTGCGCATTATCGCGAGGCCGACATCCATCAGGGCGTCAAGCGCCTCGCCGCATTGCTCAAATATCAATCACCCTAATTGTCCTCGGATTCTTCTATTTATCCGATGAACCATCGACGAATATGGGGTTCAGCAAGCGCCGGATTTGGCTAACCGTATCCCAAACAACAATTGCTGCAACTACCACAAGACTTATCTTCAACGCCCTATTGAGCGCAGGTATGAGATCAGTAATCGTCTCTGTTACAGGTCCTGTTACCTCCAGTAATTGGGGTTGCAGTGCGATGAACCCTATGATTGAGATCCAGAGAATATTCGTCACTACCGTGGTGAGTCTCAGCCGGGTTGTCCACAGGTTGCGTGTCATGCGTAATAGTGAAAAGCCAATATCAAAAATGAACAAAGCCGCCAAAGCTATCCAGCACCAGTCTGGTAATAAGACCATCCAGTTCCCATACCAAGCGTGGTCGGCACCAATGACTATCGGGAACTGGATAATGTCAATTATCCACAATAACCCAATGGTGGATAAACCGAGGTCGAAGAAGGCTTCGCTACGGGAAATGGATTGGTGACTGTCCGCCACTTTCAGGTCACTGGCTTTCCAGTTATCCAGCCAGGTAGCTTTCTCGCCACCCTTTTCCAATGCCACAAAAATGCCAAGTATTACCGCGCCAACCCAAAGCAGGGTTCCTGGTATTTCAAACAGGACACTGTAAAAAGTGCGCCATTGATTTGCACTTCCCAACGAGGCGACAACCGCGATTACCAGGTAGATGCCAGCAGTTAATGAGGCACCGGTTTTCAGGGTAGACAGGAATGAAAAGTAAAACTGTGGTCCTACCAGGTAAGATGAACTGTCGGTGGCCAGCTGTGTGGCGTACTTCATTGGATGCTGCTTGTTAGCGTCGAGAAAATCCGCTTCCGAGAGCGCAGAATTTTTTTTACGTTGATCAGTGTATTCCTCACAGATCTCATCATATATCTCGGCAAAAAGCTCGTCACGATCCGCTGGCGGGTGATATGAAACAACCTGGTGTGCGTAAGCCTTGAGTAAATTCATTTTTCTTCCTCTCCTAGAATACCGTCAATACTTTCGTTGAGTGCTCTCCACCTTTTGGTGAGCACGATTAGAACCGATTCGCCCAACCCGGATATGCGGTAATAACGTTTTTTACGTTTCTCGTCACTACGCCATTCACTGGTCAGCAAACCCTGTTTTTCCAGGCGACGGATTAGCGGATAAAGCGTGCCCTCATCAATATCCAGACCCTTGGAATGGAGCCGTTTACGCAAGGAATAACCGTAATGTTCCTCATTCAGCTGGGACAAAACAGCCAGCAGCAGCGCACCGCGCCGAAGCTCGAGGTTGAGCTTGTCAACAATTTCACTGCTGCTCCTGTCTTCATTTATGTTCGATTGTATTTTCATATACTGTGTATCACATAGTATGTGTTATATACTGTATATCACACAGTACATAAATTCAAGTAAGAATATTGTTGACCTAAGACCGAAGGGTAAAAACTACGTCGGAAAAGGAAACGGGGACAGGGTTACATCAAGCAATGACAGGTTAAACCGGTTTGGCTGATTTACTTAAGCTGGCTCGAAAGAACCAACAGAGGTCCCGATTGTCCGACTTGGTGGCGTATCAGGACCTCCTTTGTCTTGAAAACCCGGGCAAAAGGTTTAAAAAATCTGTATAACGATCATTATCATACCGGCCATACCACCAAAGTAAGCCAACGAGCGTAATACCTTGACCCCACCCAGGTACAAAAAGGCATATGCCAACCGGCTGACTAAAAAGACCTCTGCACCCAGGACACTTAAATCACCCAGGCGACCGGTACCATGGGCAATCAGCACCAGGCAGGCAAACGGCAATAAGCTTTCGGCCATATTGACATAGGCACGCTGGGCCCGGCCACTCCAGCCTGACAACTGGGGTTCAACCTCACGATTCCCCAGCCCCCAAGCCACACCGTTCTTGATATCAGCCCCCACTGCGGCGACCATAATCTGTGCAACATACAATAAGGTTGCCCAAAGCAGCATTGTTAATTCCATCGGTAAGTCAGCCATCTCACTATTCTCCTTTGAAGTTTCACGAATAAGCGGGACAAGCCCGTCTCGTTTTGATCGTTATCATTCCACGCCAGCCATCCAAATACCACTAACGGGACAATCAGAGCCTGCATGCACAATTGAAAAGGCCGGATAGATGATCCGGCCCCGTTGAAAATAAATATGAATTGGGTCTATGGGGTGTTTACCATATCCTCAAGTGCGTCTTCGATCGCACCGGGTGCTGAAATAAGTTTTGTGAAACCATGACTACCCATCATGCTGAGGTTGGGGAAATGCAGTGCCATGCGGAAACGCATGTGCAAAGCTTCAACATTGTTACCGTCAACCAGAACCTCATAAGGGAAATAAGCACGCTTTTTGCAACCTTCGAAATCGACGATGCTCATCTGGAAAGCTGAATCAAGGTCTTGCTCGTCTTCATTGCTCATTTTCATACCCACACCAAAAACGGTTTGTTGTTTACCGGGGATATCAATGCGGTAAACCTGGCTTAACGCATCACCTTCCCTGGCCAGACCATTTTCAACGGCGGCAACGGCAGCCTCGTAAGATTCAAAAGAGCCCAACTCAGACGGATCATCAAAATATTGCATACCCATCATGTAATGATATTTGCCAAGCTTTTTCGCCGTCATTTTTTTATCCCCGGCACCGCAGAATTCAGTTTTGCCGAGACTTGCGACCAGTGCATCATAGACGGGTTGCATATCACCCTCGAGACGATAACCGAACTGGGTATAGACCGGGTTCATAAATGTGACTTCGATATTATCACCGGCCTCGGAAATACTGACACGTTGACCGGCTCCATAACCACCACGAGCTGACATGGCAGCAATCTTCTTCATTTCATCGTTGGTAACTACAAGGATATTGGTCCCCTCAACAGGTGAATATTGTCCTACCAGCTCAAAACCAGCGTCTTCAAGTGCACGCCGTGTTGACCGGGTTTTATCGACCAGGGTACCGGGACCTGCAGAAGCTACCACATATGGCCTGTAAATCGCGTCTTTGGCCGCCACTGTTGAGGTCAACAGCATGGCCATGGCAAGCAGTGAGAAAAATACCAGGGTTTTCATCTTCATACTCCGTACTAAGGACAAGAAACCGATGTATCGCCTGCACGATCAGACACAGCAGACCACACACAAATCGGCGCGTTAATTATGGTTTTCTAATATACACGCTTTAATTAGCTTTAGATTGATATAAGACAAGTTAGTTTAGATTTATATCAAGTTTGCGTAAGGCGGCAGAGTTCGCAATCTCTGTTTACAGCTAAACTCGCTTCCAGTCACCGGGTTTGAGTTCTCCTACAGACCAATCGCCCACCCTGAACCGAATCAGCCTCAAGGTCGGACAATTGACTGCGGCAGTCATGCGTCTGACCTGTCTGTTACGGCCTTCAGTGATCGTGAGTTCAAGCCAGCTTGTCGGAATGGATGCCCTGAACCTGATTGGCGGATGCCTGGGCCAAAGGTACTCAGGTTCCTCAACCAGGCTCGCTACTGCCGGCCGGGTCAAACCATCTTTCAACATCACCCCGGAACGGAGTTGTTCCAATGCATCAGTGGTTGGTTTGCCCTCTATCTGCACAAGGTAAGTTTTTTTCTTTGTGAAACGGGGGTGTGTGATCTTTTGTGCCAGCCGACCATCATCGGTCAATATCAGAAGCCCTTCCGAATGATAATCAAGCCGCCCCGCCACTCTTAAAGCCGGGTCATCAAAAAAATGACTCAGTGTGGTCTTGTCTCCTGATTCACGGAATTGCGACAACACTTTGAAGGGCTTGTTAAACAATATCACTCGTGACATAGCATCAGTTTGCCCGAAAAGTTGTTATCCCGCTCTCAAAAACAGGTGAATGTATTAACGAAAATAAGTGGACCAGGAGAACTGCTTCCTGAATAACCGTTTAAAATAGTGCTTTCTCTGATTAAAAATCTCTATTTCTATGCATATGTGAGACACTTGCATCATCATGTCTCAGATCACAAAACCTGTCAAAGTCGATGCAATTTTATGGGATTTCGATGGCACGCTGGCCGATTCAGCGACCAAGAATATTGCCATCAGCAAGCAGATACTGGCAAGGGTGGCACCACGCCTGACGGGGGAAAATCTACCCCGTTGTTTGAACAGTACTGCAGATTACCATGTCGCCAACCACGGCGCAGATCATTGGCGTGACCTGTACAGCGATTACTTTGGTATGAATGACGAAGAAATCGAAGAAGCTGGTCCACTGTGGGAAACCTACCAGTTGCTCGACGATACAGCCGTCACCCTTTTCAGCGGCGTTGCCGATACCATTGAGCGTCTGTCGCATTACCCCCTGGGTATCTGTTCAGCCAACTCTACAACTAATATTAAGAATATACTGCAGGAACACGGAATTGCGTCTGCCTTCCAATCGATCATAGGCTACGAGGACCTGCCACACCACCAGCAGAAACCGGCCCCGGATGGCGGTTTGAGGTGCCTGCAGGAGATATTTGGTCAAACCAGCGGAAAAACCGTTCTCTATGTAGGCGACCACATTGCCGACGTGATATTCAGCCGCGGACTGCAAGAGCGGTTGGGTCCTTCCAATACCGTTATCTCGGTGGTGACCACACACAGCGGTGCCCTGCCAGATCGTTGGCGCAAACTACCCGATGAGATCATCGAACATCCCTCAGATATATTCACCCTCTTAAGTGACCAGGGCTGAAAAACGCAACCGGACCACTGAGGACACGAGTACCTCTAAAGCTGTGCGACTATTCACCCTCACCCACCGGGTATTTCTGTAAAAACAGGATCACCGCTTGCTGATATACATCCCGGTTTCTCATAGGGGGTCCAATAGGGGGTCCAAGTGGACAGCCACTTAATTTGACGATTCAAGCAGTAATTATTGAATTCTGATTTCGTGGGCAACGACTAACTGTTACAGTTGCGATCAAATTGTCCAGGAAGTCCAGAACATAAAACGCCATGCACGCCGCGCAGAATAATTCAAACGTCAAGACGGCCGCACTGATTATTGCACCGCTGATCAGTATTTCCCTTATCCTGTTTACAGATCTGGCACCGGAAAACCCGAAAATCACCTACACGCTGGCGATTGCCATCTTGATGGCAATCTGGTGGATCACCGAGGCCATTCCACTGGCGGCGACCGCATTATTACCTGTTGTCCTGTTCCCCCTGTTTGGCGTGGTCGATGGAAAAACCATCTCGGCCATGTATTTCAACCACCTGATATTCCTGTTCATTGGCGGCTTCCTGATGGCCCTGGCAATGGAGCGTTGGGATTTACACAGAAGAATTGCCATCAAGGTATTGATTTTCTTCGGTATCAGTCCCGGACGAATACTGATGGGTTTCATGGTCGCCACGGCATTCCTGTCGATGTGGATGTCCAATACCGCCACCACCATGATGATGATCCCCATCGCCCTTTCAATCATCTACAAGCTTGAAGAAATACTGGGCAAGGCAAAACTGGGCACGTATTCGATCGGCTTGTTGCTGGGCATCGCCTACTCGGCCTCCATTGGCGGTATCGCGACGCTGGTGGGTACACCACCCAACCTGTCCTTCGCGCGTATCGCCAATATCATTTTCCCCTTGATGCCGGAAATATCTTTTGCCGACTGGTTGATTTTTGCCATCTGGATCACCGTGCTGGTTTTTATCGCGGCCTGGCTTTTGCTGTTTGCCATGTACAAACCCAAGCACCCCTGGGATGGTGTCAACAAGAAAGAATTCAAGAAAGAGTATCAACTTTTGGGTAAGGCAAAACCGGAGGAAAAAATCATTTTCGTCCTGTTTGTGTTAATGGCAGTGCTTTGGGTTTTCAGAGCGGGGTTTCATATCGGTTTTGTAAACATCCCGGGCTGGTCAGAATTATTTGAAAATCCCGCATACATCAACGACGGGACCGTCGCCATTGCCATCGCGGTATTACTATTTATGATCCCTTCAAAAACCAATAAGGGCGAAAGACTGATGGACTGGCAGACAGCCAACCGTCTTCCCTGGCACATCGTGCTGTTGTTTGGTGGTGGTTTCGCGCTGGCCAGGGGCTTTGTGGATTCCGGTCTGTCAATCTGGTTTGGTGAACAACTCTCGGGACTTGCGGGCACCCACCCCATGATCCTGACCTCGGTTATCGTGGCGATGATGTCGTTTTTGACTGAACTCACATCCAATATCGCCAGCACGGAGATGATTCTGCCAATCCTTGCGGGTATGGCGGTGAGCATCCAGGTCAACCCGCTGCTGCTGATGATACCGGCGACACTGGCCGCCTCACTCGCATTCATGCTGCCGGTGGCGACACCACCCAATGCGATCATTTTCGGAACCGGCAGGCTACAGATCAAAGACATGGTCAAAACAGGATTCCTGTTGAATTTGATGGGTATTCTGGTCACTACCCTGGTGACCTATTTTTGGGGCACGCTGGTGTTCAAAATTGATGTAGGAAGTTTCCCTGAATGGGCAACCACCATGACAGGTGGTGGATAGGTATTTTTTGTTTTTATGAGTGAGAGCCGCTACGGGAATCGCCTCACATAATTGGCGGTTGCCTATCTGTTTTCTTCTTCAAGTTGGGTCCTTATCTGTCTGTTCGATTGGTGTAATCCTTGCAGGTGCTTGCCAGTCTGGTATATTGCGCTCTCCCCCAAAAACCTGATGGTATAAACCTTGAACCCAAACACATTTGGATCAATGCTTTTCGGCATTATCAACACGAATAGATCCTTGCTCACCAGCCTGCTTGTGACAGGGTTAATGGCACTACCGCAACTGGCTCAGGCAACCAATGTCTTGATCGAAACCCCGCTCGGCAACATCGAAATCGAGCTATTGGATGAAGATGCACCCAACACCGTCGCCAACTTTCTAAACTATGTACAAAGTGGCCGTTATCAGAACACTTTCATTCATCGCAGCGATCCCGGTTTTATCATCCAGGGCGGTGGATTCAAGTTCGAAGACGATGTGGTTTCTGCGGTAGATGCCTTTCCGGCAGTGGCGAACGAATTTGGAATTTCCAACACCCGGGGCACCCTGGCAATGGCGAAACTGGGCAACCAGCCCGACAGTGCCACCAGCCAATGGTTTATTAATCTCGGAGATAATTCGGGAAACCTGGATGCTCAAAATGGTGGTTTCACAGTTTTCGCCCGGGTGGTAGGTGACGGGATGACCGTTGCTGACGCCATTAGCCAGTTATCCAGGGTCGATGCCGGCGGTGCATTTGGCGAACTGCCTGTGATCGATTTTTCCGGCGGCACTGTTTTGCAGGAAAACCTGGTCATGACCGTCGTGTCCGAGACGTCGGTTGATACAGCTGAGCTGGCACTGCAGTCTGTGAATGCAGCAGACGGAAGCCATGAGCCAGGTGAAACAATCACGGTGAATTACAGCGTTTACAACGCCGGTACCGGTGCCAGCGGTGCCGTTACTCTTACGCTTTATGCCTCCACAGACAGTAACATCAGCAGCGCAGACACCTCACTCGCTTCAGTGCAAATCACCGACATAGCCGCGGGTGCAACCCTGGAGCAACAGGCGATTGGAAACATCCCGGCAGATATACCTGAAGGTAACTATTTCATCGGTGCAATCCTGACATTCGCTGACAGCAATACTGCCGACAATACGGCATTCGATGCATCCACCGTGACCATCAAGGCTGTTTCCGAACAAAGTATTGGTTGTGACGATGATTTCGTTCTGGCTGCCGTGGATAAATTTGAAATCAATGTCACGGCTAACGGTGTCGACGATACGCTCAACCTTCAATGCGCCATCAATTCTGCCGCCAGCACAGGTATGCCGGTGGTACGCCTGGCGAGTTCAACCTACCGGGTCAGTCAACTCATCGCCAGGGATTTCTCCGGCTCGCTTAGCGGCACCACAACGTCGAGTACGACCCTTGAAATTCTGGATGGCTCAATAGACTGCAATGCCATGACGGTAGCAGGCCGAACACCTGCCGCGATCAAGTTTGATGGAGGCAAGGCGAGAATTGAGCGAATGACAATTTTGGCAGGGTCGCCCTGCATGACGGGTAGCCTGAAAACGGTTCTGCACTTTACAGGCGAATCCAGCCTGGATGAAAGCTGCGCCAATGATGTCATTTTTGCTAACGTTGACCGGGTAAACATTCTCGGTGCGGGAATGGATGGGCTGACTGAAACCGCAGTATCTGTATTTGCGGAAGGGAATTTCCTGGATGGTTGCAAACAGACCTTGTTGGGCACATTCAAACTGAACAGAAGCCTGGTTTCCGGCTTTCCAGTGGGTCTCGAGTCCCTGATGAAGGGAAGTGCACAAGTAGATGTGAGTTTTAACGAGTTTGGTGAAAACCTGGTCGCGATCGACATGACGGACTCGAATCAGAACGCCACAATCACCAATAACACCATCAACGGTGACAATACAGCGGATTCCGCTTATACGGGCATACTTGCGGGTACCATTTCTGATGATGCGCCCACTGCCAACAGGGTCGTGATCAACAACAATACGTTTAACATTCGCTCAACTTTCGTACCGGCCAGCAACGCTGTGTTGTTTGACCAGCAAGGTAACATCGCCAACATAAGCACGGTCATTACCAATAACCGTTTCAATCTTGAAGGCGCCTCAACCACGGGTGTTATTT
>Ga0316201_10004505_pt1 | contig 10521 bp, 3 predicted proteins | sample CS6wburrow_MG_FD_204516 | JGI IMG/M metagenome (GOLD analysis project Ga0316201, IMG submission 204516) | Coastal sediment microbial communities from Delaware Bay, Delaware, United States - CS-6 worm burrow | ecosystem: Environmental > Aquatic > Marine > Coastal > Sediment | place: USA: Delaware... | reverse complement strand
AGACGCGAAATCGGGACAACCATAACTATGGGTGGCAGCCAAGTCTGACTTGAGCTAACGATCCCGGCCCGACTACTGATCTGATCTGTTCGGGGGCCCCATCGTCCGGCTCCCCGACGCATGGGGCACCAGACGGGGGATCCTGCCGTGACCGAGTTCCTGACCGCCCTGTTTGGTTTCCCCACCGCCCTCTACACCGGTCTCCTCGGAGTGGCCACGATCTACTGGGCGGCGGTCATCATCGGCGCGGTCGACATCGATCTGTTCGGCAGCGGCGCGGAAGGGGCGCTCGAGGGTGGCGCCGCCGGCGCCCTGGACGGCGCGGTAGACGGATCGGTGGATGGCATCGCTGACGGTGTGGCGGATGGTATCGCCGATGGCGTCGCGGACGGCATCGCTGACGGCGTCGCCGACGGCATCGCTGACGGCGTCGCGGACGGCATCGCCGACGGCGTCGCGGACGGCATCGCGGACGGCATCGCGGACGGTGTCGCGGACGGTGTCGCGGACGGAGTCGCGGACGGTGTCGCCGACGGTGTCGTCGAGGGAGCTGCCCACGCGACCGAGGGCCACACCGAGGCGCTCACCGCCCATAGCCACGGCACCCTGGCCGAGATCATGAGCATGCTCAAGCTGCGCTCGGCGCCGGTGACCGTGGTCTTCAGCCTGTTCGCCCTGACCGGCTGGACCGTCTCCATCACCGGCATGATCTTCCTGGCGCCCCTGCTGGGCAGCCTGATGGTGCCCTACTGGCTCACCGGGCTGCTCATGCTGCTGCTCTCCTTCCCGCTCGCCTTGATGACGACGTCAGCCGCGATCCGCCCGCTGGCGCCGCTGTTCGTGCACGACACCAGCCGCGGCCACCACCACCTGGTGGGCAAGACCTGCGTCGTCACCACGGGCCGCGTGGACGAGCGCTTCGGCCAGGCCAAGCTGGAGGAGGCGGGCGACAGCCTGATCCTCCAGGTGCGCTGCACGGACGGCGAGAGCGCGCTCAAGCGCAACCAAGAGGCGCTGATCATCGAGTACGACCCCGTGCGTGACGTCTACATCGTCGAGCCGATGCAGGCGCTGCTGGGGGAGCAGGCCGGCCCCTCGTCGTGAGGGTCCGGCCAGGATAGGGCCGATACGCCGGCCACCGCGCCGGCGAGGAGAGCTTAGAGAGTCAATCTGCCGCTCGCAGAGGAGAGGGAAGCCATGGAACTTTTTGTGTCGCCGGGAGCGTTCATCGTCTACGCCGTGATCATCTTCTTAGTCGTCTTCGTCCTCGGCGCGGCGCTGGTGGTGAAGGCCTTCTACAAGAAGGTCCTTCAGGGCCAGGCGCTGATCAACAACAAGACCGGCAAGCGCACCGAGGTCTCCTTCACCGGCGCCCTGGTGCTGCCCATCATCCACCGCGCCGAGGTGATGGACATCTCGCTGAAGACCATCGAGATCGACCGGCGCGGCGCTGAGGGGCTGATCTGCCGCGACAACATCCGCGCTGACATCAAGGTCACCTTCTTCGTGCGCGTCAACAAGACCGAGGAGGACGTGCTCAAGGTGGCGCAGTCCATCGGCTGCGTGCGCGCCAGCGCCCAGGAGACCATCGAGGAGCTGTTCAACGCCAAGTTCTCCGAGGCCCTCAAGACGGTCGGCTACGGCATGGACTTCGTCAGCCTCTACGACAAGCGCGACGAGTTCAAGGACGCCATCATCCAGGTCATCGGCACCGACCTGAACGGCTACGGCCTCGAGGACGCGGCCATCGACTTCCTCGAGCAGACCCCGCTCGACCAGCTCGATCAGAAGAACATCCTCGACGCCAACGGTATCCGCAAGATCACCGAGCTGACCACCGCGCAGCACATCAGGACCAACGACTTCGAGAACACCGAGAAGAAGGCGATCACCAAGCAGGACGTCGAGGCCAAGGAGGCCATCCTGGCGCTCGAGCGACAGCAGGAGGTCGCGGTCGCGGCCCAGGGCCGCGAGATCGCGACGGTGCGCGCGCGGGAGAAGGCCGAGACCGAGAAGGTGGCGGCCGAGGAGCACCAGAAGGCGCAGCTGGCGCGCATCAAGGCCGAGGAGGAGATCGCGGTCCAGAACGAGAACCGCCTGCGCCAGGTCGAGCTGGCCCAGAAGGGGCGCGAGCGCGCGGTCAAGGTCGAGACCGAGCGCGTGGAGAAGGACCGTCAGCTCGAGGCGATCACGCGCGAGCGCGAGACCGAGCTGATGCGCATCGAGAAAGAGAAGGCGATCGAGAAGCAGAAGAAGGAGATCGCCGACGTCATCCGCGGTCGCGTCGCGGTCGAGAAGACCGTGGCCGAGGAGGAGGAGCGCATCAAGGAGGTGCGCGTGGTGCAGGAGGCCGACCGCACCCGCCAGGCCATGGTGATCACCGCCGAGGCCGAGGCCCAGGAGAACCTGGTGCGCGTGACCAAGGAGGCCGAGGCCAAGGAGCGCGCCGCCGCGCACCGCGCCAAGGAGCGCCTGGTCCTCGCTGACGCCGAGCTCGAGGCGGCAGACCGTGAGGCCAAGGCCATGATCCGCAAGGCCGAGGGCGCGCAGGCCGAGCAGGCCGCGTCCGGCCTGGCCGCGGCCAAGGTCAAGGAGGCCGCCGCCATCGCCGACGAGAAGGCCGGCATGGTCAAGGCCCGGGTCGATCGCGAGCAGATGACCGCGGTGGCCAACGGCAAGGAGGAGCAGGGCATGGCCGACGTGCGCGTGCGCTCCGCCGACGCCGACGTGATCGAGAAGACCGGCCGCGCCGAGGCGGTCATGATCAAGGAGAAGGGCCTGGCCGAGGCCATCATGGTGCAGGAGAAGCTGGGCGCCGAGGCCAAGGGTCTGGCCGACAAGGCCGAGTCCATGAAGCTGCTCGACGGCGTCGGCAAGGAGCACGAGGAGTTCCGCATCGCTCTGGAGAAGGAGAAGGCGGTGGAGCTCGAGGGCATCAACGCCCAGCGTCAGATCGCCGAGGCCCAGGCGCGGCTGATGGGCGAGGCCTTCAAGAACACCAAGATCGACATCGTCGGTGGCGAGGGCCAGTTCTTCGACCAGTTCGTCAAGGCGGTCTCGCTCGGCAAGGGCATGGACAGCTTCTTCGAGAAGAGCAGCCAGGCGCGCCAGGTGTTCAAGGAGTACCTGGAGGGTGATCGCAGCCTGCCCGCCGACCTGAAGGACGCAGTGACCGGTCCGGTGCTCACCGCCGACACGCTGCAGAAGCTGACCCTGTCGGCCCTGCTGACCAAGATGATGGCCGGCAGCGACGAGAAGATGCGGGGCAAGATCGCGGCCCTGATGGAGCAGGCCAAGAAGCTGGGCGTCGACAAGCTGACCCCGGGCGGCAAGTAGCCCGCGTCGCGCTTGATCCCACGCGGGCGCGCGGGGACCGGGCCCTCTGGCTCGTGCCCCGCCGTCCGCCAGCGCAGGCCGGGGGTCGCGTCCGCGGCGCTCCGGCGAGGGGCCGGCCATGGCCGATGAGACACAGACCACGCCCGCGGGCGCGGAGCAGCAGCAGCCCACCATCGAGGGCGGCGCCTACGAGATCATCCGCGCCCGCCTGCTCGAGCAGTCCGACCAGCTGTCGAAGCTGGCGCTGGAGCTGAACCAGCGCCGGGTCGAGGTGTTCGGCGGCACCGAGATGAAGGTGCTGGGCAACGAGCGCATCCGCACCGAGCACAACTGCGTGCCGCGGGACATCGCCGAGATCGGCGGCCAGCTGCTGTTCGGCTATAACGTGCACCTCGGGCTGAAGAAGGAGATCGAGCTGCACGATGTCTTCAGCGTGCACACCTTCAAGGAGGTCGAGGAGGGCTTCGCCTTCGAGGAGGTGCCGCTGGAGCAGGTCTCCTGGCTCAACCACGACAAGGTGCGCAGCGACTTCACCGACATCTACAAGTACTACAAGGACGCCTTCCTCTCGCAGCTGCGCATCATCAACAGCCGCCTGCTCGCGGTGTTTCAGATCGGCGAGTCGGTGCACGACATCAAGGTGATGCGCTGGGCGCTGCAGAGCGACGGCAGCGTGGTCTACATCGACAACCGCGGCGACGAGGACCACGTGTTCCCGCCCTCGCACGACTTCGAGTGGACCGCCACCGGCCGCGATGACTTCGTCTTTGGTCAACACCCCCACGTCAACATCCTCGACAAGGTCTTCGTCGAGGCCGTGGGTGGTGATCTCACCGTCAAGGTCGAGGACAACACCAGCGACGGCCAGGGCATCTATCGCGAGCTGGTAGAGGACAAGGACCAGACCCTCGACGACGGCGAGATCCACTACGCCGAGCTGGGCGCCTTGATCCTGCTCAAGATCAAGCCCTACCGCGAGGAGGTCTACCGCTACCTGGTGTTCAACACGCGCTCCAGGGAGGTCCGGCGCATCGACGCCATCGGCAGCGCCTGCGTGCAGCTGCCCGAGAACCACGGCGTCGTCTTCCCAGGTGGCTACTACCTGCAGGACGGCGAGACCAAGACCTTCGACCTCGACACTGAGGGGCTCGAGTTCAAGAACGTGATCCGCTCGCCCAACGGCGAGGACGTGATGTACGCCTTCTACCAGCGCGTCGAGGGGCGCCACGTGCTGCTCTCCTACAACCTGATCCGCAAGGAGGTGGAGAGCCCGATCATCTGCAACGGCTACTGCCAGTACGACGACGGCAAGATGATCGTGTTCCGCGCTGACCCCGAGCCCAGCCGCGTGCACATGATGCGCGTGTGGCAGACCTCCTACATGAGCGAGGAGGTCGCGGCGCAGACCTCGGCCGAGAGCGAGCACGCCGGCTCCATGCTGGTCAAGGTGGGGAACGCCGAGCTGGTGCGCGGCATCTCCGACTGCAACAGCCTGCGGCGCACGCTCCAGAACCAGGAGCCCAGCATGCAGGTCTACGAGGACCTGATCGGGCAGGCGCGGCGCGTGGTCGACGCCTACCCCTGGCTGGGTGAGGCCGAGCTGGGTGGTCTGGGCGAGGTGCTGAGCGAGGTGCTCAAGAACGCCGAGCTGATCCTCGACGAGTTTGAGAAGGTCATCTCCATCCAGCGCCAGGCCGCTGACTCGCTGCGCCAGGCCGCCGAGGCGCAGGAGGAGCTGCTCAACGCAATCCAGCCGGATCTGTGGCGCACGGTCGATCACTTCGTCGAGGCCATGGCCAAGCTGCGCGGCCAGCGCGGCCAGCTCATCACCCTGCGCGAGATGCGCTACATGGATCTGGCGCGGGTTGACGAGCTCGAGACCGCGGTGGCCGAGCAGTTCGAGATGCTCTCGGGCCGCGCCGTGGAGTTCCTGCTGGGCGACGAGGCGCTCAAGCCATACCACGACAAGTACGACGAGATCATGGCCGAGATCGAGACCATGCCCCAGGCGCGCCACGCCGTGCCCCTGGCCGAGCAGCTCGACCTCACGGCGGTCGGTCTCGACCTGCTGAGCGAGGTGGTCAGCGGCCTCAAGATCGACGACGCCACCGCCCGCACCCGCATCCTGGAGGAGATCGGCGAGGTCTTCGCCCTGGTCAACCGCGCCCGCGCCACCCTCGAGGGCAAGCGCAAGGAGCTGCTCTCGACCGAGGGGGTGGCCGAGTTCGGCGCCCAGTTCAAGCTCTTCAGCCAGAGCGTGCAGAGCGCCCTGGCGGTGTGCGACACGCCGGAGAAGTGCGACGATCAGCTCTCCAAGCTGATGGTCCAGCTCGAGGAGCTGGAGGGGCGCTTCGCCGACTTCGACCAGTTCCTCGGTGACCTGGCCCAGAAGCGTGAAGAGGTCTACGAGGCGCTCAACGGCCGCAAGCAGACCCTGCTCGAGGCGCGCCAGCGCCGGGCGCAGAACCTGCAGTCCGCGGCCGACCGCATCCTGCAGGGGGTGAGCCGCCGCGCGCTCACCTTCAAGGACATCTCGGACCTCAACGCCTACTTCGCCTCCGACGCCATGGTGCTGAAGGTGCGCGACATCGCGGCCCAGCTCATGGAGCTGGGCGAGGCGGTCAAGGCCGACGAGCTGGTGGCGCGCATCAAGGCGACCCGCGATACATCGTCGCGGCAGATCAAGGACAAGGCCGAGCTGTTCGCCGAGGGCGACAACATCATCAAGCTGGGCAAGCACCACTTCACGGTCAACACCCAGACCCTCGATCTGACCATGCTGCCCCACGGCGACGGCATGGGCCTGCACCTCTCGGGCACCGACTACATGGAGGGCATCGTCGACGAGCAGCTCGAGGCGATGCGCGACTACTGGGATCAGACCCTGGTGTCGGAGACCAAGGAGGTCTACCGCGCCGAGTACCTCGCCGCCTGCATGCTGTTCGACGCGGACGCCGGGCGCGAGGGGCTGAGCCTCGAGACCCTGCGCGCGACCGTGGCCGCTGAGGAGGGGGCGCTGCTGTCCCTGGTGCGGAAGTACGCCGCCTCGCGCTACGACGAGGGCTACGACCGCGGCGTGCACGACGCCGACGCCGCCCTGATCCTGGAGAAGATGCTGGGGCTGTACCAGGCCGCGGGGCTGCTGCGCTTCGCGCCTGTGCCGCGCGCCCTGGCCTGCCTGTTCTGGGGCTTCTGTGACGACCAGGCCAAGAAGGCGCTGCTGCAGCGCAAGGCGCAGAGCCTCGGCCGGCTACGCGACACCTTCGCCACCAGCCCGGCGCACGAGGTGTTCGCCGCCGAGCTGGCGCGCGAGATCGGCCTCTTCCTCGAGGCCGTCGAGATCGCGCATCACGCCGAGGACCTGCGCATCGGCGGCGCCTACCTGGCCCAGGAGCTCGCCGCGGATCAACCGCGCTTCTCCACCAGCACCGAGGCGGCCACGCTGCGCGACGCCTTCCTGCAGCAGCTCGACGATCGCCAGAACCGGCCCGCCTTTGACGAGGACCAGCGCTCGCTCGGCGACGACCTGGCGACGCGCTACCAGCTGACCACCGCCTGGCTCGACGCCTTCGTCACCAACACAGACCGCCCCGAGATCCAGGAGCTGCGGCCGGTGCTGGAGGAGGCGGTGGCGCTGATCCTGACCGAGTCCAACGTCGATCGCGACGTCGGTGGCGGCATGTCCTCGGTCGAGGTGGAGGGCATCCTCGGTCAGCACCCCCAGGTCGAGAACCGCCGCATGCGGCTGCGGCTGGACGAGTTCCTGTCGCGGCTGTCGAGCTTCCGCAACGTGCGCGTGCCTGGCTACCAGGCCTTCCGCGCGCTGCGCCACGATCTGCTCGATCGCGCCAAGGCGTCGCTGCGGCTGGACGAGTTCAAGCCGCGCGTGCTCACCAGCTTCGTGCGCAACAAGCTGATCAACGACGTCTACCTCTCCCTGATCGGCGACAACCTGGCCAAGCAGATCGGCGCCGCCGGCGATCAGAAGCGCACCGACCTGATGGGCCTGCTGCTGCTCATCTCGCCCCCTGGCTACGGCAAGACCACCCTGATGGAGTACGTGGCCAACCGCCTGGGCGTGGTGTTCATGAAGGTCAACGGCCCCTCCCTGGGCCACAGCGTGATCTCGTTCGATCCGACCGAGGCGCCCAACGCCACCGCGCGCCAGGAGGTCAACAAGATCAACCTCGCCTTCGAGATGGGCAACAACGTGATGCTCTACCTCGACGACATCCAGCACACCAACCCGGAGCTGCTGCAGAAGTTCATCTCGCTATGCGACGCCTCGCGGCGGGTCGAGGGCGTGTGGAACGGGCGCACCCGCACCTACGACATGCGCGGCAAGAAGTTCTGCGTGGTGATGGCGGGCAACCCCTACACCGAAGCCGGCGAGAAGTTCCAGATCCCCGACATGCTGGCCAACCGCGCCGACATCTACAACCTGGGCGACATCCTCGGCGGCAAGGAGGAGATCTTCGCCCTCAGCTACATCGAGAACGCGCTCACCTCCAACGCCGCGCTGCAGCCCCTGGCCACGCGTGAACTCGCGGACCTCTACCTGCTGGTGCGCATGGCCAAAGGAGAGGAGATCCCAGCCTCGGATCTGTCGTACACCTACTCGGCGGTCGAGATCGAGGAGATCGTCAGCGTCTTGCAGAAGATGTTCCGCGCCCAGGAGGTGGTGCTCAAGGTCAACGCTGCCTACATCGCCTCGGCCGCCACCGATGAGAAGTTCCGCACCGAGCCGCGCTTCCAGCTGCAGGGCTCGTACCGCAACATGAACAAGCTGGCCGAGAAGATCGTGGCCGTCATGAACGCCGAGGAGCTGGAGCAGCTCATCGACGACCACTACCAGGGCGAGGCCCAGACCCTCACCTCTGGCGCCGAGGCCAACCTGCTCAAGCTCAGGGAGCTGCGCGGCACCCTGAGCGCCGAGGACCAGGAGCGCTGGACCGAGATCCTGAAGACCTACGGCCGCAACCAGATGATGGGCGGCGACGCCGACGATCCGGTGGCGCGCGTCACCTCGACCCTGGGCGGCATCGCCCAGCGCATCGAGGAGGTGCAGGAGGCCCTGGCCGCGGCCGCCACGCGCAGCGCCGAGATCGCCGAGCGCAGCGCCCAGGCCGCGGACGTGCGCAGCCAGGCCTTCGTCGAGCCGATGCTCGGTCAGCTCGACGGCCTCAAGCAAGCCATCGCCAAGGCGGTGCAGCTCCAGGTCAAGCACTCCGGCGCCAGCGCGACCGCCTCGGCCGAGAAGCTGGGCGCGGAGCTGGTCGGCTTGCGCGAGACCATCACCCAGGTGGCCAAGGCGACGGCGGCGCAGTCGAGCAAGCAGGGCACAGCCCAGGTCGAGAAGCTGGGCGCCGAGCTCGGCGGCCTGCGCGAGACCATCGGCCAGGCCACCCAGGCGCTGGCCGCGCAGTCGAACAAGCTCGGCGTGGAGCAGACCAAGCAGGTCCGCGCCGAGCTCGGTGGGCTGCGCGCGGCGATCACCCAGGCGACCAAGTCGCTGGCGACCCAGGCCCAGGAGCAGGCCGAGCTCGCTGGCGAGCGCGGCGCCAACCAGCTGCAGAACCTGCTGGCCGAGCTCGGCCACCTGCGCGAGACCATCGTCTGGGCGACCCAGACCGGCTACCAGGGCGAGCAGGGGCGCGCGAAGTCCGAGCGCAAGGGCTTGAGCGAGGGCTTCGGCCAGATCTCGGAGACCATCGCTGAGGCGGCCAAGCAGGGGCTGCGCATGCAGGCCCACGTGGCGCAGACCGGCCAGGCCGGCCAGCAGGCCCTGCTGCAGCACCTCGAGCGCGTGGTGCACAACCTCGGCGCGGTCATGCAGCAGCAGCGCGCGGCCGCGGTCGCCGAGGGCGGCGCTGGCGTCGCGGGCTCCGATGACGGCGCGCTCACCGACCTGGTTCAGTACCAGGGCAAGGTGATCGAGGGAACGCTGATCCCGCTGGTGAAGGCCGTGGCGCGTGGGATGGGCAGCGGTCGCGGCACCGCGGCGCTCGACAAGGCGAGCAGCGAGAAGCTGGACGAGGCGCTGGTGCTGCTGCGAGAGCTCGAGGGCAAGGTGCAGAGCCGGCGTTACGGGCCCGTAGGAACGCGGCGGGAGAAGTAGCCGCTCGTCGAGCAACACCTCAGCACCGCGTGGTCCAGCTCGATCCTCGCGCGGTCGTGGACGGGGAAGCACGTGACTCGGCCGCGTCTACTCACCTCCGCGGTGGTCGCTGCGCTGCTGGCCTTCTGGGCGGTGAACATGGCGCCGCTGCTCGCGTCGGGCGGGCGCTGGGGCATCTGGGACTGGGACCACCACCTCACCTTTCTCGCGGTAGAGCGCGAGGCGCTCCTCGAGCACGCGGCGCTCCCTCTGTGGAACCCCTACTCCACCGGGGGAATAGTCCTGCTGCAGCATCCGCTCTCCTCTGCGCTGCTACCTGACTTCCTGCTGGTCCTCGTCTTTGGCGCGGTGTGGGGTGTCAAGCTGCTCATCGCGCTGCGCTTCCTCGCGGGGCTGGTCGGGGCATACCTCCTGGGGCTGGAGCTCGGATCGACAAGGAGCGCCGCGCTGCTGCTGGCTTTCGTCGCCAACGGCAGCGGGGCCTACGTCGCGCACGTCACCTTCGGCCACGCCGAGTGGTCCGTCTTCGGCTACGCCCCCTGGACCTTGCTCGCGCTCTGGCGCGCGATCGATCGCAGGAGCGCGCGCTACGGGGCGCTGGCGGCGCTCGGGATCGCGAGCTTTCTGCTCGCGGGGTCGGTGTATGTGTTGTTCGGGTTCGCGTTCCTGGGCGGCGCGGTGGTTCTCATCGAGGCGCTGCGCAGGCGCCGCGCAGCGGTGCTGCTGTATGGGCTGTCCCCGTTCTTGCTCGCCGCGGCGCTCTGCGCGGTGAAGCTGCTGCCCATGGCCGAGCTGTTCAGCGAGCACCCACGGCGGTCCGGGGCTGGCTTCCCGCTGTTCTACGGTGAGCAGAGTCCGAGCTGGCGTGATTTGCCGCGCGCCGTCGGCTTCGCGCTCCTCGACGAAGGTGACGCCGCAGAGTTCAGCCCGCAGGAGCTCGCGCCCACTGCGCTGCGCCTGGCTCCTCCACTGCGGGGACAGCGGCGAGCCAGGCTGTTTCAGTTCATCAACTTCAACGCCTACGTGGGGCTGCTCCCCCTGGCTTTGCTGGTCGCGGCCATGCTGGC
>Ga0316201_10004504_pt1 | contig 10521 bp, 11 predicted proteins | sample CS6wburrow_MG_FD_204516 | JGI IMG/M metagenome (GOLD analysis project Ga0316201, IMG submission 204516) | Coastal sediment microbial communities from Delaware Bay, Delaware, United States - CS-6 worm burrow | ecosystem: Environmental > Aquatic > Marine > Coastal > Sediment | place: USA... | reverse complement strand
GTTGTATCGATGGCTGGAAAGAGGGCCGGGATGCCGCCGGCATGACAAAATGCCTGCGTTTGCCTGACCCCGCAGGCAGCAGTGAAACGCGCTACTCGGCTAATTATCTGAATTACCTGTTCGAGACGTACGCTGACGGCACCGATTTGACCGGCGGTAGTATACCCAGCGCGACGCGCATGCAGGTTGCCAAGAAAGCCGCGAAAAACCTGGTCGATCAGAGCGGCGGCATTCAGTTTGGCACAGCCAGCTTCGATAATGGCGACGGTGCCACCATCGACGAGGCCTGCGCCGCTAATAATGCGGCGGCGGTCAAGGCCGCGATTGATACCTATAACGCCGAGGGAAGTACACCGCTGGCCGAGTCACTGTACGAAATCACGCGTTACTTTCGCGGCCTGGGCAGTTTCTATGACGACGATACCAGCTACACCAGTCCGATCCAGTACCGTTGCCAGCACAATTTCGCGGTGGTGATTACCGACGGCCTGCCAACCAACGATAATTTATTTGCCAGTGATGACCCGGACGATCCTTCGGGCAAGCTGCCCGACTGGGACGGCCTGGCGCCATCTACCACCGCGGCCATGTACCCCGTCTTCCCGCAGTATTCCGACGGTTTTGATTCCGCGGGCAGTGCCGAGGGTGCCACGCTGTACCTGGACGATATTGCCAAGTTTGGTTATGACACCGACTTCAAGACCAGCGGCACCGACGCCGCCGGTGGCAGTTACCAGGACCCGAATTTCCCACGGCAGAGCATGGAGACCTATACCATCGGTTTTGCGCAAAACAACCAGATGCTGAAAGACGCTGCCGAATACGGCAACGGCGAATACGTCACTGCCAACAATGCAATCGACCTGGCCAATGCCCTGAAGAACGCCATCGATGACGCCAAGTACAAGGGGCAGGCGGCCGCCGCGGCCGTCGCCACCAACTCGACGCGACTGGACACCAATACCACCATTTACCAGGCGCGCTTCGACAGCCGCGACTGGTCGGGCGACCTGATGGCATTCGATATCGATCCGGCCACGGGCGATGTCAGTGCGACGCCGGATTGGTCGGCGAGGGACAAGCTGCCACCCTCCGCCGGTGCGACCGTGACTGCCGCCACCCGTAACATCTACAGCTACGATCCCGACAACAGCACCGGTATCCCGTTCCAGTGGCCCAGCGACTACACAACGCTGGCGGCCGGCAGCGACCTCAACAGCACCATGGTGCAGGGGCTGCTGGCCAATGCACCCTATGCCTGGGATACCGTTGTGGCCGCGGAGCAGGCCGCCAATCAGACCTATGGCGCGGAACTGGTCGCCTACCTGCGTGGCGATAGCGGCAGCGGGGGCAGTTACAATGGCGGTTTCCGCAGCCGTAAAACGGTGCTCGGAGATATCGTCAACTCCAACCCGGCATTTGTCGGCGGCCGCGACTTCGGCTTCAAGTCGCTGCCGGGTACGGAAGGATCCGATTACCTCATCTACCGCAATACCACCACCTATAAAACCCGAGCACCGGTGGTTTATGTGGGCGCCAATGACGGCATGCTGCACGCCTTCCATGCCGACACGGGAACGGAGCTGTTTGCCTATGTCCCGAGCAGCGTGTTTCCCAGGCTCGATGCCCTGGCCGATTCAAGCTATACCCATCAGTACTATGTCAACGGTTCGCCACGCGCCAGTGACGCCTATCTGGGCGCCAGCTGGAAAACCCTGCTGGTCGGCGCCCCGGGCGGCGGCGGGCGTTCTGTGTTCGCGCTCGATATCACCAGCCCCACTGCCTTCAGTGAATCCAATGTGCTGTGGGAATTCACCAGCGATGATGACCAGGATCTCGGCTACGTGCTGGGTCAACCCACTATCGCGCGTATGAATGACGACAGCTGGGTCGCCCTGGTGGGCAATGGTTACAACAGTGTCAATGACAGTGCCGTACTGTTTATCATTAATCTTGCTGACGGCACGCTGCTGAAGAAAATCGACACCGAGGTCGGCTCGGCGCTCAGTCCGAACGGTCTGTCCGCACCGGTGCCGGTCGATATCGACGGCGACAAGATCACCGATATCATCTATGCCGGTGACCTGTACGGCAATCTGTGGAAATTTGATGTCTCGGCGACCAACAATGGCAGCTGGGATATTGCCTATAAAGCGTCGGGCGGTGGCTCACCTGCGCCGGCGCCGCTGTTCACGGCAGTGGACGCCGGTGGAACAGCACAGGCGATCACGGTGCGGCCGGCCGTCGGCCTGCACCCGAAGGGCGGTATCATGGTCTACTTCGGCACCGGCAAGTTCTTCGAAGTCGGCGATAATATTGTCCCGCTTAACCCGCCGGTCAACAGCTTCTATGGCATCCGCGACGAGGGCGTAAAAATTTCCGGCCGTGGCGTCCTACAGGCACAGACCATCCAGAACGAGCTCTATGGCGTGAGTTTCGGTAGCAATGTGTTCGATGTGCGTGTGGTATCCGATAACACCATAGACTACAGCACCCAGAAGGGCTGGTACCTGGATCTGCAATCGCCGGTGAACGGTGCCGAGGGCGAGCGCGTGGTGGTCGATCCGCTGTTGCGTAACGGACGCATGATCTTCAGTACGCTGATACCGTCCGCCGACACCTGCGGCTTTGGTGGCACCGGCTGGCTGATGGAAGTCGACGCCGTCAACGGTGCGCGTTTCTCGTTCTCAGTCTTTGACCTGGATGGGGATGGCCTGTTCGACGACGGGGATTACGTGACCCTGGACGATGGCAGCAAAGTGCCGGTCAGTGGCCAGAACTTCCGCGAGATCATCAGTCAGCCCGTGGTCATCGATGCCGGTGAGCGGGAGTTCAAGTACATCAGTGGCTCCAGCGGCAACATCCAGACCGTCGACGAGAAAGGCGACTCCAGCAAAGGCCGTCAGTCCTGGCGTCAAATCAGGTAAGAGCGTTAGCCAAGAGGACCAAACCATGAAGACAGTACGATATTCCGTAACCGCCTGCCTGGCCGCCCTGTTGCTGATGGTGTTACCGGCTGCCCTGGCAGAAGAGGACACCGCCACGGGCGTGATCAAGCAAGTCAGCTCCGACTATCGCGGGCTCATGATCAACGGTGGCTACTACCAGCTGGGTCGTAACACGGTCGTGCATGCATCGGTCGGTGACAGCCGCCTGTCGCTCGATGCGCTGACCGCGGGCACACGAATCAAGTTTCGCAGCGGGCGGACCGCAAGTGGCAGTGTGGTGCCGAGTATTGAGGAAATCTGGATCTATGAGGATTGATTAAAGGCATGACCTTCTCGAATTGAAACACAGGAATTGATATGAAAAAAGTAAACGGCAGAGGTTTTACCCTGATAGAGCTGATGATTGTAGTAGCTGTTATAGGCATCCTGGCAGCCGTCGCCTATCCGTCCTATCTGAACCAGGCGCAGAAGACGCGCCGCGCGGACGGAATGTCTTCACTGTTGCAGGCGGTACAGGTGGCGGAACGTTTCTTTACCCAGAACAATACCTATGCCGCGGCTGTTACTGATCGTGCCTCGGGCGAAGGTCACTACAACCTGACTTTCGCTGGTGACGCCACCACCTTCACCATCACGGCGACGCCCGTCGGAGACCAGGCCGCCGACCCCTGCGGCACATTGTCAATCAACCAGGCCAACGTGAAGACCGGTGGCGCGGCGGATTGCTGGTAGGCGAGATCAGTCCTCCGCTAACAGCAGGCGGTTATCGGATGGACGGGAATTCGTGTAAATCGCGCTATCCAGTGTCAGTGAGCCTAGACCGCTCTGATGCTCCCATTCGACCTGTACCCGTGCCTCAGCGATTTGCTCCAGTTCCGTCAGCGTTAGATTGACAACAAACTGTGTTGCCGAGCCGGTCACTTGCGTAGTGCTGTCGCCACCGAGGTCGACGCCAAACAGCTGCGCGATGGCGAATTGCTCCAGGCTGTTGCCTGCCAGCAGGTAGGCTTCGTCGCTCGAGTGCAGGTCAGCGGACGCTGACCACAGTCGCGCCAGAAGTTGTGCCAGCCCGAGCAGACCGATAGCAAGTACCACCAGCGAGATCAGCGCTTCGATCAGACTGAAACCGCGCTGTCTGTTTTCCATGGCTAAAAATCCTTCCACGTACCCGGTACCGGGATGCTGCGCAGCAGCGGGAACCGGAGCCGGGTCTGGCGCGAATCTGCGCGTTGAATATGACTGAGGCGCAGCCGGGTATCGCCTGCATTCAGGTTGCCGTTGACAATCAGCGTACCGAAAACCTCGAGGCTGTGGGCGGCGACCGGTTCAGCACAGTCTGCGTCGATAAAAACAAGGCCGAACAGTCGAACACCGTCAGAAAACTCAGGGCAGCCGGCCGCCGCCGGGAAATACAGGGCAACAGGCCTGCCTGCACTGCCCAGGCTGCGCTGCCAGCGGCCCGAGTTCATATCGCCATCCTGTGCCAGCCAGTAGTCGCGATCGCTTTCCGCAAGCCAGTCCTGCTCGCTCGCCAGTGATGTGAATTCCTCCCGGCTGACCGAAAAGAACAGTGACCATAAATCATCCGTCGTTGCTCTGGTCCGTATGAGGCCGTTGTGGCTGTCGATCAGGTGTAACGTGGAGCATGCGCTGGTCCCGTAGAGCCACACGGAATCGCCTGCCTGATCGGAGTCGGCATCGAGGGGGCGGATATCGAAACTGATGGCGATGGCTGTCGGGCAACCGTTGACAACCAGCGGTGGCGCCGACTCGGCCAGCGGTGTCAGTACGGAGAGCGGTCGCACGGTCTGGCTGACGACTGCCTGAAGTGCTGAACCGTCATCTCTGCTCGACGTTGCCTGTATGGAAATATATTGAACCGCGTCCGCCGGCCGGCTGAAAAGCACGTGGGTCTGAATGTCCGGCTCAGCGGAAGCCACGGTAATTTTTTCTACCAGGGTGTTGTTGTTCGTGGTCTGTTGCCATGACATTGTCTGCAGAGAATGGGTCAGGTAGACAATTCCTTTTACCAACCCTCGCTCAGCCTGTAACAGCAGGCGGGTGTTGCCGTTGGCGTTGCTGGCCATGCGCTGTTCCACCACCAGTGTGCGGGCAACTGACAGCGTACCGATGGTGATCGACATCATGAGCACCAGCGCGATCAGCAGTGTTGCGCTGCCTGCCTGGGCGTCCGGGCCGGGGTCTAACTGCTTCACAGAGGTGTCCCTTCGTTGAGCCGGGCGTTACGGATTCTCACCCACTGGGCGATTGTGCTGTTGACGTCCGGTTTGTTGCGCAATTCTCCGCTGAGCTGAATTTCCACGGCGCTTTGTATCAAGCGGGGTGATTCCGCTGTACATTCCCGCTCGCTCTCCAGCAGGTTCTGGCAGCTGGAATGCTGTGTGAATTTCAGTCGAGTGACTTCCACCACAGGATCGTTCAGCGTTTGCCAGTAACCGCTGTCACATTCCAGGCCGGAGCCGCCGTAACGTGACTGCACCCCGGTATCACGAAGTCGAAAGCCGAACTGCTCGACATTGTCATGGTCATTGCCGGTTTCAACTGCGCATTCAGCGCCCTCGCACGCCCCCACCCCGACCAGGCCGTCCTGGTCCAGATCATAGGAGAACAGAATGCAGGAGTCCGGACTTTCCCCCTTATAGGCCTGAATGCGCAGCTGATTCATGAGGTTTTGGAACGGGTTATCGCCTGGCGCCTGAAGGGTTGGGTCGAAATGCCAGTAGCCGGCACGGGCGAGATCACGGCTGATCAGGTGCATCAGGGCATGAAGCTGCTGGTGCAGGTGAGCCTGTTGTAAAAGCTGTGCACTGTGTTTTGCGCCTGCACTGTAGACCGTGAGCACCGCAGACAGCGCAATCAGGGCAATAAGGCAGGCAATCATCAGTTCCACCAGCGTGACGCCGCGTTGTCTGTGCCGGTCAGTCAGCATGCGGGGTAGCCCCGGCCATCTGTTGAACAGGCACGTACCCGACCGAGCGGGCTGACGATGACATGTAGCTTGCCGGCGTCGTTGTGCAGTACAAATGTATCAGCGCTGGCGGTTCCGCGCAGCGGCGAGAAATGCACGGTTCGCAGAGCTGCCTGTCGGGTTGTTTCCAGTTTGACCGAAGGAAAGTCGGTACTGAGCCGGCGATGTATCCGCTGCTCGCTGTCACTGCCCGTGCGGCAGGCGGTCCTTTCCGAATCGCCAGCCCCGCAGTCACAGCTTGAGCGTTCACTCCAGCCGTAACACCACCGGTGTGCAGCGACGGATAGCGAAAAATAAACGTTCTGTTGGTGGGTCAATGCATGGTTTCGTGCCTGCTGAAGTTCCTGGGAGATGGCTTCAGTTGCTGAACGCAGGCGTGCCGTGTCCAGAAATCGACCCATCGCCGGTACGGCCAGGCCCAGCAGCAAGCCAACCAGTGCCAGAGTCACCAGTAGTTCAAGAAGGGTAAAACCGGTATGTCCTGCATCTTCCATGATCAGGCTCCAGTGCAACTTGTTCCCTGTTGTCGCGCAAAGTATAGTCGGGTTTATGGAAGGCGCAAGGATGATCGCTTTCCTGTTGTAATCCGGCAAAAGGAGTTGCCTCATGGAAAGACCGTGCACCCCGGCTTTTACCTTACTTGAATTACTGATATCACTGGCCATTGTTGCGATACTCGCCACCATCACCGTGCCTTCCTTCAGTGGATTGGTTGCCAAATCCCGGCGCAGTGACGCCATGGCTGCACTGGTACAGGTTCAGCTCGCCCAGGAACGATGGCGTGCCGGCCGGCCCCGTTATACCCGGGATCTTGAAGACCTGGGCTGGTCGTCGCCGGAATCCCCCGATGGTTATTACCATTTGCGTGTTGAACATGCTGATGCTGCAGATTTCCTGGTGGTCGCGCAGCCGGCGGGTGTACAAAAGTCTGACCGCTGCGGGGTCTTCGCGATCGGGGTTGATGGGCCTGATCACCGCGAAGCTTATGCGGGCCGCGATTGCTGGCGGCGATAGCCGTGCATTTCAACTCATAGAGCGGAACAATGGCTGACTGTATCGTTGTGGGTGCCGGCCTGATCGGTATGCTGACAGCGCAGGAACTTGCGGCCAGGGGGATGCAGGTCACCATCCTGGAGCGTGGCCAGCCGGCACGTGAATCTTCCTGGGCAGGTGGCGGGATACTGTCACCCCTGTATCCCTGGCGTTACCCGGACCCGGTCAGTGAGCTGGCGCGCTGGAGCCAGCGTCACTATCCGGATTTGTGCCAGTGTCTTGCAGGGGGATCGGGTATCGACCCTGAATGGACCCTGACCGGGTTGCTGATTGCCGATGTCGAAGACAGGGATACCGCGCAGCGATGGGCAACGCGTTTCGGAGCCCATCTGCAATGGCTGGACGGTGTCAGTGCGCAGCAACTGGAACCCCGGCTGGGATTGATACCGGAGTCTGTCGCCTGGTTACCGCAGGTTGCCCAGGTGCGTAATCCGCGCCTGGCGCAATCACTGCGTGTCACGCTGGAAAACAGCGGTGTCGAAATCCGTTCGGAATGCCCGGCGCAGGGCTGGAAGATCGAAGCGGATCGGGTCAAAGCCGTTGTTACACCCGGGGCCGAGATCAGTGCTGATTATTTTGTCGTCGCCAGCGGGGCGTGGACGGCAGGGTTGCTGGAATCAACCGGTCTTACGCTGCCGATAGAGCCGGTGCGCGGGCAAATGATTCTGTTTGATGGGCCACCGGGACTGGTTTCGCGTATTACTTTATACAGAGGGCGCTACATCATTCCGCGCCGTGATGGTCACGTACTGGTCGGCAGCACCCTGGAATATGCGGGCTTCGAAAAGCAGACCACGCAACAAGGTTTGCAGGATCTGAAACGTTCTGCTTTCGAACTGATTCCCGATCTGGCCGCGCAGCCCATTGTGCAACACTGGGCCGGCCTGCGGCCAGGCAGTCCGGACGGTATTCCGGTGACCGGACCGCACCCTGAAATATCCAACCTGTTTATCAATGCCGGTCATTTTCGTAATGGCGTCGTACTTGGGCCGGCGACCGCCCGGCTGTTGGTGGATCAGTTGTCAGGGTGTTCATCTGATCTCGATCCGAAGCCCTATCTCCCTGAAAATTATTTGAAAAATGAATGATGCTGAGCATCTGGACTTTGTCTAAAATGGCGGCGTATACTGATTGAATGAGCCCACACACCGCCATGCCGATGCTGGGTGAAGACGAAGTCAGCCGGCGTTTGCAGGACTACGATATTCTGCCCACCCAGCAGCGTGTGCAGATTGCCCGCTTGTTACTGGTGCGTGATCAGCACCTCAGTGCCGATCAGGTGCTGGAACTGGTCAAGGCTGGCGGTAACCGGGTCTCCAAGGCGACGGTCTACAACACACTGGGGTTGTTTGCGCACAAGGGAATACTCCGCGAAGTGAACGTTGACCCAAGTCGGGTGTTTTACGACACCAATAACAGCCGGCATCACCATTTCTATAATATCGACACGGGCGAACTGTCAGATATTGATCCGAACAAAATCCCTGTCGAGCAATTGCCGGATGCGCCAGAGGGTAGTGTGATTGATGGTGTGGAAGTCATTATCAGGGTGCGTCACAATGTGCCGCCTGGCGTGAAATAGTGTAATTCAGTGGTTAGGGTTGCACTGAGAGACCGATAAATCTGTATAATTCCCCGATTCAAATACGCCGGTGTAGCTCCAATTGGTAGAGCAAGTCACTCGTAATGACGAGGTTGGTGGTTCGACTCCACTCACCGGCACCATAAAAACGATGGCTAACGAAATTTGCCACAAAGGCGCACTATCCCGGTGATTCTTTTTCGTGAATTCCCAGAGCGCCTCGCTGATATGTGCATGTAATGCGTTACAGTACACCAGGTTGGGCTGCTGCCTGCTCCAGTGAAACTTGTCTGGAGACCTGTCAGGCAAAACTGCGTTAGCAGTCGCACCTCATCGTCAAAGAACGGAATGCTTGCAAACCGAAGACCATATATGCAGATTCAGCGTTTGGTTATATAGCTGCCAGGGGTGTAGCCTTGAGAGCTATTGGTTATAAAATAAATAAGATTGGGAATAACGAATAATAGATATGCGGAGTAAATCAAATGAAACCAGCCATCATTGATATCAAAGGCATCGGACCGGCAGCGGCCGAGACGCTCGCCGAATATGGCATCAACAGTGTTGATGCGCTTGCTGAGGCATCCATTGAGACGATCGTCGCAATTCGAGGATTCAGTGAGACGCGTGCCGCCATGGTGATCGCCGAAGCGGCTGAGCTGCGTTCAGCCTCCGGAATAACTCAAATTGCGGATGACAGTGATAAGCCGCACGGCAAGCAAGACATAAAGAAGGACAAAAAGAAAGATAAAAAGAAAAAAGGCAAAGGCAAAGGCAAAGGCAAAAAGGGTAAAGGCAAAAAGGATAAAGGGAAGAACAAGGGCAAGGGTAAACAGAAAGGTAAGAAGTAGCGGGTGTTCCGTGGCTATCAACATCACATTGGCTTAAGACGCCTCTGCTTTTACATGAATAAGAGCTGCTGCAGCAGTATCAGGTCTTGAATAGTGATCAGGCCATCCGGTGTGCCATCCGGGTACAGGTCACTGTGAGCGAGCATGTTGTCGGTGACCGGGGTCAGGCCGATTACCGCGCGCATCACCATCAGGTAGTCGCCGGCATTTACCTCGCCGTCTGTTACTACGTCGCCATCGTTGAAGTTGATTAGCAACGGGATCGGGTCGCTTGCATCCGATAGTCCATCGCCGTCGGTGTCGCTGCTGGCAGGGTTCAGATCCGCGCCCGGTGTGTAGGTGCCTGGATCGTCGTCCCAGGACACTTCTTCAAAATCGGTCAGCCCATCACCGTCGGTGTCTATCAAAAGCGGATTAGATCCGGCCGTCTGTTCCAAGCTATCGCTCAGGCCATCATTGCCGTCATCTGTATCACAGGCATCGCCGCTACCGTCAGTGTCCGTGTCCAGCTGGCTGCTGTCAAAGGCGGTAAATGCGGCGTGTGCTGTTGCATGCAGCAGTGCAAATAGTGCCGCTGCGAGGCAGTTGCCGACTGTAGAAAGCGAATGTGGTGTTGCCCTCAATCCGGCTCCCGTGCATTAAGCTCTTGTTCTTCTAGCCATGTTGCATTGCCCAAAGCATAGTGCCGCCAGGCAATTTAACCAAATTCCGTAGAATGCTGACTTATAAGCAGCTGACTGGAAAGGAATTATTATTCGGGCAGCCGGAGTGACCCGATGATACTTTCTCCCGATGTTGCGGCTATTTTCAGACAATGAGCGATGGCGTCACGCTTCTCCAGCAAGGTCTACGCTTCGGAACGCAGCAGCCGAACGTTGCTTTACGTCAAAAACCTGATTCGAAGTTCCATAACGAACAGAAAAGCAACGGGATTCCGTGTTTCCGAAATGTACGAATTTCCACGAACAAAGCAGTTGAAGCGGCTGCGCGAGCGCCCTATTTTGATTGGCAGGAGAAGCTGGCAATAGTCGGCATCTTTATTACGCGAGACCACTTAACTGTGGATCACCTGTAAGGGGGGGGTGGCCATACGTTCAG
>Ga0316201_10004503_pt1 | contig 10523 bp, 9 predicted proteins | sample CS6wburrow_MG_FD_204516 | JGI IMG/M metagenome (GOLD analysis project Ga0316201, IMG submission 204516) | Coastal sediment microbial communities from Delaware Bay, Delaware, United States - CS-6 worm burrow | ecosystem: Environmental > Aquatic > Marine > Coastal > Sediment | place: USA: Delaware... | reverse complement strand
TCCGGTACTCGATGATGCCGACGGTGTCTGGTTGTGCGAGAACCACTTCAAATGCACCCAGGCCTGTCCGCGTTCCATCCTTATCACCAAACGGATCAACCAGACCAAGCGGTTGCTCAAAGAGGGAAAAGGGGACAAGTAAGAGAATCAAACCAGACGGGCGTTCAGCGCTGGACGACCGTCTGCTGGTCAGCATGAGAGCAGGCCCAGGTTAGGACTCTGGGCCTGCGTCACTCGCTCTGGCACCTGCTCTCAGCGCTACAAGGCTGCTCCGCCGGCTCCTCGCTCATTCCTTGCCTGTCTGGGCGCCTTGGGTTTGTGTCCCTCAATGCGGTGTATCAAAAGAGTCGAGCAGAGGCTCGGTCTGATCGGAACTGTCCGGTTTAATCTCTGGATTGTTGTTCAGTAGCCGGGTACAGGAATTAAACCGCAATACCGCTTTCTGATTATCCGGGTCACAGTTGGCCAGAGCATCCTTGAATTCATCCATTGCCTTGACGAGCCAGCCATGGGCGACGGTGCCGGCCCCTGGCCCGCCCTGTCTGAGGTGATATTTGGCCCGCCGCTCGAAAATGACCCCCAGATAATACGATTTGCAGTGCGCATCACCAAGTTGCTTGACAATTTCTTTGGCCTGGTCGAAGGCGGGCATCAGTCTTTTGTCTCTGAATTTGTCGGTCAGTGAGAGCAGCAGTGTGATCAGTGCCTCCTGATGATCAGGGGCAATGGTCAGGATATCAAGGCAGATGGACTCGGCCTCGTCCGGTTCGTTGAGCAGTCGGTATCGTTCGGCCATTTTCAGTGCTTCCGGAATTGCCTCCTGACTAAGTGCTTTTATTTCCGCCATGACGTCCTCCGTCTGATTTGCTGGTGTTGAAGTAGGTTACCAACCAAATTAACTACAAAAATGGTCAATGCAAGAAATCATCGGTCAGTGAGGCTGCGGCAACCTTCAAAAAGAATCTTTTTGCTAAATCTCCATACTCGCCGGGAATTTGAGCTGAAATCAAAGCTTTTCAATAAAGGCAGTGAACGTTCCCAAACTCTTTACTGAACTCGATCGCTCAAGCGATATTTCGTCGGCGACAGTCCGCTCATCCGTCTAAAGGCCCGGGTAAAATTGCCTGTGGTCGAATAACCGAGGACTCGGGCGATATCGCGGATGGGCTCGGTGGAGTTCTCGAGCAGCTCGACGGCAAGTTTATAACGCACACGATCGACAATTTGCCGGTAGCTGGTGCCTTCCTCTCTAAGCGATCGATAAAGTGTCAGCCTATTGATGCCGAGTATCTCAGCAACCTGGTCAATGGATACATGGCAGCGGTTACCGTAGAGGTTGAAAATAACAGAGTGGATCTTTTCGTAGATTGAGCCGGGAGGCTCCTGCATCTGGATAATGCCCTTAGCTGGGCCAGATGCGCTGGCGGCTGGCAGAAGCGGCATGGCAAGCATTGAGGTAGGGACCGACAACCCGGTGACAGGCTGTAAGAATCTCACTTCAGTGGTGGCGAAATCTTCCAATTTGATGATATCTGCCACCGGCTGGGTATAGAAACTAACACACGGCGGCTGCCAATCCGATCCGGCAGCCAGGCGGACCACCTCCCTTAAGGCAAGAACCGAGGTCTGATCGGGTACATAATCCGTTCGTTTGAGATCATAGGTCCGACAGTAGATCCAGCTGAGCTCGGGGCCTTGCTCCAGCCAGACATGGTTCCCTTCAGCCACCATGGTGATCAACTCGGCAAAGGTAAGCAGACCATCTCTTAATGTTTCAGCCTGCAGCGTTGCTTGCCCAAGTATACCCAGGTCCTGGATCGAATAGGGATCTCCGTCTAGGAGACCAAAGGTTGCCATGCCCTCGTTTTCGGCTGCGTCCCTGAAGAAACCATAGGCCTGTCGCTTGAATATTTTTCCACGCTCCGCGCCGAGCAGCTCGACAGGGATGTGGTGCTGCTGCAGGTAGCGCTCAGCAGGGATTCCCCGTTTGATGAGATAGCTTACAAAAGGTTGCAGTGCCGTGGGGCTGAAGGTTTCAAGTCGTTGCATTGACGGTATCTAACGAAAGTTCTGTATCAATGGTTACACTTTGCTGAAACGAAATGATAATTGCTCATCTACAAAACTGCTTTAAAATGAGGATTGAACGCCGGTTGAATATTAAAACTCTTCAATAAAAGAGCTTTCTTTTCAGTTCTCAAGATGAAACATCTCAAAATAGTAATCAGTTTGCTGATAATTGCTTTATCGACAACAGCACTTGCGACTGGAATGCGTGAGCTCGAGTGGAGTGATCTGATAAAGCAGATCACATTTGAGGATCCGTTTGAGGCCCTGACCTCCGAACAATTAAGTCGGCTTGGTCTCTATGCGAGGGTCAAATCACTTATTGGAAACTCTCCAGATCGCGTCAGTGAGGCGATGCAGCAGGAAGCTGATGAAGCCGAGCAGCTGCTGAGAGTCGATGGGATAGATATAGAAGGCTTGCTGGCCAAAAGATCGGAAATAAAATCGTTGAGGAAGAAAAGCGCTTATGCGGTTGTCGATGATCTCGACGGTCAGCACATACGCATGCCGGGATTCGCCCTTCCGCTTGAATTTTCCGGGTCTAAAATCACTGAGTTCTTACTCGTACCCTGGGTTGGAGCCTGCATCCATACCCCTCCGCCTCCGCCTAATCAGATAGTGTTTGTAAGCATTGAGGAAGGGTTCGAAAGCAAGGGACAGTTCACTCCCGTATGGGTGAGTGGTGAAATGAGAGTGCAGCCTGCCACCAAAGACCTCTACCTTGTCGATGGTTCGGCGGGAATCGACACCGGCTACACTCTCATCGCTCAGAGTGTGTCCGACTACAAACAATAATCTTTTAGGGGAAAATCATGAATACCAAGTTTTGTTCATTTGCTGTCGCGACAGCAACGATAATGTTTAGTTCAATGATGACTTTATCACCAACCCACGCAGCCCAGGAACAGGCTCTCCCATCAGTTGTCCTGATAAGCAATGTAAATGTCTGGGACGGTACAAGTGATTCATTGATGCAGGGCACCGACGTGCTGGTGGTCGGCAATAAAGTGGAAAAAATTGGCAAGGGACTTCAGCCCAGCTATACCTTCACAATGAAAGATAAGGAAGGCAATAAGACAGAGAAGAGCGTTCAGGCTTATGTGGTCGACGGTCAAGGTGGCACAGCTACGCCTGGTCTGATCGACATGCATCAGCACTTGACACTGAACGGAGGCACAGCCGCCGGAACATATGACTGGGATGCGTACGTTCAAGGAGCGCACGCGTCGAGAGCGGCCGAATACTTGCTTCGGAACGGTTTTACGACAATTAGAGATATCGCGGGCAATAGCTTGGCTCTTAAGCGGGCTGTCAATAGCGGCCAACTTCCAGGCCCTAGAATCTATTCATCTGGACCGGCAATAGGCCCAACCGGCGGTCACTCTGATTGGGGTTCCTATAATGACGGTCCCGGTCAAAGCAATTACCAGATCAAGGTGCAGAACACTCATGTCGTTGACGGTGTGGATGCCTGGCTGCAGGCCGCACGTTGGAATTTTCGCAACGGTGGTGACTACCTAAAAGTCATGTCTGGCGGTGGAGTTGCGAGCGTCTATGACCCGCTGGATCTGAACTCACCGTCTTTGGACGAGATGAAAGCTGCTGTACAAGTTGCCAGCGAATACTTCAGCTACGTTGCGATCCATGGCTACACTGACGCGGCCTATAACAAGTCTATGGATGCCGGTGTCAAGTCTTTCGAGCATGGTTTTCTGATTACTGAAGAAACGGTTAAACGAATGAAGGAGGAAGATGTATGGTGGTCGTTTCAACCATTCGGGGCATATACCACCCTCTGTGGTGCATATCCCGACTGGTATAGTGCCGGGATGAAAGAGAAGGCAGCTACCGTCTGCGCAGGTGTCAAGAATGCCATTGGCTTGATTAAGAAATATCAGGTCAAGACGTTTGTCGGCTCGGATATGTTCGGCTGGGACAACTGGCACAACGCGCTGGTTAATGTTGCTACCCCAACTACGGACCTGCCGGATGATCTTAAATATAGCTCAATCGAGTCAATGAAAATGTCAACCTCCCTGGCTGGCCAAGCACTGAACGAGCTGACTGCACCGTCGAGGGATCCTTTCAAGAAGGCTAAGCTCGGCGTAGTTGAGGAAGGTGCCTGGGCCGATATCCTTATCTGGAAAGGTGATCCAACCCAGGATATCAGCTTGATTCTCGAGGAGCAGAATCTGCTGTTCATCATGAAGGACGGCGTCTCCTACAAGAACCTGCTTGTCGATCCCACGCATGAATCGTTCCGGGACGGCCTGAAACCTTCCGGCTATTCGTGGTCGATGTAGGTAGAGAGAGCCTGGTTGAGAAGGAGCGCTTCGGCGCTCCTTTTTTCTTAGCCTTTTTAGAAGAATGGGGTTGATCGAGACTATTAGGTATGATGAAACACCCATTCACCCAATTAAGAAAATATATTACTCACCTTGAATTCCATGAATAAATGCTCTCTGGCATCATGCCTGTTGCGTAACACCATTCTCCTGCTAATAGCTGTGAACTCAGCGAGTGCTGAAGAACAATCAAGTGTGCGGCCGCGCCTCTCCACCGACGAGGTCGAAAACCGGATAAAGCTCGACCGCACGGCCAACCCGCTCTATGAATCAAAACTGCTAAAGCCGATCCAAGACTGGAAAGTCCGGGTGGCCGAACGCACCGGATTTAACTGGAGCCTTGACTACTCTGCCCTGTTCATGGGAGTAAGCGGCAGTCCAGGAGAGGACAGGTCCAGTGGCGGAATGGTTCGCTTCTTTGGATTCTGGGATCTGGTCAACCGCGGCACACCCAACAAAGGGAGCCTGAACTGGAAGGTTGAAAATCGGCATCGCTACTCTGATATCCCGCCGAGCGCACTCGGCTTTGAAAGCGGCTATGCGGGTATCTTCGAACCGCCGTTCAGCAGCCAGAATAACCGACTGACCAATCTCTATTGGAAGCAGTATTTTGCCGGGGGTACCTGGGCTGCCGTTGGTGGATTTCTAGATGTCACCGATTTCGTAGATGTCTACCTGCTGGCCAGTCCGTGGACCGGATTTAACAACTTTGTCTTTTCGACCGGCTCAGCAGCCACAGACCTGCCCAACGACGCCACGCTGGGCATCGGTGCTGGGGGTATGGTCACCGACAGGATGTATATCCAGGCGGGCATATCGGACGCCAATTCGGATCCCACCGACCCGTTTCAGGGATTCAATAACATCTCAGAAGAGAGTGATTTTTTCAAGTGGGTGGAGATCGGTTTTACCCCGGGACAGGAGAAACTCTATTTCGACAACGTGCATGTCACTTTCTGGCACATCGACGAGAGGGTCAACGCCACCCCCGACGGCTGGGGGCTCAACGCGTCCTGGCAAAAGTGGATCGGGGACCAATGGCTGCCTTTTGTCCGCGGCGGCTACACCGAAGACAGCGGCAGTCTGCTTGAGGGCTCTTTCACCGTCGGGCTTGGCTACCAGCCGGTACCGATGCGCGGGGTGATCGGCCTCGGCGTCAACTGGGGCAAGCCTAATCAGACGTCGTTTGAAGGAACTGATGACCAATACTCAACGGAACTGTTCTGGCGCTATCAACTGACCAAAGAACTTGCCGTTACCCCATCAATCCAATACATTAAGGACCCGGCACTCAATCCTGACGAAAGCAGTTTGTGGGCCTATGGTTTAAGGCTGCGCCTGGCCATATAGTGAAGTATCAACAGAAATTGCAGATTAGTGAGGTCTGACAAGACGTTGATCGCAACAGGGAGAAATCTGACATTTGGTTGGAGCAGGGGCGACACGGTACTGGATATCGCTGAACTCTCCCTTCAGGCGGGCCAACGGACGCTGATTCTGGGCCCGAGCGGGTGTGGCAAGACGACCCTGCTCAATCTCCTTTCCGCTATAAATATCCCCACCGGCGGATCACTGGAACTTCTGGGGAAAAAGACACAAGAGATGAGCGGGGCGGAGCGCGACGTTTTCCGTGCCGACCATGTTGGTTATGTTTTCCAGATGTTCAACCTCATTTCCTATCTGTCCATACTCGAGAATGTGCTGCTTCCGATTCGTTTTTCAACGAAAAGAAATCAGCGCCTGCAAGCTGTGGGGAGCGGGCCCCGAGATGAGGCTTTGCGCCTGTTATCTCAACTGGGCTTTGATCATAGACATTTCCTGAAGCGGTCGGTGAGCCAATTGAGCGTCGGTCAGCAGCAGCGTGTCGCAGCGGCCCGGGCCCTGATTGGTTCCCCCGAAATCATAATTTGCGACGAGCCCACCTCGGCCCTGGATGATGAGGCCCAAGAGGCCTTTCTGGGGCTGCTTTTCACGGAGGCGGAGAAGTCCGGTGCTTCCTTGATTTTTGTCAGTCATGACAGGGCCCTGATCCCCCGATTCAACCGAATCATAAAGCTGCCGGAAATCAATCGCGCCTTGGGTTGCGAGAGGGCAGCGATATGAACCTGTTGGTGTTGGCCTATAAAAGCCTTCTCAGCAGGAGAGTGACGGCCGGCCTGACGATCACTGCCATTGCCTTCAGTGTGGCCCTGCTCCTGGGGGTAGAAAAAGTTCGCACGGGGGCCCGGGAGGGGTTCACCTCAACGATATCGGGTACCGATCTCATTGTCGGAGCCCGCGGCGGGCGAATTCAGCTCCTGCTGTACTCAGTGTTTCGTATTGGCAGCCCGAACACCAACGTCTCCTGGGATAGCTTTGAGACCTTGTCTGAAAATCCCCTGGTGCAGTGGGCGGTGCCGCTGTCCATGGGTGATTCTCACCGTGGCTATCGTGTAGTGGGAACCACTGGGGATTATTTCGACCATTACCGCTACGGGCAAAAGACGCCCCTTTCCCTCAAAGAGGGCAACCTGTTTCAGGACACCTATGATGCGGTTATAGGCGCAGATGCAGCGAACAAATTGGGCTACGAGATTGGTACTGAGCTGGAGCTCTCCCACGGTATTGACTCGCTTGGTCTTCATAAACATGAGGACAGTCCTTTCAGAATTTCTGGAATTCTGGCTCGAACCGGTACCCCGGTGGATCGGACGATCCATGTCAGCCTGGAAGGTCTGGAGGCGATCCATGAGGGATTTGATCAGGACCAAATCCACCATGACCCGTTAAGCGTTGAAACCTCAGAGCAGGGCGGCTCGGAGCCTGAGAGTGTCACTGCGATTCTGGTTGGCCTTAAGTCAAGACCGTCGGCTCTGGCGTTTCAGCAGACGATAAATAATTACCAAGAAGAACCCCTGCTGGCCATCATGCCGGGTGTTACCCTGCAGGAGCTCTGGCAGGTGCTCGCTACTGCCGAATCTGCGTTGCTGGCCATCTCGGTAATGGTGGTCCTGACCAGTCTGTTGTGTCTGGTGGCGATGACGCTCGCTGGTCTCAATGAACGCAGGCGTGAGATCGCAATTCTGAGATCCGTCGGGGCCCGGCCGTCTCACATCTTTTTGCTGTTGACCATCGAAGCAGGGCTGATCTCATTTATCGGGGCCGCAGCAGGCGTGATCATGCTTTACGTACTCATGTTTATAGGACAGCCGCTGATCACTGCCCGTTATGGCTTCTTTGTTCCCATCTCAGCACCTGGGTTAAAGGATCAGATCATCATTGCAACCCTGATACTCTCGGGGTTTTTGGCCGGTGCTGTACCTGCTTACCGGGCCTACAGGTATTCAGTCGGCGATACGCTTGGCGGCGGTGTCTAAGAGAGTTGCAGCCACGATTAAAAATGGAAACCCTGTGGGGACACAATACTTATTATATCCCAGGGGACATGATAAGCATTGTGTCCCCCTTTAAGTAGAGAGGAAAGAGAACCATGGCAAAAGAAATTAAACCAGTCGTCGGATTCGATGAATCATTTGGGCTGCTTGATATTCGGGTGGGCAGAGTGGTTGAAGTTGAACGGGAAGAGAGAACCCACAAGCCGACCTACAAGATGGTGGTCGACTACGGCAGATTTGGCAGAAAAACCAGCTATGGCAGGTTCACCTGTCATCCGATCGAGGAAGTGAAAAACAGGATAGTGCTCGGAGTTCTCAATTTTGGTCCCAGGCAGATGGGACCGGTTACCTCGGAAGCATTGATTATAGGTGTTCAGTACCCCAAAGCAGAAAGCGGCGAGGCAACCTTTGTAGCGCCGGCGGTCGAGGCCAAAATCGGAAGTAAACTTTTCTGAAAAAGGGCGCGGCCTTTCATTGTATCCTGAAAGGCCGCGCTCAAGGGTTGTTTCAGAAGCCTGTCAACGTTAATCAACCGAGATCAAAGCGATCCAGGTTCATCACCTTGTTCCAGGCTGCCACGAAATCAGTGACAAATTTCTCCTGGGAGTCTGCCGCTGCATAGACTTCGGCAAGGGCGCGAAGCTCTGAGTTGGAGCCAAATATCAGATCGACCCGGGTACCAGTCCACCTGGAGTCACCGGTCTGGCGATCGCTTCCTTCAAAGACGTCTGCATCTGCAGCAGTCGGTTTCCAGGCCGTGCCCATATCGAGCAGATTGACGAAGAAGTCGTTGGACAGCGTTTCCGGACGTTCGGTGAAGACTCCGTGCGGGGACTGGTCGAAGTTGGCGTTGAGGACGCGCATGCCGCCCACCAGAACCGTCATTTCAGGAGGAGTCAAGCTCAGCAACTGGGCTCGATCTACCAGCATCTCCTCCGCCGAAACGGTGTACTTGGCCTTCTGGTAGTTGCGGAACCCGTCAGCCTCAGGCTCAAGAACAGAGAAGGAGAAAACATCGGTCTGCTCCTGGGTGGCGTCCATGCGGCCAGGCCTGAAGGGAACCGATATTTCATGGCCACCATTTTTCGCCGCCTGCTCGACGCCCGCGCAGCCAGCCAGTACGATAAGGTCAGCCATCGAAACTTTTTTGGTGAACTCGTTTTGAATACCTTCCAGGACTTTCAGAACTTTGGCCAGCTGCTCGGGCTGGTTAACCTGCCAATCTTTTTGGGGGGCCAGCCGTATCCGGGCACCGTTTGCGCCGCCGCGCATATCGGAACCTCTGAAGGTAGAGGCCGAGGCCCAGGCTGTTGAAACCAGTTCCGAGACGGACAGACCAGAGTCGAGAACCTTGCCTTTAAGAACGGCGATATCCGCGTCATTGATCAGTTCGTGATCCACTTCTGGAATCGGGTCCTGCCAGATCAGCTCCTCTTCAGGAACTTCGGGGCCGAGGTAGCGCACTCGTGGGCCCATGTCCCGGTGGGTCAGCTTGAACCAGGCTCGGGCAAAGGCATCGGCAAACTCCTCGGGGTTTTCCAGATAGCGCCGGGCGATCGGCTCGTAGATCGGGTCGAAACGAAGAGAGAGATCCGCAGTGGTCATCATCGGCCGGTTTTTCTTGGACGGGTCATGAGCGTCAACTACCATGTCCTCATCGTCCACATCTTTGGCCAGCCACTGATTTGCTCCAGCCGGGCTCTTGACCAATTCCCATTCGTATTTGAACAATACCTTCAAATAGCCCATGTCCCAGGTAGTCGGATTGGGTTTCCAGGCTCCTTCGATGCCGCTGCTGATGGTATCACCCGCATTGCCGCTCTTGTAGCCGCTCTTCCAGCCGAGTCCCTGTTCCTCGATGGGGGCGGCTTCGGGTTCCGGTCCCACATGGGCTGCATCTCCGGCTCCATGACATTTGCCAAAGGTGTGTCCGCCTGCTACCAGCGCCACGGTTTCCTCGTCGTTCATGGCCATACGTCCGAAAGTCTCCCGCACATCCCGACCGGAAGCCACCGGATCCGGGTTGCCATCGGGGCCTTCAGGGTTGACGTAGATCAGACCCATCTGCACCGCCGCCAGGGGGTTCTCCAGAACCCGGTCGCCGCTGTAACGGCTTTTGGGCTTGTCGCTCGTCGCCAGCCATTCTTCTTCGGCTCCCCAGTAGGTGTCTTTTTCCGGCTCCCAGATGTCCTCGCGCCCACCGCCGAAACCAAAGGTCTTGAAGCCCATTGATTCCAGCGCCACATTGCCGGCCAGAATCAGCAGGTCGGCCCAGGATAATTTTCGCCCATACTTCTGCTTGATCGGCCACAGCAGCCGGCGAGCCTTATCGAGGTTTACATTGTCGGGCCAGCTGTTGAGGGGGGCAAAGCGCTGGTTGCCGCTTCCTCCTCCGCCTCGACCGTCGGCGGTTCGGTAGGTGCCCGCACTGTGCCAGGCCATGCGGATGAAGAGCCCACCGTAATGACCCCAATCGGCCGGCCACCAGTCCTGGGAATCGGTCATCAGATCGGTCAGATCTTTTTTCACCGCGGCAAGATCCAGGCTTTTGAACTCTTCAGCGTAGTCAAAATCCTCACCCATCGGGTTCGACTTGGAGGAATGTTGGCGCAGAATATCCAGATTCAACTGGTCCGGCCACCAGTCCCGATTCGAAGTGCCACCTCCCGGATGATTTGCTGTTCTTCCCGTCACCGGGCATTTGCTCTCGTCACTCATGGGCTTACCTCCTTTCTAA
>Ga0316201_10004502_pt1 | contig 10525 bp, 10 predicted proteins | sample CS6wburrow_MG_FD_204516 | JGI IMG/M metagenome (GOLD analysis project Ga0316201, IMG submission 204516) | Coastal sediment microbial communities from Delaware Bay, Delaware, United States - CS-6 worm burrow | ecosystem: Environmental > Aquatic > Marine > Coastal > Sediment | place: USA... | reverse complement strand
CCGGCGATAAGTATGTGCAACTTGACACCGATCAGGCTGACAGGATCTCCGCGACGGGCCTGGTCCATGGACGAATAACTGAGATCGGTCGGATCGATGATCGTAATACCACCACTGCCTACAACCTCGAGAGCGTCTCCCGGGAGAATGAATGCCGCGGTATCCTCATCGAGCCCTATTCCAACGGCAAACGGGTTGTAGGCCAGCGCCGTCAGCAATCGGCCCAATCGGTCCCGCTCGCGAAAATGCTGATCGATGATGAACGCGTTTGTCAGTCCAAGCCCTGGTGCCATAGTGACCATGTCCGGCATAGGCGTGCTGCCTTCCCTGCCGCCTGCGATCATGTGTTCGGGCATGAACGCCGCGCCGGCGGATGTCCCGGCTACATGCATGCCGTCAGCATTGCGTCGTCGAATCAACTGTGCCACCGCGGTGCCACCCAGCGTCGTCGAGAGCCTGAGTTGGTTCCCGCCGGTCATGAACACGCCATCACTCTTTTCGATGTACTTGAGGTCGTCGCCCGACTGGCAATCCTCACGCGTTATGAACTGCAGAACCTGTGCGTGCTTGACACCCAGTTTCCGAAACAGCTTTTCATAGTTTCGTCCGGTGTCCTCCAGCTCTGATGCCGTCGGAATTATTGCGATGCGCGACTCCTTGCCGCCACAAAGATCAACGAAGCGATCAAGGATCTCGGGGTTATGTAGTTTTTCCTCGGCGCCGCCAATCGGGATGATATAGCCGCGCTCGCTACCGTTGCTGCCGTTTGCAGGACTCATAGATTCTGATAACTCATCTGTTTGGACGGGCCGTGATGTTCGTTGCCTCGAGAGGCATTGTTATTGGGCGCCGCAGGTGTACGAAAAGGAACGCCATTTTACACAAGAATGCAGCAAATCCCGCGTATCCTGGTGCAAAATAGCGCTCTCTATCATGGGTCACCAGGCGATACCGGCCCCACAAGCAGGACGATCATCTGTGAAACAAGGAAAAATACCGCTCGGCCGGCATTCAGACTATCCGGACAACTACGCACCGCAACTGTTGTACGCCATTCCGCGAACCGACGCCCGTGAGCCGATGGGCCTTACGGGCGAACTGCCGTTCAGCGGTGCAGACACCTGGAATGCGTGGGAACTCACCTGGCTTGGCGCCGGCGGCAAACCGGAAGTTGCGACGGCGGAGCTCATTGTGCCGGCAGATTCCCCAAACATTGTTGAATCAAAATCACTGAAGCTGTACCTGAACTCGTTTGCAATGAGTCCCTTCGCATCGGCCGCCGAGGTTGCTGACATCATCGCAGCCGACCTGGGCAAATGCGTTGGCAGCGACGTCATCGCTCGGGTGTTGCCAGCCGGTGATACAGAGGCCCGACACGTTTCGCGGCTCGCCGGTGTCTACCTGGATTCAATAAAGCTCGAGTGCTCCGATTGGGAGGTCAACCCGGGCTTGCTGCGCAACGCCAGCAATCACGTTGTCACCGAAGATTTGCACACGCATCTATTGAGAAGTCTCTGCCCGGTTACGTCGCAACCGGATATGGGCAGCCTGCAGATCAGCTACCGCGGACCGCAGATTGATCACGCCTCGTTATTGCGCTACGTCGTTTCCTACCGCCAACATAACGATTTTCACGAAGCCTGCGTTGAGAGGATGTTCCTCGACCTGATGTCACGATGCCGACTTGAAAAACTCAGTGTTCACGCCCGTTATCAGCGGCGCGGCGGCATAGACATCAACCCGTTCCGCAGCAATGACCCGGATGAGAAGCCCTGGAACCAGCGCCTCTGGCGTCAATAGCCAACGGTTCTACTCCGGGCCGATATCTTCCGGCGATAACTCATGACCCCAGTCCTGTTTCGCAGCAAGGTAGCGACGGTTCCTGTCGCCAACGCCGGTAACGTGTTTGACGCGCGTGATGTCACTCAGGCCCATCGCCTTGAGGTCATTGACCTTTTTCGGATTATTGGTCAACAAACGAAACGGACGATCTTTCAGGAAGAATTTCAGGAGCGAACCCGCATCACTGAAATCGCGCGAGTCATCCGGCAGGCCCAGTGAACGATTCGCCTCGTAGGTATCCTCTCCGGCGTCCTGCAGCAAATAAGTCGCGGCCTTGGCCCAAAGGCCGATACCACGCCCCTCGTGACCGGACATGTAGATCACCATGCCCCCCTGATCATCCTGCTGGATGCGTTGCAGGGCCATCTCCAGCTGCGGACCACATTCGCAGCGCTGCGAACCGAAGACATCGCCCGTCAGGCAACTTGAATGCACACGCACCAGCGGATTCGTCCAGTTTGACGGATCGCCGATCAGCAAGACGCTGTTAACCGCCATCGACGAGGCCAGCGTCGCGAACGACGCCTGGCCGTGCTGAGCACGCAGCTCATCGGCGATCTCCTCGATCTTGCCGAGCTCGGTGCGCCTGACGCAGGCATACCAGTCGACCTCGACCTCGAGTTCCCCCAGCTTAAGTGGCATCGGAATTGGCCCGAGCACACTGATGCCGTTCCCGGCCGGCGGCCGCCGGTCGACTGCAATCTGCACGCCTTCGCGATCGATTTGAAACAAGGTGCCTTGCTCTGCCAGGCGCTTGCGGACAGTTGGGTCTAGGTAGGTGAACATACGGCGCGATTATGCGGAAACATGACGGTACGCGCCATCAGTGCTTGCTGACCGCCCGGTCATTAACTACAATTAATGACCAGTCAGTCATTAAGGTTTCGAGATGCCCGAACCGCGCTTCCAGCGGCGCAAAGAGCAACGACCCGGTGAAATCGCCGACGCCGCTTTCGAGGTATTCGCCGAAAAAGGCTATGACGGAGCGCGCGTCAACGACGTTGCCCGCCGCGCCGGCGTCAGCAAGGGATTGCTGTACCTGTATTTCAGGACCAAGGAAGACCTGTTCAAGGCGGTGATCAAGAGGGTCGTCATACCGCGCCTCGATTCGCTGCTGGTCGCGGCAGACAAGACGGAGCTGTCCTCGGAGGCCTTCATCCGCGGTCCCTTGGCCGACTTTATGAAACGCGTTCCGGGCTCGCCTGTCGCGGTTGTAATTCGTTTGCTGATCAGCGAAGGCCACAAACATCCCGACCTTGTCGACTACTACATGGCAAACGTCGTCTCGAAGGGACTCGGCGCCATTTCACGATTCGTTGAGCGTGGCATCGAACGCGGCGAATTTCGTCACAGTGAGGTTGACGAGCTGCCGCAGCTGTTTGTCGCGCCGATGATGGTGTCGATGATTTGGAAAATCGTTTTCTCGAAGCACTCACTCGATACGGACAAGCTGATCGAAACGCAGCTTGAAATGATCCTCGCCTATATCAGGGCTTGAACGGAGTCTGCCAATGAAGCCCGTACAAATATCGATATTAATCATGTTCGCTGCGTTGCTTGGCGCCTGCGAATCGGCCATGGAGTCCAATCGTGTTGTCGGTGAACTCGCATCTGACAGGTTGGAACTCACGGCAGAGTTTGCAGAACCAATTCTGGAGATTAGCAGCGCCGAGGGCGACGTGATTCGCCGAGGTCAGGCGCTGGTGAGGCAGGACGCCACGCGTGCCAAAGCGGGCCTGGCACAGGCTGATGCCGTAGTAGCCCAGCACAAGGCACGCCTGGACGAGCTCTTGCGCGGTCCGCGCAGGGAACAGGTCGCGTCGGCCAGGGCCAGTGTCGACGGCGCAACCCAGGAACTGGCGTTTCGCCAGAGTGAACTCAGGCGCATCCGCGACGTACATGAGAAAGGCCTTGCCTCGGCCGAGCAACTGGACAGCACCAAGGCGGCGCTGGACAACGCTGTTGCGAATCACCGCGTGGCACTCGCGGTACTCGAAGAGCGTCTGGCAGGCACCACGGTCGAAGAGCTCGCGCAGGCGGAGCATGCTCTCGCGCGGGCGATCGCAATTCGCGACAGCGCGCTGCTCGACATCGAGCGGCACACGCTGACGTCGCCTGTTGATGGCATCCTGGATAGTCGAATCCTGGAGCCCGGTGAACGACCGGCGCCGGGCCAACCGGTTGTCGTCGTACTCGGCGGCGCTCAACCCTATGCACGCGTCTACGTTCCGGAAGCCTTGCGAGTTCGCGTACACCCCGGCACTGAAGCTCGTATCTACGTCGATGGCATCACGACACCAGTTGCAGGCCGCGTAAGATGGGTTGCCAGTGATCCTGCATTTACGCCCTACTACGCGCTGACCGAACGCGACCGCGGCCGTCTCTCCTATAGCGCCAAAGTCGACATCACCGAAGCGATACAGCGACTCCCTGACGGTGTCCCTGTGGAAGTGGAGTTCATCGGCACGGGGAATGACTGATGTCATCCGCGTTCGCCATCGAAGCGCGTGGCTTGAGCAAGGACTTCGGCAGTCTGCGGGCGGTTGATGGCCTCGACTTGAACGTGCCGCGTGGCCAGATTTACGGCTTTCTCGGACCGAACGGCTCGGGCAAATCGACAACCATCCGCATGCTGTGCGGCCTCCTGACGCCCTCAGAAGGTACGGCACTCGTGCTCGACACGGCGGTGCCCGGCGAAACGAAAGCGCTGAAGCCAAAAATTGGCTATATGACGCAGCGGTTCTCGCTATTTGGCGACCTGACTGTCCTGGAAAACCTGCAGTTCATCGCCGAAATTTACTCCTATCCGGCAGCGGACCGCTCGCAGCGCATTGGCAACCTTCTGGATCGTTACGACCTGGTGCAACAGAAATCGCAGCTCGCCGGCACGATGAGCGGCGGCCAGCGACAGCGGCTGGCACTGGCTTGTGCGGTGTTACATCACCCGGAGCTGCTGCTGCTGGATGAACCAACCAGCGCGGTCGATCCACAAAGTCGGCGCGATTTTTGGGAAAACCTGTTTCGCCTTGCGGGAGGCGGTACGACGATTCTTGTGTCAACGCACTATATGGACGAGGCGGAACGCTGCCATCGCCTCGCGATTCTCGACCACGGCGTCAAGGTCGCCGATGGCACACCGCGAGAATTGCAGGACGCGACCGGTATGCACATCATCGAGGTGTCTGCCGAAAACCCGTACGAGGCTCAGGCAGCGATCCACGATCTTCCGGAAGTTGCCAGCGTGACGCAGCTCGGTGTGCGGCTCAGGGTGTTGATTCCACAAAGCTACGAGCATCCCGTAAAACGAATTGAAGCGTCACTCGCTGCGAAAAAGCTGCAGGCAACGACGCAGCTCAGTGAAGCGACTCTCGAGGATGTGTTCGTTGCCGTAACGCGCAAAGCAGAGAGCGACACGACATGATATCCGCGTCGCGCATCATGGCCATCGTCAAGAAGGAAGTTCGTCAACTGCGTCGCGACCGGCTTTCTTTCGGCATGGTTGTCGGCCTGCCGGTCATCCAGATGTTGCTGTTCGGCTACGCGATCAATACCGACGTCAGAAACCTCAGGACCGCCATTGTTGACCAGGCACAGACCCATCTGTCACGACAGTTTATCGCCGAGCTCGCGCAAACCCAGGTTGTCGACATCGTCGAATACGCGCAGACCATGCCGGAGCTCGAAAGCCTCTTGCGTCGCGGCCGAATATCGATCGGCGTTGCTCTTCCAGCCGACTTTGATCGCCGCGTTGCCTTGCGCTCGCGCAGCGCAGTGCAACTGCTCGTCGACGGCACGGATCCAACCATTCTGGGCGTTGCCAACCAACTGAGAAGCATGCCGTTTGACTTCGATGTCACGCCGTCGGCCGCCCGTTGGCAGCTGGTCGAAACCCGCCCCTACTACAACCCCGAGCGCCGTTCGCCGGTCAACATTATTCCCGGCCTGATGGGTGTGATACTCACGATGACGATGATCCTGTTCACGGCGGTCGCGCTGGTTCGGGAACGTGAGCGGGGCAACCTGGAACTACTGATCAATACGCCGCTAAGTTCAGCCGAACTGATGGTGGGCAAGGTCATTCCTTATATTGTTATAGGTATGCTGCAACTTGCCCTCATTCTGGGCGTGGGCAGGCTGCTATTCGACGTGCCAGTACGCGGCAGTATCGTCGATCTTTACCTCGCCGCAACAGCATTCGTTGCGGCTAATCTCACACTTGGGCTGCTAATTTCGACCGCTGCGAAAACACAGTTTCAAGCAATGCAGATGATGGTTTTCATCCTGCTGCCATCCATCCTGCTGTCAGGCTTCATGTTTCCATTCGACGGGATGCCAAGCTTTGCCCAGTACATAGGTGAGGCGCTGCCCAACACGCACTTCATCCGCCTGACCCGTGGAATCATGCTCCGGGAGGCGGGGCTCGGTGAGATGCTGCCCGACCTCTTGTACCTCGTTGGCTTCACGCTGGTTGCCATGATCATTGCCGCGACTCGATTCAGCAAGCGGCTGGACTAGCCGGGAAAATCGGGCGCCAGGATCGCTGCCTGGCGCCGAATCTGGTCAAACACTCGCAAATCGGCGCTCTTTCTGGTCCAATCATCGCCCATGACGACACAAAACGACCAAGCCCCGACCGTCTTTATTGTTGACGACGATGCAGCCATTCGCTTTGCCATGCAGGCCCTGATGGATTCCGTCAACCTGGACCATGAAATCTACGGCTCCGGTGACGAGTTTCTCGAGAAGATGACAGACCAGCGGCCGGGCTGCCTGGTCCTCGATATTCGCATGCCGGGACTCGGCGGTCTCGAATTGCAGGAGGAGCTGATCAGGCGCGGCAATACGTTGCCGATTATCTTTATTACTGGCCATGGCGACGTACCGATGGCCGTCGAAGCCATGCAGAAAGGCGCGGTCGACTTTATTCAGAAACCGTTTCGAGACCAGGAACTACTGGACCGGATTCGTGAGGCCCTGGCAACGGACGAAGAACGACGGGTTGCGCAACAACACCATGCGGAAGTCGCTGGCCGACTCGACAGGCTGACGAATCGCGAGCGCGAGGTTTTCGACCTGGTCGTTACAGGCAAACCGAACAAGGTTATTGCCTATGAACTGGGCGTCAGTCAGCGTACCGTCGAGATTCATCGCGCCCGGGTGATGGAGAAGATGCAGGCAAGATCATTAGCCGATCTTGTCAAGATGCATATGACGGCCTGAGGTCGGATTCGGCCTTCAGAGGCTAGGGGCGCGCGCGGCGTCGCTCATCAAACTCGGCACATTCAATGCACTCATCCGCATACGGATAGGCCTTGAGACGTCCCTCCTCGATAGCCAGGCCGCACTCTATGCAGAGCCCGTAATCGCCGGTGTCGAGCCTTTTCAGCGCCGCGGAAATCTTGACGATCTCTGATCGTGCTTCATTGCCCAACGCATCGACCACTTCATTGTCTTCCAGCTGCTTCGCACGCTCCTTGGAATCCGCTTCGTAACCTCGCCTGAGGTTTGCAGTGATCTTCGTCAGACGTGCGCTCAGCTCTTCCTTTTTCTGAATCAACTCTGCACGAATCGCTTCATGTGACGCGCCCGACATGACGTCTCCTTTTGTCAAGACCGTGTCCATGTAATACCAAAGCGAGCGACTTCGAAATTAGTAAATCCACTTATGACGAAATAAGTAGTAACCGAGAGCCGCTAAGGATGTCGACTTATGGAAAGCAATAGTGCCCCGCGTATGCTCAGGGGAAACCAAGAGAACCCTGCAAATGACCCGTCAGGTACGACAATGAAAGAGATAGAGAAGATACTCGCGGTCATCGATCCGACAGCAAGCGACCAACCAGCGATGAACCGTGCCGCCTGGCTGGCGAAGAAATGTGGTGCTGAGCTCGAGCTGCTTGTCTGCTATTACAATGAATACCTGAGCGGCGACCGGCTGTTCGACTCGCCGTCGCTGGAGAAAGCGCGCGATGAAGTAATCCAGAGCCATGAGAGACACCTTGAGAAACTCGCCGAGCCGCTGCGTGCCGACGGCATCGTGGTAAAGACGACAGCACAATGGGGCCACCCGCTCTACGAGGCTATCGTCAGGTCGGCGCTGGAGAGCAAAGCCGACCTCGTGGTCAAAGACACGCACCATCATTCCGCGGTCGCCAGGGTACTGCTGACAAACACCGACTGGAACCTGATTCGAACATGCCCGCTGCCGCTGTGGCTGGTTAAGCCACAGGAATTGGCCGACACGCCGATCTTTATTGCAGCAATAGACCCAATGCACCAGCATGACAAACCTGCGGCGCTCGACGACGAAATTTTGCACATCAGCAAGTCGCTTTCGGGCAAGACCGACGGCGAACTGCATGCATTCCACTCCTATGATCCGCGGATTGCCGTTGCAACGGCCACGGCAAACGCTTACATACCGGTGTCGCTGCCCTTCGATGAGATTGAGCAGCAGATGCACGAGGATCACCAGAAGCGCTTCAAGGAAATCACCAATTTTCACGAGATCGACGATGGCAATGCGCACCTGGTGGCCGGCCTTACACACGAAGAACTGCCGCTGATCGCCGAGCAGTTGAAGGCCGATGTCGTCGTGATGGGGGCGGTTGCAAGAAACCGCTGGAAACGCCTGTTCATCGGTGCAACTGCTGAGCGCACGCTGGAACACCTGCCGTGTGATTTATTGATCATCAAGCCCGACTGGTTCCAGACACCCGTCAACCTGCACAATCACGAAGCCGCTTGATTCCTACCAGGATCTAATCGCCGGAGCTCTATTGGCTCCGGCGCGGCACCGTCCGGTATCGGCTTCTTCGCCAGACGAGAGATGAGATAGCGGTCGTGACGTACCTCCTGTTGAGACACCTGCACACGATTTTGGCCGCCATCACCATTATCGGCTTCCTGCTGCGCGGCTACTGGATGCTCTCAGGCTCGGAAAATTTGCAGCGGCCCATTACTCGTATTGCCCCACATGTGGTGGATACGGCTTTTCTGATTTCAGGAATAGCCATGCTGCTTGTTATTTCGCTAAACCCTTTCTCCCAGAGCTGGTTGCTGGCCAAGTTCGCCGGCCTGATTCTCTACGTGGTGTTTGGGAGCATTGCCCTGAAACGCGGATCCACGCGTCCGATTCGTGCATCTGCCCTGGCCGCCGCTGTTCTGGCGTTCGCCTACGTGATCGGCGTCGCATTAAACAAGTCACCGGCAAGCTGGTTTCGCTACCTGGCCTAGTGTGGCGTTCGCCGAATAAGGTGACACTAGTCCTGCGGCACGTTACCAGTGCGAATCGCTTCTCCCGCAGCCGTCAGCAACCTGTTGGTATCGATGGGCTTGCTCATCAATGTGCAGTTGTCGAGGAGCCGTGAATCCTTGACGACCTTTGAGGTATCGCCACTGACGATAAACGCCGGAATATTCTGAGCAAAGAACTCACGAATACTGCTGACCGCCTCGACGCCGGTCGACCCGTCCAGCAAATGGAAGTCGGAGATCAGGAGCTTCGGTGACTCGTCCAGGTGCTGGATCAAGGCCCTCGCTTCAGGCGCCGATGCGGCAGTCGCTACCCGGTACCCCTCTGCCTCGAGAAGCAGGCCCCACGCGTTCGCCACATTGACATCATCCTCGATCAGAATGACCAGGCCGGCGGCCGTGTCTAAGCCCGCCGCTTGCGAAACGTCGTCCTCCGGCTCCTCGACAAAACTCGCGACCGTTGGTATAGAAACGCTGAAACACGAGCCTTTGCCGACGTCGGAGTCGACCTCGATTCGCAGCCCCAGCAGATCGCCGAGGCGCTTCACGATTGCGAGACCTAGTCCAAATCCTTCCTTACTCGCACCCGGCGCATTGCACTGGTGAAACTCGCCGAAAATGGCCTCGAGTTGATCGGCTTCGATACCGATGCCGGTATCAATAACCTCGACCCGGCAAAGACCGTCTTTTTCGACGCATCGCAGTTCGACCTCGCCCTTGTCCGTGTAGCGGATGGCATTGGAAACCAGGTTCTGAATCACCTCCGCCAGCAAATTCGGGTCACTCTTCACGAAGTCATCCGTCGATGACGATGAGAACGACAGACCCTTATGCTGCGCCTGCCGTGCAAACTCATCGGAGAGCCGGTCGATCAGGCGACGGATCGGGAATTCCTCGAGATCCGGAGCGACCGCCCCGGCATCGAGGCGGCTAATATCGAGCAGTGAATTCAACAGATTGGTCATGGCCGTCAAGGAGTGCTGCTGGCTCTCTACCATCTGTAAGGCACGCTCGTCCTTCACCGTACGACGCAGCGCGCCGTTCAGCAGACTCAGCGCCTGTACCGGCTGGCGCAGATCGTGGCTGGCCGCCGCGAGGAACGCATTATTGGCCTTGTTGGCCCGTTCCGCCTCGTTCCGCGCAGCGACAATCTCGTCTTCCATGCGCTTGCGCTCGGTCACGTCGCGAATAACACTGGAGACAAATCCATGACCATCTGTCCGCACCGGGCTCAGGCTAATCTCGACCGGAAACTCACTGGCGTCCTTACGCTTGGCGATCAGTTCAAGCCCCTCGCCCATTGGCCGCAGCCTGGCGTCCTGCATGAAAGTCTGCCGATGCGAAACATGCCGCTCGCGAATGCGGTCGGGCAGCAGCATCTCGATCGGCTGCCCAAGCATTTCGTTGCGGCTGTAGCCAAACATGGACT
>Ga0316201_10004501_pt1 | contig 10527 bp, 6 predicted proteins | sample CS6wburrow_MG_FD_204516 | JGI IMG/M metagenome (GOLD analysis project Ga0316201, IMG submission 204516) | Coastal sediment microbial communities from Delaware Bay, Delaware, United States - CS-6 worm burrow | ecosystem: Environmental > Aquatic > Marine > Coastal > Sediment | place: USA: Delaware... | reverse complement strand
TGGGGGAAACCGTTAAGGCGAGAGGTTACGGACTGCTACGCAAACCAATAAGACCGGCAGCCTTGCGGGCTCTTATGAGCAACATGATGAAGACTAAACCCTAGTGTAGTGTCAACCAAGGGGGGGTTCCGACCCTGAATCTACGGTGCTGAAACGTGCAGTTTACTCGCCGCCAGCACTGCCTGGGTTCTGTTACTCACTCCAAGTTTATTCATGATTGCGGTTACGTGGGCTTTGACCGTGGCCTCTGAAATACCCATGTCGTAGGCAATCTGTTTATTCAGCATACCCTGCGAAACCATCATCAACACCTTGAACTGCTGCGGTGTTAATTTCGCCATTCTTTCTGCCAGGACCAGTTCAGATACATTTTTCCCCGGCAAATTTGCCTGCGTCGAGACCGGCGCCCATATTTCACCCATCAGAATGTCGTTAATCGCACTGGTGATCGTCTTGATATCTGAGGACTTGGGGATGAAACCGGCGGCGCCATGGTTCAGTGCCCGTTCGATGACAACCGGGTCCTCATTTGCGGAAATAATGACAACCGGAACGCTGGGGTAACGTTTGCACAGGTAAACCAGGCCAGCAAAACCGCTGACACCGGGCATATGCAAATCCAGCAGAACCAGGTCAACATCCTGGTTTTCATCGACCAGTACCTGTAAGGTTTCGAACGAATTCGCTTCCAAAAATGTCGTTTCACCCTGGCTGGCCTGCAACGCTTCCTTGATCGCTGTACGAAACAACGGGTGATCATCGGCAACGATCACCTTCTCAGGCTGCAATGCAATCAATCGGTTTGCCATTAGTGTTTCACCCTGACCGGAACCCTCTATTCGCGTCAATACGCCAGCGTATTATTTGGGATGCACTATATGAATTGACGCAAAATGGTGACATCCTCAACTATCTGAGAAACTATGACCATACGATGCACCCTTGCCCATCTTGGCACTTGATTGTCGCATTCAAACAGCCTCGACACCCATTAGACATTGGTCGAAACCGCGCCAGCAGTTACCAATCAGAGTAAATGGACCCACCGGGATACACGTGCCATTAGACCAAAGACTAATACTCCCTTGCTCTGAACTTACGCATCATTACAGGCGCACACATCAATTAGTTTAAAGGAGAGGCTATCATGGCCCAAAAATCTTTAAGAAAAACCATTCTGAGCTTATCGATTGCAGCTGTTATCGGCTGTAGTTGGTCTGGAAGCGTTCTCGCAGACGGGGACAACGTCGAGGCGCTTGAAGCACGCATTACAGAACTTGAAGCACTGGTTCATCAATTACTGCAAAACCAGCAGGCACCGGCTGCGAAGGTTGATACGGCTGCACTCGAAGCGAAGGCGGAAGAGGCTGCGGAGGCAAAGGTTACCGCCATGTTGAGCGAACATGAAGCAGCAACCGCAGAAAAAATCCACAAACACAGTTTCAAATTTGGTGGCTATGTCAAACTTGACACGATAGTCAGCAACTATACCGCGGGAGCATCCAGCGGTGCCGGCAGGGATTTTTATATTCCTGGAACCATCCCCGTTGGGGACGAAAATGCTCCTGGCGAGACTTATCTTGATTTTCACGCCAAGGAGTCACGCATCAACTTTCGCAGCACACACAACCTGGACAATGGCGACAAGCTTGGAACCTTTATCGAAATGGACTTCCTGCTGTCCGGCCAGGGTGACGAACGGGTTTCCGGTTCGTATTCCCCGCGTCTCAGGCACGCCTTCCTCACCTATAACAACTGGTTATTCGGCCAGACATGGATGACCTTCTTCAATGTCGGCGCATTACCCGAGAACCTCGATTTCGTCGGTCCGGCTGAATCCACGATCTTCGGTCGCCAGGCCATGATTCGTTATACCAATGGCCCCTGGCAGTTTGCCCTGGAAAATCCGGCAACCACGGTCACACCTTACCGTGGCGGTGGCCGTATCCTAGCGGATGACAACAAAGTTCCCGATATGGTGGCCCGTTATAACCTGAAAGGAGATTGGGGTTCGTTTACAGTCGCAGGTCTCTTGCGGCAACTGCGTTACGAAAATCCCACCGGGATCTCAGACAAAGAGAACAGTTACGGTCTTAGCGTTTCCGGTAAATTCATTTTTGCCAACCAGGATGACTTCCGTTGGATGGCCAGCGCCGGCAAAGGCCTTGGCCGGTATATCGGTCTGAACACGGCAAATGGCGCAGTTCTTGACGACATGGGTAACTTGAACGCCATCAAATCCTGGGGTGTATTTGGTTCCTACCGTCACCTGTGGAGTGCAACGTGGCGCAGTAACCTGACGCTGGGTTACCTGGGGATTGACAATGATACCGACCTGACGGGAATGGGTGTAACCAAGAATGCCTCCAGTGTGCATGTCAACCTGATCTACAGCCCTGTTCCCAAACTTGATCTGGGCATGGAGTTCATGCATGCAAACCGGAAGGTTGAAAGTGGTAACGAAGGTGCTCTGAACCGCTTCCAGTTCTCGGCTAAGTACGCTTTCTGATAACCCGCAGACACGGTCATTCCGACCGGATTAAAAAGACGGACCTTTCTGGAGGTCCGTTTTTTTATGGCAGATGAAAGTCGATGAAACCCCACTACTGTCACAGCTGGACACGCCAGGGACAGGATTTAAGTATCATTACATGAAACAGGCCTCTATTTGTCGATGGTATAGGAAATATCCAGACCGGTTTCCCGTTGACCGGATGTTACTTTCACACCGAAGCCCTTTTTGAGATCATACCGGGCACTGACGACATTCTCATCATCGAACAGGCTGATACCGTAACTGACATACAATTTTGGTGCGATATAAGTGCCAACATCAAAACCATTGACACCCTGCCCCTGGTCAAAATCCGTACCGGTAATCAGCAGGGCCCAGGCGCGGTCCTCATTGGTAACGGGAACCGTATAGGCCTCCAGTACAGGGCGTTTGAGGCTGCCAATGACCTGAACACCGGCGCGACGAATCTGGGTATTACCGTAAATATTTCGTCCGGCCCTGATATTCAATAAGGGGTTATCTGCAGGAACCCCGGGAAAGCTGATGCTCCCGTTATTGATCTGCAGCACCGGCCCATAGACATTGACCTTGCCTTTCAAGGTGTAGGCACCATCGGCCATGGGGATGGTTTCACCACTCCATTTGTACATTGTGCTGCCACTGATACTGGTTTCTATTCCCGGTAGGTTGATGAGTACATCATCTCCGAAAGCCACCTCCAACTGACCATAAACCTGGAGTTTGGCAGATGCTTCAGATGCAACCGGTTCTGCAGCGCCCCCCGGGGTTTCGATTACCAGGTCTTCACTGTCCCTGACCTCCCCAAGCAGAAGATTAGCCGGTGTCAAACTCGCACTGGGCACCGTGATCTGGCCGTTGATATCCATACGCTGTGGACTCAGCCCGATTTCCAGCTCGGTATCGGTAAAAATTTTCAACTCATTGGTGTTAACCAGCAACAACTGTTCACCGGCTAAAGCGATTTCCAGTTTCACGTGTTCCATATCTTCAAAAAGAAATCCCCCGTCCAATGATGCAATACCCTCCCCGGCACGGAACCGACCCTTAAAATTGCCGCGGTCGCGCTGTGTCACCCGGCCTTCAAACTCAATGTCTTCCAGTTTTAGCCCGATGGGGGCATAGTGGATAAAACCATTTGAAAACTTAAATGCACCGTCAAACTCAGGGTCCGACAGGCTTCCTCCAAGTTGAATATTTGACTCGAACTGGCCATCTACCGCATCCACACCGGGTAATGCCATCTGTCCAAGCAGTTTGAAGTGATCTAATTGGGCAATGGCCCGCCCCTGAACTCTTTGCTCACCGTCAGCAACGATATCAATAACATCGAAATCAACATCAATAAACCCTGTACCAGGAAATTCAATATCGAGGACACCGGATTCGAGGTTGCCATTTTGGAGGCTAAATGCAAACCTGCCTTCATTGCTTTCAGTCAGGACTTCATCATCCAGCAGATCCAGTACCCGTCCTGCCGTAATACGAAAATCCCCTCCGCCGGTCGGAGGGCCGTCATGTGGCTGGTGCCACTCCATGTGACCCTCAAACAACTGTTCAAAGTGTATATCCAGTTCCAATATATCCCGTAAATAGTCAAATGGAACTGCCTTGGTATCCGCAACCAGCGACCAGTCACCATTGCTTTTATAGTCGAGGCCAAGACACATGGATCCACCTTTGTTTTCGGACAGGCACACTGGCTTAATTAAAGCGGCGCCGGATGACCATGCAAAGGCAGCCGGCTCAGTCAGTTCAAAAATGTAGGCTGGACCAACCGCCAATTCTAACGATGCAAGTTGGCCCTGCCAGGATCCACCAAAAGGATCATCGATGTTTTCAGGTGCGAGGCTCATCTCGCTATTAAGGGCAAATTCTTCGCCCAACAGGTTTACTTTCAGTTCATGACTGTCACCAGAAGGGCTAAGAGTTAAAGACAACTCGTCCAGGAGCAGATCCTCCCAGACTATTCCAGCTGCATCCACTTGAAGCATCGGTAAAGGCCCAGGAGTTTGAGCCCTGGGAGTGCTGACGGCCAGTTCCCTGACACTATATCCATTCCAGGCAAGATCAAGCGCCTGCAACTGAACTTCCAGCAATGGTTGGCTGGTATCACTCGAATATCGGCCATCAAGCTCCAGGCTGCCCCTGGCTCCGCGTAAAAGCCCGGGTGGCAAAGAACCACTAAATCTTATATTTACACCAGCCGGGTCCGCGATCGCCCCGTTCAGTTCCAGCACGGCCTCGTCAGTGTGAAATTCAAAGGATTCGAATGCCAGATTGGCATCGGTGACCAGCAGGCCGCCACGCGCAGAAATGGACTCATCGCGCAGAAGACCCTGTAACGCGATCAACTTGATGTGAATCTGTTCCGGTTCACTTTGTGAACTGATTTCAATCTCAGTATCCAACTGCCCGGGCCACCCGGATAGAAGGGGTTCCGGGTCGATTCCCTGCGCCTGGATTGCGGCATTCCAATTCAAATCCCCGGTCCAGTCAACGTCCGCCCCACCACTTAAAGTACCCCCCAGTATTGCGCCACCGGGTATCACCAAACGGGTGGAAGTCCGATTGCCGCCACCCCGGATATCAAACCGGCCCTCTGGGTAATCGCCCACTCGCACATTCAGCTGCCCGGTGGCGAGCCAGTCATCAGCAATACCGTTGAGCTCCAACCATCCCGATTCGCTGGCGAAGTCAATAGTGGCACTGTTAAGCGGCCAACGGATATTGCGCCATCCGAGCCTGGCATTGACAATACTGGTATCGAGATTTATGTCGGCCTCGGCATTCACCTCCAAACCGGTCCCGGTCACCGTCAGATGGCTTGCGGGAATATCCAGCCCGCTACCTGACCAGTTCAATTCCAGATCACCCGCCAAATGTTCGCCACCTGGCCAGGCTGATAGCCAGGGTGATAAATCCAGTTGCCTGATAACTGCTTTTAACCCGGCCGCGGTTTCCGTGGCCCAGTCCAGTCCTCCATTGAACTCCAAATCGACCCCGGGCCCGATCACCGTAGCAGCAGCGATTTGAACGCCGGTTGCTGAGCCAGTACCGCTGATAGCGAAACGGGCGTCATGTAATTGATCCGCTTGCAGATCTGAATTCAGCAAAAATGACCAATCATCGATACTGCCCTGGCTGGTCAGGTTGAAGCCAGACAGTGCCAATTTCTGCTCTGAAGGCGATTCCGGCCAAACCAGGTGATCAAGCACTGCCTTGATGTTCCATGAGATGTCGGATAAAGGTTCAGTTATCTCACCATCCAGTTGCAGCCCGAATTTATCACTGCTCAGGCTTAACTGTAGTTGTTCCAGGTTACCGGAACTCTCCAGTTTGAAAGGCATTTCTAAACCCGGTTGATCTGCTTCCCAGGATTTTTCAAACCGGCCCTGGGCAACTGCAACCAACTCGAACGGAGGTGCAAGGTTCAAATACCCTTCCAGTCTTGTCTCCAGACCTGTTGCCAGTATGTCAAGGTAATCCACGACCAGCCGCTCATCCAGTGTTGCCTGGAACCTGACAGATTCAAACAGGGTGACAGGAGGTTCATCATCATGCTGGAGAGTAATATTGGTCAGGGCAACATCGTCCAATACCAATGGCACCGGTAAGTTGAGTCCTTCGAGCGTGGTTCGGATATCCTGGTCTTCTGGCGCACTTTCCCCAGCCCCCCCGGATGAGCGGATAATTAATTCCACATCCTGCGACGACAGCCTGCCAACCCGGATGGACAACGGCCACCAACTGAAACCAGCATTAATCTCTGCGTGCTGAACCAAAACATCCAGACTTTCAGACCGATACTCCATGTCCCGGACAACGAAACCGGAGGCCAGGTCACCCGCCACCTGCGAGGCACGCACATCACCTTCTGTAAGCCCTTCAAGCCTGCTCCACATCCACGCGGCACCGGATGCAGTATTTAATAACCAGTAAACAGAACCCGATAACAACATTATCAATATGACGGGAAGTCCCACCAGGATGACTTTTCTAATCGAAAAAGACTTGAGGCGACTCATAACAGGTTCGTTCCAATACTCAGGTGGATTCGCCACGGGTTGCCTTCAAGAGCCCAGCCTTGTGCTACATCCAGGCGTAGCGCACCGATTACCGAGTACCAGCGTATTCCAAGCCCGGTACCCAACTTCAGATCGGGCTTACTCCAATTATTAAAAGCATTACCAACATCAACAAATGCCGCGACACTCCAGTTTTCATGAAAATGAAACTCGGCTTCAGCGCTTGCGGTGAAAACATTGTTGGAGCCAACGCCGTTGTTGTCCAGGCTCTCAAATGCGTAACCCCGTACGCTTTGGTTACCACCCGCCTTGAAGCGGTACAGGTTGGGTAATTCAGTAACGGCAACGTTGACGTCCGATCCCTGTGTGGGCACTGTCACATCGACATTGGTCGCATGACTGTAGCCCGCCTCCGCCCGCAACAATATTTTCAACCGGTCCGTGGCCAAAAAATTCCAGCGACTGGACAGGTAAACCTGGGTGAAATCAAGATCTGAACCCCAGGCATCGTTAGAGGTAAACACCCAGGCCCGCTCGTGGTGGCCAATGGTCTGAAAACCGTTACCGCGAATTTCCGGCCAGTCCCAGTCCAAACCAATTGCCAGGGTGTTGTTGGTGTTGTTCAGGAAATCATCAAAACCAACCGGTGGGGGGATGTCTTGAGCTTTCGACTCCACGATATCGGTCGGTTGAAAATCCTGCTTCTCATTCAGGTACTGGACAAATACCGTTTCGAATAACTGCTCGAATCCGTCACGTATGTTCCGCACACGGGTTTTACCCAGTCTCAACCAATAATCATTTATTGATCCCTTCGCAACATCCACGCGATTATCAATGTCATCGTCTGCAGATACTTTGAATTGCTGATTTTCCGTCTGAAGCCCGACGGAGGCAATCCAGAATTGCTGGCTTTCAGTTTTACGTGGCAACCGGTAATTAGCCTGCAAGCCGAGCTGGTTATCTTTCTGTTGCCAGCCGATACCTATATCAAAATTATCACCACGGGGACTTAACAGGTGGCGACCGTAAAAGAACTGGAGGCGGGCAAGCGTATCGGTGCCATAGCCGATGGTGCCCTGGAATGTATTCTTCTTACGGGGTGTAAAATTGACTTCAAAATCAACCCGTGGCGGGCTTGCCGTTAATACATGACGCTCCACCACCTCGATATCTTCAAAAAAACCCGAACGCCACAGGTCCAGGCGGAACTTTTCCAATAAAAAAGTATGGTAGGCATCGCCTTGCTTAAACCGTTGCAGACTGGCCAGCACATCATCATTGACGATTTCCTGGTTGAATGTGACCGCACCCATAACGGCCCGTGGACCGGTATCCACGATCAATTCCAGATGAGCAGTATTTACCACGGGGTCAACCCGAATTACATGGCTACTGAAGCCTGCCTGCAGATAACCCGATTCTTCCAACAGGTCCATCGCGTCGAGTTTGGCTTTGTCCCATACCTGTTGATTGAGTACCTGCTCTTGTGCAAGGGGAAAACCGGCATACCAGTCGTTAAGCGACTTGAGTTCTTTACCCGGTCCGGTCAACTCAAGATGCAGACCCTTCACTAAAACCGGGGGGCCAGGCTGCACATCGACGGTAATTATCCAGGTTCCTTCTGCCTTTGGAGCAATATCAACATCGATGACCGGGTTAAAGTATCCGTAAGGACGCATTGCGGCTTTCGTTGCGTTAATTGCATCCTCCGTCAGTTTGCGTCGCAGCCTGGCATTAACCCGGGCGCCGCCTCCTATCCGGAAAGCCGTCACGTGATCGCGTACATTGGTCAGCATGGGTTCATCCACACCGGATACCGCATATTCAATTTTATCTGCGTGGGCCACCAGGCTAAACATCGCCAGGCAGATGCCCACTAATTGGAGAAAACGATTAAGTCGCATAAATTACCAAAAGATATGTGCTAAGCGGTGATATTCGCATATCCAATACGAACCTCCGTGACTTAGTGGTGGTGACTGGCACCGTGACTGCGATGCACAAGACTGTGAACAATCATACCGATAATTAAAGCCTGGATCACTGACATTGAGTAATCACCTTCCAATCCCAGCAACTTCTCGGAAAGCAGGTATCCCCCGATAGTCGCCAGTGAAACAAAAACAAGCAAGCCAAAGGCAACTTTTCTGCCAAACAAAGGCTGCACCATCATCCAAATCATCATGCCCACACCAAAGCGATGTATAACGATGGCCAGTGACAGGTTATTGGACATCTCCTCATTGCCAGCGTTCAATGCAGCACCATCCAGCATGGCATGCAGGGCTAGCCCTGCCAGTGCCAGCAACAGGCTAAGCAGGTGCAGGGTATGCGCGGCCTTCTTGATCAGCTGTTCCAGCAGACCCGGTGCCAGGTATCCGGCCAAGATCAGAGCCAATGACCAATAGCCAAGCTCGGCCCAGGACTCGGGTATCAAAAAGAATGCCATCAACAAAATGAGTACTGTTATGATCAGCGAATCAAATGCCTTGGCGACAAAACCGCCCCGCCGCATCCACTGGTACAGTATCGGTCCGATGAACAATAAAACAATGGACAAAAGTAACACTTATCAATCCCAACGTAGAACGGAAAGCGGCAACCTTAATGGACAAACGTCTGAATTACACGTGCTAATTTCGTCCGAAAATTACAGGGGGCTGCCCGCAATCACGGCAAATTGCTAAACTAGCGGTCACAAAATGTCATTCAGACCCGGGACACAAGCATAAGCCATTGATTTAAGGAAGTATGGATACCGCCCAAATCCAAAATATTATCTCCAGGCAGTTCGCCGACCCGCAATCGGTGCTGGATCTGCAAAAGCTACTCAAAGTGGTCGCTGACCGGCAGGGTGCACAACCAAATGCAATGGATTTAGCCCATGGCTCAAGCTTTGTTTACAACTACATGGAGCAGGTGCCCTACCTGCTGACCGTCGCCTGGACTTCAGCCAGAAATGTGGGACTGGAGACCGAAGTCACCAGCATTCTGAAAATGGTTGAATCCTACTGGATAGAAGATGATGACGTTATTCCGGACAGCCTGGGTATCTTTGGACTGTTGGACGATGCATATTGCTCTTTGTTGTCGCTGCAAACACTGTCGGACCTTTACCGGATGCAATCCGGAAAACATTTATTCCCTGACGACCTGACCGCTGCCAATAAAATCATGCGCAAAATCATTGGTGAACCCTATACCAGCGAACTGGACGAACTGGTCGGCAAAGCGATTGCAGAAGCCAGGGTTGAGGAAGCTGTCAAATGGCTCGCCAGTCCCGAAAAACAGCAATTACTCGACAGCCAGGCAACCATATGGAACCACGGTCCGGTGAGCCAGTTACCGGTAAGCCAGTTAAAGGGTCTGGGCCTGACCCCGGACCCGTAGAATTAGCCAGGCTGCAATGTTGCAAAGGCGTCCCTGGTCAAATTCAACGGCGCGCCCTTGGTAACGACCATATTGTCCTCAATCCGAATGCCGCCGTACGGTGCCAGGGTCTCGACCTTGTCCCAATTTATAGCGTTAACTTCACCATTTTCACGCCATTTGCGTAGTAAGGGTTCAATAAAATACAAACCCGGTTCGATGGTCAGCACATTGCCTTCTTCCAGTGTACGGGTTAAACGCAGAAAAGGATGGCCTTCGGGGCGCGGGATAGGTGTTCCATCGGCATCGGCAATCAAGCCGGCAACATCATGCGTCTGCAGTCCCAGGTAGTGACCCAGTCCGTGAGGATAGAACACTGCACTCAGGCCGGTAGCAACAGCGTCTTGAGCTGTCGGCCTGATAATTTCGAAGTCATTCAATATCCCGGCAATATCCAAGTGAGCACGCAAATGCAGATCCCGGTAGTCAAGACCCTCAACAACTGCTTCGCACAGCCGTCGCTGCATTGTGTCCATCGCTGAAATCAGATCTGCAAACTCACCCGCCTGCGCCGCATAGGTACGTGTAATATCA
>Ga0316201_10004500_pt1 | contig 10528 bp, 7 predicted proteins | sample CS6wburrow_MG_FD_204516 | JGI IMG/M metagenome (GOLD analysis project Ga0316201, IMG submission 204516) | Coastal sediment microbial communities from Delaware Bay, Delaware, United States - CS-6 worm burrow | ecosystem: Environmental > Aquatic > Marine > Coastal > Sediment | place: USA: Delaware... | reverse complement strand
GCGCTACCAGCTGCTGACCCTGGCCCTGCACCGTGCGGGCTGGCGGATGCAGGAGATCATGGCCGGTGTGCACGAGGTGCGGTTGCGCGTTGGTGACGTGTTGCTGATCCAGGGGCCGCGCGAGCAGATCGCCGAGCTCAGGCGGCGCGGCGACGTGCTGGTGCTCGATGCGACCGCCGACCTGCCCAGCACCCGGCGCGCGCCGCTTGCATTGACCATCATGGCCGGGATCGTGCTTACGGCCGCGTTCGGCCTGCTGCCGATCGTCGTCAGCGCGCTTGCCGGCGTTTTTCTGATGCTGGCCACCTCGGTGCTTGGCTGGCGCGACGCGGCGCGTGCGCTCAATACCCAGGTCATCCTGATCGTGGTCGCCAGCCTCGCACTGGGCGCTGCGCTGCTGAAGACCGGCGGTGCGGACTACATCGCCGAGCTTTTCGTATCGATGACGATGGGCGCATCGCCGGCCGCGTTGCTGAGCGGGCTGATGCTGCTGATGGCGATACTGACCAACATCGTATCGAACAATGCGGCAGCCCTGATTGGAACCCCGGTCGCTGTCGGTATCGCGCGCCAGTTGGGGCTGCCGGCCGAACCGTTTGTACTGGCCGTCCTGTTCGGTGCGAACATGAGCTATGCAACGCCGATCGCGTACAAGACCAACCTGCTGGTCATGAGCGCAGGCGGCTACCGCTTCAGCGATTTTCTGCGCGTCGGCATTCCGCTGACCCTGATCATGTGGGGGGTATTCTCGTGGCTGTTGCCGACGCTGTACGACCTGTAGCTGCGCGCACGGAATCGAACGGCCCCCGGGGGCGGCTGCGTATCCTGCTGTGCCTGGCCGGCGTGCTGCTGTCGCTGCATGCCGCCGCCGAATCCCGGCGCCTGCCCGTACCCGGCATCACCGGTAGCGACAACCGGGTCACCATCGACTCCCGTCAGTTCCCGTGGAGTGCCGTCGGCCGTCTGAACATCACGATCGGCGGTTTCTGCACCGCAACCGTGATCGGGCCGCGCCAGGTGCTGACCGCGGCACACTGCCTGTGGAACAAGCGCACCGGTCGCTGGCTGCCGGCATGCGCGCTGCACTTCCTGGCCGGTTACCAGCGCGGGGAATATGCGGTGCATGCGCTCGTATCCGGGGTCCATATCGCCGACGGGTTTCAGATGGGCAGGAAACGCCGGCTCGGGCGCGACTGGGCTGTCGTGACCCTGGATCGCGACGTCTCCGCGAAGACCGGGGTCGTGGATCTCGCCGGGCTGCCGGTGGCGTCGGGCCAGGCGCTTGTCCAGGCGGGCTACAGCCGCGATCGTGCCCACGTGCTGACGGTGGACAGCGCCTGCCGCAGCCATGCCGTGTCGGTCAAGGAGCACCTTTTCACCCACAACTGTGACGCGACGTTCGGCGACTCCGGTTCGCCGATCCTGATCAGGCAGGACGATGGCTATGCGCTGGTCGGCATACACACAGCGCTGCGCGGTCGTGGGCAGAAGGCGCAGGGCGTCGCGGTGTCGGCACAGGCGATTGGAGACTGGCTGGACGCGAACCCGGTCTCGCGGCCGCCCGGCGGTGTGAAGGCCTGCGCCACCGAACCGCCATCAGCGCCGCCGGATGCGCTGTGGTCGGCCGAATCGCAGCCCGGCGTCGCGCCGTTACGCCAGCGCAGGGGGTGACGACGCGGCACGCGCCCGGGCGCTGGCCGGGCCCGGCTCGGAGCACTCGACCCGGTTGCGTCCAAGGTGTTTCGCGCGGTAGAGCAGTTGATCCGCCTGTTCGATCAGGTCGTCGATGTCCTTGGCCCGGTCGATGCTGTGTACGCCGAAGCTCACGGTGGTCCGTTCGCGCATACCCAGTTTTGAAAGGTCGATATTCGCGACCCGCTCGCGGAGTTTTTCGGCGACCTCCCTGGCTTTCTCACACGGCGTGTGCGGCAGCAGGATCAGGAACTCCTCGCCCCCCCAGCGTGCTGTGCAGTCTGCCGCCCGCAGGCCGGTCGAAAACAGGCGGGCGATTTCGACCAGCAGATCATCCCCAACCGCGTGGCCGTAGCGATCATTGACCAGCTTGAAGTAATCGACATCGGCCATCAGGATCGAGAAGACGCCCCCATGCCGGGAGAAGCGCGCAAATTCCGTTTCCAGTGATTGCTGCATCGCCCGCCGGTTCGCGACGCCGGTCAACTCGTCCGTGCGCGAAGCGGCGTGCAGCTTGGCACTGATCCGCTGAAAGCCCTCCTGGCTCTTGCTTCGCAGGTATTCATAGATCACCGACATGATGGTCAGGGCCAGGAACGACGAAACAAACCGGACCTTGAAGCTGTACGGGTAATCGACGGTTGCCAACGGGAAGTCCGGCACGAACAGCAGGGCCGAGAGGAGCGCTATCAAGCCCAGCGCGACAGCCGTGCCCAGACGCAGGCCCATCAGAAACATGATGATGACGACCAGCGGGTAACACCACAGTGGACCGGTTCCGTCGGTACCGCCGGTCGCAACCAGGTAGACACAGGCGTATGCCGCGACCAGCGATACGCCATAGGCACCGTAGCGCGGATTGCCGCTGCGCCGCATGGCGACGAGGGAAATCAGCCCGCACAGGGCCATGGCCAGCAGGTTTGCCGCCAGCGGGTAGTGTTGACTCAGCAGGGCATTCGACCCGAAGGCGGTGAGAAAAACCGCGCCCACACCGCCGATCAGCATGTTGAGCTGGAACGATCGCTTCCTCTCTGCCTCTGAGAAGATCATGGTCGACATATCGGCGCCCGTCGATGCTGCCCTACGTATCCTATGCTGACACTATCGGCCTGCTGCAGAGGCACTTGAGTGCGCGCGGCACCGGTTGCGGCGGCTATCCGGACACGGCGCCCCGGGGCGCAATAAGGGTGCGTTCACGTCTCCACGGGACGCTGCAACGCCCGGGCGGGGCCTGCCGCCAAGAACGAACAGCGCGGCGCCGCACGGACGTCAATCGGATCTCTCCCCGCTACGCTTGTCCGGACGCACGAATGCAAACAGGATCAGCGCGCATATCGCCCCGATCGTGTCGGCCAGCATGTCTTTCTGTGCGTCCCAGATGTCGCCCTGCGAACCAAGGAACTCGATGCCGGCGTCGCCGCCTTCCAGCACTGCGTACCACCACTCGATGATCTCGTAACCGGCGGCGATGCCCATCACCAGCAGCAGTGCGAAGGCGTTGGCCGGTACGTAGCGGCAGTGCCCGCGGCGCAGCATCCACTCCGCGGTTGCATAGGCATAAAAGCCCACTGAAAAGTGGCCGACACGGTCGAAGTGATTGCGTTCGGAACCCAGCATGCCGTTGAACCAGTCGAAAGGTACGTTGGCGAAGGTGTAGTGGCCGCCGATGGTATGCCAGAACAGCCAGAAGGCCATCAAGGCGTACGCGGTGTTGCTGAAGCGGAAACGTCCGAACGTGAACACCAGCGCCAGGAACACGATGACTACAGGGATGACCTCGGCGATCCATACGGCGCGCGATGTCGGTTCGATGGCCAGCACGATGAAGAACACGACAAATATGGCCGCCAGCCAATGCGGAAACTCCAGACGCAACATGCTTGATCCTGCTTCTTTGAAACCTGCAGTTTAACCCCTCAGTCGCCCGAGGAAGCAGTGTCCTGCGTGAGTGAGTAGCAGCCCACAGGCTTGCCAAAAGCCGCGCCGGGCGGCCACCGAACTGCGAAACAGTTCCGCAATGCCGTGCGGTGGATGCCGCTAGATTCAGTAACACGAACCGACCCAAAGAGGCAGTGCAGCATGAGCGATCCGAAAACCATTGCAAGTAAAGGCTGGGAGCAATCCTGTGTCGAAATCCTGGTGCTTTATGTTTTGACCACAATCGGCGTGGCCTACCTGCTACAACTCCACTGGCTGGTTGCGATGGTCACGTCACCAGTGATCATGCTGCTTATGCTCGTTGGCGTGATGTTGATGGTGCAGGTGCTGTGGATGACAGTCCTGGGACTGGAGCGGATCGGTACGGCATGCGGAATGCGCAAGAGCCCGCTTTCCTGACACCTGCCGATACCGGGACACCATCAACGCCATACGCCGGCACGGCCGCTGTAGTTGTCGAGCACGCGGATGTAGTTGAGTCTTTCATATTCCGACGGGTCCTGAACGCTGACCTGGCCCATGCGCCCGCGAAAATCAGCCAGCTGCTCGAAACCCTGTTGATCCATCCATTCTTCCACCTCGGCGATCACCTTCTTCAAATGCGCCGGACCTTGTTGCAGCAGCGCGGTACACAGATGCACGACATCGCTGCCGGCCAGCAGCAGCTTGATCGCGTCCTCCCCGGTATGAATGCCGCCGGTCGCGCTCAGCGAGCAGTCGACACGCCCGTACAACATGGCAGTCCAGCGCATCGCCAACAGGGCATCTGCTGATACGGTCGGCGTCAGCGTGTGCTTCAGACGCATGCCGTCGATATCGATATCGGGTTGATAGAAACGATTGAACAGGGTTACGCCGGATACGCCGGCGCCCTCGAGTTTCTTGACCATGTTGCCGATCGAGCTGAAAAATGCACCGAGCTTCATGTTGATCGGAATCGAGATATGTTCGCGCAACTCTTTCAGCAGCGTGACGTAGAGCTGTTCGACATAGTGACCTTCTTCCCAGATGTCACCGGCGATGTAGTAGGCGTTGAGCTCGAGCGCATCGGCGCCGGCATCAGCGATCTCGCTGGCGTGGTTCATCCAGCCGCTCGCGGTAACGCCGTTGAGGCTGGCGACGATCGGGATATCCACGCTTGCCTTCAACGACGAGATCTGTTCCAGGTAGCGATCCAGCTCGCCGGGGAAATCCGGGTGACTCGGCAGAAAGCCATCGGCCTCGGCGTTGCCGGTTTCCTGGTGATGCAGGAATCGTGTCATGCCTTCTTCTTCTGCCTGCACCGCCTCTTCGAACAGCGAGTACATGACGATCGCGCTGGCGCCGGCGTCTTCAAGCTGTTTTGCCGAGTCCAGGCTGCGCGACAGCGGGGAGGCCGAGGGCACGAACGGGTTCTTGAGTTCGAGGCCGAGCCATTTGGTGGTCAAAGTCATCGTGAATTTCCTCTGTTTGACCCGGCAGCGCAGGCCCCTGGCTTGCGTGCCGTGTCGTCAATACTTCGGTTGACCGGACCCAACCCTGGCCGGCACTGAGAATCCGCGCACCCGAAAAGCCAGGCCGGGTCGGCTGCGCTGCGATTGCCTGTCACAGAACCGGGCCGACGCATTCGCGCCTGTCCGCGATCGACGGTTGCAACAGGCAGGCTAGTGGGCCAAGTGGAAAGTTCTGTAACACCCAGAGCCACTGTGCGAGTGCGAATCAAGGCGCGTTTTGCAGGCAATGGTCCCTCCCTTGGCCAGAAACGCAACACAGAGACGCGCTCGCACAGCGGCTCCCGAAGGGCCGCGCCACAAGCATCGTGGGCTGTGTTGCAGTCCTTGGAAAGGGCCTGCCATTCCCTGCGGACTGGGCCTTGCCCACAATGCTTGTGGCGTGGCTGAGCGTTACAGAACTTTCCACTTGGCCCACTAGGCATTGTCGGTATCTCCGACGGCCAGCCTGGCGAGCTGTTCGTACATGTGGAACTTGGCCTTGGTGTGGTGCTGCGCGGCATTCATGAAGCGGTGCGCGGCCTCCGGATGGGTGCGTTCAAGTACCGCGAAGCGCGTCTCGCTCATCGCGAAATCGCGATACGGGATGCTCGGTTCCTTCGAATCGAGATGCAGCGGGTTCTTGCCCTCGGCAATCTTGCGCGGGTCGAAACGGAACAGGCCCCAGTGACCGGCGTTGACCGCGAGGTCCTGTTGGCGCAGGTTGTTGGCCAGGTCGATGCCGTGCGCGATGCACGGCGAGTAGGCGATGATCACCGATGGCCCGTCGTAGCTCTCGGCCTCGAGGAAGGCGCGCAGTACCTGCACGTCCTTGGCACCGTAGGCGACCTGTGCGACGTACACGTCGCCATAGGCCATGGCCATCATCGCCAGGTCTTTCTTGATCACGCCCTTGCCGCCGGCCGAGAACTTCGCCACCGCGCCCAGCGGCGTGGCCTTGGAGGTCTGGCCGCCGGTGTTCGAGTAGACCTCGGTGTCGAGCACCAGGATATTCACGTTGCGTCCCGACGCGAGCACGTGGTCGACGCCGCCATAACCGATGTCGTAGGCCCAGCCATCGCCACCGACCAGCCACACGCTCTTTTTGACCAGGTAGTCGGCGATGCCTTCGAGGGTGCGCGCCGCCAGTCGCTCGATGCCGGCGAGCTTCGCCTTCAATGCGTCGACCCGCGCGCGCTGTTCGAAGATGCCGGCCTCGTCGTGCTGCTCGGCGCCGAGCAGTGCCTCGACCAGGGTCTCGCCGATCTCGCCCGACAGTTCGCGCAGCAGTTCGCCGGCATGCTCCTGTTGCTTGTCGATGGCGATGCGCATGCCCAGGCCGAACTCGGCGTTGTCCTCGAACAGTGAGTTGCTCCAGGTCGGGCCGCGGCCGTCCGGGTTGGTCGTGTACGGCGTGGTCGGCAGGTTGCCGCCGTAGATCGACGAGCAGCCGGTGGCATTGGCGATCAGCATGCGGTCGCCGAACAGCTGGGTGGCGAGCTTGATGTACGGCGTCTCGCCGCAGCCGACGCAGGCGCCGGAGAACTCGAACAGCGGCTGCATGATCATCGCGCCCTTGAGCGTCGTCTCCTTGAGCTTGCGGCGATCGAACTCGGGCAGGCCGAGGAAGTAATCCCAGTTGGCCTGCTCAATCGCCAGACGCGGCTTGATCGGCACCATGTTCAGCGCCTTGCGTTGCGGGTTCTGCTTGTCACGGATCGGGCAGATCTCGACACACAGGCCGCAGCCGGTGCAGTCGTCGGGCGCGACCTGGTAGGTGATGTGCGTGTCGGGCGGAAAGTCCCTGCCGCCCTTGACCTGGGTGTGCAGAAAGCCGTCGGGTGCATCCGCGGTGCTGTTGCCGTCGAACACCTTGGAGCGGATCGCCGCATGCGGGCACACCAGCGGACACTTGCCGCAGTGCGTGCACAGCTCCATCTCCCACTGCGGGATCTCGAGCGCCAGCTGGCGTTTCTCGTAGGCGGCGGTGCCGAGCGGCCAGGTGCCGTCATTGCTGATCGCGCTGACCGGCAGGCTGTCGCCGAGGCCGGCAATCAGTTTCGCGGTGACCTGCTGCACGAATTCCGGGGCGTTGGCCGCGACCACGGGCGGCATCTCGATGTTGCCGCTGAGCCGGGCCGGCACGTCGATGCGCTGCAGCCCGGCCAGTGCCTGGTCGATCGCCGCATAGTTGCGTTCGAGCAGCCGGCGGCCCTTGCGGCCGTAGGTCTTGGCGACCATCTCCTTGATCTTTGCAAGCGCCGTGTCGGTTTCGATCACCCGGGTGATGGCGAAGAAGCACGCCTGCATGATGGTGTTGATGCGCCGGCCCATGTCGGTCTGTTGTGCAATCCCGTACGCGTCGATCACGTGGACCTGCAGCCGCTTGTCGATGATCTGCTGCTGCACCTTGCGCGGCAGGCTGTCCCAGACCTGGTCTGCCGCCTGCGGCGTGTTGAGCAGGAAGGTGCCGCCGGGCGCGGCCAGGTCCAGCATGTCGTAGCGGGTCAGGAAATTGGGTTGATGACAGGCGACGAACTGCGCCTCGTCCGTACCGATCAGGTAGGTTGAGCGGATCGGCCGGTCGCCGTAACGCAGGTGCGACACGGTGACCGCACCGGCCTTCTTCGAGTCGTACTGGAAATAGCCTTGCACGTGTTGATCGGTGCTCTCGCCGATGATCTTGATCGAGTTCTTGTTGGCCGAGACCGTGCCGTCCGAACCCAGGCCGTAAAACACGCAGCGCGTGATGCCGCTGGCCGCGTCGGGGGTGAACCTCGTATCCCAGTCGAGACTGGTATGCGTGACATCGTCGTGGATACCGATCGTGAAGTGGTTCTTCGGCTGTTCCCTGGACAGCTCATCGAGTACGGCAGCGACCATGCCCGGCGTGAATTCCTTGGATGACAGGCCGAAGCGCCCGCCGATCACGCGCGGCATGTGTCGACGCTGCCCCTCGGCAACGGCCTGTGCGAGCGTGCTCAGGACATCCTTGTACAGCGGTTCGCCGTCGGCGCCCGGCTCCTTGGTACGGTCGAGCACGGCGATACGGCTGACGCTGTCGGGCAGCGCGGCGAGCAGGTGTGCGCTCGACCACGGTCGGTACAGCCGGACCTTGAGCATGCCGACCTTGTCGCCGCGTGCCTGCAGCGTCTCGACGGCCTCTTCGGCGGCGCCGATGCCCGATCCCATCAGTATCACGACCCGCTCGGCATCGTCCGCGCCGACGTACTCGAACAGACCGTATCGCCGGCCTGTCAGGTCGGCGAATCGCGCCAGCACCCGGTCGACAACCGCCGGCAACCCGGCGTAGACCGGGTTGACCGATTCGCGTCCCTGGAAGTACACGTCCGGGTTCTGCGAGGTGCCGCGCAGCACCGGGCGGTCGGGGCTCATCGCCCGGCGCCGGTGCGCGATGACCAGGTCTTCATCGATCAGCGCGCGCACCGTATCGCGCCCGATCACGTCGATCTTGTCGACCTCGTGCGAGGTGCGGAAGCCGTCGAAGAAATGCAGGAAAGGGATACGCCCGGCCAGCGTGGCCGCCTGCGCGATCAGGGCAAAATCCTGCACCTCCTGGACGTTCGCCGAACACAGCATCGCGTAGCCGGTGGCGCGACAGGCCATCACATCCGAGTGATCGCCGAAGATCGACAGCGCCTGTACCGCCAGCGAGCGTGCCGCGACGTGCAGTACCGTCGGCGTAAGCTCGCCGGCGATCTTGTACATGTTCGGGATCATCAGCAGCAGGCCCTGCGACGCCGTGAAGCTGGTCGCGAGTGCCCCGGCCTGCAGCGCGCCGTGGATGGCCCCGGCGGCCCCGGCCTCGCTCTGCATCTCGATCACCTGCGGCACCGTGTCCCACAGGTTCTTGACCCCGGTCGCCGACCAGTCGTCGGCCCATTCGCCCATCGGCGAGGCGGGGGTGATCGGATAGATGGCGACCACCTCATTGGTGAGATGGGCGATGCTTGCGGCGGCCTCGTTGCCGTCAATCGTGACCTGCTTGGTAGGCATGCTGGGTTCCGGCAGTGGGCGGTATCGGAACTAGATTGATTCGCGGCGGGCAGGGCGGCAACCGCCGCCACGGTGTTGCTTGATACACATCAAGCCCGTGCGGATTCGTCGGGCATGTTGCGGTTTTTTGATGTTCTGTCAGAGACTTGCGCGATCAGCCCTGGAGAGCGGCCGGTCCAGGCCTGTAGCGGCCGGTCCCGCGCGATTCAGACCAAACCCAGGTCGTTTCAGAACAGCCCCTCTTCGCTGCCCAGGGGGTCGGGTACCGGGTTCCACTGCGAGCGCAGGTTACGGCGAAACATCAGTTTCTCGCGCGCCGACTCGGGTAGGTCGGTGAAGCGGAACACACCGCGTGAAATCAGCAGGTCGATGACGTCTTCGAGCACGCGTACCAGGTCGACGTCGAGATCGCGCAGAAAGTCTTTTACCTCCTGATCGTCCATCGACGCGGCGACGGCGCCCTCCGAGGGACTTGCCGACAGGCTGCTGACGTTGCCGTCGGCGTCGCGCACGATGTAGATCTTTTTCATCGGTGGTTCTCGCAATGGCGGTCAGAGGCCTGACCTACGTCCCTTGGGGGTTCTTCGGTCGCCGGCGCGGAAACTTTATCGGTGACAGGCGATTCTGGTGGACCTGCACCAGGTGGTATACATGACAGAGCCCGTTCTGACAGGCCGTGTCGGTCTTGGCCACAACCCTTGCCAGACCGGTTACGGGACGAATGAAGCCTGACTGGCAGGCGTGGTCCGCTCATTGCCGCAAGCTGGTGTGAAAAAGGGCTCGGCCGGCTGGCCGAGATGCGACCTTTGCTGACATGGCGGATACACCGGCCTGCAGAGGGGCAGCTGTTCGAAGCCGTCCTTTGACGTTGGTTCCCGCACAGACCGCTCCCGGCCGATCGCAGAAATTGACGAGCGGTGAAGACAGACAATACCGATGAGCGGTAATCTGAACCGCCCCGGGGAGCTCGCAGATTCGGCTCACTCAAAAACCGCTCTGAACGCAGCGTGGTCGGAAGTCGCCAGATCAGCATAGGCGACGGCAAATTCGCGAATGGCCTTGTCGAACTTGTCATTCTCCCCCAAATAGCCGGCAATAGCGGACGCACTTCCTGTCCTGCAATGGCCGTGAGCCATGGTCCACCCGCAGTTCACCGCGTATTTTCGCAGCTCCTTGGGCGTAAAGGATCCGATATCTGCAGACCCCTTCATATCCCACATCTGGCGGACGTAATAGTCGCGTTTTGTCCCTGTTTCATGCGTCCAGCCGAGCAGGATGTCACTCGCTGCCTGCATCAGTCTCTGGCCCTCCACGATTCGCTGTCCCGAGTGTCCATAGGCGCTCGGTGGAAGATGGGCTTCCAGAACGGATTTGGATGCTTCCTTGATCTGCAGGAATAACGGATCTTCCTT
>Ga0316201_10004498_pt1 | contig 10529 bp, 10 predicted proteins | sample CS6wburrow_MG_FD_204516 | JGI IMG/M metagenome (GOLD analysis project Ga0316201, IMG submission 204516) | Coastal sediment microbial communities from Delaware Bay, Delaware, United States - CS-6 worm burrow | ecosystem: Environmental > Aquatic > Marine > Coastal > Sediment | place: USA... | reverse complement strand
GCCTGAAGGCCGGTGAGGAATACATGATTGGTATGGTTGTCGTCGCTGAAGGCGAAGAGATCCTGGTCTGGGCCGGCCAGCGCTACCTGAGGATTGGCAAAAAAGACCTTGAGCATTTCAGGGGGGAGCGGGCCAAACGCGGTCGTAAGCTACCCCGCGGTTTTCAGCGCGTCTCGAAGATCGAAGTGGCAGGGGATTAAGTACGACTCACCTGCAGCCGAGCTTGGAACCGGTACAGCCCCCGGATTTTGTGTTGTGTTTTAGTTTTGCCTTACTGTCCGCCTTCTTTTGCAAAGCTGCTCTGCCATACTTGCTCATGAGTTTTTTGGCTTTTTTCTCTGCCTTTGCCTTATCACTGGTTTTTTCCAGCAAACTGTCCCGCCTCGCGACCTTTTCCTTCGCACCCCTTTGAGCCGCCAGTACTGACCAGGCGTAGGCTTCTTCCAGGTTCACCTTTGTTCCTTCGCCATTTTCATACATATGCGAAACCCTGTCCTGAGAATGACTAACACCCATCTTGCCGAGCTTGACATACTTTTTGAAGGCCTTACTGAATTCCCCCGCCTCGTAAAGCTGATCTGCCTGGGCCTGATCATCTTTCCAGTCAGCCAAAACAACGGGTGCTTGTAAGGCAAATAACAACATACAACAAACGAAAGTGACGATGATTTTCAACATAATTTCCAAGGGGTGTTAACAAAAAGGCGGCAAATAGTACCATCAACGCAACTCATTATCTCCCCCGTTTGGACAGGGCATTTACTATCTGCGATCAAACGCCGGTTTGCTGTATAATTTGCCTCCGTCAAAGTGTAAGAACAACCTGGTGGCTGAGAGCACTCACCTGCAAGAATAATTCATCCAGAAGGTATGAAAACTTATGGCTCAGATTGAATGGACACAGGAGTTTTCCATTGGTCACGATAAAATTGACCAGGAACACGTATTATTGATCGCGCAGATCAATCGCCTCTATGAACAACTAAAGTTGCCAATGGACTCCTCCACCATCGAATCCATGCTGGCTGACATCCAGACCGATATCTCTACACATTTTGCGCTCGAAGAACTCCTGATGCAGGAAGCCAACTATGCTGAATTTGAGGATCACAGGCGCGATCACGAACTCCTGCTGGACCAGATCCAGGACATGATATTCCACTTCACCGAAGACCCGGATAGCGGCAGGGAATTGCTGGCAAACAGACTGTCAGACTGGTTCAGTCAACATTTCAAAGGTTTTGACGCACGGCTGCACGATCAACTGGGCTAGGAGCAACCGGGCAGGCCGCGGTCGATCATTTTCATTCCCGCTTCGTTTTTCCGGTTGCCCTGAACCTGCATTGAAACCCGGTTAATCCTGTCAAGCTCATCATTTGTCAGGCTGATCTCCAGGGATTCGATATTTTCCTCAAGGTAAGACCTTCTCTTGGTTCCGGGAATCGGGAACATATCATCACCCTGCGAATGCAGCCATGCCAGCGCTATTTGTCCGGTTTTGCAGTTTTTTGAGTCCGCTATGCTCTCCAGTTCTCTTACGATATTCAGGTTAGCTTTAAAATTCTCAGCCTGGAACAACGGTATGTCTTTCCGGTAGTCCCGTTCTCCAAACTGGTCAGGACTGTTTATTTTTCCGGTTAGAAAGCCTCTCCCCAACGGACTATAAGGCACTATGGCTACTCCCAGTTCACGGCAGGTGCCGATGATTTCTTTTTCAATATCCCGTACCCAGATGGAATATTCGGATTGCAGTGCGGTGATGGGATGCACGGAATGCGCTTTTTTCAGACTGGCCGCAGACACTTCAGAAAGCCCCAGGTACCTGACTTTCCCCTCGCTGACGAGATCAGCCATGGCGCCGACGGTATCGGTCAGCGGTACTTGCGGATCAATCCGGTGCAGGTAATATAAATCGATGTAGTCCGATCCAAGTCTCGACAGACTGGCATCACAGGCTTTTCTTACATAATCCGGCCGGCCATTCAAACCGGTCTCGTTTGGCAAGAAACCGAACTTTGTTGCCACGATCACCTCGTGCCGGTTGTTTCCAAGCACTTTTCCCAGAAGTGTTTCGTTATGGCCATTGCCATAAACATCTGCTGTATCGAGTAAATTGAGCCCCGTATCCAACGCCGCTCTTATCGTAGCCAATGATTCCTCGTCATTGGTCGGACCATACCATTCTGACATCCCCATGCAGCCCAAACCGATGGCGGAAGCCAGCAATTCGCTGTTACCCATCTGATATTTTCTCATGAACCTATTATGCTAAATCACGGAAACGAAGACACTCGATTCTCCGGATATCGGGGCAACTGGATGTTTAACGGGTTTTTTTCCAGAACTTCCTTTAGAATTGATTCCCTGGTAATTCATTAAATCTTATTGAGGGGGTTGTTATGCGCTTTCACGTCATCCTTACAGGCCTTGCTACCGTTATTCTTGCCGGCACAGCCAGTGCCGACGGTGTTTCCATCAATCCAGGTATGTGGGAAATGACCTCCACCATGACGATGAGCATGATGCCTCAACCGCGCAGCACCACGGTCAAGGAGTGCATTAAAAACAATGAACTCAGCCCGGAAAGTTTCAATATGGAAGAGGACAACCCCTGCAACATCACGGATATCAACGTCGAAGGTAACACGGCCAGCTGGTCTATAGTTTGCCCGACTGAAGGTGGCCCGGTGATGGAAGGGAAATGGGAATTCACCTCCGACGGTGATTCGATTTCTGGAAACGGTAACATGAGCGCAGAGTTTTCTGGCCAGACCATGGGTTTCGTTATGACCTGGGAAGGAAAAAGGATCGGCAACTGCGAATAATCGGGGCCGGGGCAGTCTTGTCAGAGCCCGATATCCTCATTCCAGAGTTCCGGGTGTTGAGCGATGAACGACTGCATCATCTGCACACAGGCGTCATCCTGCAAAACTTCAACAAGCACACCGCGGGAGCGCAATAGTGCCTCCTCGCCCTTAAAGGTGAGGTTTTCACCAACAACCACCCTGGGTATGCCATAAAGCAAAATAGCGCCACTGCACATGGCGCAGGGAGACAAGGTTGTGTACAGCGTGCACTGCCGGTAAACACTGGCGGGCCTGCGACCGGCATTTTCAAATGCATCCATTTCGCCATGCAATACGGTGCTGCCCTGTTGAACCCGGCGGTTGTGCCCCCTGCCGATAATATTTCCGCCGTGTACGATCACCGAGCCAATTGGAATACCACCCTCGGTTAACCCCTTGTTTGCCTCGTCAAATGCCGCTTTGAGAAATTGATCCATCTGGACGTCCTGCGATTTATTCTTCTATCATGGTACCCTGAACCATCAAAAAATGGGTCAGGTTGAATTAAGCCGGAGATTGACCTCTTTTAAGCGCATACAGGATCCAGGTTTAATTCAACCTGACCGGTATTAGAACCCTTTTTTCGGGAGGCATGAAAATGAGTTCATTATTGATCAAGAATGGTACCGTTGTTACCGCCACCGACCATTACCGGGCAGATGTGTATATCGAGGGAGAGACGGTCTCCATGATCGGCGCCCGGCTTGATGTTACCGCTGACCGCGAAATCGATGCCACCGGCTGTTATCTTTTCCCCGGCGGAATCGACGCCCACACCCATATGGAACTGCCGTTTATGGGCACCCATGCCAGCGACAGTTTTGAAAGCGGCACGCTGGCCGGATTGCACGGCGGCACCACCACCATCATCGACTTCGCAATCCAGACACAGGGTGACAGCCTGGAGGCAGCCATTGAGACATGGCATGAAAAGGCAGACGGGCACGCGGTGGGTGATTACGCATTTCACTGCGCCGTGACCGATTTTAATGAAAACACACGTAAGGAACTTCCAGCCGTTATTAACGAGCATGGCATCAATTCTTTCAAGATTTTCATGGCCTACAAGGGCGCATTGATGATTGATGACAGGCAAATGTATGAGCTGATGCAGGAACTGGTTGAACTTGGCGGCATTGTAACGGCGCATACAGAAAACGGTGACATGATCGACAGCAATATCCAGCGAAACCTGGCTGCCGGCAATACCGCACCGAAATACCACGTACTCTCACGCCCGGCTATTTGCGAAGCCGAAGCTGCGGGCCGTGCAATTGACATTGCCTATGAAACCGGTTGTCCATTCTATATCGTGCACACCACCTGTGAGGAAACCCTGGCGAAGGTCAAGGCTGCCACCTTGCGCAACCAGAAGGTGCAGGTTGAAACCTGCATCCAGTACCTGCTGCTGGATGATTCCTATTATTTCAGGGATGGCTTTGAAGGCGCCAAGGTGGTCATGAGCCCGCCGCTTCGAAAGAAAAAGGACCAGGATGCATTGTGGGCCGGTATGAACCAGAACCTCGTGCATCATGTAGCCACCGATCATTGCCCGTTTTGCATGGATCAGAAGGCCATGGGCAAAGATAATTTCTCGAAAATCCCCAACGGTGCGCCCGGTGTAGAAAACCGTTTTGAACTGCTTTACAGCGAGGGTGTTGTTAAAGGCCGTATCGGTCTGAACAAGTTTGTTGAAATGTCTTCAACCGGTGCCGCTAAAATTTTCGGTCTGTTCCCCCGTAAAGGCACGATTGCGGTGGGCTCCGATGCCGACATTGTCATATTTGATCCCGAGGTCGAACACACGATATCGGCCGAAACGCATCATATGAACGTTGATTACAATGCCTACGAGGGCTGGCCGGTACAGGGCAAGACCCGCACGACCATCCTGCGCGGCACGGTCGCCGTCGATGAAGGACAAGCGTTTGTTGGGGAGGGATTTGGTAAATACCTGAAACGTCCGCCGTTTAGTTCCTATACTTAAACCATCGGGTGGGACAAAGCCCGCCCAAAATTTCCGGGATATATATTGCCCGGCCGACGAGGGAGTGAATGATGTCCAGAACCGTAAAAGCCGCGATCGTGCAGATGGCCAACAAGCTACACGGCGACGAAAGCGTGGCGGCACACCGTGAGGCCATGATCGGGGCGCATATCCCGTATATCGAAGAAGCCGGTGAAAACGGTGTACAAATGTTGTGCTTCCAGGAGATTTTTACCGGGCCCTATTTTTGTCCATCACAGGATGTGAAATGGTATGACGCTGCAGAGGTCATTCCCGATGGGCCAACCACCCAATTGATGTGTGAATACGCAAAAAAATACAACATGGTCATCGTCGTTCCGATCTATGAAGAACACATGACCGGTGTCTATTTTAATACCGCCGCAGTGATTGACGCCGATGGCACCTACCTGGGTAAATACCGTAAAAACCACATCCCACAGGTCGCGGGGTTCTGGGAAAAGTACTTTTTCAAACCCGGAAACCTCGGTTACCCGGTATTCGACACGGCTTTTGGAAAGGTGGGTGTGTATATCTGCTATGACCGGCATTTTCCGGATGGCGCACGTTGTCTGGGGTTGAACGGTGCAGAGATCGTGTTTAACCCGTCCGCCACCGTCGCCGGTCTTTCGCAATACCTGTGGGAACTCGAGCAGACCGCACATGCAGCCGCCAATGGTTACTTTATCGCGGCGATTAACCGTGTTGGTGAGGAGGAACCGTGGAATATCGGCCGCTTTTATGGTTCATCCTATTTTGCCGACCCGCGTGGCCAGATCGTTGCCCAGGCCAGTGAGACCGAAGATGAGATGCTTATCGCCGACCTTGACTTCGACCTGATAAGGGAGGTCCGCAATACCTGGCAGTTTTACCGCGACCGGCGGCCCGAAACCTATGGCGCGTTAACGGAACTATAGATAAGTGCGTCAGGAACAACTGGTCAGCCATCTTCAGTCCGAACTGGACCTCAGTAACACTGACATAGCACCCGTGCCGGTCGGCGAGCGTGACTGGAAAGCAATCAGTTTCTTCGCTTTGTGGGTAGGTATGGCGGTTAATATTCCATCCTACATGATCGCGGCATCCCTGATCGATGGCGGTATGAGCTGGCAGCAGGCGATGTGGACCGTGCTGCTGGGTAACCTGATTGTATTCATACCGATGTCGCTGTCAGGTCATGCAGGTACAAAGTACGGTATTCCATTTCCAGTGTTTGCGCGCGCCTCGTTCGGCATACGGGGTTCGCACATCCCTTCCCTGTTGCGTGCTATCGTCGCCTGCGGCTGGTTTGGCATCCAGACCTGGATCGGCGGGGCCGCCATTTATACCATCGTGCTGATTGCGTGGCCCGTGGTGGCTGACGGTCCGGCCATGATGCCGGAATGGGTCGGTGTCAGCCTGATCCAATTCGCTTGCTTTATGCTGTTCTGGGTGATGAATATCTGGCTGATCTGGAAAGGTATTAATTCAATCCGCATCCTTGAGCACGTGGCCGCACCTTTCCTGTTGCTCTGTGGCCTGGCCCTGCTTGCCTGGGCCTTTCAGGGCGCAAGCGGGTTCGGTCCGATGCTGCAAGCCGGTTCAAAATTCCAGAGCTCTGCTGAGTTCTGGGGCCTGTTCTGGCCCAGCCTGACAGCCATGGTCGGTTTCTGGGCTACCCTGACCCTGAACATTTCCGATTTCACCCGTTACGCCAGCAGTCAGCGCGCCCAGGTGGTCGGCCAATTATCCGGTTTACCGACGACCATGACCCTGTTTGCATTTATCGGTGTGGCGGTCACCAGTGCAACCATCATCATTTTCGGCGAAGCCATCTGGGACCCGGTGGTCCTTGTGCGGCGTTTTGAATCTCCCATGGTGGTTTTCTTCTCGATGGTTGCGGTCATCATCGCCACGCTGTCCACCAATGCCGCCGCCAACGTGGTGGGTCCAGCCAATGCCTTTTCCAACCTGATGCCGTCAAAAATTGACTTTAAACGCGGCGGCTACATCACCGGTATCATCGGTATTCTTATCATGCCCTGGAAACTGATCGCCGATCCCAGTGGTTATATTTTTACCTGGCTGATCGGATACTCCGCCCTGCTCGGCCCGGTGATCGGTATTATCCTGGTCGATTATTTCCTGATCCGGAAAACTGAACTCAATGTGGAAGACCTGTACAGAAGCAAGGGGATCTATGCCGGTATCAACCGAATGGCCATCATTGCATTGGTGATTGGTGTATTGCCCAATATTCCCGGGTTCCTGGCCAATGTCGGCCTTTATTCCGGTAGCGGCTTTGTAGTTAACCTGTATAACTATGCCTGGTTTATTGGTCTTGGTATTTCGAGCCTGGTCTATTATGTACTGATGAGGAACCGCATCTGATGAGTGCCGATATACGTTGTGCGCGACTGGCGCCTGAAGAGATCAGGAAGAACTTTTCTGAATTGCATGCACCACTGACCGAATTGCAGGCCATCCAGGAATCCGCCCGCTGCCTGTTCTGCCATGATGCGCCGTGTACCGAGGCCTGTCCGACCGACATTGATATCCCCGGATTTATCCGTAAGATCTCCAGCGGAAATGTGACCGGTGCAGCCTGTACCATCCTCAGTGAAAATATCATGGGTAACACCTGTGGCAATGTCTGTCCGGTTGAAGAGTTATGTGAACAGGTGTGTGTTAAAAACACTTCGGAAGAAAAACCGGTGGTGATCGGGCAGTTACAACGCTACGCCACGGACTATTTGTTCGAACGTGGTATTCAACCATTCAGTCGCGGCGCTGAAAGTGGTAAAAACATCGCGGTCGTGGGTGCCGGACCCGCCGGTCTGTCCTGTGCGCACCGTCTTGCGATACTCGGTCATAACGTGACAGTATTCGAATCCCGTGATGAGCCCGGCGGTCTGAACGAATACGGACTCGCAGCCTACAAAATGCTGAACGACCGGGCGGCAAGGGAGGTTGCATTTATACTCGATGTGGGTGGCATCAACATTGAGACAGGCAAGACACTGGGCGAGGATTTTGACCTGGCGGAGCTGCGCCGGGACTACGATGCGGTATTTATTGGTCTCGGTCATAACGCCGTCAGGGCCCTGGGTATGGAAAATGAAACAGTTGACGGTGTTTACAATGCCGTCGACTTTATCGAGCGCATACGTCAGCAGGACCTGTTGACCTTGCCGGTCGGCCGCCGGGTGGTGGTCATCGGTGGTGGCAACACGGCCATTGACATGGCGGTGCAAATCAAGAAACTCGGTGCCGAGTCCGTCACCATGGTTTACCGCCGCGGTCCGGTTCAGATGGGAGCCACTGAGTATGAACAGCAAGTGGCACAGACCAATGGAGTGCTGATCCGGACCCATGCTCAACCCCATCGCATCCTCACTGAAGACAACCATCTGAGCGCCGTGGAGTTTGAATACACCCAAATGGATGCCGATGGCCAACCGGCCGGCACTGGTGAGACCTTTGTATTACCTGCTGATCAATTGTTCAAGGCTATCGGCCAGGCACTGGACGCCGCGCCGCTTGAAAGTGATGAAAAGCCTGAACTTGTTCATGGCCGTATCAAGGTGGATGAATTTCAACACACCACCCTGCCGGATGTTTGGGCAGGCGGTGACTGCACAGCGGGTAAGGACCTGACCGTCACGGCGGTACAGGATGGCAAAATCGCCGCCCTGAGTATTGACGAGTATCTGAATCATGGCTGACCTGAGTTGTAAAATCGCCGGAGTTTCTTCACCCAACCCTTTCTGGCTGGCATCCGCCCCGCCCACTGACAAGCAATACAATGTCGAACGTGCCTTCGAGGCAGGCTGGGGTGGCGTCGTCTGGAAAACACTCGGTGAGGACGGCCCTCCCATCGTCAATGTCAGCTCCCGGTATGGGTCGGTGGATTTTGGCGGCCAACGCATGATGGGGCTGAACAACATCGAGCTGATCACCGACCGGCCCTTGCAGATCAACCTCGATGAAATCACCGCGGTCAAAAAAGCCTGGCCGGACAGGGCAATGGTGGTTTCCCTGATGGTGCCGTGTACCGAGCAGGCATGGAAAGATATTCTGAAGAAAGTCGAACAGACCGGCTGTGACGGTGTTGAGCTGAATTTCGGTTGTCCGCATGGTATGAGTGAACGTGGCATGGGTGCAGCAGTTGGTCAGGTTCCGGAATACATTCAGGAAGTGACGGAATGGTGCAAGGTACATACGGACTTACCGGTTTTTGTCAAGCTGACACCCAATATTACGGATATCAGACGCCCGGCCCGTGCGGCCTTTGATGGCGGCGCAGATGCGGTATCACTGATCAATACGATCAATTCCATCGTCTCCATTGACCTCGACATCATGGCGCCAACTCCGACCGTGGCGGGAAAAGGCGTCCACGGTGGCTACTGCGGTCCGGCAGTGAAACCCATCGCGTTGAGCATGGTGTCTGAGATTGCCCGCGACCCGCATACCAGGAACCTGCCCATCTCGGGCATCGGTGGTATCGGCGACTGGCGTGATGCGGCGGAATACATTTCTCTGGGCTGCGGCAGTGTGCAGGTCTGCACGGCCGTGATGCGTTACGGCTTTCGTATCATCGATGACCTGGTTGACGGTCTCAGCAACTGGATGGATGAAAAAGGCCATGCCACGCTTGAAGACTTCCGTGGCGCCGCTATTCCGAATGTCACCGACTGGCAATATCTCGATCTGAATTACAAGACCATTGCCGCCATCGACCAGGAGAAGTGCATCGAGTGCGGCTTGTGCCACATTACCTGTGAGGACACCTCGCACCAGGCTATCAGTGCTTCCAAGGACGCCAACGGCAAGCGCACCTACACGGTGATTGATGAAGAATGCGTTGGTTGCAATCTATGCTACCTGGTCTGCCCGGTACCAAAATGCATCACGATGAACGAGGTGGATAATGGTCTGCCCTACCTGAACTGGACCGAGCATCCGAATAACCCGATGAAATAGACTCTGGTCGATCAAGGCAAATCGTCCACTGACCTGAAGACCGCCGGGCTTTCATGCCGGGCGACCCTGGCCATGGTCTCCAGCGTCTGCACCAACTGCTTGTGCTCGGTCGCGGCTTGCGCCGGTAATCATTGTCAAGAAATCGCTTCCAGCCGTCGATGATGCTTTACTCTGAACCCCGGGACTCTATATATTGGGGCATGAAAAAATTCCTGTTCCTTATTAGCCTGCTTTGCACGGTCAGTACGCCACTAACGGCCCAAAACACCCGGCCCCAAATCACCCTGGAGACGGCATTTATCGAAATGGCCTTCCAAGGTAACCTGGCGGCAGTTCAGGAATTCGTTTCGAAGGGCACACCGGTCGACTCGAGGATTGATGACATGAGCACGGCATTGATGTGGGCTTCCTTCAATGGTCACACACCGGTTGTCACGTACCTTCTGGAGCAGGGTGCCACGGTTGATGCGAAAGACACCAACGGGCGAACCGCCCTGTTGTATGCCTCCAGTGGACCTTATCCCGAAACGGTGGGTTTGTTGCTGCGCAAAGGGGCCGACGTCAATACCCAGGGTAAAACCGAGGGTTTCACCGCATTGATGATGGCCGCTTCCGAGGGTCATATCGAGGTCGTTCGTGTACTGCTCCTCAACGGCGCATCGGTAGACACCATTGACAGGGATGGTGATACTGCCATCAAGTTCGCCCGT
>Ga0316201_10004497_pt1 | contig 10529 bp, 12 predicted proteins | sample CS6wburrow_MG_FD_204516 | JGI IMG/M metagenome (GOLD analysis project Ga0316201, IMG submission 204516) | Coastal sediment microbial communities from Delaware Bay, Delaware, United States - CS-6 worm burrow | ecosystem: Environmental > Aquatic > Marine > Coastal > Sediment | place: USA... | reverse complement strand
GGCGATGTTCAACGACATCCTCGAGACTGGTCAGGTAAACTGGATAGCAGGGAGCGAACCTGAAGATATCCGGTTAACTGCGAAGATCCGTTATCGCCAGAGCGATCAGTGCTGTACACTGAAGCAGATCGGCGACAGCCGTTACCAGGTACATTTCGACGAGCCCCAACGTGCCATCACCCCTGGTCAATCCATCGTTTTTTACCAGCACGAGGTCTGCCTGGGTGGCGGCGTTATAGAATCGATGAATAACTCAAGCACCTGGTAAATACCCTGATGATACACAGCAAATACGACCAGACACTGTCGCTCGCCGGCATCTACCAGGCGGCCTCACTGGTCAAACAGATAGCCAATACAGGCAAGGCCAATACCGCTCATATCGAATCCAGCCTGGAAACGCTGTTCCGGTTTGATGTCGGCAGTGTCGAGGAAGTATATGGCAGTATCGCCGGTGTCAGCCATGGCGTTAAGATATTACACCAGCACCTGGCTGACCGATCCTCGAGGGATATCGAGATTACAAAATATGTACTCTCCTTGATCATGCTGGAAAAGAAACTCTCGGCTACACCTGCGATGCTCGATGAGATCAGCAAGCGGCTAAACAAGATCGAATCGCAATTCGACTTCTTCTCCTTAAGTCATGAGAACACCTTTGCCAAATTGGGACAGATATATAAAGACACCATCAGCAGCCTCGGTCCCAAGATCATCGTTACTGGCGAGCAACCATACCTGAGCAGCGAGAGCAACGCGAGCAAGGTTCGAGCACTGCTGCTCGCAGGCATACGCTCTGCTGTCCTGTGGAGACAATGTGGCGGCTCACGATGGCAGTTCCTGTTCGGCAGGAGAGCCTATATCACTGAATGCGAGAACATCCTCGCACGGCTCTGAGGTTAACCTGCTTGATTCAACAGTAGCGAGACCAGGCGGTTGATCAGCCTCTCAGCCATGACGTCACCTTCTGTTATACGCGCCCTTATTTCATCCATCGAGATAACCTCATGCCTTCGCCTGGTGCCCGAGCTATCAGCTGATGCAGGGCCAGCACCCGCTGCCCAGTTGACGACGAGTGACAACTGGGCGTAAGGCATCTCCAGCTCTCGTGCCAGTGATGCCTCGGGCATCGCCGTCATACCGACGATGTCACAGCCATCATTTTGCATACGTTTTATCTCAGCCACCGTTTCCAGTCGTGGCCCCTGTGTTACTCCGTAGGTACCGTCTACCTCAAATTCGCATGCTTCCATCTGCAGTGACCGTATCAGGTTATCGCACAGCATCTCATCGAACGGATAGCTGAAATCGATATGATTCACTTCATCATCATTGACATCGTTATATGTCTGTATGCGCCCATGCGTATAGTCGATCAACTGATCAGGCACGGCCCACTTCATCGGTGACATCCTCTGTGTTATACCGCCCACCGCAGTAACGGCGATGATATGTGTCACATCGAGTGTTTTTAAGGCGAACATATTCGCCTTATAATTCACATGGTGCGGCGCGATATGATGTTGTGAAGTACCGTGGCGGTTGAAATAGACCAGTTCGATACCGTTGATGTCACCGCAGGTGAAATGGTCAGAAGGTTCACCGTAGGGTGTCTTGACGCGTTCCTGCTGTTTCGCAGCCAGGCTATCGAGCTGTTTTAGCAGGCTGCCGCCGATTATTGCTAGTTTCACCTGTACCTACCCGGAAAATATTGAACGACCAGAAATCATTTTACTACTCAGACAAAGCGTAGATCGAATCGAGCTGACGATATTTCCCATCATAGTCCATACCGAATCCGAAAACGTATTTGTCATCGATATCCAGCGCCACATTATCGGTCAGTTCGTTATCTACACAACGATCATGCTTTTTACGTACCAGTACCGCCGAGATAACCTTGCTCGCCCCCTGTTCTTCACAGTACTTATGGATGGACTGTAATGTATGTCCCTCATCGAGAATATCATCGAGTATCAATACCGTGCGCCCCTTCAATGCAGTGTCGGGATACGATTTCCATGTCAGTTGTCCACCGGTCGTGGTATTGCCGTAACGGGTAGCATGGATATAGTCGATATCCAGCATGCATTGCAGCCTCGGGATCAGGTGCCCGGAAAAGATGAGTCCGCCCTGCATGACACATAACGCAACAGGGGTTTCGTCGACCAGCTGTTTATTGAGCCTGTCCGCCAGACGCTCGATCGCACTGCTTATGTCAGCATTATCGAACACCAGTCTACAGTTATCAGGTAACTTCATTACTGTGGAATACCTCTACTAATAGGTAAAGGTTACTGTATTTTCGTCCATTGCTTCACTGACGACATAAGCCGCACCGACCTTTTCCTCGACCTCTGCGATCATCTCTTCTCCCGCCATATTGAACGATGTATTACAGGCCTTGAAGGTAACTCCCGCCTGATGGGCTTGTTTGATGATGTCATAGATTGTACGGTGTGTTTCGAGGTTGACCTCTGCTTTTTCTGCATTATCGCCTATCGCAAGCTTTACCGATGAACCTGTAAAAACCACCTCGACCTCGTGAGACAGGGCCGCTGCCACCGTCGCCTGAAATAGTGGTGCATAACAGTCCTCAGGATTAGCTGCATCTGAATTAGACATGATGATGAGTAGCTTTTTCTTGTTCATAGTTTTCCGATATCGTTAGTGTTATAGATACTTGTCTCGCTGGAGCGGAGTTCCTGTTGACGGTAACATATCAGCAACAGATACGTCAGTGCTCACTGCGCTGCCCATGAACCCATGCACTGCTCAGACATCCATTTCGAGTTCAGGTGAGTCATTCAATGCGACCACCTGTGCAGATATCTGCTGCCAGTGTTCATCGCGTTTTAATTTTGCCCAGCTGATATCATATTTACCATGCATCTTGACCAGGCGGAGCTGTGAAGTCGGGTTCAGATATCCCTTGATGTATTCTGCAGCTTCGAGTGCACCCTCCGGGTGATTACAGACCAGTGCCATATCACAGCCGGCTTTAAGCGCTGCATCCGCCCGTTCTCCGTAACCACCGGCGATGCCTGCTGCTTCCATGGAAAGATCGTCACTGAATACGGCACCCTGAAAATTAAACCTCTGGCGTAATATTGTCTGTATCCAGAACGAGGAATAACCCGCAGGCTTATCATCGACCTGGTCGTATATGACATGTGCCGGCATGATCGCTGCCAGCTTGTTTTCGATCATACTTTTGAAAGGCAAGATATCAGTGTGCAGCAAGTCTTCAAGCGAACGATGGTCAACCGGCATGGCGACATGCGAGTCTTCCACAACGCCACCATGCCCGGGGAAATGTTTACCGACCGCCTGCATACCAGCGCGGTTCATACCATGCATAAAAGCGTAAGCCAGCGTCGCTACGGTTGACGCCTTACTATGGAACGCCCTGTCACCGATGACACCACTCAGACCATGCGCGAGGTCAAGCACCGGGGCAAAACTGAAATCTATACCGCAGGCACGCAGTTCGATCGCCATTAACCAGCCCGCATTTTCAGAAAGCTGTCGGCTTTTATCAAGATCATTTTTAACTGCTTTTGCATAACAGGCCGCCGCTGGTATACGGCTGAAACCTTCGTGAAATCTCTGTACCCGCCCACCTTCATGGTCGACAGCAATCAGTAGTCTCGGTGTCCTGAGAGCATGTATCTCTGAGGCCAGCTCAGTAATCTGCTCGACAGACTCAAAGTTGCGCGTGAACAGGATAACACCACCGACTTCCGGTTTTAGTAATAGCTGTTTTTCTGTTGCGCTGATGTCTGTACCTTCCAGATCAACCATCAAAGGACCAAGTGTCATAAGTAATGTCCGGAGTATAGAACTTTAATAATATTGGCCACGGGTGTGCGGCCACTGTCAAACGAATCTAGTAACAGGATAATAACGTAGAAACAGTTTGATTAAAATCAATCACATCGTATTTTGCTAAACTGTATTATTTGCGGGATAAATCGTTCCAGTCCGACAAACGAGTGATCACCACCCTGTTCGATGATGCACCGACTATCCCTAAATTTTGCTTCAGCTTCACGGTAATCCAGTGTCTCATCACCGGTTTGCAACAATACCAGGTAACGATCCGGGTCTGTGATATCGTCGACTTTCATCGCTTCAAGCTGCTGTATATGTGTCTCATCGAAATCCCACTCACCTTCATCGAAATAAAACTTGTTCTTGCCAAGATAAGCCCGCAATGTCTCATACGGCTTAACAGAAGGATTGATCAGTACCGCATAACCTGAATATTTTTCAGCGAGGTATGTTGCATAGTAACCACCCAGAGAACTACCGATAAAACTCAGGGCATGATGCTGCAGGGTTTGTTCAACGAGCTGCTCGAGCATTTGCCTTGCTTCACCAGGCACAGAAGGTATCTGCGGGCACAGCAGCAGGTCCTGGCAGTTATGATCTGCCATATACCGAGTGACCAGCTGCGCCTTATGAGACTGTGGCGAGCTGTTAAAGCCATGTAAATAGAGTAATTTTTGAGTTTTCATCATAGAAAAGCCCAGTAAAACAGTGTCTTACCGGGCCTCATTAAAGCTTTTCGATAGCTTTGTTAACGGTTAAGCGTTAGCTCGCAGCCATATCTTTCAGAGCTTTCAGCGGCAGAACTTTAACGACCTTACGTGCCGGCTTGGCAGCGACGTCCATCAGTTCACCAGGACGGAATGGATTAGGTACACCCTTTCTCGCTTTGGTTGCTGGCTTCTTATTAACTTTGATTTTCATTAAACCAGGTACTTTGAATTCACCAGCGCCACGGCTCTTGATGTGGCCTTCGATAACCTCGTTTAGAGAATCAAAAACTTTAGCTACGTCTTTGCGCGCCAGTCCTGTGTCTTCAGAGATGTGCGCGTACAATGCAGACTTTGTATAAGCATCTTTGATCGCTTTGATTTTTTTTGCAGGTGCTACAGCTTTTTTTGCAGCTTTCTTTTTAACAGCTTTCTTTTTAACAGCTTTCTTTTTTGCAGGTACCATTATATGTTGCCCTTTGATGATTGAAGTTTATTATTAAATTACTCAAGTTTTTTATCAGCTATGGTCATTAGGCTATAACCTGATCCACCAGCTCTGATAGAAATTCGTTTAGTATATCGGGATATGTTCAATGATCTTTACACAGTTAACAGCAGGTATAAAAATCGTGATGATGTTTTATAACTTAAATCAAACAAAGTAAATAGTTTTTGTAAAAAAAATCTCATTTATTACTATAAATACAGTAATAAACGTGATTTTAGTCAATTAATCGGTCATTCTGTAAAGCATTGCAACAGCGTGCACTGCTATTCCTTCTTCCCTGCCCGTGAAACCTAAACCTTCAGTCGTTGTTGCTTTAACGTTAATTTGTGTTTGCACTATGTTTAAGACAGTGCAAAGGTTTACAGACATCGCAGGAATATACGGCGCCATTTTCGGTGATTGCGCGATGATGGTTAAGTCGATATTAACGATATCATAACCATCACGTTGTATAAGTTTATATGTATGATCGAGCAACACGCTGCTGTCGATATTTTTATACCTGGCATCTGTATCCGGAAAGTGCTGGCCGATGTCACCAGCGGCTATACCACCGAGCATGGCATCACATAATGCATGCATCAACACATCACCATCGGAGTGTGCGATGAAGCCAGAATGGTGCGGAATTTTTACTCCGCCCAGCACGATGTGATCACCTTCACCAAAACGGTGCACATCATAACCATGGCCTATGCGATATGGCGGTAACTGTGCGTCTTTATCGTTATTCATTGCTATCTGACAATCCAAAGATTAGCGCTTTCTGGCAAAAGCTATTACGGTGTGAATCTCGCCTGCCATTTTCATTGCTCCTGATACTGGAGGCGCTGAGCCTCGAGGTAGAGTCCCGCCAGGCGCAGGTCATCAGGGCGGGTGATCTTGATATTATCCTCGTGCCCGTGAACCAGTATCGGTGAAAACCCGGCCAGTTCCATCGCTGAAGACTCATCGGTGACACTTTGTCCGTTCTCATGAGCGTCTTCGAGAGCCTTTCTCAGCGCTATCGCCGGGAAGTATTGTGGGGTCAATGCATGCCACAGATTCTCCCTGTCAACGGTAGCAGCTACCGTTGATGGTGAGCTGCCGGGTGCCTGTCTTTTCATGGTGTCGCGAACCGGCAGTGCCAGCAGGCCGCCATTGCCATCATCAGCAACGTCTGAGACCAGTCTGTCGATATCGTCCTGTCGCAGGCAGCAGCGCACGGCATCATGTACCATCACCCAGTCCCTGGCAGCGTCGAACTGCTGGCAGTGATCCAGCTCAGCCAGTGCATTCAACACCGAATCTACACGTTCTCTACCACCGACTGCCTGTAACACCGGCTTTTTAGAATCTATCCGGATATCCTGCCAGTAAATATCATCTTGCTGCAAGGCGATGACCAGTCCCGCTATGTTTTTATTTTGCAGTAAGGTGTTAACAGTATATTCGAGAACGGGACGTCCATTCAGAGACAGGTATTGCTTGGGAATATCAGACTGCATCCGCTTACCGATTCCGGCTGCAGGTACGATAGCCCAGGTAGCATGACTCATGCAGTTCTCTCGATGAGTAACATACGCAGATAGAAAACACTTTCAGCGGATGTAAGACTGACCATGTTTCGTTTATCGTTGTTCTTCATCTGATGATTTTTCTGTTTCAGATTCGATGACCTGGTAATAGATTTCACCTTCTTTGATCATACCCATCTCGCTACGCGCACGTTCCTCGATAGCATCGAGACCTTTTTTCAGGTCTTTCACCTCGGCATCCAGTGACTGATTACGCTCTCTTAACTGTTTCACTTCAAGCTCCACCTGCTCTACATCCTGCTCCAACTGGACGATTTCAGGTATACCACCATCCAGTAGCCAGATCTTGTATTGCAGCCAGATCAGTAAGCCCAGTAATACAAGAGCAATAATTTTCACTGATGCCGGTACAGGTCAAAATAGACCGGCTTATCCCAGGTGTTTGAAGGCTGACTTGCCAGCATAGACCGCTTTATCACCCAGTGCCTCTTCGATACGTAATAGCTGGTTGTATTTGGCGATGCGATCAGAACGTGACAGCGAACCAGTCTTGATCTGTCCGGCACGGGTCGCAACGCACAGGTCTGCGATCGTACTGTCCTCTGTCTCACCTGATCGATGTGAGATCACCGCGGTATAACCGGCATCATGCGCCATGTTGATAGCGTTCAGGGTTTCAGACAAGGTACCGATCTGGTTGAACTTGATCAGGATTGAATTCGCGATGTTCTTATCAATACCCTCTTTGAGTATAGAAGTATTGGTGACAAACAGGTCATCGCCGACCAGCTGCACCTTATCGCCAAGCTGTTTCGTCATGTATGCCCAGCCTTCCCAGTCACCCTCGTCCAGACCATCTTCGATAGTGATGATCGGATACTTGTTTACCCAGTTTGCGAGGTAATCGGTAAACTCTTCGGAGTTAAATGTTTTGCCCTCCGATGCCAGGTTATAAACACCGTCTTTATAGAATTCGGAACTGGCCGCATCCAGACCAAGATAGATATCTTCGCCAGCTTTGTAGCCTGCTTTCTCGATGGCTTCGAGGATCACTTCGATGGCTTCTTCATTAGATGACAGGTCCGGCGCAAAACCACCTTCATCGCCAACCGCAGTATTCATGCCTTTGGCACTTAATACCGAACGCAGGGTATGAAAGACTTCAGCACCATAACGTAAGGCCTCTTTGAAGCTTGGTGCGCCGACTGGCAGGATCATGAATTCCTGCAGATCGACACTGTTGTCAGCATGCTCACCGCCATTGATGATGTTCATCATCGGTACCGGCATGATGTATGAACCATCACCGAGATGCTCGTACAGGGCCTCGTTATTCTCCTTGGCCGCTGCATGTGAGGCAGCGAGTGAAACAGCCAGCAGCGCATTCGCTCCAAGGCGTTCCTTGGTATCAGTGCCATCGAGTTCTATCATCTTATTATCAAGGGCTACCTGGTCCTGGCCATCCATTCCGACGAGTGCATCGCTGATCTCGGTGTTAACGTTGTTTACTGCCCTGGTGACACCTTTGCCCATGTAGCGGGACTTATCACCATCACGTAGCTCCAACGCCTCACGAACACCTGTCGACGCACCCGATGGCACTGCAGCGCGACCGAAAGCACCACTCTCCAGTGTCACTTCAGCTTCTAAGGTTGGATTACCGCGTGAATCTAAAATTTCGCGCGCATGTATTTTTGTAATGTTGGACATTTTTGTTCCTTAATAAATTAAATTTTTAAATTGAGTCTGTATAGATGCGAACATTTTTAGCGTAGTGATCACAACTCCAGTTCATGCATCGTATTATTTTTTACCGTGGCATCGATCTGCTTCAAAACTGCCAGCAGCGATTCCATCTTCTGTAACGGCCAGGCATTTGGCCCGTCACTCATCGCGTTGGCCGGATCAGGATGTGTTTCCATAAACAGACCGGAAATACCTGCCGCCACTGCAGCACGTGCCAGTACAGGAATATGTTCACGCTGACCGCCAGACGAAGTACCCTGACCACCTGGTAGCTGTACCGAGTGCGTACCATCATAGACCACCGGACAATTGCTCTCACGCATGATCGCCAGTGAACGCATATCAGAGACCAGGTTGTTATAACCGAACGAAACACCGCGTTCACAGGCCATTATATTCTGGTTGCCCGTGGATCGTGCCTTATCGATGACATTTTTCATATCACCGGGTGCCAGGAACTGGCCTTTCTTGATATTCACCGGCTTACCGCTGTTTGCAACTTTTACGATGAAGTTGGTCTGCCGACACAGGAACGCCGGCGTCTGTAACACATCGACCACAGAAGCGACTTCATCAATCGGTGTATCTTCATGGACATCGGTCAATACCGGCACACCGACTTCATCTTTTACCTTTTGCAGTATGCGAAGACCTTCTTCCAGGCCCGGTCCGCGGAAACTGGTACCTGATGATCGGTTTGCTTTGTCGAATGAAGACTTGTAGATGAACGGTATACCAAGCCTGTCTGTGATCTCCTTGAGCTGAGTGGCCGTATTCATCGCCATCTGAACACTTTCGATGACACAGGGACCCGCTATCAGGAATAACGGTTTATCGAGTCCAACTTCAAAGTCACAGAGTTTCATTAATCTATTTCCTATTTGTAATCTATCATTTAGACCGGCGGTACATCGTGAAAGATCAGAGTATCAAATCTCAGCCGCTGGTCGAGAAAACAATGTTATTCGTTATCGAATCGCATATCATCAGGCCGTGACCTCGGCCACTTCTGCCGCACTATGCTGGTGCACTAACGCCGCTTTTATGTAAGAAGTAAACAACGGGTGCCCCCGTCTAGGTGTTGAAGTGAATTCCGGATGGAACTGGCAACCGAGGAACCACGGATGCGCTAACGGCCCCTGTTGAGGCAGTTCGACCATCTCTATCAGGTTACCATCACTCGATTTACCACCGATCACCAGGCCGGCATCCGTTAGCCGCTGCAGGTATTGATTATTGAATTCATAACGGTGGCGGTGACGCTCGACGATGGTGTCTGCACCGTACGCAGATCGCGCCAGTGTATTTTCCAGCAGCTGACAGGTCTGACCGCCTAAACGCATGGTGCCACCGAGATCGGAGTTCTCATCACGCTTCTCGATGCGGCCGGCTTCATCCTGCCATTCGGTGATCAGCGCAATCACCGGGTGCGTCGTGGTCTCACTGAACTCACTGCTATGGGCATCGCTCAAGCCAGCCACATGGCGGGCAAACTCGATGACTGCCAGCTGCATGCCCAGGCAGATGCCCAGGAATGGTATCTTGTTCTCACGTGCATACCTGATCGCTGCGATCTTGCCTTCGATACCACGGTCACCGAAACCGCCGGGAACCAGTATCGCATCGAGGTCCTGCAGCGAAGACATATCACCGGACTCCAGCTCCACGGAATCGATATAGCGGATCTCGACTCGTGCATTATTGTGGATGCCGGCGTGTGACAATGATTCGTTGAGCGATTTATAGGACTCGGTCAGATCAACATACTTTCCGACCATCCCGACGGTGACTTCATGCACCGGGTTAGCCATCACGTCGACCACTTTCTGCCAGTCTGATAGATCGGTAGGTTTGACATCGAGGTGCATACGTTCGACGATGATATCGTCGACACCCTGATCATGCATCCATTTCGGAAGCTTGTAGATATTATCCAGATCCATGGCAGAGATAACCGCTTTCGCCGGTACATTGGTAAACAATGCGATCTTCTTGCGTTCATCTTCTCCCAGCAACTGCTCCGAGCGGCACAGCAAGAGATCTGGCTGTATACCGATGGAACGTAGTTCTTTAACCGAGTGCTGGGTGGGTTTTGTTTTTACTTCACCGGCGGTCTTGATATAAGGCACCAGGGTAAGGTGCATAAACATAGCGTGTTCCCTGCCAAGCTCTACGCCCATCTGCCTGATCGCTTCCATGAAGGGCAGCGATTCG
>Ga0316201_10004496_pt1 | contig 10530 bp, 8 predicted proteins | sample CS6wburrow_MG_FD_204516 | JGI IMG/M metagenome (GOLD analysis project Ga0316201, IMG submission 204516) | Coastal sediment microbial communities from Delaware Bay, Delaware, United States - CS-6 worm burrow | ecosystem: Environmental > Aquatic > Marine > Coastal > Sediment | place: USA: Delaware... | reverse complement strand
CACCGCCAGGGTGAGACCATCGGCATCGAGTGCGCCCCGGTGAGCAGCGGCGTCGATTCCCGTCGCCAGCCCACTGCCGATCACCAGGCCGGCCGCAGCGAGATGGGCGGCGAAATCCTTTGCGTTGCGGCGCCCGCCGGTACTCGGGGTGCGGCTGCCGACGATCGCGAGCTGCGGCAGCGAGAGGAGGTCCGGATCGCCGTGCAGAAACAGTGCGCTGGGCGGATTGGCAAGCTCCCGCAGGCGCGCCGGGTAATTCGGTTCGGTGATCCTGAGCAACTGGTTGTGAGGTTGATCCAGCCAGCGCATGTCCGCTTCCACGCCGACCCAGTCCGGCGCGCGCAGGTAGTCACGCAGTATCGCGGGTGCCGTTGGCGGTGGGTCTTCAAGCAGCTGGCGAGCCGATGTGCTTGCGGCTAGTAGTGGATTGAGGGTCTGACAGCCAACCTCGGGCGCGCGCAACAGCGCGCACCAGGCAGCGGCTTCGTCGGAGGGGGTCGAGTCCATTCAACCTCACATTAGCCGAGTGTCAGGGGTTTCGCACCCTGTCACCGACATGTATCACACGGATCGCATGCATCACCAGGCCGAAGCTGACCCGGTCGAACGTACGAAATATCATCAGCAGTCCGGCCTGCTCGTCGGGCAACGTAACCTTGTCGCGCGGATCCGGCGAGACGATGTCGCGAATCGTCTCCCCACGCTGATCGATACGCAGCACTGTCCCCGGTTCCAGGCCATCATTGGCACCGCGGTCCAGTACCACCATGTTGTACTGGCCAATCTGGCTCACACCGTTTAACACTGAGATGATGCTGCCTTCGATGGGCATCGGGGGGGCGTGCGGGGTGAAGTTTGCCGAGAGCTTGTGTTCGCTCGCGGGGATCATGCGGTCGCCGATGATCGCCTCGAGCTTGGTCGTATTGATAAACACGGTGGCGGGGTCACCCGTCCGCTGCAACTCTGTGGACCCGACGTACAGCGCCTCGTAGCCGAGAATTTCTCCGGTCTCAGCATCTTTGTAGGGCGCGCCGGGACGTACGATTTCATACTGCCGCGGCTCGGATTGCTCGATTTTGCGCACATAGGCCTTCTGCCCGGCGCCACCGATAATGTGCTCATCGGCAAAGTCGACGATGTATGGCGCACGCTTGAGCTCGTCGGTCTCGACTACGTAGGGATAGGTCAGGAACTGGGCGATGGCATCCACCGGTATTGTGGGAATGGCACCATCCCAAGGCGTGGAACGTACGCGCGGAGACAGCTTGAGTGGACCGCGGCGCACCCGCAGCTGGGGTTTGCCGTCGATGTACACCAGGTCGAGCTGGTCGCCCGGGTAGATCAGGTGCGGGTTCGCAATCTGCGGGTTCACATGCCAGATTTCCGGCCAGCGCCAGGGGCTGCGCAAAAAGCGCCCTGAAATATCCCACAGGGTGTCGCCTTTGACGACGGTGTAGTGGTCGGGATGGTCGCTGCGGAGCAGCTCGTCTGCCAGAGCCAGGGGCATCGACAGGGCACACGACAGCAGCAGGATCAGACTTTTGCAGGCTTTAAACATGGAATTCCCTTGGCGTAATGGCGACTTCCGATCGGTCAAAAATGTTTCGATTGAGTTATTATTTACGGCCAGTGTGGCCCTAGTCTTTAGTCCGGGTCACGCTGAATGCCCAATTTGTGGTGAAATTCTAGCGCATACAGCCGTCTAGCGGTGATTGTTGAGCCAACACTATAGAACGCGAGCACGAACATGGCGATTCTCGACATTCTGCACTTCCCTGACGCGCGCCTGCGCAATGTCGCCAAGCCAGTGGCCCAGGTGGACGACTCCGTCCGCAAATTGATCGACGACATGCTCGAAACCATGTACGACGCCCCGGGCATAGGTCTGGCCGCGATCCAGGTCAATGAGCCGCGCCGGGTCATCGTGGTGGATATTTCCGAAGAGCGCAATGCGCCTTTGGCGCTGGTGAATCCGGAGATTCTGGAGAAACACGGTGAAGAGACAATGGACGAGGGCTGCCTGTCGGTACCCGGCGTGTACGAACCGGTCCAGCGCGCCGAGCAAATCCGCGTGCGCGCCACTGATCGCAATGGAGAATCCTTCGAAAGGGATGTTGATGGCCTTCTGGCAGTTTGTATTCAACACGAAATCGACCACCTCGATGGCAAGCTGTTTGTCGACTACCTGTCGAACCTGAAGCGCCAGCGTATTCGCAAGAAGCTGGAGAAAGAGGCGCGTCTCGCGGGCGACAAGGCACAGAGCCGTCGAGCCATTTAGGCCCTAAACCACTAACTGCGAGTTTCCGTCTCAGCTTAGGACGGGCGGAAGCAAGGCATTGAGACCCGGCTCCCATTTGGGGGCCTCTGAGCCGTTCATGACTGATCCCAAACGCATTGTTTTTGCCGGTACTCCGGACTTCTCGGTGCCCCCGTTGCGGGCGTTGCTTGCCTCGTCGCACTCGGTGGTCGCGGTTTACACACAGCCGGACCGGCCGGCCGGGCGTGGGCGTAAGCTCAGCCCCAGCCCGGTGAAAGAGGTGGCACTGGATGCGGGCATCCCCGTCTATCAACCGGTCAATTTCAAAGATCCAGCCGCGATCAACGAACTACAATCCCTGGATCCGGATCTGATGGTGGTGGTGGCCTACGGTCTGCTGCTGCCTAAGCCGGTGCTCGACGCGCCACGCTGTGGCTGCGTCAATATCCACGCCTCGGTGTTGCCGCGCTGGCGTGGCGCCGCACCGATCCAGCGCGCTGTTCTGGCCGGTGACGCGACCTCCGGTGTGACCATCATGCGCATGGATGAGGGCTTGGACACCGGACCCATGTACCGGGTCGAGGAAGTCCCGCTGGCGGCTGACGAGACCGGCGGTAGTCTGCACGACCGGCTGGCGGTGCTTGGCGCTGAGGCCCTGATGCACGCACTACCGGGCATTCTCGATGGCTCGCTCAGTGCGAGACCCCAGGATGACACACAGTCCTGTTATGCCCGAAAACTCGACAAGTCGGAGGCCTGGATCGACTGGACCCGTGCGGCGGCAGATATCGAACGCCAGGTCCGGGCTTTCAATCCCTGGCCGGTCGCTCAGACGCGTTTCGAGGACGCCAATCTGCGTATCTGGCGGGCGCATACGGTCAGTGGCGTCGAAGGCGCGCCGGGTATGGTGATGAATGCCGCCCGCAACGGTATCGATGTTGCGACGGGAAAGGGCCTGTTGCGGATCACCGAGTTGCAGCTCCCGGGTAAACGTCCCATGGGTGCACAGGACTTTATCAACGCCAACAGCATTCAGGGCACAGTGCTTGGCTGACCCACGCACGACCGCTGTTGAAAACGTCCTGTCTGTGCTCGAGGGGCGCTCCCTCGACAGCGTTCTGGCCGCGGCCCCGGTGGCGGGTGACGACCGCGACCGTGCGTTGGCCGCCGAACTCAGTTATGGAGTTTGTCGCTGGTACCGGCGGCTCGATGCCCTCATTTCAGCGCTGCTGCAGAAGCCATTCAGGCGCAAGGATCGAGATCTGCATGTGCTGTTGATGGTCGGCGCGTACCAGTTGCTTTACAGCCGAATCCCACCGCACGCGGCACTGTCGACCACGGTCGAGGCCCGTCGCCGCCTCGGCAAGTCGTGGGCCAGCAAACTGATCAACGGAGTTCTGCGCCGCCTGCAGCGGGAGCAGCTGGTACTGGGTGCCGGGGTGGATGCCAACGAGGCGGTCAGGTATGCACAACCTGACTGGTTGCATCAGGTTATCGGCGGCGCCTGGCCGCAGCATAGCGCACAGATTTTTGCGGCCATGCAGTCACGGCCGCCGATGACCCTGCGGGTCGACGTAAGCCGCATCGGGCGCAACGAATATATGGCCAGTCTGAGCGCCAGCGGGCTTGCGTCCCGGCCCCACGCCACCGTGCCGACTGCCGTAGTGTTGGATGTCCCCGTGGCGGTCCAGCGCCTGCCCGGTTTTCCGACGGGTCTGGTCTCGGTACAGGATGCCGGTGCGCAGCTGGCTGGCGATTTTCTGGATCTCCGCCCCGGCCAGCGGGTGCTGGACGCCTGCGCCGCACCGGGCGGCAAGACCCTGGATATCCTGCAGCGTGTCCCCGACCTGCACCTCAGCGCGCTGGATGTGGACCCAGAACGTCTGCAAAAGGTGGCAGAGAACCTGCGCCGAGCCGGACTGGATGCCGATCTCCAGGCCGGTGATGCGGCGCATCCGCAGGACAGTGCCTGGGGTGAGCGGCGTTACGACCGGATCCTGGTCGATGCCCCCTGCTCGGCCACCGGGGTGATGCGACGTCACCCTGACATCCGTCTGTTGCGCCGCGCCGGGGATGTTGCCGAACTGGTGCAGCGTCAGGCGGCGATTCTTGCTGCTTTGTGGCCCTTACTGGCCCCCGGCGGACGCCTTCTTTACGTCACCTGTTCGTTGTTGCCGGCAGAAAATGCGCAACAGATCGAGTCGTTTCTGGCTGGCCACGCAGACGCTGAGGCGGTCGAACTGCCGACGACACCCGGTACCCGCTGCGGCAAGGGTGTACAGTTGCTGCCCGGAATCGATGATACAGACGGGTTTTTTTACGCTGCGTTGCAGGCGCAGGCGGAATGACTATGAAGACATTCGCGCGGACAATCAGTGCCTTGTGGCTGCTGTGCACGACCTTTGCAGCACTGGCGGATGGCGTGGAGTTTCGCCGTATCTCACTGAGCCTCAGTGAGGACGGTCAGATTCTGCTGGATGCTGAGATCGCTTACGACCTCAACGATACCGTTTCCGAGGCCTTGGAGAATGGTGTTCCGCTGACCTTCGAGACCCACGTGCAGATGCGCCGAGCAGAGGCGTGGATCTGGGAATCGGACGTGGTAGAACATCGCTTGCGCACGGTGCTGCGTTATCGCCCCCTGTCCGGATTGTACGAACTGCGCAATCTAGTCGGCGATGAACAGCTCTCCTTTGCCACCCGCGACGCCGCACTGAACACGCTGGGCAGAATTGTGGCGATGCCGATCATCGAGCGCGTGAAACTGGACCTGGACGAGGAATACCTGGTGCGGGTTGACTCTGGGCTGGACATTGAGGGCTTGCCCCTGCCGATGCGCCCGACTGCGTATCTGAAGCGAGACTGGTGGCTGTCCAGCGAGCCGTGGGAATGGCGGTTGCAGCCATGAGCGGTCGCCGGATCGACGTTCTGGCCGCCGGCTTGCTGGTGCTGCTTTTGCTCGCGTCACTGCACATGATCAGCGCCGCCGTGCAGCGTTCGGAAGGGCTTGGGCAATGGTTTATCCCGCTGTTGCTGTTCACGGTGGTGGGACTGCTGTTGTTGTTCGGTCTGGTGGGCTGGAACCTGTGGAGACTGTTGCGTGACTATCGCGCACGGGTCGCCGGGTCACGTCTGAGTGCGCGTCTTTCGATGCTGTTCATGATCCTCGCACTGTTGCCGGTCAGCGTTGTGTACTTCTATTCGATCCGGTTTCTCTCGAGCGGTATCGATAGCTGGTTCGACCTGCAAGTCGACAGCGCGATGGAGGATGCGCTGACTTTGAGCAAGCTGTCGCTGGACCTGCACAAACGTGAACGCCTGAAACTCTCGCAGAGCCTGCTGGACTCAGTCGAAGACACCTCGCAGACGGCCATCGCACTGAGTATCAGTGACATGCGTGCGGCCTCCGGGGCGACCGAATTGACCCTGTTCACGGTGCAGGGCAAGGTGCTGGCTGTCAGCCATGCCAACCCCGATATTCTGTTGCCGATGCCGCCCGACAGCGGCATGGTGCAACAGGTGGTGTCGGGTCAGGACTATGTGGGTATCGCGACCGGGCAAGACGGCCGCCTGCTGGTGCGCGCCCTGGTGCTGGACGAGTCGCAGCGCGGTATCGTGCTGCAGGCCCTGTTTCCGGTGCCCGAGTCCCTGAGCGACCTCAGTGCCAATGTCCAGGATGCGTACGAGGCCTATCGCACACGTGCCTACATGCGCTCGCAGATCAAGTTCAGTTTCGCCCTGAGCCTGTCGCTGGTGCTGTTGCTGGGATTGTTTGCGGCGGCCTGGACGGCGGTGTTCACCGCACGCCGGCTGGTGCAGCCGATCACCGACATCGCCGAGGGCACCCGTGCAGTGGCTGCGGGCGACTACGACAAACAATTGCCGCTGCCGCGGGCCGAGGATGAGCTGCGATCCCTGGTTTCGTCGTTCAATTCGATGACGCGCCGCATCAGATTGTCGCGCAATGCCCTGGAAGAAAGTCGGCGCAGGCTGCAGACCCAGCACAACTACCTCGAGACCGTAATCGGCGGCCTCTCCACCGGGGTCATGGCGTTGGATTCGGAAGGGCGTATTCAGACCGCCAACCGTGCCGCTGACCAGATACTCGGCGTTCCCGTGGCCGTGTTGCAGGGGTTGCCGTTGTCGACACTGGGGGTGCGGCGCGAATCGTTGCGGCCTTTCGTCGATCGTATGATCGAGGGCTTTGATAGCGGCACCGGCGACGGGCGCGCCGAGGTTACCATGTATCGTGGCGGCGGCCGGCAGGTCCTGCTGTGTCGGTATTCACCGCTGGAGACCCAACCCGGGGCGGCAGTCGGGCACGTGGTGGTGTTCGACGACGTCACTGAACTGGTCAAGGCACAGCGCGACGCCGCCTGGGGAGAGGTGGCCCGGCGCCTGGCGCACGAGATCAAGAATCCGCTCACGCCGATCCAGTTGTCGGCCGATCGGCTCAGACGCAAATTTCTCGGCAAATTGCCGGATGAAGACGGCGTCGTGCTCGATCGCGCTACGCTCACCATCGTGCAGCAGGTCGAGGCCATGAAGACGATGGTCAACGATTTTTCCGACTACGCGAAACCCACCCAGTTGCAGGTCAAGCCGCTCCAGGTCGACGCGTTTCTCAATGAGGTGGTGGCGCTCTATGAGGCGGGTCCACAGCATGTCACGATGCAACTCGGCGCGTCCGGCATGGTTGTCGAAGCCGATCCCGTGCGCCTGCGTCAGGTGATGCACAATCTGTTGAAGAATGCGCTCGAGGCGGCCGGCGAGCAGGGGCGTATCGTGATTGAGAGTCGAGTGGGTGAAGAAGAGGGGAACAGTTTTGTGGAGATCGCGGTGAGCGACAGCGGGCCGGGTTTCGATCCTGAGCTGATCGGACAGGCATTCGAGCCTTATGTAACGAGCAAGACCAAAGGCACGGGGCTTGGTCTGGCAATCGTGAAGCGGATCATTGCCGAACATGGTGGTGTGATTCATGCAGAAAATCCCGCCGCCGGTGGCGGCCGGGTGGCCCTGCGACTGCCTGCCTCGGCCAAGGTGCGGGCTGTGGGCGCTGACGGAGAGAACTCGTGAGCGCACCGCACATCCTGGTCGTCGATGATGAGCCGGATATCCGTGAACTGGTCAGGGATATCCTGCAGGATGAAAATTTCAGCGTGACCGTGGCAGAAGATGCAGCGTCCGCCAAGCGTGCGCTGCGCGACCGGCGCCCGGACCTGATCCTGCTCGACATCTGGATGCCGGATCTGGATGGCATAAGTTTGCTCAAGGAGTGGTCGAAGGGCGGTGGCCTGCCTTGTCCCGTGATCATGATGTCGGGGCACGGCACGGTAGAGACAGCGGTCGAAGCCACCCGTTTGGGGGCCTACGATTTTCTCGAGAAGCCGCTGTCCCTGGCCAAGCTGCTGCTGACGGTTGAACGTGCGCTCGAGGCCGAGCGTCTGGCGCAGGAGAACGTCGGCCTGAAACGTCGTGCCTCGACGGTAATTGAGCCGATCGGCCACAGCCCGGCGATCCAGCGGCTGCGCCAACAGGTCAAACGCGTCGCTCAGCATGACAGCTGGGTGCTGATTTCGGGTGAGCCGGGCAGTGGTCGAGAAACCTTTGCGCGTTACCTGCATGCGCACAGCTCGCGCAGGGACCGGCCGTTCATTGACGTCGGTGTATCCGCGATCAGCAAGGGCAATGCGGCCCGCGAGCTGTTCGGCAGTGAACAGGACGGCGGTACCCACTACGGAAGGCTGGAGCAGGCTGCCGGCGGCACTCTGTTTCTGGACGAGGTGGCTGACATGGATCTGGAGGCCCAGGCCCAGCTGGTCGGGGCACTGGATACCGGCTCTTTCCTGCGCGTCGGGGGGGCGGCACCGGTCAACATCGACGTGCGGGTAATCGCGGCGACCCAGCGTGACCTGCATCGCGCGGTCGAAGATGGGAAGTTCCGCGAAGACCTGTTCTATCAGCTCAACGTGGTCCCTCTGAAGGTGCCGCCACTTCGGGAGCATCGCGAGGACATCCCGGAGTTGCTCGAGAACGCGGTGGATCGCCTGGCGGAGCAGGACAAACTGCCGTACCGGCGCTTTTCAATCGCGGCACAGAACGTCCTGCGGCATCACGACTGGCCAGGCAATATACGCGAGCTGAAAAACCTGGTGCAGCGCGTGCTCATTCTCGGCAGCGGTGACGAGATAGGTCCACAGGAGGTGGATGCTGCAATGGGGGCCGCCCAGGTGGCAACAGCCGCGGTGAGCCTGCCCGGTGTCTCGTTCGATCAGCCGCTGCGTGATGCCCGCGATGCGTTCGAAAAAGCCTATCTCGAGTATCAGTTGGAAAAGCACGCCGGCAATGTCAGCAAGATGGCCGAGGCGGCGGGCATGGAGCGTACGCACCTGTACCGCAAACTGCGTGATCGCGGCATCGAGATCAAGGACCGCCGCTGAGGCCAATGACGCCTGCGATCAAAGCAGCCATCGCAGCAGGCGTGAGCGTGACTGCGCACCGCTACCGGCATGACCCCAATGTCAGCAGCTTTGGTCTGGAGGCGGCGCAGGCGCTGGCGCTGGATCCGGTGCGGGTTTTCAAGACACTGCTGGTGGTGCAGAACGGCGACCGCCGCCGGCTGGCGGTTGCGGTGGTACCGGTGACCGGGCAGCTTGATCTGAAAGCGATGGCCGCCGCCTGTGGTGAAAAGAAGGTCGAGATGGCTGAGCCGGCACTGGCCGAGCGGGTTACCGGCTATGTGGTCGGCGGTATCAGTCCGCTGGGGCAGAAGCGGCAATTGCCGACTGTGCTCGACGAATCCGCGCTGCGCTATGATACGGTTTTTGTCAGCGCCGGCCGGCGTGGCCTGGATATCGAGATCGCGCCCACAGACCTGATTCGCCTTTGTCAGGCGTCGACCGCCGATATCGGCCGATGATCAGAGCGCGGGTTCGATGCTTGCCGCCAGGTCCAAGCCGTCTCGAATACGGCTCCCATTGGGCCGTCCGCATCGGGTGGGTGCCGGATCAATGCAAGCAAAATCAATCGCCTGGGTATTGAAATGCCCATCGTGGCCGATCAGAACCTGCGGCTGATCTGCCGGACCGCGCGATGCCATTGGGCAGACTATTTGGATTTAGCGGTGCAAACGGAATAGCTCTGCAGGGCTCACCCAACTAGAATTGCAGCGTCACACGAACAAGTAGAATCAGGTATCGTGAAGATCATCATCCTGGGTGCCGGTCAGGTGGGCACCACCGTGGCCCAAAATCTGTCCAATGAGGCCAACGACATCACGGTAGTGGATCAGCAATCCAGCCTGCTGCGCGATCTGCAGGATCGTCTGGATATCGGCACCGTGCAGGGTCTGGCCTCGCATCCCGACGTGTTGCAGCGTGCCGGTGCCGACGACGCGGATATGATCATCGCCGTGACCAACAGTGATGAGACCAACATGGTCGCCTGCCAGGCGGCCTGGACGCTGTTCCATACGCCGACCAAGATTGCGCGGGTGCGTGCGCCCGAATACCTCGCCCACCCGGCCCTTTTCACTCAGGGCTCATTGCCGATCGATGTGCTGATCAGCCCGGAACAACTGGTTACCGACTACATCCTGCGCCTGATCGAACACCCGGGTGCCCTGCAGGTACTGGATTTTGCCGGTGGCCGGGTACGCCTGGTGGCGGTGCGTGCGTACTACGACGGTCCCCTGGTGGGGCATGAACTCCGCACCCTGAACGAGCATCTGAGCGGCGCCGAGGCGCGGGTTGCGGCTATTTACCGCAAGGGGCGCGCGATTCAGCCGGAAGGCCACACCGTCATAGAGCCCGACGATGAGGTGTTCTTTCTCGCCGCATCCAACAACATCCCAGCGGTGATGGCCGAGTTGCGCAAGGCCGAAAAACCTTTCCGGCGCCTGATCTTTGCCGGCGGTGGCAACATTGGCCGTCGCCTCGCCTCGTCACTCGAAAATGATTACCGCGTGAAGGTCATCGAACACAACGAGGAACAGGCGCGGCAGGTGTCGGAAGATCTGCATCACACCATCGTGTTGCAGGGCGATGCAGCAGATGAGGACCTGCTGCTGGAGGAGAATATCGAGGACACCGACGTGTTTTGCGCGGTAACCAACGATGACGAGGCCAATATCCTGTCCGCGATGCTGGCCAAGCGTCTGGGCGCACGCAAGGTGATGGCGCTGATCAACCGTGCCGCCTACGTGGACCTGGTCCATTCAGGAACGGTCGACATCGCCATATCGCCGCAGCAGGCAACGATCGGCTCGCTGTTGA
>Ga0316201_10004495_pt1 | contig 10530 bp, 7 predicted proteins | sample CS6wburrow_MG_FD_204516 | JGI IMG/M metagenome (GOLD analysis project Ga0316201, IMG submission 204516) | Coastal sediment microbial communities from Delaware Bay, Delaware, United States - CS-6 worm burrow | ecosystem: Environmental > Aquatic > Marine > Coastal > Sediment | place: USA: Delaware... | reverse complement strand
TTTGAGTCTTAAAATAGCCAACTCATTGATTTTTAACGTTATTTAGTTTTTAAGTCTAAAATTATATTTCTTTTTAAATCAAGGACTTATAAAAAACTTGATAGTCGAGTGTCAGGTTATGAAAAAAGAAACGTGGTGTTTTATTGATTTTGAGAACTTACCCAGTGCTTTAGAATACGCCATTGGAAATAACTATGCGCGTGTTTTTGTTTTTTTGGGCTCTCAACAAAAGAAAGTTAATATCGACTTAAGCAAACTAACGACGGTGGAAGTGATAAAAATAGAAGGGGTTGGCAAAAATAACTTAGATTTCCATTTGATTTATTATTTGGGTAAATGCCAAGTCAATGCGGGTAATCATGTTGAGTTTGCTGTTTTCAGCAAAGATACGGGTTGGGATAGGTTAATTCAATTCATTCAGAAAGAGGGTAGAACTTGCAAGAGAATTAGTACAACGGGTAGTTTGAAGAAAGTCGTGCCAAAGGCAAAGATCGTGCAAAATGCAACACTTCCAATTGATGTTCAGCAGATTTTTCAAAAAATTCAGAAGCTTAACAAAGCACAACGTCCAAAGCGGGTTGATAAACTCACCAACCACCTTCAGTCAATAATCAGATCGCTTGAGACAACAAAAACGGCTCCGCAAATAGTGGAGATTTTGAAACAACATAAATTAATTTCTATAGATGGTAATAAGAAAGTAACCTATACTATTTAAGTCTTATTTTGTAATGGGTCATGAAATTCTTGCCTAAAATATCAGTGTTATTTTAAAAACTTTTCTATTTTCAATGAATTAATCAATAAAATGAGAATTAATAGAGTGAGATCATTAAGGTAGAAATGCGACGATGAGGGCGTTTAGAAGTTGGATAAGAGAATTGATTAAAAATGCGTCGTGAACTAGAAGGATTGTATATAAGAAGGGATTTAAACCCAAATACGACTACTGTAGGAGCGATCCTGCACTAGGGGGGCACTTTGCGGTAAAATATACTCCAAACGCTTTTCGGATTTTTCAAAGGGGCAACCAATATCAATAATCTGAACGTCAGAAGTATACCTGTTTATTTGTGCTTCAGTACTTATTGAGGCAAAAATCATCACTGCGTTCTATTCCGTTTTCACTTTTAGCCAAAGTCATTTCTGATGACAGAGTCATAATAGCAAACATAGGCTGCATCCTACGCTCTTTCTTTTCAAATTGAATTCCAAACAAATCATTTGAAAAGGAGCAAAGGATGCAGCTACTGACTTGCTTACCAACTACCCCTTCAGGGTATCAAGTTCATCAACATTAATGGTATTTTTGTTACGAAATAACACCACTAAAATGGCTAAGCCAATCGCTGATTCTGCCGCGGCAACTGTCAGGATAAAGAAAACGAAAATTTGCCCGGCAATGTCTGCGTTAAAGTGAGAAAAGGCGATGAAATTTAGATTGACTGATAGCAGCATCAGTTCAATACATAATAGTATGATAATGAGGTTTTTGCGGTTCAGAAAAATACCGGCAACACTCATGCAGAATAATAGGGCACCTAAGGTGAGAAATTCGTATAACTCTGGCATACTGATTAGTCCTTTGATTCGGTTGGCATCTTGACAAGTCGAACACGATCTTCACGACGTACTTGAACTTGTTGTTCTGGTTTTTGATATTTCGCTCGCGTGTGTGGACGCATTGTTAATGCAATAGCGGCAACCATGGCGACTAATAAAATAGCGGCTGCAATCTCGAAAGGATAAACGTATTCGGTGTATAACACTTGTCCTAACAGTGTCGTGTTTGGCAAGCTTCCAGCTGCTGCGGCCATCGCGGCTTCGGGTATTTCTTTTTGCCAGGCCCAAATGACTAATATCATTTCGAGTAACATGATTGCGCCGACGAAAGCGGCTATCGGTAAATGATGAACGAAACCTTCTCGCAATTGGGAGAAATTGATGTCGAGCATCATGACAACAAACAAAAACAGTACCATGACGGCACCGACATAAACCAAAACGAGCACAATAGCCAGAAATTCAGCTTGTAAGAGTAGCCAAATCGCGGCTGAGGAAAAGAACGCTAATACGAGAAATAAAACGGCATGGACAGGATTTTTGACTGTAATGACGCGATAGGCAGAACCTATCAAGATGAAAGCAAATAAGTAGAAGATAAATGTTATCATGCTTTAAGTTCCGTTTTGACAGGAATTGAGAAGTTCAGAAGTACCGAAGCAAGCAAGGCTTGCCACCATGCCCTAAATTCGCTACACCCTAAGGGTATGTTGATTTTAAGCTTTTTTTGAACGATATTTTTCATGCTGGTTTTAGGTTATTTTTCCCTAGGTTGCACCCTCATCGTTATACACAAGCTGCATGAGCTTAAAGCCCTCATGTTTCAATAGGAAAAAGCCTTTCGGTTGAATTTCCGTTCAAACTTTAGTTTTAGCTTGGCGAGTTTTTTGAGCCTTTTGCAGCGAACAATTGGCGTTCAAACTTTAGTTTGAACGTAAACCAAGACAAACTCAAGTTGAAAGGTAGAGCTAACTATCTGAAATGATTATAGGGAAAAAAATGAGGTATAACAGATAATTATTTTCAAAGAAGGGTTCGATCTAAAACCAATCTCACGCAAAGAGACGCACGGCAGTGCGTCTCTACTAAAAATGCCACCCTTTTTGAAATTATTTTTCTGAAAATCGATATCAACTTTCATCCGTTATAAACTCAGGATTTTTCTGAAAAACGATAAAATCGACTATAGTTCGAGAATAGGTTGGCCTTATAGCATCCGTAAATATCAAGAATATCAATGTTTTGAGAACTTTTCATTGATAATTGAGAACGGCTCATTGATACCTACCACCACCACAACCAAGCCCACCACTTGTTCACTCGTTTTCTTTTGACCATGTCGTTATTTTGGTAATACCGGAGTGCCCTGAGGTTACCTTCTTTGTCATATTCCTTGCTGACTCCGTTTAAGCGACCATGATCGTCAAAATCTTCGTGTATTATCCACTTGTCCCCGGTGCTATAAAAAATCGTGGCAGACACGGGTTCACCATTTTTAAAAGTCCAATCCCCTTGCACTTTTCCATTTATATGGAAACCCTTGGCACTGCCTTCTTTTTTGCCGTTGATGTAATTCCGCTCGGCTTTCTTTTGGCCACTTCGATAATAGTCAATTTCTAGCCCTTCACGTTTCCCATTCACTAAGGTACGTTGACGGAACAGTTCACCTGTTGCGTAATAGTGTATCTCATTTTCATACTTGATACCGTCTTCATATTTGAGTTCGTACTGTATATCGCCATTGTGGCGATATTCCTTTTTGGCAATTAATTTGCCAGAACGATAGACATACTCCGCTTTGAGTTCACCAGTTTCGTAATACTCTTTGGACTGGCCTTGCAATTTGCCATTCAGATAGTTGTATTTAAAAAGCAAGGCACCGTTATCATAAAACTTTTCAACTATTTCTGAGTGTGCTGTCACAGACAGAACCAGTATAATGGCAAATAAGAGCGTTTTGAGAAACGATTGCATAGCTCGATCCTGTTCTTAAAAAGTTGGACTTTCAAAGCCCATTAGGTGATTCGCTCTCTGTTGATAACCTTGACGGGTTACAACTAGAGTCCAGGTTGAGGAGTCTCAACCGTTTGGTGCGATAACACACTACGAATAGCCATAGAAATGACACTCGGTCACGCCGTGAAATGAACACCGAGGTGTTCATTTACTAGATCAAGTCTACTGAACTACCCGCTTAAAGGGTAAAACGTTTACCCGAAAATCATCTTACCTTTTAAAGAGTAGAGAATCAACTTCCCCAAAATGTTTCACTTTGGAGCAAATTGGCTAATAATTGCCGTGTCTGCTCCTTAAAGTAAACAAGACAAACAACACGGGTGATTTAGCGATAACTGGCATCAAGGGCTCTATCACCAGCTAACTGCTGTTCTAGTTCGTCACCAGCTGCTAAGAGTTTTGCCTTAGTCATCAACAAATCACCACGTTGTTCTCCGTGGTACTCAAAAATCCGTGTTTCAACAATAGAATCGACTGGACAAGATTCTTCACAGAAACCACAAAAGATACACTTGGTTAAGTCAATGTCATAACGGGTAGTACGGCGTGTTCCGTCTTCACGGGGGGCCGCTTCAATGGTAATGGCTAACGCTGGGCACACCGCTTCACACAGTTTACAGGCAATACAACGTTCTTCGCCATTAGGATAACGGCGCAACGCATGTCGTCCTCGAAAACGATGTGATTGGGGTGTTTTCTCATCAGGGTATTGTACCGTGATTTTTCTATCAAATAAATATCGACCCGTTAGCCTGAGTCCTTTAATCAGTTCCCACAAAAACAGGGTTTTGATGTAATTGGCAATGGCATTTTTCATGTTCACCTCACGCAAACCATGGTGGCAGTTTCATCAATATCAATAAACCCAGTACGACTATCCATACTAACGTAATGGGAATAAAAACTTTCCAGCCTAAACGCATGATTTGATCATAACGGTAACGTGGAAAAGTGGCCCGGATCCAGAGGAAAAAGAATAAGAAAACAGAAACTTTAGCGACAAACCAGAAGAAACCGGGTACCCAAGAAAACAAGTCTTCTATGTAGGGTATGCCCTGAAAAGGGGATAACCAGCCGCCTAAAAACATGATGGTTGCCAAGGCCGAGATTAAAATCATGTTGGCATATTCCGCCAGAAAGAAGACGGCAAATAGCATCCCTGAATATTCGACATGAAAACCGGCCACGATTTCTGATTCGCCTTCAGCGACATCAAAGGGGGCGCGGTTGGTTTCTGCCACACCCGAAATAAAATACACGATAAATAAGGGTAACAATGGCAACCAAAACCAATGCAAAAAGCTACCCTTTTGGGCTGCCACAATATCGCTAAGGTTTAAACTCCCTGCGGCCATTAAGACACCGACTAAGGCAAAGCCCATTGCGATTTCATAAGAGACAATTTGGGCTGCAGAGCGCAGTGAACCTAAAAAAGCATATTTAGAATTAGAGGCCCATCCCGCAATGATAACGCCATACACGCCAATAGAAGTCATGGCAAGGATGTATAGCAAAGCGGCATTGATATTAGAGAGGACCCAACCTTCTGCAAAAGGCACAACGGCCCAAGCTGCTAAAGCGGGTGCCATCACCAACATGGGGGCAATCACAAACAAAAAACGGTTGGAATTTGAAGGAATCACAATTTCCTTAAACATCAACTTCACCGCATCAGCAATCGGCTGTCCTAAACCGCGCAAATTTCCTAGAACGGGTAGGGCCGACCATAAATTAACCCGATTCGGGCCAATACGTACTTGCATGTAGCCAATGATTTTGCGTTCTGCATAAGTCAAGTAGGCTACACACAGCATTAAGGGTATAACAATGATTAAAATATAAATCACTGTCGTAATCAAATAAAGCAAGGCTTCCATGATTCAGTTATCAGTTATCAGTTGTAGGTGGGTAGGAGCGAGGCGGTACCTTTGGGAAGCGACGCTAAACCCACCATTTATCTCAAATTGATCTCAAAAATAAAAACGCCTCTTTTATCATTGTCGGGTGGGTGGAAGCGAAGCGGTACCTTCGGGAAGCTATGCTAAACCCACCATTTATCATCTCAAAAAATAAAAACGGATAAATCATTGATAAAAAAAACGTTTTAACGTCTGATGTTCAGGAGTACAATCTTAAAAATCTGTTCAAAATCAAAAATTAAGTGGCAGCACTCAGTTCAATTTGTCCATGCCAAGCCCCCAATTCAAGGTTAGCCATTTGTCCAGCGTAAATTAAGACACAGTCATCAGGAACGCGATCATCATGCACCATTGGCAAAATCACCTTTGTACCCTTATATTGAACTTGGACTTCAGCCGCTTCCCCTAAATTTTGGTATGCCTTAGCATTGAGATGTACACCCGAAGCTATTTTAGCATCTTGTGTGACTTGTAATGCAGCAGCACGGCGCACCAAAGCATCAACCGAATAAATCGGCATTTCTGTGATGCGTTGCAATCCCTTGGCTTCATTCAACGTTAAGCTATCAGGTATTTGCCACCCCGCTTTATTATTGGCCGTTTTATCGCCGACTTGTTGACGCAATTCATCGCGCACCTGATCGGAGGCCATGTAATTGAATCCTTCAAGCTCAAATAAATTACCTAAAACCCGTAAAATTTTCCATGCTGGACGCGCTTCACCAGGTGGGCTGACGATACCGTGAAAACTTTGCCATAATCCCTCACCATTGACATAAGTCCCTGATGTTTCTACAAATAAAGCGATTGGCAAGATCACATCGGCATAACTTTCCATTGTCGGTGTCTGGTAGGCGCTTAACGAAACCACAAAATCGGCCTTTTTCAGCGCCGCTAACGCGGCCGCGCCATCCCAACTGTCCAATTCCGGTTCGAGTCCCAGTAAAACATAGCCTTTCAGGCCCTCAGTGAGCATAGTGTGTGCGTCCAATCCGGCCGCCTTGATCGGCTCGCCCGCCGGCCCACGATGGGGTAAGACACCCGCTAACCAAGCCCCCGCACTATTGTTCGCCTCTCCCAAATACCCCACTGTGGCAACACTCAATTTCGCAATCAAAGCCGCTAAAGCGCGAATGACTGAAAACTGTGGATGTGCCGTCGCCAAATGACCTAACAACACTATCCGCTTATCACCCATTTGTAGAGATTGGGCTATCGCACGTTGACTGTCATTGACTGACACTTCCGCCAATAACGTTACCATACTGCTTGGAATCAATGCGTTTTCTGCCAATAATGCTTTAGCAATCCCAGCTAAATTGTCCACAAAACGCATCGGTGCGACAATCATTTTTTCCGCAATGGGAAAATTAAAGTCATAATCGACCGGATTGAGCAACATCACTTTTGCACCACGTAAAGTCGCTTGACGCAAGCGATGATTAAGCAACGGTTGCTCTTTGCGAAGATGCGAGCCAATCACTAAAACGCTATCACACTGTTCAAAATCGGTAATCGCTTGACCTAAATAAGGAAATAACGGGGCCTCATCTTGATCACTGAAATCAACTTGACGGAGTCTATGATCAATATTTTGATTACCGATACCCCGCATCAGTTTTTGTAATAAATACAATTCTTCCACAGTCGCCGTGGGCGACGCTAAGGCACCAATTGACGTGTTTTGATGTGCATCTAGAGTACGCTTCAAGCCCTCAGCCGCGAACGCTAAAGCTTTTTCCCAATCAGCACTTTGCCAAGTGCCCTCTATTTTAATCATCGGCGTGGTTAAACGATCTTTAGCCGTTAAACCTTCATAACTAAAGCGATCCCGATCAGAAATCCACACCTCATTGATGGCCTCATTTTCTTTTGGTGCCACCCGCATTACTTGATTGCGACGAATATGCACAGAAATATTAGAACCCAGCGCATCATGTGGCGCAATCGTCTCATCTTGCTGCATTTCCCAAGCGCGAGCGGCAAAACGGAACGGTTTAGAAGTCAAGGCCCCAACGGGACACAAATCGATCATATTACCTGATAATTCTGAGGCGACATTTTTTTCGACATAAGTCCCAATTTGAGTATGTTCACCACGCCCTGGTGTCCCCATTTCTTGGATACCGCTAATTTCTTGACTAAAACGCACACAACGAGTGCAATGGATACAGCGCGTCATATCAGTGGCAATCAATGGCCCTAAGTTTTTACTTAGCACAACACGCTTACCTTCCTGATAACGCGAAATATCCTGGCCATAACCCAAAGCGATATCTTGCAACTCACACTCACCGCCCTGATCACAAATAGGACAATCTAAAGGGTGATTAATCAACAAAAATTCCATCACCGCTTTTTGAGCCGTGAGTGCTTTTTCAGAGCGCGTAAATACCTTCATCCCGTCCATAACCGGCGTAGCACAGGCTGGCATCGGTTTCGGCGCTTTTTCTACATCAACCAAGCACATTCGGCAATTAGCCGCCACCGACAATTTTTTATGAAAACAGAAACGAGGGATATCTATCCCATTCGCATCCGTTATTTCAATCAGCATTTGACCGGCTTCAGCTTGGTAAGGTTTACCGTCTATTTCAATTGTTACCATTATTTTTTATCAACCTATATAATATAACGATGTGATCCGGAGTCCAGTCGAATTAGACCGAATGAAAAATGAAAAATGAACGGCGAATTTGTATTGTGTTATATTAATAAATCAAATTCAGAAAAGGCAATCACAAGGAATTGCCCCTACAAGCATAATCTTAATTGAAAGGGCAATCCTTTATGAAAGGGCAAGCACAAGCGATTGCCCATACAATATTAATGCTTGTAGGGCAATCCATAAGCTTGCCTCTTTATAGTACATTATCACGGATTTTCGCAAATAATGTAAAGATCGTAATCTTAACCCTTTAGCATATCCGTTTTTTATATTAGATTGTCGTTTGTTAAGTACAACGAATTATGGGGATAAACGAATTGCTTGGCAAAACAACTGTTTTTATTTTAAACCTTTATGCTCTCCACACGCCTAGATTTTTATCAATAGAGCATCGATCAAAACGATTAAGCAAAAACAGTGGCCTGAAAACGAGAAGTTGATACCTTGTAAGTCGTTGATTTGTGGTTGCACGTCGGTGTTTTGTGGTTGCACGTCGGTGTTTTGCAAGTTCCTCAATAGTTAAATATTAATTCATTTATCCCCATAATTCGTTGTACTTTAGCAATTATAATATTAATTCGTTTATCCCCATAATTCGTTGTACTCCAATAATTCATTTATCCTTCGTTACGTTGTACTCAGAGGCATTGTAAATATAAAGTTTGAGAATAACTGATATCTTGTTTTACACTAAACAACTCAGTAATATGACATAACAACCCCAAATGGTTTGTCATTTTAGAATATATTTAATCAATTCTGTAGTAATCTAACAAGATGTAAAAAATGGGCATCGTGCGAATCACTTGATATCAATTAAAAATGGATATGATCATTGATAATTGTTCATTGATTTAAAACCCATCATTTCAACATCCAATAGATTACTATAGCTTTTTCATTTTTCATAAGTCCAATAACTGATAACTGATAACTTGATATGACAGATTTATCCATACTAAGTGTACTGATTTGGTTACCCATTCTCGGTGGAATATGGGTACTCATTGTCGGAGACAAACAGGCCGCCACCGCGCGGCCGATTGCCTTAACGGTATCATTACTCACCTTTTTATTGTCATTACCGCTGTATTTTGAATTTAACACCACCACAGCGGCCATGCAATTCACCGAGCAACTCGCTTGGATTCCGGCCTTTGGCATTAACTACCACTTAGGCGTGGATGGTTTCTCCATGCCATTGATTATACTCACCACGTTCACAACTGTCTTAGTCGTCTTAGCCGGATGGGAAGTGATCCAACATAAACCGGCACAATACATGGCCGCCTTTCTCATCATGGAAGGCCTGATGAATGGTGTCTTTTCTGCCCTAGATGCGATTTTATTCTACGTCTTTTGGGAAGCCATGCTGATACCGATGTTTATCATCATTGGGGTATGGGGCGGCCCACGGCGCGTCTACGCCACCATCAAGTTTTTTCTCTACACCTTTTTAGGCTCCGTCTTGATGCTAGTGGCCTTATTATATCTTTATTCACAATCGGGTAGTTTTAGCCTATTAGACTACCACGCCATGCCGATTGCGCTAGAAGCGCAAAAATGGATTTTCATAGCCTTCTTAATCGCCTTTGCCGTCAAAGTACCCATGTGGCCAGTACATACTTGGTTACCCGATGCCCACGTCGAGGCCCCGACAGGCGGGTCGGTGATTCTAGCGGCGCTGATGTTAAAAATGGGCGGCTATGGCTTTTTACGCTTTAGCTTACCCATCACCCCCGATGCCAGCCGCGAATTAGATTGGTTCATTATAGCCCTCTCCTTAATTGCGATTATCTACATTTCTTTCGTCGCCATTGTGCAGAAAGACATGAAAAAACTCATCGCCTATTCCTCCATTTCCCACATGGGATTTGCGACACTGGGCTTTTTCATTGGCTTTATGATTTACAACAACACGGGCTCAATAGACGGCGGTGTCATGGCAATGGAAGGGGGCATGGTGCAAATGATATCACACGGTTTTATTTCAGGGGCCTTATTTCTCTGTGTCGGCGTACTCTATGATCGCTTACACAGTCGCCAAATTGGCGACTACGGCGGTGTCGCCAACACCATGCCCCGCTTTGCGCTATTCGCAGTCTTGTTCGCCATGGCGAACTCAGGGCTACCGGGAACCTCTGGATTTGTAGGCGAATTTTTAGTCATCTTGGCCTCATTCAAAGCCCATTTTTGGATAGCCTTCGCAGCCGCCAGCATTATGATCTTAGGCGCAGCCTACACCTTATGGATGGTCAAACGAGTGATTTTTGGGAAAGTCGCGAATGACGGCGTTGCCGGTCTAAAAGATATCAATCGACGTGAAACCCTCATTCTAACGGTTCTAGCCATAGCCGTCTTAGT
>Ga0316201_10004494_pt1 | contig 10531 bp, 9 predicted proteins | sample CS6wburrow_MG_FD_204516 | JGI IMG/M metagenome (GOLD analysis project Ga0316201, IMG submission 204516) | Coastal sediment microbial communities from Delaware Bay, Delaware, United States - CS-6 worm burrow | ecosystem: Environmental > Aquatic > Marine > Coastal > Sediment | place: USA: Delaware... | reverse complement strand
TCTCATCGATTCCAAATATCGGCCAGTGTTCATCCAGAGCGCGTTTTTGACCGTCCGTCAGCCGCCCCCCGCGCAGCACGAAACTGCGTATGGCCCGCCGTCCTTTCGGCTTGTTTCTTTCCGATTGAACATCGTCAGGGATTTGCGTCATGCGCCTCTGCTGCCCTCAAGATTCGGGTTGATTGTATCAAGCCAATCCGCATGGATGTGGAGTAATGACACCGGTAACGGGGAATTGACCAAGTGTGCCATCCGTAGTCAGGGTGACGCCAATCAACCATTTGCAAGAATCATCCTCAAACGATACAGCCAACGCTTGAAAATCGGGCCCAAAAAGCCCACTCTGAATATCATGAGCAAGGACAACAGCAAACAAATATCCGGCTACCTCAACCAGCAGGTTCTCATCGCCATGCCGGGGATGGTGGATTCCAATTTTGCGGGCAGCGTCACACTGCTGTGTCAGCATAACGAGGCCGGCGCCATCGGCATCACGATTAATCGCCTTTCGGATTATTCACTGGGGGAAATTTTTTCCCAGCTGCATATCGACTGCAAGGACGAAACCCTGATCAAAATGCCGGTCCTGGAGGGCGGCCCGGTCGCTCCAGACCGGGGCTTCGTTCTCCATACACCTGCAGAGGGCTTCGAATCCAGCATGTCGGTCGGGCCCGATATCATGGTCACCACCTCTCGGGATGTACTGGCTGCAATCGCCGACGGCAATGGACCTGAAAAATTCGTCATTGCGCTCGGTTATGCCGGCTGGGGTGGTGGCCAACTCGAGGGAGAGATGCGCGAAAACGCCTGGCTGAACGTGATGGCGGACAGCAGCATCGTTTTCGATACACCGGTACTGCAAAGGTTTGATGGGGCGCTGGACCGGCTGGGCATCAAGATCGACCGGCTTCATACGGACTTTGGCCATGCCTGAGCCCGCTTTTCAGAGCGGCTACATTCTGGCTTTTGATTTTGGGTTGCGCCGCATCGGCGTCGCTGTGGGCCAGTTCACTACTCAGACCGCAACCGGCCTGGAAACCGTCAGCAACGGCAAAGAACCAGACTGGGAAGCGATTTACCGCCTGGTCAAGGAATGGAAACCGTCGCGTTTTCTGCTGGGCCTGCCGCTCGGTGCTCAAGGCGAGGAAACGGAGATGTCCCGCGCAGTGCGGCATTTTGCCGGGCAGTTGCAGGATCGTTTTTCATTGCCGGTGAGTTTCCAGGACGAACGCCTCAGTTCATATGCAGCCCAGGAGCGGTTCATCGAATTGCGTGCCCAGGGCGGACTTAAAAAAAAGCATGCGCGCGGACTGGATGCCATGGCGGCACAGATTTTTCTCGAAAGTTGGCTCCAGTCCACACCCGATCCAACGTCGGAAGCAACGGCTTCCAAGGATTGAGATGGCGCATATCCGGGGGTTTTCGCCCATTGCACGCCCTGATGCCGTCACGCTGATCCTGGGCAGCATGCCCAGCCGGGAGTCTCTGCGGCAACAACAGTACTATGCCCATCCACGCAACAGCTTCTGGCCGATAATGAGTGAGTTGTTCGCGCTGGAACAATTGGATTATGCCAATTGCGCCGAACGGGTCAGTCGCCGGCGGATCGCCATCTGGGACGTCCTGAAAACCTGTTTTCGAAGCAGCAGTCTCGATTCTGACATCGATGACAGCAGCATGACGACCAATGATTTCGGGGCTTTCTATCTTGCTCATCCTTCGATTCAACGGGTCTTTTTCAACGGGGCAAAAGCGGAAGCCGTTTACCGGCGCCACGTACTCCCCACTCTGACGGTGGAGCATGCCAGCCACACGCTGCAGCGCCTGCCGTCAACCAGTCCGGCCCACGCCGGCATGACCTTTGCAGCGAAGTTGCGTGCCTGGAAAGTCATCACCAAAGGGAGTCTATAATTGACCCAATCGGAAAACTGTTCGGGAGTCACTTCATGAATCGAATTTGCGTGTACTGCGGCTCCAGCCCGGGCTTGCTGGCTGACTATCGCGACGCGGCAACTGCGCTCGGGCACACGTTGGCCGAGCGGGGCATCGGCCTGGTGTACGGTGGCGCCAGTGTCGGCGTAATGGGTGCGGTGGCCGATGGAGTGCTCGAGAAAGGCGGTGAAGTCATCGGCGTCATTCCCTTCGCGTTGGCCACTCGTGAAGTGGCCCATGATGGTCTGGACGAGCTCGTCGTGGTGGACTCCATGCATGAGCGCAAGGCCAAAATGGCGGAGCTCTCGGACGGCTTCATCGCGCTGCCAGGCGGCTGGGGTACCTTCGAGGAAATTTTTGAAATGCTGACCTGGGCGCAACTGGGGTTCCATGACAAACCCTGCGGCTTGTTGAACATCCGTCATTATTACGACCATCTGCATGCCTTTCTGGAACACGCGATCGATCAGCGCTTCGTGCGTGAAGAGTACCGGCCGATGATGATGATGGAAGACACGGCCGAGTCCCTGCTCGACCGTTTTGAGAATTACAACGCGCCTAAGGTCAAGAAGTGGATAGGCCCGGAGGAAACATGATCCAAATCAGGGCGATCGATCACATCGTATTACGCACCACCCGGCTGACCGAAATGATCGATTTTTACTGCGGCGTGCTGGGCTGTACCCTGGAGCGAACCCTGCCCGACGACGTCGGTCTCAGCCAGCTGCGGGCGGGGAATGCATTGATCGACCTCGTGAACGTCGACAGCAAGCTGGGGCATGCAGGCGGCCCGGCGCCAGCCGGCACCGGCAACAACATGGATCATTTCTGCCTGCAAATTGCACCATTCAAGAGGCAGGCCTTACTCGATTACCTGTCCAGCCACGGAATCGAGGCCGGCAGCTTCGAAACGCGATACGGCGCCCAGGGCTATGGTCAATCCCTCTACATTCAGGACCCCGATGGCAACACGGTCGAACTGAGAGCCCAGGTCTGACTGAGGTTTAACCGAAACAGGGTCAGACAATACGGGTAGCGTGAACAAAGTTGCTGGAACTCATGACTAATTCGACATGAACCCCGTTTCGAAACGCCAGGTGCGGGTGATGTGGAGTACGTCCACGCGGTCGGTGATATTGTCCGGCAGAGGGGAGTATGGGGCCGCCATCTTCACGATATTTACGGCGGCGCGATCGATATCCTCGATTCCGGAACTGCGCATGATGTCGATGCTCTCGATGCTGCCGTCCTGGTTGATTCCCACCGTCAGCACCAGGTCACCGTGCAATTTGCGGCGGCGTAGTTCACTGGGATAATTCATGTTGCCGACCCGCTCGACTTTGGCCACCCAGGCACTCATATAGCTGGCAAACTCGTAAGCCTTTGTGTTGGCGGAAATGAACTCCCGCCGGGGCAATTTGGATGTCCGTTGGGTCTCCCGGCTCACCTCGGGTTGCAGGCTGGCCAATTGCTGACTCTGCCGGATCAATTGCGCTGCGCTGGGCACCGGGGACTCTTCCTGCTCCACCCGGGTCTCCTCGATGGATGGAGCTTCTTCCGTGACCTGGACGACCACCTCCCTTTGTTCGACCTCGGGCATCGGCATGGCCGGCAGGCTCTGCTGGCTGTCCTCGCCGGGGTCAGTGGAAGGTAACTCGGCGCTTTCAGGTTGCGTCGGGCGGACTCTTTCAGCAACTTCGCCACCGCCTTGCTGGTTGGCCTGGGCCAGGAAATCCGCTTCGTCCGGCGCATCTTCCGACCGCCACTTGACCAGCACAACGTCCAGCGAGTCCGCCAGCCTCGGAGCGGGCTTCAGCGAAATGCCGAAACTGACACCCAGCAGCACCAGTGCATGAACGCCAGTCGCCAGCACCAGCGCCAGCATGAAGTGGTCTTCGTGCCATGCCTGGGATTCGTTCATTCTCATCTTCCGTCTCGAGGCAACGCCTCCAGTGCGTCAAACAGGTCCCCGGCAATATTGAGATCGTACTGAGCATCCAGTTCGCGAATGCAGGTGGGACTGGTGACGTTCACTTCGGTCAGCCAGTCACCGATCACATCGAGACCGGCAAAAACGATGCCCCGGCGCACCAGTTCCGGGGCCACTTCAGAAACGATCCAGCGATCCCGGTCCGACAGGGCCACACCAACACCAGTGCCGCCCTTGGCCAGGTTGCCGCGGAAATCACCCTCTCCCGGAATTCGCGCCAGCGCGTAGGGCACGGCCTGACCGTTGACGACCAGGATCCGCTTGTCTCCCTGGGTAATTTCCGGAATATACCGCTGCACCATCACCAGTTCGCGGTCAGCCGAGGTGATGGTTTCCATGATGACGTTCAGGTTCGGATCTTCCGGCCGAACCTGAAAAATGGATTCACCACCCATTCCGTCCAGCGGCTTCACCACCGACAGACCGTGTTCCTTAACAAATCCCCTGATCTCTGATGAGCTTCGGGTAATCAGGGCTGGCACACAACACTGGGGAAAGTGAGTGATGAAACACTTTTCATTGGCATCGCGCAGGGCCTGCGGGCGATTCACAACCCTCACACCGGCCTTTTCCGCCAGGTCGAGGATGTAGGTTGTATACACATAATCCATGTTGAACGGCGGATCTTTTCGCATCAACAGAAAGTCGAGGCCGGCGAGTTCGAGGTTTTCACGCGGGCCGAGCGTAAACCAGTCCTCCCGGTTATCTCTCACAGTCAATGCGCACATGTGACCGAGGGACACGCCATCGGCCATGCTCAGATCTCCGGGTTCCATGTAGAAAAGCTGATGACCACGCCGTTGGGCTTCAAGCAGCATGGCAAATGTGGAATCCTTATAGGTCTTGATGCCGGAGATCGGATCCATGACCACGCCGGTTTTTAAAGACCTGTCTGAATCTTCCTGATGATTGACCATCGTTCCTTCCTTGTTTCAAATAGTGTTAACAGGCCCTGATCGAGGTAGCGGCATTATCTGCCCGTTGTCTCCGTTGTGCCAGTTTGAAAAGTCTTCGGCCTGGCCAATGGTAATGAAATCAGACCTGGCAAGCCTCAATCAAACCAATGTTTTCAATCGGAAATCTTAACAAATTTGCATAAGCCATTGTAACTACTGGATTCTGCGCTTAAAAGTGGTAAACTATATGACCCCGGTATACAAAATGTACTGGATTGTGTTCAGCCGGGTAATAGACAGTATCGGCGACGGCTTAATTTTCTAGGGATGGATTTATGGCAGAAGAACACGCTACAAAACAATCACGGACGATGAATGGCACCTCTGCCGAATCTGCTTTGCGCATTCTCGTAGTCGATGACAGCACCACCATCAGGCGGTCGGCTGAAAGCATGCTGACGGCTGAAGGTTACGACGTCGTAACTGCAGAGAACGGCTTCGAAGCGCTTTCCATGGTCGCGCGGCATAATCCTGATTTGATCTTCGTTGACATCATGATGCCACGACTCGATGGATATCAGACCTGTGCCATCATCAAGAACAACGCCCAGTATCGGTCCACGCCGGTCGTCATGCTCACCAGCAAGGATGGCCTGTTTGACCAGGCCAGGGGCCGCGTGGTCGGCTCGGATTTGTACCTGACCAAACCATTTACCAAAGAGGAACTGCTGGCCGCGGTGAACCAACACGCGGCTGCCTGATCCTTAAGAAAATCGAACATCCGGTTCCAATACAGGGAGTGTGCAGGGACAGATGAAACTAAACGGCAATAAAAGCGCCTTCGCCAAGCTGCTTGAATATGAGAAGCGCAGCGAATCGTTTGCACCCGGAACAGACAGCGGGAGCGGCCCTGCACGCGAGTGGAGTGGTGTTACGTTCGGGCTGGGTGACTCACAGCTGGCGTGCAACATTGACCGCATCCATGAAATCCTTCCATTACCACAGTCCACACCGGTGCCCGGCGCCAAGCCCTGGATTCTGGGCCTGGCAAACGTGCGGGGTTCGCTGTTGACGATTGTTGATCTGAACTGGTTCCTCACCGGCGTTCGTTCTCCCATTACTCAGAGCAGCCGATTACTGGCAGCGAGCCTGCACAAGGCTCCGGTCGGTTTGCTGATTGACGAAATCTACGGACAGCGTCACTTCCTCGACAGTGACGCGGTCCGGGCTGAATTACCGGAAGAATCCGCGTTAAAAAGAGTCGTCAGAAAGCAGCATGTTTTCGGCACGGAAACCTGGCAGGAACTGGACCTGGATCAACTATTCAACATGACGGAATTTCTCAATGGCGCGGAAAGCTAAATCACATGGAAGGCGGGGCCAGTCAGCGCAAAAGGGATTCATTCTGAAGCGTGAGAAAAGGCAGGAGAGCATGACCATACCGACAATCCGGTTGACGGCACAAAAATCACGCGGACTCTACGCGATGGTCGGATTGCTGGTCCTGTTGCTCGCTTTTGTCGCCGTGACGTTCTATCTCATTACACGAGACAGCCGTAACGAGCAGGAGTGGATCAGGCTGGCGACCGACCTGCAGGTCCAGTCCCAACAATTGGCAAAATCGGCTGCAGACTCGGTCGAAGGGTTAAACCAGGCTTTCTTTGAACTGGCCGATTCCCGCAGCGCTATTTCTCAGACGATGGCCGCGCTCAAGCAGGGCGACCCACTCAAGTCGCTGCCGCCACTTCCGGGTGTCATGTCCAGTGGGGTCGAAGAGTTGGACAAGGTCTGGGGCCGGATCAGCTCGAATGCCGAGAATATCCTCGGCCGGGAAACCCAGGTGTTACAACTGGCTGAAACCAGTGCAGAATTCATGAGAGTCATCCCGGAAATTCAGGCTGAGACGGACAACGTCGTCAGGGACCTGACCCAGAACAATGCCAGCAACCAGCAAATGTTCGTGGCCGGACGTCAACTGGTGTTGTCCGACCGGATTCTCCGGCATCTGAAGGACATGCTGCGCGGCGGGCCTGGTGCGGTCAACGCTGCCGACAGTTTCGCCAAGGAAATCGGCTATTTCGAACAGATGTTGAACGCCCTCGAACAGGGCAGCCGGAATGTCGGCGTGTCACAGGTCACCAGCGCCGGGGCGGTCAAGTCTCTGCGGCGCGTAAGAAACATTTATGACGAGGCCAAGCCGAACCTCGATACGATTCTCACTTCATCCAGCGACATCCTCGCAGTGCGGGGCGCAGCGGATGAAATTTTCCTGGACAGCCAGAAAATGTTCGGCCTGGCGCGAACTGTCGCTGATGACGTGCTCCGGCACGCCGACTCGCGCGCCTGGCCGTCACTCTGGTCAGGTTCACTGGCATTGATCGTCATTTTCGTGATGATCACTTTCCTGGTTCGAGCGTTCCTCGCCGATGAACGACGCCGCGCCGTGGCTGCCGACATGCAGAATCAGAAAAATCAACATGCGATCTTGCGCCTGCTGGACGAAATGAGTTCGCTCGCAGACGGCGACCTTACCGTGAAAGCGACGGTCACGGATGACATGACCGGCGCCATTGCCGATTCGGTTAATTTCGCCGTGGAGCAATTGCGCGAACTGGTGACCGGAATCAATATCACGGCCCAAACCGTGGATGAATCCACCCGTGAGACCATGGACACCACCAGCCGGCTGGCCGATGCGTCAGGACAGCAGGCCGAGCAGGTTCGCGTGGTGACCGATACGATCAACGAAATGGCCGAATCCTTTGACGCCATGGCGGAGAAGTCGCGCGAATCCAGTGAAGTCGCCAGGCGCTCGGTGGCCATCGCCAACAACGGCTCCATCATGGTGCAGCAAACCATCAAGGGCATGGACACCATCCGCGACCAGATTCAGGAAACTTCCAAGCGCATCAAGCGGCTGGGAGAGTCGTCCCAGGAAATTGGCGACATCGTCGAACTGATCAACGGTATTGCAGAACAAACCAACATCCTGGCGCTCAACGCGGCCATTCAGTCGGCTTCGGCCGGCGGCGCCGGTCGCGGATTTGCCGTTGTCGCCGACGAGGTGCAGCGCCTGGCTGAGCGCGCGACCAACGCCACACGGCGAATCGAGTTGCTGGTGAAAAATATCCAGGCCGACACTTCCGAAGCCGTCATTTCAATGGGATCAACCACGTCCGAAGTCGTTAGCGGCGCAGAGAAAGCGGAGGACGCCGGCGAAGCGCTGGTTCGAATCGAATCGGTCTCGAAAGACCTTTCGCGACTGATCGAGGAGATATCCAGCGAGGCGCAAGCCCAGTCGGAAACGGCGACACAGGTGGCCGGGCAGATGATCGACATCCGCGATGTATCCATCAAGACATCCGAAGGAACCCAGCAAACAGCCCAGTCCATGGGCCGGCTGGCCGACCTGGTGGCGAAGCTCAGTGACTCCGTTGCTGACTTCAAACTGCCCAGACAAACGTAGCGAAGGAGTGTCTGCAATATGATGCTTGAGGGATCAAATTCCAGTTCAGCGCTCAGCTGGGTTCGCGAGGACCTCGATGAATGCCTGACTAAAATTCGAGAAAATCTTGAGGCATTCGCCGAGAACATGGATGCCAAGGAGCCGCTGCGTTTTGTTCAGGATGAACTGGAGCGTTTGAACTTGACGTTTCTCACCATGAACCAGCAGGGGGCAAGCATCCTCACTGACGAGATGATTGCCGTCGGCGGCCACATGTTGCATGCCTCAGAAGGTAACCCGAAAGACTCGCTGAGCGCATTGACCGACGCGGTGATCGTTCTGCCCTCGTACCTGGACCGTTTGCAGGCTGGCCATGAGGATCTGCCGATCCTGTTACTGCCGACCCTCAACGAATTACGCGCCACCTATGATGAGTCCCTGCTTTCCGAAGGTTCGCTGTTTGCTCCGGACCTGGACCAGATTATTCCCGAATTAAGCGGAAGCGAGGCCGATGCAGTTTCCGCCAGCCATTTCAGCGCCTGGGCGAAAAAAATGCGCAGCCAGTATCAGGGTGCGTTGCTGGCATGGCTGAAAGAGCAATCCAAGGATCGGTTACTGACACCAATGCAGGACGTATGCCGCACTCTGTATATCCGCCTTGGCCGTAACGAATTGCGTCGCCTCTGGTGGATTGCGGAGCTGATCATGAGGGGCCTGCAGGACGAAGCCATCGATAGTGACCTGCCGCTGCGGCGCCTGTTTGCGCGCCTGGATCTGACGCTTAAGGCCATGGCCGAGAGTGGCGAATACGGCCCGGCGGACGATACCATCACCGCGCTATCTCGAGCGTTGCTGTTTCATGCCGCCCAGGCCCGGCCCGGCAGCAAGGCCACCGACAATCTGCGTTTGAGATTCAGGCTGGAAGAACTCATTCCGGATCGCGAAGCCCTGCTTCGCGCCCGGGGTGCAGTGACCGGGCGTGATGCCGGCCTTTTCCAATCAATCGGGGAAGCAATCCGGGAAGAGTTGGGTCAGGTCAAGGACACCCTGGACATGGAACTTCGCACCGGAAGGATCGAGTCAGAGCAGCGTGCAAACAGCCTGGCATCTCTGCAACAATTGGCCGATACGCTTAAGATGCTCAACCTGCCGGTACCGGCCAAGGCGGTCGAAGATCTGCTGCCCGACCTGGAAGCAAGCGACGGCGAAACCAATATGGATCTCGACTCGCCATTGCTGGCCCTCGCGCAAAAATTGCTTGAAGTCGAATCGATTCTTGACACACATATCAAGCTACTGGGTGAACCCGTCGAAGAGGTTCAGAGCAACGGCTTTATTGCGCTTCCCACTCACGAACAGAGGATCATCGTCAGCAAGATTCTCGATGAGTCCATCAACAGCCTGCACGAGACCCAGGAAGCCATTCGCAAGCGCCTCAATGGCGAAAATGAGGCTGATTACGAGACATCGCTGGAGCATATTGCCGGGGCACTTCAACTGGCCTCTCAGAACGAAGTAGCCAGCCTGACGCGAAAAATGCTGCGTGCGCTCAATGCCGAGTTGACTGCCGAACATGACGAGGATCAAGAGAGCAACCTCGAACCGCTGTCCGATGCGGTGGCGGCACTCGAGTTGTACCTGGCAGGTTGCCGCGACGAACAGACGAACAGCCTGCGCTTCCTGGAAGTAATGCATTCTAGGCTGGACGGATTGCCGGAAGCGTCCTCCAGCGGCGAAGAGGTGGCCTCCACCCTGATCGAACTGCCCCAACTCAAATCGAAAGGGCCGACCACACCGCCCGAGTCCGTATCCCGGCCCACCGCACAGGCCAGACCCGGCAAGGTCACCGATGTCGATCCGGCCATGCTGGATATCTTCATCGAAGAGTTCGACTCAGTGTTCGAGCGCTTGTCGCATTACCTTCCAGCCTGGGTTGAAAACGAGGAAGATACGCGCGCTCTGACTGAATTGAGACGTGGTTTCCATACGCTCAAGGGCAGTGGCCGCATGATTGGCGCCATGGAAGTTGGCGATTTTTCGTGGCATATCGAAGAACTACTGAACAAACTGTTCCTGAACAAAGTCGCCCCCAGCATCAGCGCCAGACAGTCCGTGACGCTGGCCGTTGCTGCCCTGGCTGACTTCAGGGCACGATTGCTGGGTGAAGAGTGCGAACTGGGCGAGGACGGCATTCGCGCCATGGTCAACTTTGTCCGCAACCTGACTGATGGCAACGTCCCTCAGATCAGCGAGCTCAAAGACAGGATA
>Ga0316201_10004493_pt1 | contig 10533 bp, 6 predicted proteins | sample CS6wburrow_MG_FD_204516 | JGI IMG/M metagenome (GOLD analysis project Ga0316201, IMG submission 204516) | Coastal sediment microbial communities from Delaware Bay, Delaware, United States - CS-6 worm burrow | ecosystem: Environmental > Aquatic > Marine > Coastal > Sediment | place: USA: Delaware... | reverse complement strand
GACGATAGCGATCATGATCTTGTTTACGATTTTGTAGACAATTGCCTGGGCATTGCCAACAGTTTCCAGTGGGATACTGACGGCGACCAGATCGGCAACGCCTGCGACCCCGATGTTGCGCCGCCGGTCAACGATTGTGTTGTCGGCTATCTGGACCTGGCCGCGCTTCGCCGCAACTTTCTGGTGGCCGGATACCTGGATACTGACTTCAACAGTGACGGTATAACGGACAAGCAGGACCTGGCGATCATGATGCAGTTCTTCTTTGCAGCGCCGGGACCCAGCGCATTGAGCGTCGATTGCGAATCGCCGTAGGCCGCGCCTGCCGGGCGACACGGGTGTCATCATTGTCTACACTCGTCTTCGTGCAATCGGCCGTCCACGGGGAGGGAGCGAACGATGAAGCCATCCAACACTGAGGAAAATGCCGACCAGGTTCGGACCGTGCCGGTCGTCGATATCGGCGACCTGGCCAGTCCCTGTGCCAGGCGCGCGATTGACCGGGCGTGCCGGGACTGGGGCTTTTTCCAGATCACGGGGCACGGGATATCGACGGGCGTCATCGACGATCTGTTTGCGGCCTCGAAGGCGTTCTTTTCGCAGCCAACCGAGGTGAAGCGAAAAATCTTGCGCGACGCCGGGAACCCGTGGGGCTTTTACGACCGCGAGTTAACCAAGAACACCCCGGACTGGAAACAGGTGTTCGACTACGGCCCGGCCGACGGCGAACAGCTCGTGCCACGCTGGCCGGCGGAGTTGCCAAATTTCAGGGCCGCCGTGTTGGCGTACTACACTGCCTGCGAGTCGCTCGCGTTTCGGCTGCTGTCGGTCTTTTCGGCCAACCTGGGCATGCCGGACAATTCGCTGGACGCTTACTTTTCCACGGCCCATACGAGCTTCGTTCGCCTGAACTACTATCCCACCTGTCCGCGGTCACACAATCGGCGGTCGCCCAAGCCAATGGGGATCAGTCATCACACCGACGCGGGCGCGCTGACGATTCTGCTGCAGGATTCGCAACCCGGCCTCGAGGTCTATCGCGACGGGCAGTGGTTCCTGGTAGAACCAAGGGCCAACGCTTTGGTGGTCAATATCGGTGACGTTGCGCAGGTGTGGTCGAACGACCGTTACCGGGCGGCGCTGCACCGCGTGGTGACCAGCACCACGATGGATCGCTACAGCGCGCCGTTTTTTTTCAACCCCGGTTACGCCACGGACTATGCACCGCTTGCGACCACCGTGGACGCCGACAACCCGGCCAAGTATCGTCCAATCAACTGGCGGGAGTTTCGCGAGCAGCGCGCTGCCGGTGACTATGCGGACTACGGCAACGAAGTACAGATTTCAGACTACCGCATGCCAACTGCCTGACAGTGCCGTCGTGCGATATCTGGACTAGAAGTTCACGTTCAACCCGATCGAAACGACTGGATACAGGTCGTAGTCATCGAGCTCCGCTTCCAGCTGCTGCCGCTCGGCCTCCAGTTCGGTCTGAAACACCGGGTCGGATGCGATTGGTCCGCTGACTGTGGTCGAAATCGCCGGCGAGCCCTGCCGCAGTACGCCCGCATCCAGGCTCAGGCCGAAAGTGTCTGCAATGCGAAAGTCGAGCCCGACACCCACGTAGGGTGCGATGCTGTCAAAGTCGGCGCGTGCCTCGAGCGTGCCGATCTGCGCCGCCGTGTAGGTCGTGCCGTTGACCTCCACGGTCGCGTTGTCGCGGGTTGTCAGATTCAGTGCGTTGCCGTTAGAGAATAGTCCCGCGGTAACGCGGAACGGGCTGAGCGGCACGCGCAGATTTGCGGTTGCGTAAAGCGTGCGTAATTCCAGCTCGGCGTCGTAGTCGACACCCGATTCGCTGGCATCGAAATCGTAGTTGAAGCCGTTGAAGCCACCGCGAACGTCGAGGTAGGGCAGTGGTCGCCAGGTGGCCTCGACGCCAAGCCCCAGCGTGCCGGCTTTGGCGCCAAACCACAGGTCGTCGTCCGCGTGTACGCCTGCTGCGGCCAAAAGGCAAAAGGTCGCGGTCAAAGTGGCGATTGAGCTGCGCATGGTCTGTTCTCCGTAAGATGAAACGCGCAGCAAGCCTACCGACGAGTGTGCCGACAAAGTGTGACGGCGTTCACGCCGCGGGCCAAGGGCGTGCACGGCGGTTGCAAGCTCGGCAGGTCAACGGATGACTGGAATAGCGCGTCAGTCGGCCGTTTCGTCCACGGGCTTGCCCAGCCCGGCGTCACCGACCAGCACGATCTCGCATCGCCGGCGCTGTAACGTCAGATACACTGGCGAACCCGACAGCTCGTGTGACGCGATGACCGTCAATTGGGAATCGCCGACCAGCCGATCGATCATGCGTTCGTCAACGTCGCTCAGGATCTCGAACACCATGTTGCGGCTGTTCCTTGCCGCCATCTTCTCGAACTTCCTGCGCATGCGGGTCGCGGATGCCGCTACCAGATCCTGGGCCCGCTCTGGCGTGAAGGCGCTGGCCGTCCCGGTAATCGACGAGATTTCGCGAGTGAAAGGCAAGCCGGCCGCTCGCTCCCAGCGTTCGTCGGCGACGAATACCGCGATCAGTTCGCCTTCGGCCCGGGCCAACAGATCCATCGCCGCGCGCCACAGCGGCTTGGCCGACGACGTTGCGGTCACCGCGATCACGATTTTATGCTTACTCACGACAGCGTTCATTGTCTTGCCTTTGCTTTGCTGGAGAAAGCCTGCCTGGCCTGGGCGTAGTGCAGCAGCTGCTGTTCCACCTTGTAGTTGACAGTGCCTTGTTCGAACTTGCCTTGCGCATTGCGCTCACCGGCCTCGACGCCGGTCAACAGCGTCACCGCCTCGTCAATGCTGCGGACGGCGAATACCGAGAACTGTCCTGCTGCAACCGCCGCGACGACGTCATCGCGCAACATCAGGTGTTTGACATTGTCACGCGGAATTACGACACCGTGGCGACCATCGAGATCGCGTGCCTTGCAGACATCAAAGAAGCCCTCGATTTTCTCGTTTATTCCACCGATCACCTGCACCCGGCCGAGTTGGTTGATCGAACCGGTGACGGCCAGGTTTTGCTTGATTGGCACCCCGGATATCGACGACAGCAACGCACACAGTTCCGCGACCGATGCGCTGTCGCCGTCGATGCCGGCGTAGGATTGCTCGAACACAATGCTCGCCGCTAACGACAGCGGCATGTCCGCGGCATAGCGTGCCGCAAGCGCAGACGACAGGATCAGTACGCCTTTGGAGTGGACGGCGCCGCCGAGCTCCACTTCGCGCTCGACGTCGACAACCTCGCCGCTGCCAATTCGAGTGGTCGCCGTGATTCGTATCGGGTGCCCGAAACGATACTCACCTAGTGAGCTGACAGCGAGGCCGTTCACCTGGCCGACGCGTTCGCCACTGGTGTCGATCAGCAGAACATCCCGTTCAATGGCATCCAGCAGTCGTCGCTGAGCGCGATCGGCCCGGTGAATTCTTGCGGCGATGGCGTGCTCGACGTCCTCACTTTCCACCGTGGCAGCGTCGCGCCGGCCGGCCCAGTGGTTGGACTGCTGCAGCAGATCGACCAGCGACCGCATATGCGTGGACAGGCGCTCACTATCGTCGGCCCGGCGAGCGCGCTGCTCGATTACTCTCGCTACGGCGTCACGACGAAATGGCCGCAGGCCCTTGTCGTTAACGACATCGGCGATCAGAAACACGGCTGCCTGGGTATTATTCGCGGTGCGCTCCAGGTCGTCTTCCAGATCGGCGGCGACCTTGAACAACTCGTTGAACTCCGGGTCGTTCTGCGCCATCAGGTAGTAGAGCCAGCGCTCACCGATCATGATGATCTTGACGTCCAGCGGTATCGGTGCCGGCTGCAGTGCCGTAGTGCTGAGTAAGCCGTAGGATTCACCGGGTGATTCGATACGCACGGTTTTGGCCAGCAGGGACTGTTTGAGCGCTTCCCAGACGAACGGACGGCTCAGCATGCGCCAGGCGTCGATGAGCAGATAGCCGCCGCTGGCCGCATGCAGTGCGCCGCCGCGAATCAGGCGGAAGTCGGTAACCAGTGCGCCAAGTTCGGCGTGGTGCTCGATTTTGCCGATAATATTTGGATAGTTCGGGTTGGGCTCGTAGACGACGGGCGCTCCCTGGCTGTCGGCGTTATCGATCAGCAAATTTACTTCGTAGCGGGAGAACGATGGTCCTTGACCCATATTCAAAAATGGCAATGACGGCGCTTCGGTCTGACGAAAACCCTGCGCATCGTTGATGATATTTTGTTCAACGTCGTCGAGGTAAACGAGCGCCGCTTCCACTTGCGCATAGCGTTTCTTCAGCTCGGCGATTGGCAGCCCGATTGCGATGGTCATGACATCCCGGTCCAGGGCCTTGATGCGCTCGATATGGTCTTTGCGTATCCGCGGCATTTTCTCTATGTGGGTCTGGAGTTGCTTGCTCAGGCGCTCGATTTTTTCCTGAATCTGCTGGCGTTCTTCTTCCGGCAGCGCGTTGAATTCCTCGTCGCTGAGCACCTTGTCATCCCGCGTCGGCGCTAGCACAAAACCGGTCGGTGTCTGCAAGACGTTGATATCTTCCTTCTTGGCGCTGGCCTCGAAGGTCTTGTGCTCGGCTTCGATACGACGTTCGGTTTCCTTTTCCACAGCCTTGAGTTGCTTGCGGTAGTCGTCACTTTCAAAAACCGCGGGTATGGCCAGGCGCAACTCCTCGATCAGGGAGTTCATGTCGTTCCTGAATTGTGTCCCTTGCCCGGCGGCAAATCGCAGCGCTCGCGGCTTTACCGGATCGTCGAAATTATTGACGTAGCACCAGTCGGGCGGCGGCGGCTGTTTTTGGGCATGCTCATTGGCGATTGACCGGGCCATTTCATGCCGGTCACTGCCCGCCGGCCCGAGCACAAAAATATTGTAGCCGTCGTCGGCCATCTCCAGGCCAAAATGAACGGCATCGACCGCCCGGTCCTGACCGTGCCGGGCGCTGCCGCGGCCTGACAGATCGCGTGTATCGTCGAACACTATTTCGTCGAGATCGCTCGCCCTGTAGAGTTCGGCAGCGGACAGCTTCACAGAGTGCTCGTTTGTCATTGTTTATATACTCGCGTCTGGGACGGCATGGGAAACACACACATTAGCTGTGCAGTGAGCCCGGCCATCGTCCCGCCAAGCATGACGCAGTCCGCGCGGCGATTGAATCGGGGCTTTCACGTAGCGGGGGTTGAGGCGGCAACGAAACGCCGGTAGGCGCAGCCTCGATGGCAAGAGCGGTTTAGGTTACGCCTTATCGGATATAGACGCGGGCGTACGTCTGATGGTACCGGGCACGGGCACTACTCGTCGTCGAGGTCCCCAAGTTGCTGTGCCAGGCTGTCCAGTTCCGAGGCACTGAGACCCGCCAGTGGAAAATCGGACGGCACGACCGCCGCGGCGGAATTGCCGGCTGCCGCGATCAGCTCTTGCAGCGCCGTGACGAGGTTGTCGGCCAGTCGCTTGACGGTGTCCTCGTGGTGAATCGATTCTGCGTAAGTCCAGTTGAAGCGCAGGACACCATTCGTCAGCAGCGCGTTGATCTCGATCAGGTAGGCGCGATCGCAGCGCGGGCTGCGCGCGGGGCCGCAGCGATCGTCCAGCAGACGCAGAAGATCAGCGGTGGCGCTGTCCTCGTCAACCTGGCCGAGGTAGTTGAATAGCAATTGGGCGCGCGGCGCGTCGGCGATGACGCGTGTGTCCTCGGGATCGCGCGACTTGGCGGCCAGCAATCCGTGGCTCAGGCCATTGAGCGGCAGCGCCAGAAACTGCTCCTTGACGATCTTCACCGCCTCGACCGGGTCGTGCCAGTCCGCGTCGCCGGCCGCACGCAGGATCACCGGGAACACCGTCGTAAACCAGCCGACGGTGCGAGCGATATTCACGTCGTCGAACAGCGATTCACGGCCGTGGCCCTCCATATCGAACATGACGCTGGCGTCACCGGTCCAGTCGGCGAGCGTACGCGCCAGCGCGCTGACCAGCAGCACGTTGACGCGTGTGTACAGCGCCTGGGCGGTGCTGCCGGTTAACGCAGCCGTTTCCTGCCGTCCCAGCGTGACGCTTAGCGTGGTGCCGGCGGACTCCTCGTTGCGCGTCTCATGCTCCCGTGCGTCCGTCGGCAAACCGGCGGGCGCGCCGGGCAGGGTGGCGCGCCAGAACCGCCGGTGTTGGTCGAACACGGGACTGTTCGCATACTCATCGAGGCGCTTCGCCCAGGTCATGATCGACGCACCGGCCGCCGGTAACCTGACGGCAAGTCCTTTGGATACCTGCTCGATCGCGGTGTTCAGGTCATTGCGCAGGATGCGCCAGGATTGTGCGTCGACAACCAGATGATGGATGACAATCAGCAGCCGGTCGCGCTGACCTGCCGGAGCGCGCAGGAGCGCCACGCGAAATAACGGCGCGGCGCTCAGGTCGAGCGCCGCGTTCAGCGTGGTTGCCGCGGCCAATGTCTGCGTCTCCAGCCCCGCCTGCTGTGCTGCCGGCGCAGGGTATTCGCAGCATACCGGCGCGTCATCCGGCACGTCGTGGATGGTCGCGTGCCAGCCACGGTCGTCTTTTTCAAATGTCGTGCGCAGCGCGGGGTGGTGGATCAACAGCGCGCGCACGACGCTTTCGAGCTGCGGCGCGGTGATCTTTACACCCAGCTCGAACAGGACTGATTGATTCCACTGCTGCGGCTCCACCGTGATGCGTTCAAAGAACCAGTGCTGAATGGGCAACAGCGGCAGCGGGCCTGAGGCCGCCTGCGTCGCGCTGCCCGCCGCCGCGTCTGGGGCCGCCTCGGCAAACTGCGCCTGCCCGGCTATGGTCGGATGCGCCAGCACGACATCCGGCGCGATGGACAGCCCTTCCTTCGCGGCGCGTGAGAGAATACGAATGATCTGCAATGAGTCGCCGCCGATTTCGAAAAAGTTGTCGTGGATACTGATGTCATCGAAGCCGAGTACGGCGCCCCAGATTTCGACGAGTTTCTGCTCGATCGGAGTACGCGGTCCCACGATACCGCCGTCACTGGCGCCGCTGGGTGCGATGTCCATTTCCTGCAACGCGCGCCGGTCCACCTTGCCGGCCGCGGTGGTCGGGAACGCGTCTAACTCGACGAAAACCTGCGGCACCATGTAGGCGGGCAGTTTGGCGTCGCAATAGTCGCGCAGCCGGGACTGATCGAGGCTGTGGTCGGCAGTGGCGCTGACGAACGCCACCAGCCTGCCACCCCCGGTTGCGGCGCCGGTGGCGGCGCCCAGCGCCCTGAGGCGTTCGCGCAGCAGGCGCTTCCTGGTCGCAGACAACGCCGCGACGCGCTGTGTGACAGGCATTGATTTGTTCAGCGGGTCGCTCATTTCACCGCTTTAACGACGACCATCGAATCGGCCCACCAGGCATCATTGACGTCCTCCGGCGGTGCAAGGCCGTCGACGACCTGCATTTCGATGCGACGGAAATGACGCAACAGCAGGCGCTGATGCGCCCGGCTTAGCGAGTCCATTTCGTTGGACAAGTAGGTGAATATCCCGCCGTCCACGAGGTGGGCGGCGGCATGCGGAAAAAAGTGATCGGCGAACGTCGTGCTTTCGCCGATCTGATCGATGAGGTCTTCCTCGTTGAGCGGGTAGGTATGAAAGAACACGCCGTCGAACTGACCCAGGTCGTCGAGGGTGTCCTGCCACAGGCCGTGCACCATGCGCGTGTCACTGTCCGGATAGTCGCGCCGCCAGTGTTCGTAGCGCTCGACGATGGAATCGTTGCATTCGATGATGGTGTGCGAACGTACGCCGCACGCCTGGATCATACTGGACGAGACGCCGCGGCCGAAGCCCACCTCAAGTACATCGCCGTGGCTTTCGCAGACAATCTCCGCCATCTTCTGCATCAGCGGTATCTGCCAGTCTTCCATGATCTCCTGATCGCTGAGGGCCGCCTGCGTGCGATCGCCGGTGTACAGCTTCTCTTCGCCAGCGACGAAGCCTTTCGCCAGGCCATCCAGCGCGTACAGGTCCTTGACGAACTCGGAGATCGCGCTGTTGAGCAGCCAGCCGCGCTGTCGGTCCGTCGGCGGGCGAATGAAGTTCTCGTCCTTGATTTGCAGGGACAACTCGAATTCGCGCAGTCTTTTGAGTCTTCGTGTCATATTTGTTCCATCAGGTTCAGGCTGCGCCGGCGTGAGTTAGTGCCGTCTCGGCTTCAATGTCGTCGAGCGCTTCGATCTGGCTCAGGATCCGGGAGACTGTGGCGCCGTCGGTCGCGTCGAGCAGCGCCTCGAGCTCAGCATCGATATCCGTCGCCTCGTCGATCAGCACGACCGCGTCGGCGATATCCGGATGCGCGGCGAGCACCGACTCGACCTCGCCGGGCTCGACGCGATAGCCGCGCACCTTGAGCTGGTGATCGACACGACCGAGGAATTCGATGCGCCCGTCGCTGCGGTAGCGCGCCCGGTCGCCGCTGCGGTACAGGCGATCCAGAGGGTTGGTCGAGAAAATGTCGGGCAAGAAAGACGCTTCGGTCTCGCTAATGCGACCGAGATAGCCACGGGCCACGTTGGCGCCGCCAATGTACAACTCGCCGGTGACGCCGGCGGGAACCGGTCGCAGGTGGCTGTCCAGCACGTACAGACGCGTGTTGGCGATTGGCCGGCCGATGGTTACTTCGTTGCGCTCGTCGAGCCGCGCGACGCTGGCCCAGACGCAGGCCTCGCTGGGTCCGTATTCGTTATGCAGTGCAGCGCCCGGCAGTGCCGCGCAGTGACGCCCAATCAACGACGCCGGGCAGGCTTCGCCCGCCACAATGACGGTGTCGAGCGAGGTCAGACGAGCGGGGTCGCCGTGTTCGAGCAGGAGTGCGTACAGCGACGGGGCGCACAACGTGTGCGACACGGCATGGCGTTCGATCAGGATGCCGAGCTGTTCGATGTCGAGTTCGGCGCGGCCCTCGGGAATCACCAGGTTGCCGCCGCAGCACAGCGTCCAGTAGATGCCGGCGATGGCGCTGTCGGTTGCGAGCGACGATAGCAGCGCGTAAACGGACACCGGTTTTACGTAGTAGTCGAAACGCGCGAGGGTGGAGTTGGCCAGGCTGCGATGCGACACCATCACGCCCTTCGGGCGGCCGGTAGAACCGGATGTGTAAATGACGTAGGCAAGAGAGTCGGGATCGATGCGTACACCCGTTCGCGTATCGGGCTGGCTATCGAGATCCGCGTCGAGCAACACGCGCGGCGTGCCTTGCGGGACGCGTGCCGCCAGCGCGCCGTGCGTCACGATAAGCGGCGGCACGCCATCAGGCTGTGCGGCGGTCAGGTCGTCGATTACCTGTTGCAGGCGCTCGACCGGATCGTTAACGTTGAGCGGGACGTAGGCGGCGCCCGCCTTGAGTGCACCGAGCATCGCGACAATCGCGTCCCCGTTGCGCTCGGTATAGACGATGACGGGCGCGTCATCGTGGCCGCGGCACTGGCGCAACCGATGCGCTAGACGATTGGCCTGGCGGTCGAGTTCGCCATAGCGCAGCTGCGTAGCGCCCGCCGTGACGGCGACCGCGTCGGGAGTGCGGTCCGCGCACTGCTCGAAAAGTGCGACGACGTTGGCCTGCGCGTCACGTGCGCGCGCGGTGTCGTTCCAGGTATCGACGATGCGCACGCGTTCCTTGTCGTTTAGCAACGGCAGTTCGCAGACGAGGCCGTCCGGATCGTCGAGCATGCCGTACAAAATTACCTCCAGGTGACCGAGCATGGCTTCGATCGCGACGCGCCCGAAGCGCGCCGCGTGATAGACGGCGATCAGGCGCAGGTCGTCTTCGGGCACCACCAGCAGCGCGAGCGGAAAGTTGCTGTACTCGATAACCTGTTCGTCGCTGACCACAGGCGCCTGCTCGATCCGGGTTTCACCCAGGTCGGGAAAATTCTCGAACACGAGAATGGTCTCGAACAACGGCGTACCGGGCGCCACCTCGCTGTAGCGCTGCGCGTCGGCGAGCGGCGTCTGCTCGTGCACACGCCGCGCGGCCTGCTCCTTCTGAATGCGTGACACAAGACCGCCGACCGTGTCGTCGTCTTGCATTTGTACGCGCACCGGCGGCGTGTTGATAAACAGGCCGGCCATCCGTTCCACGCCGGGAAGCTCTGGTGGCCGCCCGGCGCAGGTGGCGCCGAACACGACGTCCGGTGTGTCGCAATAGCGTGACAGCAGCAACGACCAGGCGGCGACGAACAGCGTGTTGAGCGTGACGCGCCGATTCTGCGCCAGCGACCGCAGGCGGCTGTAAGTGTCGGCGGCCAGTACCTTCTCGAGCATGCGGCCCGCCGGCCCGTCGTCCGCTGCCGCTGGTCGCGGCAAACGCGGGCAGGTCGGCGTGTCGAAGCCCGCCAGCATCGCGCGCCAGAATTGTTCCTCGGCGTTCTTGTCGCGACGGGCGTGCCAGTCGACGAAGTCGCCGAATGCCGGAGCCGTAGGCAGCTTGTGCAGTTCGCCGCGAACGTAGCCGCCATACAGCGACC
>Ga0316201_10004492_pt1 | contig 10535 bp, 8 predicted proteins | sample CS6wburrow_MG_FD_204516 | JGI IMG/M metagenome (GOLD analysis project Ga0316201, IMG submission 204516) | Coastal sediment microbial communities from Delaware Bay, Delaware, United States - CS-6 worm burrow | ecosystem: Environmental > Aquatic > Marine > Coastal > Sediment | place: USA: Delaware... | reverse complement strand
CGGTACAGCAAATTGCTTGAATCCATATATCACAAAGCCTCATGATCCTGCAGGAGGTGAAAACCCGGCAGGACAGAAAGGCATTTCTGGAGGTGCCCCGCATACTCTATCGAAACGACCCAACGTGGGTTTGTCCCTTGGACAGGGAGATTGATTCCATCTTCGACCCTGCTAAAAATGTCTTCTATTCCCATGGCGAGGCATGCAGGTGGATCCTGTACAATGACCGACAGCAACTGGTCGGCCGGGTAGCCGCCTTTATCGACCGCAACAGTTGTTTTAAGCAAAAGCAGCCCACGGGGGGCATGGGGTTCTTTGAATGCATTTTTGACCAGGAGGCCGCCACCCTTTTGTTTGATGCGGCCAGAGAGTGGCTGAAAGAGAGGGGCATGGAGGCCATGGACGGACCCATTAATTTCGGGGAGACGGATAAGTACTGGGGCTTGCTGGTGGATGGCTTTACCCATCCTTCCTATGAAATTGCATACAATCCTCCCTACTACCAGGAGCTCTTTGTGAACTATGGATTCCAAACCTACTTCAAGCAGGAGGGCTTTCATCTGGATGTAACTGCACCACTGCCTCCGAGGATTGAACGTATTGCTTTGCGGGTGCTCTCAAATCCGGAATATGAGTTCCGGCATTTTCGCTGGAAAGAAGCCGATACACACATATTGGATTTTGTAAGGGTCTTTAATGAAGCATGGGCCTCCTTCAAGGAGAACTTTGAACCTTTAGAGGTCTCCTATATTAAAAAGACCCTGAAAAAGGCAAAGGCCATCCTGGATGAAGAGTTTATCTGGATCGCTTACAGCAAGGGTCAGCCCATCGCCATTTACCTGATGTACCCCGATGTGAACCTGATCCTGAAACACCTCCATGGCAGACTCCACCTGCGGGCCATGTTGAAATTTCTGTACCTGAAAAGGAAGAAGACCATGACCCGCGCACGGGGCGTGTTAATGGGCGTGATCCCCGCTTACCAGAGCCGGGGGATTGAGGCTGGAATCATCCTGAATCTGGTACAGGTCTTCAAGAAAAAACCACAGTATACCGAAATAGAATTCTCCTGGGTGGGGGATTTTAATCCCAAGATGCGTAAGATCTTTATGTCCGTAGGGTGTAAATCAGTAAAACATTATATCACCTACCGTTACCTGTTTGACCGGAATGCAGAATTTCAACGCTATCCCATTCCTGATTAACTAAGCGAGCTAAGTTGAAACATATGACATACGATGTGATTATCATAGGAGCCGGACTGGGGGGCCTGACAGCAGGGGCCAAGCTGGCCAAAGAGGGGAAACGTGTACTGGTGCTGGAGCAACATGACCGTCCTGGGGGCTGTGCCACCACCTTTCAACGAAGGGATTTTACCATGGAGGTGGGGCTACATGAGATGGATGGACTTCATCCCGGGGATATCAAGCAACGGATCTTTGAAGATATCGGACTGGGCGACCGGGTGAGCTTCCTGCCCGTACCTGAATTCTACCGCTTTATCAATGAACGATACGATCTGGTGATTCCCCATGATCCGGAGAAGGCCGCGAATCTATTAAAAAAGAGCTTCCCCGGGGAAGAAAAAGGAATAGATGCTTATTTCTATCATGTATTGAACGCGCGCCGGGTCATGGTGGCCCAAAAGGGCAAAGCCGATCGCAGCCTGGGGGTATTCCTGGATGAAATAATCGGGGATGAGGACCTGAAGCTGGTGCTGCTTGGGAATCTGGGCTATTTTCACGATGATCCCTATTCCCTGTCCTGGCTCTACTACCTGAATGCCCAGGGCTCCTACTATGGGGGTGCAGCCAGCTTTATCCAGGGCGGATCCCAGAACCTTTCCAACGCCCTGAGTCAACTGATCACCGAACAGGGCGGAAAAGTTATGCTCAATCAGCTGGTCACCTCGGTCGATTACAGGAACAAAAAGGTGTCGGGGGTCACTTTTCAGGAACAAAAAGGGAAGAACAAGGGGCAGGTGGAACAGGCCGGTGCGCCCCGGATTATTATGAATGGCTCTGTACCCGGATTATGCCGCTTGCTTTCTAAAAAGGACGCTGCTCCTCTGGCGAAATCCATTAAGGATCTGGCTATCGGGGCTTCTCTGCTGACCGTTTACTACGGATTTAATAAAGCCCTGCAGAAGCTCGGAAATAAAAACTACTCCACCTTCATCTTTGATGAATCTGTCCGGTCCCAGAAGGATATACTGGGGAACAATCACAGCGATTTTTCTACACGCAGTTTTACCTTTGTGGACTATGGCCAGGTGGATGCCCGGCTGGCTCCGGAAGGCAAGAGTGTGGGTGCGGTTTGTGCCATTGACTATCCTTCCGACTGGGAAGGCTTGGAGCGGAATGAATATATGCGCATGAAGGCTGATGTGGCCGACACCTTCACAGGACGACTGGAAAAAATACTTCCCGGTTTCCGCGAAGCTGTGGAATATGTGGAAGTGGCCACCTCCCTGAGTGTAGAACGGTTTACCCTGAATCCTAAAGGAGCCGTCTACGGTTTTGCCCAGCATCCCGGTCGATCGCTGGATTACCTTTCGGCTTTACCGGAGAATGTTTTTATTGCATCGGCCTGGGGAAAGATCGGGGGCGGATTTTCCGGAGCCATGGTCAATGGCTACCTGACTGCCCTGGATGTTCTGAGAAAAGCGCCATAAACCTAGAGCCTAATGGAAATGAGCAGTTGCTGAGAGTGGTACAGACCATCTCCCGGTAACCAGTGCACATTCCACCCAATTTTGGAGCTAATGCGGGGATTCCGGAAGGGGTCGATATAAAAATCGAAGCGGCCATAGTCCCCATGGCTGTAAAGTTTGTCGCCATAATGCAGCATGGAGGGGCCTCCCAGGTACATGGACCCTTTTATGCCGAAAATGCCCCGGCGCATATCCAGGTGGGTCAACCAGCCAAAACTCCAGGTATAGCCACTGGAATGGATAAGCTCGTAGGAAGTGGCCAGTCCGCTGTAGAGATCCAGTTTGTCCAGTCCCACCCTCTCCGATAAATCCACTCCGGCCAGTGCCAGCAGGGAGCCATCGTCCCGGATCAAATTGTCATCATCTCCGGCTGTGGTGCGTGCCAGGTGGTAGCGTGTAGTGATGGCTTTCAGATAAAATAGCCGGTAGGTGAAAGTTGCATCCAGGCCCCCGAGGATCGATTCCCTGGTCTCCTCTGTCTCCCGCCCCGTCCAATCCACCCAGCCATGTATACTACCCCATGCCCAGTTAAACCGTATGGAAGCGCCCTCCATATTGGGACGATAATAGCTAAGAGAGTCTCTCAGCAGCAGCAGGGGAAGCTCCAGTCTCTCTGACCGGGGAAAGGAGCCCACCCTGAGATCGAAGCGATCCGACTGGTAGCTGTAGTACAGGTCTATCTGGGGAGTTACCCCAAAGAGGGCTCCGCCGAATTCGTACATGTAATTGATACCGGCATGAATCCGGTGGACCGAATCAAAGGTGAAATAGACCCCGGGATTGATCCTGGCTCCGAAAATGGTTTGTGGATATCCGTATTCCGTAAAATATTCCCGGTTATCCAGAATCTGGTCAAATCCCAGGTAAAATCGCGGACCCTGCGCAGCAGCTGGCGAGAGCACCAGGAACAACAGGATGATATGGGTAATACGGTTTTTCAATGGCCCTATCAGGTTCAAACGACCTCCTTCAACGCCACTTCCATCCGATCCAGGTAGTTATCAATTTGTGCTTCTGTCTCAAATCCTACGATCATCATATCCACACTTCCCAGTCCAAGTACAAACTTCAGCGAGTGATCGATCTTCTGGCTTTCGTTTCGAAGATCCCCGTTACCGACCAACTTCATTCCGATCACGCCCCTACCCGAGCTGTGCATCTGGTGAATCACTTCAACCACTTCGGCTGGATCGGGCTTGTCCATGGCAATCCCATAGGGATTTATCCGGGCATGGAGCACATCCACCCAGGGGTCCTTCACTCCAGCAATCATGGCCTCCAGGGAGTGCACGGAAGTCCCGTGGGCCCGGATTACTCCTTTTGCCTTCAGGTCCTCCAGGATATCCATCTGTCTCCGCTCATGATCGGTCCACCGGGCATCTACCATGCAATGTAACTGCACCACATCGATATAGCCCGTGTTTAATTCCCTGAGAAAACGCTCCACCACGATATGGGCATCGGGCCGCTCCGGTTCCGGGATCCCCCCTTCCCTGGTCCAGATCTTGGAGGTAAGTACGATCTCTTCCCGGTCCATCCCTTTCAGTGCCTCAGCCAGCAGGCTGTGTGTGCCATAAGTATCGGCACAATCGAACATCCGGATTCCGCGATCGTAAGCATGTCGAAGGGTTGCTATACTCCTGGCCTTATCCTGACGGGTCAGAAATGAACTTCTGTTTCCTCCGCTGATCCCGGTCCCCACCCCCAGCAGGGTCGGCCTTATCCCGGTTTTTCCGAGGGCAACCCGCTGCAGTGGATCCACGGAGCTAAACCTCCCGGTGGCACCATAGAGGGGATTGCTAAACATCAGGTGGGCAGTACCCAGCGAAAGGGCGCCCAAAAACTGGCGACGGTTCAGGTCAAGCTTTCCCATAACATGATATTTTGGATGTAAGATATATCAAACTCCTTCAATATCAAGCAAACCAAGTGTTAAAACCCGCTTAGCCAACTAAATTTCGGGCCGATTAAAAGCTTAGATCCCCGGAAACCACATGTCCTGAGAGCTCAGACCGCATTCATAGACCATATCAATCCCATATTCCATTCTTCCCAGGTCGTCGGCCCCGCCATTGTTGGTTCCAAAGGTGAACTTCACCCCTGCTTCCTTGGCTTTCCTGATGATTTTGGCACTGGGGATCCTGAACCGGTTGTTGATCTCCAGGGCCACTCCGCTTTCCGCCAGGGCCTTTACCATACGGTCAATACGCTCATCTGTCCACAGGGCATCGTACTGGTCAGCAATCTCGGCTGGCAGATAGGTGGGATTCACATGGATATCGATGGGTTCAGTGCTCACTACTTTCACGATATTATCCACCAGCTGCTCCATAAAATCCTGGGGGTCTCCAACATCTGTCTCTTCAGGGATCCAGAGTCTCTGCCGCACCCCCCTGCTATTGGTCCAGGTCATGGCATCGGTAAAGGCATAATCAAAACGTTCGCGGCTCTCATCGCTGAACAGGTCCAGCCACTCCCTTCCTTCTGCCTGCATGGCATGCCAGGCAAAGGGGGTGGGTTCAAAGGCATCCAGATAGGCCTTCAGGGAATCGTCGCTTTCAAATCCCATTTTGATTCCGCAGTTCACGGCAAAGCCATAGGTAAACCCATAAGAGCGTGCATGCGCCAGCAATTCCTCCAGAGTCAGTCCGCCCTTCAGGTGGGTGTGAAAATCGATCAGGGGAAAGTTCTGACTGGAAAGATCAACGATCTTCTTCTCAAATTCCAGGTCGGAGGGGGGTGTTCCGGGAGTTGGCAGCTCATCGGCCAGTGGCTTTACCTTTATATTTTTATACGCGACCACACTTCCCGGATCATGGCATTGAAATGCAAAGGTACCCGATGAAAGAAGCCTTCCCGCAAAGCTTTCCGGGCGGTATACCTCATCCGGCTCGGTATATTCGGCGGCCAGTTCCCCGTTAATATAGGTCTGGATGGTCTTCCCCTGCACCTTAATGCGGTAATTGAACCACTCGTTGTCGGGGGTCACCGGTTTCCAGACATTGCGAATGGCGTAGATGGAGCCTGTCATCTTACGTTCCACATAGTCCCCTTGTCCGCTGGAGTTGAGCACCTGGCATTCATAGCCGTCATAGGGCCAGCCCTCTTCCTGGAACCTGGTATGGATGTAGATGCCCGAGTTGGCCTCAGGCCTGGTAAGCACATCCACGCTGAATTCGAAATTCTTGAAGTTGTGCTCCAGCACCTCTCCTGTATAGAAAAGATGGGAGCGCTCACCGGCTGTAACAATGGCGCCGTCTTCAATCTTCCAGGAATCAGCGTTCTCGGAGGCAGTCCATCCTTCGAGGGTTTCTCCGTCGAACAGGGTGATCCATTGGTCCGTGGCGGAGTTACAAGCGAAAAGCATCATCCCGCTAATGGCCAGGGCAATAAAGTGTGTGGGTTTCATAATAAGTTAAGTTAGAGGTTAGTATGTCAGAAGCTAAAATTAACAATTAAATAGGGAATTCCCGTGTAAAGTTAACTGCTAAACATGCCTCGACTTTTTTCAAATAGCCTGGAAAATTGTACATTGAGCGCTTTATTAGCTAAACCCGGTAAAAATGATTTTCAACAGACGAAGTTTTATTAAAACAGGCGGTGCAGCAGTGGCAGGTACCATGGTGCTTCCTCCGCTATTGAATTCTTGCCAGAACATACAAATTTCACCCGACGTGAAAAGCTATCTAGACCATTTTGAAGTGACCCCGGAGATCTTGCAGAAAGTAATTGCTGAAGCCATGTCCAAGGGTGGAGATTACGCAGACCTCTTTTTCGAACATACCTTATCCAACAGCCTTGGCCTGGAAGACGGAAAGGTGAACAGCGCAAACTCCAACGTGGACTACGGTGTGGGAGTCAGGGTGCTGAAGGGCGACCAGACCGGTTTTGCCTATACCGAATCCACCAGTTTACCGGATATGCTGAAGGTAGCAAAAACTGCTGCCAACATAGCCAATGATCCGGTGACCTTTAACCAGGGCGAGCTCATCGAAAAAACGCTTCCCAATTACTACAAAGTTTCTCAGAAATGGGAAAACTCGGGCATTGAGTCAAAAATTCCCTTTGTTCAGAAACTCAATGACCGTCTTTTTGAACTGGACGAAAAGGTCACCAAGGCCCGGGTATTCCAGCGGGACGAGACCTCTTACGTGATGTTCTACAGTTCAGAGGGATTGCTTACCTGTGATTATCGCCCCATGGCAACTCTGGGGGTGGTTTGTGTCATGGAAAAGGATGGAAATATTGAGAATGATTACAGTGCCCGTTCGGTGCGCCAGGGCTTTGAATTTATGAACGACACCCTGGTGGAAGAGATCGCCCAGGAGGCTGTGAAAAAAACCAACTTCCTCTTTGGTGCCGGAAAACCAAAAGCCGGGGAGCTACCGGTGGTCCTGGGTGCGGGCGGATCAGGGATTCTGTTGCATGAAGCCATGGGACACCCCTTTGAGGCCGATTTCAACCGCAAAGGGGAATCGATTTTCTCAGATAAGATGGGCAAGAGTATCGCCAAAGACTTTATCAATATTATTGAAGACGGAACCATGGAGAACAACCGTGGAGCCCTGAATGTGGATGATGAAGGAAATGATGTGAAAAAAGTGTACCTGGTTAAGGACGGCGTATTGGAGAGCTACCTGCACGACCGGATCAGTGCCAGGCACTATGGAGTGGATCCCACCGGAAACGGACGCAGACAATCTTTCAGACACGTTCCGCTTCCCAGGATGAGGATTACTTACATGGAAAATGGCCCCCATACCACCGAGGATATCATTTCCAGTGTTGATTACGGGGTATACGTGGATAATTTTACCAATGGCCAGGTTAAGATAGGTGCAGGGGATTTTACCTTTTTCGTAAAATCCGGTACCCTGATCGAGAATGGAAAACTGACCATGCCCATCAAGGACATCAATATTATCGGGAACGGGCCCCAGGCTCTGGCCGACATTACCATGGCTGCCGGGGACTATCAGACAGCCACCGGCACCTGGACCTGCGGCAAAGGAGGGCAATCCGTACCGGTAGGCATGGGCCTTCCCTCCGTATTGGTGAAGAAACTCACCGTGGGAGGAACCAGTGCTTAATCCTGAAAATTTTTGATCATGACGAAAGACGAAAAATACAGCATAGCAAAATGGGCCATGGACCACGCCGTTAAGAACGGTGCACAGCAGGCCCGCGTTTCCATATACAACAACAACAGCAGCCAGATTGAGGTCAGGGATGAGAAGATCGACAAGCTCCAGGAGTCCAATCGCAATGGCATGCAGATCCACCTCTATGTGGATAACAAGTATTCCAGCATTTCCACCAACAGGATTACCAATAAGGAGGAACTGGGGACCTTTATCAAGGAGGCTATCGCAGGAACCAGGTACCTGGCCGAGGATGAGTTTCGTACGCTTCCCGATCCTGAGCGTTACTACAAAGGTGACGGACCCGACCTGAAGACCGTCGATCCGGACTTTGGCTCAGTGGATCCCCAGCAGAAAGTGCAGGACGCCTTTGACCTTGAAAAAGAGGTTCTGGGATCTGATGAACGTATCATTTCTGTTTCTACCTCCTATCGTGATGGGATGAGTGGAAACATCATGATGGCCAGCAATGGGTTTGAAGGCGATTCTGAAAACAGCTATTACTCCCTGAGTGCTTCTGTCTCGGTAAGCGATGGAGAAGCCCGTCCACGTGGTGGCTGGTATGAATCCGCTATCTTCAGTGAGCAACTGATCCGTAAGGAAATTGGTAAAAAGGCGCTGAAAAGAGCGCTGGATCGCCTGGGGCAGGCAAAGATCAAGTCCGGAAAAATGCCCATGATTGTGGAAAACAAGATGGCTGGCAGTACGCTGGGTCCGCTGATTTCTGCACTTAATGGGAGTTCCATACAGCAGAAGCAGTCCTTCCTGATCGGGAAAAAAGGAGAGAAGATAGGGTCCGAGATAATGAACATCGTTGACGATCCCTTCATTGTTTCGGGTCGTGGTTCCAGGCTTTTTGACAGCGAGGGGATGGCTACAAAAAAGATGCCCCTTGTGGAAAACGGAATCCTGAAAAACTACTACATTGATACCTATTATGGTAAAAAACTTGAGATGGAGCCTACCACCGGTGGTACCACTAATCTGGTATTTAAACCGGGCGAGTTGGATCTGGAGGGCCTGCTTGCCGGGATCAACAGGGGCATCCTGGTCACCGGCTTTAATGGTGGAAACAACAACGGTGCCACGGGTGACTTCTCCTATGGCATTGAAGGCTTCCTGGTAGAAAAAGGTAAACTGATTCAACCCGTTGCGGAGATGAATATCACCGGGAATTTCAAACAACTCTGGAATGACCTGGTAGCCGTTGGGAAGGATGTGGATCTCAGCCGTTCATGGAGACTGCCATCGCTGGTGTTTGATAATGTGGACTTTAGCGGAATTTAAAGATATCCATACGTCTCAGGGATATTTTACAGCCAAGTGGTTATTTTGCTTCGCAAAAAAATCCCAGTTGGCTAATAAAACATCCCTGAGCACAAAAAGATAATCTTTAAATACCCAGGAAAAGAAAGACCCGCCTCTCAGTAAAGGGGCGGGTTTTTTTATGCGGTGCTTTTCTCTTGTCAGATGCTGGGCAGGGCGTCCAGTCTGCGGATCTCCGCCGCTGCTTTCGGACCAATCTGAAGAGCAAATTTCCGGGGCCAGGGATTTTTGGCCGACCGGTCCATGATCACGCCGGGAGGAGGCAGGCAGATAAAATTGGAATTCTTCCAGATGATCTTCTTTTCCACCACTTCTCCTGTAATCAGATCCGCAGCCTCTTTTTCAGAAATCAACAGGAGGCTGGAGATCACCTCGGGGCCGAGCAGAATAATGACCTTGGGATTGGCAATCTCAATTTCCTGCCTCAGCCAGGGCATGCTTTTAAGCGCATATTCGCTGTATAGAGACCTGTTGGCTTTAATCTCCTTTCCCAGCCGGCGGTATTTCTTCACGTGATCCTCATCAAACAGGAATACTTTTACCAGGCTTGTAAGCCAGCAGTGCTCCCGTTTAATCTCCAGGGTTTCCAGGATCACTTCGCTCAGCTCCTGCCCGGTATAGGAACTTCGTACCCGGTTCCCGTCATAATAGGGCTCAATGGAAAAAGGTGCCGTGGCATCGAAAAGGGGGACATCCGGGATATCCTTCACAAAAAAGACCTTGGCGGCGGGTTGCGGACCAATGATCATAACTCTTCCAATATTCGTTTCAATAGGAACTACCGTTTGAACCGGATTACCATAGAGGTACGTGTTCTCTTCGGGGAAATGAATGCTCTTCAGGTACTCCCTGGAGCATTTCTTCTGGTATTGCTGTATAGTCATGGCTTTGGGATCAATGAAATGCAGGGAGCAAATTACAATATATTTTCAGAAATTAAAACAGAAAGCTCCCGGTGCAATTCCTGCCTGAAAGGTGTCAATGGGAATCCCCTCCGGAGAAAACCTGTATATCATTCCCCTTTGTACAAAGTCAATGGCATCGGCCACATAAATTTCAGAGTTAAGCGGGTCCACCTCAAGTCCATAATACCCGTTTACCAAAGTCCCTTCATAAGGATCCTCAATCAATAGTTCAGGATCGGAGCTTCCATTTACCGCAAAAGAATAGACAGCTCCATTAATGAAATAAAGGGTGTCTCCCCCCCCGTTGATCTTCAGTTCAGTGGGTTTTTCTTCCGGAGAGAATCTCCAGACAATATCGGCTTTTGTAGCAGCAGCCCCAATTTTTAAAAGTCCGGCTTCCTCACTTCCATAAGGACTTCCCTGAATTCCCCCGTCACAAAGCACCCAAAG
>Ga0316201_10004491_pt1 | contig 10536 bp, 8 predicted proteins | sample CS6wburrow_MG_FD_204516 | JGI IMG/M metagenome (GOLD analysis project Ga0316201, IMG submission 204516) | Coastal sediment microbial communities from Delaware Bay, Delaware, United States - CS-6 worm burrow | ecosystem: Environmental > Aquatic > Marine > Coastal > Sediment | place: USA: Delaware... | reverse complement strand
TAGCGATTCGCAGCGACATCGATGGCCTTCTCGATGGTGAACGGTGCGGTGGCGGTTCCTTTCGGTGGCACGGTGACCTTCCGTGCCACCGGGGCACCCTTCCAGCTGTCGGGCCAACGCACCCGCACGGTGGCCTCCAACGCCTGGTCGGCCCGGTTTTCGACCCGCACGTTGACCACCGGCCCGGTGGACGGCATCACTGTGAAGTTCTCCATGCGCAGCCGCAGTGCCTCGTCGGGCGAGGCGGACTGGCTGCACAGGAGGATGCCTGCGGCGATGATGAAATCGGGTCTAGCCATTGTAAAAGCCTGCCATGGCGGGGTAGAGGCCTTCGTAGCGGCCGAACAATTCCTCGTATTGCGCGTGCGCATCCGCGTCGGGCGCGTAGCTCTTGCCCGGTCGGTTGACCTGCGTGAACGCCTCTTCCTCGTCCTGGTAAACGCCGGCCCCGATCCCGGCCAGGATCGCGGCTCCCAGCGGGACCGATTCCTCGACATCGGGGATCTGGATCAGCTTGCCGATGATGTCCGCCTTCGTCTGCATGAGGAGCTTGTTGTTGGTGGGGCCGCCGATTGCGACGATGTGGTCGCTCTTGACTCCCATGTTGCTCTCGAAACCGCGGACGATCTGGTGGGACTGGTAGTTGATGCCCTCGATGATCGCCCGCATCATGTCGCCGCGCGAGTTGGTGTTGCGCAGGCCGGCGAAGGTTCCGGCGGATTTCGGGTCGAGAATCGGGCAGTGGCTCCCCGACATGTGCGGCAGGAAGAACACGCCATTGCTGCCAACGGGTGATTGTCCGGCCAACTCGACAAGCAGGTCCCAGGTGGCGTTGTCGTCGTCCTTTGCCTGGTCGGTTTCCTTGTGGGCGAACTCGCGCTTGAACCACTCGAGCATGTCGGCCGAGACGGTCGCACCCATGACCGTGTATTTGTCCTTCGCAACGTGGCTGTCCACCAGCACGCCCATTTGCTGACCGGCAGAGGTCAGGACCGGCTCATCCATCGCGGCGACCACCATTTCCCAGGTGCCGAGCACGTCGAGCACCACGCCAGGCTTGAACGCGCCGGTCGGCAGGCATCCGCAGCAGTAATCGTGACCGCCGAGGACGACCGGGGTGCCGGCAGCGAGCCCTGTGACCGCGGCTGCCCGGCCGTGGACCGTGCCGATGACCGTCCCAGCGGGGTGGGGTTGGCACAGGAGATCGCCGTTGATCCCGCTGCGGCTGAGCAGATCGTCGCTCCAGCCACGTTTCTTCAGATCGAACAACAGGGTGGTCGAGGCCATGCTGAAGTCGGTCGCGAACTCACCGCAGAGCTGGTAGTTCACGAAGTCCTCGATCAGCACCCACTTGTGCGTCTTTTCCAGGATGGCCGGTTCGTTTTCCTGCATCCAGCGCAGCCGGAGCGCGGTGTTGAAGGTCCAGATCGGATCGCCGCCGATTCCGAATTGCTTCTCGGCTCCGATGTTGTCGATCCACCATTCCTGTTGGGGCACGGTGCGGGGGCAATGCCAGCTGATGAAGGGATAGAGCGCGTTCCCGTCCTGGTCCATGGGGACGCCGTCCATGCCCATGCCGGTCACCGCCACGCCCTTGATCTCGCTCGCGTCCACCTCGGCGGTGACGCATTTCACCGACTCGGCGATGCCGCCCCAGATCTGCTCCGGCTCCCAGACTGCCCGGTCCGGGTGGTCGGGATCGGGATGGGACAGCTTGGTGGGAGTGTCACCTTTTGCGATGATCACGCCGCGTTCGTCAAACAGGACGGCTTTCAGGTTTGTGGAGCCGACATCAATGCCGAGTAAGTGTGCCATGTCTTCCTTTCTTTCTTTCTTATGAGAATGCCTCGGTCGCCCCGGAGCTGTCAAAATCCAGTTTCAGGGGGTATTTCCCGTAGGCCTTGATGGTGTGCAGCATCGCGAGGTAGTTCGACGGCGTGACCGACGAATGGATGCTGTTGCTGGAGGAGGCGATGAACCCGCCTCCCTCCGCGCCGGCCTTGATGACCTCCAGCGTTTCCCGCACGACCTCCCCGGTGGACCCGTCCACCAGGGTGGTGGCGCAGTTCACGTTGCCCTTCAGGGCGATCTGGTCGCCGTAGGTCCGCTTCATGTGCGCCATGTCCATGTCGCCGAGCGGGTCGATCGGATCGAGGCAGTCGATGCCGGCTTCCAGGATCATGTCGAGGATGGGCATGATGTTGCCGTCGGTGTGCTTGATGACCGGCATCCCGGCATCGCGGAACCCCTGCATGACCCGTTTCAGACCGGGAAACAGGAGTTCGCGGAAGGTGTTCGGCGACATGAACGGTCCCTGGGCCGAGGAGTAGTCGTCGCCGGTGAACACGAAGTCGGCACCGTGTCGCGCCGCGCCCTTGGCGAGCGCGATATTCAGGTCGACCGACATCCCGGCGAGCTTCCCGACCAGTTCGGGCTCGAGCCCGAAGGCCATCATGAGTTCCTCGAAGCCCATCAGGTTCCGCGGGATCGAGAGGACGTCATTGAGGTGGACGCCGATCGCATACCGGCCCTTGTAGCGGGAGACGAGCCGGTCGAGGCTCTCCCACCGGTGCGGCGCTTCCGGGTCGGGCGGCTCGTAGGTGTCCAGGTCCTCCATGCACGTGATGGCCGGCTCCGTGACGACGGAGTGCTGCTCCTCGCCCTTCTCCACGACCAGGCCCCACTCGTTCTTGAAGGTGTGCGGGCCGATCTGCTCGGTCTTGAAGTCGGGGGCGGTGAGCATGGCGTCCAGGCCCATCCGCACCGTGAATTCCTCGATGTCGCTGCCCGGGCAGAGGGCCTGCCTCACCTTCTTGTCGATGATCCACTCGAAGTGCGGGATGCGGTCGGGCACTTCACCCCTCAAGGCGGTCATCACCCGTTCCGCGGAAGTCATTGCTGCCATCTTGGTGTTCTTGTTGCGGTTATGAGTCTTTTTGGCGGACCTCTTTCAAGGTGTCGGCGACCTCCCGGCTCCGGCGCCCGGCGTCCCAGCCGAGGAGATCCCCGGCAACCCCGGCGAGTTCGGTGAGAACGTCCCCGGTGGCGTCCCCCAGCAAGGCGATCACGCTGCGGCGCCGCACGAGATCCATCAGGTGCTCGACGCATTCGTTCTCCACGATCCAGGCAATCTCGCCGAGCGAGTATCCGGGCAGGGTCTTCAGCGGTTTCGCGAGGTCCTTGGATTTCGCCTGCGCCAGCGTTTCGGTCTCCATGCCGTATCGGCTGAACAAGTGCCCGACGTAGGCTTCGCTCAGTTCATGCTCCGCCGCGGTCTTCTTGACCAGGGCCTTCTGCTCGTCTTCGCGTTCCGGGAAGCCGGCCGCTCCCGTGTAACACACCTCGTCGATGCTCTTCTTCCGGTTTGCGCCCAACTCTTCGAGCAGGGCGTCCGTGACCTCGCGGGCGAAGGCGCCGAAGGTCGTCCACTTGCCTCCAATGAGGCTGTGAATCGGAAAGGCCCGGTCCTTGTCCGGGGGGCTGGTCCCGACGTGGTGCGACCGTGACACCCGGCTGGTGTAATCAAGGTTCGAGGCGGGCAGGGGACGCACTCCGCAGAATTGGTAGACGATGTCGCCGGGGGAAATCTCCAGCTTCGGAAACGCACCCTTCAGGGTCGTGATCATGTATTCGACCTCGCTGGGTTCGCAGTCCGCGTCATCGGGGTTCTCGACCTTGATGTCGGTGGAGCCCATGATGACCTTGTCGAGGAACCGGAAGGTGATGCAGACCCGCCCGTCGGTGTGCTCGTAGTAAACCATCCGGTCACCCAGGGCGTCGTAGAGCTTCTTGTTGTCGATCACGAGGTGGGACCCCTTCGTGCCACCCATGAATTGCGTCCCGGCACCCAGCTTCGCATTCGTGAAGTCAATCCACGCCCCGGTGGCATTCACCACGATGTCCGGCTCCAACAGGGCCGTCTCGCCGCCGGTCTGATCGGTCAGTTTCACGGTGCCCGCGTCCTCGCGCTCCGCGTCAATGTAGTTCAGGGCGATCGTCCCGGGTTTCACCGTGCACGCCTCCTTGACCATGTTGACGCACAGGCGCTCGGCCTGGCTCACCCAGGCGTCCCAGTAGTTGGCGGTGCAGACGATGTTCTCCCGCAGTCCCGGGATTTCCTCCAGCGCCTTCTTCTTCGAGCGGAGGAAATGGGTCGGCGTCCGCCGCTGCTTCCGCGTGATGAAGTCGTAGAACATCAGCCCCATCTTCACGACGAAGGCGCCGCGGCCCCCCGGCGTGACCGGCAGTCCGAGGAAGACCAGCGGCGACTTGAGCAGGCCGGCGAACCAGGAGTCGATCGGGATGCTCGTCTTGAGCGGAAACACGTAGTGCGGGGCGTAACGCAGCAGGCGGTTGCGCTCGAGGACCGCCTCGCGGACGAGCTTGAACTCCCGGTTCTCCAGGTAGCGCAGGCCCCCGTGAATCATGCGCGACGATTGCGAGCTCGCACCGGCCACGAAATCATTCTTGTCGACCAGGACGCAGTCGACGCCCTGGTATGCGAGGTCCCGCAGCACCGCGGCACCATTGACGCCACCTCCCAGGATCAGGACCTGGCACTTCTTCGTTCGCTTCAGGTCCCTCCAGGCATCCGGCCTCTTTTTCATCAAGTGCTCAGAGTCCGAGTGCTTTCCTCCGTTCCTGACCCAGCGCGTCGGCCGCGATCATCGCGGCGACCACGTCCGCGGAGGTCACCGGGAACGGATGGTTCTCGCAGAGCGATCCTTCGCCGCCGCAGATGTCGCCGATCTTCTGCAGCTTGTCGCGGACATCCCCGGTGAAGCCGATCTCGGCGAGCGTGACCGGCAGGCCGATCGCAATTTCGAAATCGATGATCTTGAGCTTCTCCCCGACCGGCATCTCGTCGTCGAGGCAGAGCTGCGTGATGACGCCGAAGCCGACTTCGTGCCCGTGCATCATGCCATGGCATTCCGGGAACGACGGCAGGCAGTTGGCGACCATGTGGGCGGTCGCGACCCCGCCGCTCTCGAATCCGAGGCCCGACAACAGGACGTTGGCCTCGATGACCTTGTCGACCGAGGGCGTGACAACCTTGTTCTCAACGGCGCGTTTCGCCTCCACCCCGTGCTCCATGAGCGTGTCGTAGGCCAGCCGGGCGATCTGGACGGCGGCCATCGTGGCGGTGCCGCCGGCGAGGTTCGGCCCGCGGCACTTGTAACAGGCCTCCGCCTCGACCCAGGTGCCGAGCGCGTCGCCCATGCCGGCCACGAAGGTCGTCACCGGCGCGTTGGCGATGACCTGCGTGTCCACCAGGACGAGGTCCGGATTGACCCCCCAGCTTTCAAACCCGGTGCAGTTGCCGTCGTCGTCGTACCAGACCGTGAAGGAGCTCGTGGGCGAGTCATTCGAAGCGATCGTCGGGAACGTGACGACCTTCGCCCCGGCGTCGGCCGCAGCCCCTTTGGCGGTATCGAGCACCTTCCCTCCGCCGGCCCCGATCACCACGTCGCAAGCCTGTTCCTTCAGGATCCCGGCCACCCGCGCCACCTCGGCCCGGGTGGAATCCCCGCCGAACGCGATCTCGCAAACCTCCAGCTCCGCTTCCTCGAGGCTGCCGAGGAGCGCCTCCCCAATGATGCCCTTGACCACGGAATCCCACAAAACGGCGATTCTCCGCCCAATGGGCTTGATCCAGGTCCCTGCCTCCTGCGTGACGTTTCTCCCCTGAACGTAACGTCGCGGTGCGATAAATACCCTGCGCATAATTTGCTATTACTGCCGGAGACGGCCGGAACTTGCTCGCGGAAGACGATCGGCGGGGTTTCCGGCAAATTTCGCGGACCCTGCAGCCATGGCACGGGTTGGGGAGGGGGAGAATCGGACGGTGGACGGTCCCCCTTCGCGGCATCCATCGCCAATCAAGCCACCGCCGCGTCCAAAGCCACGACATGCCGTAGGCGCATTGGTGACAATGCGGGAGGCCCCCCATCGCAGCGCCTCCCCCCGTGATTTCCCAATCACGCCGACTACAAGCACGGGGATTCAGTGTGCGTTGCAGTGTGGAATACGGTTTCCATTCCGGGGCTTGCCCGACGCCGCCGACCGACTGCCGCGTGGATGGGGGAAAACGTGGATCGGCCGTCCGAATTCAGGCCGGCTGACCAAGGGCGGCAGCGTCCCCGGCTACCGCCACCAAGGGGGTGGGACCATGCGGGACGATGAGCTGTTCCGGTGCGCTGCGCATACCGCTCGGGACCGGAGCTCTTGCTCCAATGATTCGCCCGAATGAGATATCGCCGCATATTGTCACGATGTGTGATCACCCTGATCTGCCATCGTGGCATATCTCCGGATCCGGGTGCCGCCGGATGCTGGATCAGACTCTTGGCTGTGGAGCCGGCCCGACACCAACCCCCAGTTTTTAAGGCGCTCCGTCAGATGCGCATGACGGATTGATGGCGTAAACGGAGAAAGAGGTAGTCGAGATTTGCAATGCGCATGCCCTCTGGATGATCTTGGAAATCTGGCTGTTGAATCCTTCGATCCGGCCCGAGGTGACCTTGTGTTTGATGTAAGAGGTGATCCGGGAGCATTGCTTGCGGAAGCCTCGTGCCAGGCGCTGAAAGGGTTCGAGTCCGCTGGAATCGGCAAGATCACACCAGGCGAATAGCGCCCTCCCGGCCCATCCCTCGCGCTTGTAGTAATAGATGGCTCTGAACTGCTCGCTGAGCAGATATCCGAGGCGGCGCAGCATGGCGAGCAGGCGGGTCTTTGCGCGGCGCAGGTCATCGACCGCGTCGGTGCGGGCCCGGCAGAGGTCGCGGATGGCTTCATCGACCGAGTCGGGAACATGGACCGCGACGAGGTCGTTGGCACGCAGACTCCTGGCGATCCAGAACCCGCATCCGCTCGCTTCGTAGCAGACGTGAAGGTCGGCGAGTCCGCGCTTCTGCTGCTTGGCTATGCGGCGCATGGCGCGCTCCAGGGCGTGCTGGGTGGTGGCGATGCTGCCGTACTGGCGCGGTTCCGCATCACGATCGCTTTCAACGATCGCGATGACGGTTTGTTCTTTATGGACGTCGAGTCCAATGTAGAGTCGCTGCGGTGTGTCTGTGGGCTGAGATTGAAAAATGCGCTCAGAATAATTGGAATGGGTTCTGGGCGTCATCGGACGTCTTTGACGGTTGTTGGTTTGCGTCGGTTCTGGACCGCGACAAGAATAACCTCACGTTCAAGGGATCGAACGGCTGTCCCCCAGGATTCGCGAAAGTGCTTAGAATCATTGAAGAGCACTCGGAGATTAAGTCAAAAATTACGCGACGCGAAATTACGCTTGCCGTAACGCGAGGGTGTGGTAGTTTCACCAGTGATCGAAAGCTTCGGCGACACCGAGACTGAACGGATTTACGGAGGCCAGCGCTCGCGAAAGCTCCCCGGGGACATCCAGCACCGGGCCAGGCGAAAGCTGCGTATGATCAATCAGGCTCGTGGGTTGCTGGATCTCTCGGTTCCGCCGGGTAATCGTCTGGAGGCTCTTCGAGGTGACCTTGAAGGCATTTGGAGTATCCGGATCAACCAGCAACGGCGGATCATCTTCAGATGGGATGATGGCCGGAAGTCTGACGTATCAATCACCGATTACCACTGATTACCAATGAGCAAGAAAGGCATGCTACCGCTGATTCATCCAGGTGAGATCCTCCTTGAGGAGTTCATTCGACCGATGGACTTGTCGCTTGCAGCGGTCTCGCGAGCTACCTGGATTCCTGCTTCACGACTGACCGAGATCACGAAGTGCCGACGGAGCATTACCGCCGAGACCGCACTCCGCCTGGCGAAGTTTTTCGGGACGACACCCGGATTCTGGGTCGGCCTCCAGGCAGAGCACGATCTAGAGGCGGCCGAGCGGGAGGTTGGACCAAGGGTCGAGAAGGAAGTGACCGCACTGGCAAAATGAAAGCCCAAACAAGTCGGTGGACCCAAGCGAGAACGGCCTGTCACGCCGCGTGCTGGCGCTTCGTGCCGTGTGCACGCGTCGCGCCAGGCCTGCGCTGGGTCACCTTAGACGTTCTCTTCACAAAGAATGAAATTGAACCTCATCGCTCTAGCCATCATCTCGTTCGGCCCATTTTCCGTGGCCGAGGAGCATGACCAGTCAGTCCATCCTGAAACCAAGTATGAAGATCAGCTTCACAGGCTGGAGAGCGAGTACGTTGAGGAGATGCGCGGGTTGGCAGGCCGAGCGGCGGCGGTCCGGGTCTATCGTCTTGGCGCACCTCTCAACGTCATTGATCCCTTCGCGGAGATACTTGAAGATCGCTTCTTTCTTCACTCCGATTACGCCGGAAACGAGAGAGCCTACAAGATCCTTGGTGCTTCAGCCTTCATCAGGGACCGGGAGTTGGTCAAGGCCTGGGCAGCTGCGGTCCTTCCTGGCAGGTCAGCATCAAATCCGCTGGACGCATTGTCATTTGTGCCGACGGTTGCCGTCAAGTTTCTTGATGAGAGTGGAGAAAGCATCTGCGCAACGGCAGTTGGCCCGACATCCGGCTCGGCCGGACTCAAGTTTCCTCGATACACCATCATGATTAAGATCAAGCCTCCCGAAGTGGCTAAATTGATCGAGTCAGCAGGACTATCCGCAACCCGCGCCGATCAAGGCGGCGCTGACCAAACCGCTACCGCTCCGGAGTCGAAGCCGGAGGGTGAAGAGAAACCTCAACCAGAATCGAAGGGGCGCTCCCAGTAGCGGGTGCCAGACCTCGGACGGGACAGGAAAACACACGCCTCGCATGACTCAGCAACGACCGATGCAACGTCTCAAATCTCCCAGGGATCTTCCATCAACCATGTTGTCGCGTCTTGTCGGTTGCCGAAGAACCGAAGTGGCAATCCGCGGCAAGTGACGAGGGTCTCAAGAAACGTCATTTCTTCGGATGTCACGCCATGAGATTCGAAGATGGCGATCTTGAGGCGCTGCTTGCCGATATGCTTTCCCAGTTTGTAGATCTCCTTGATCGAGAGCTTCACATCGGTTCCGGGGCCAACAATCAGCACTCTCCGGCAGCCGGACTCATCGCAGTGCCTTGTGATCTCGGTCAGGCCCTCGACGCAACTGTGATAAGTGATCTCGTATCCGGCCGGGCGCTCAACAAGCAGATATCCAGAATGGCGAGAAAATATCTGACGATCGACATTCATGCTAATGATTAGCTCAATCTGTCGAGCGGGGAAAGAGAATTTTTGATGCGATTCGCGGTTTCGCGGTCTTCGCGGCGGGCCGGGCAGAAGTCGCGAAGTTTGTTTGCGATTTGACGGTTGATGTTGATAATGCTGTCGACGGTCCGGCTGGCGGAGCGTGGCGAGTCCAGTTGGCTGGGCCTTGTGGGTATGGCCGGGGAGTGGGACGTTGATCTGTCATGAAAGCCACCGACATCTTCCTGTTCCTGGCCGGCAATCGTGGAGCCATCCGGCGGATCGCGGGGAACTGGTGGTCGTTGATGGTGGGGGCTTTGCTCGTGATCTCTGCCGGTGTGGCCCGGAACTACGATCACCTCGATCTGCTGCGCAATCCGGAGTGGATCTACGGGCCCTTCGTGGCCTCATTGATCTCATCGCTCCTGGTGTTTGCAGTGGTCTCTCCCTACCTGCGCCTGTGGAAGGTGAGGGAGAAAGGGTTGGGATACCTGTCGTTCATGTGCATTTACTGGATGACGGCGCCGTGTGCCTGGCTGTATGCGATTCCAGTGGAATCGTTCACGGACCTGGTCACGGCGACGCGTTGGAACATCGGATTCCTCGCGATCGTGTCGGTGTGGCGGGTGTTCCTGGTGACGCGGGCGTTGGTGGTCCTCACCGGGGCCGGGGCGGGGACGAGTCTGGTAGCGGTGTTGTTTCCGGCCGCAGCGGTGATGTGTGCAGGCAGCATTGTGAAAGGAATCTCGCTGGTGGGGATCATGGGGGGAGTGCGATTGCCGCCGCACACGGAGTTGCTCGTGACGGCGGCCAACACCGTGACGGTGCTGAGTTTCTGGGTCGGGGTGATTCTGCTTCTGGCGATGATTGTGATGACGGTGTCCAAGTCACGGAAGCTGGCGGAGCGTCCGTTGTCGTGGCGGTCGGGGAAGATGCCGACGGGCGCACTGGTGCTGGCAATGGCTGCGGTGATGATTGGTTTGCTGGCGGTGGTGCCGGTGCAGAAGAAGGTGCAGCGCAACCACCATCTCGAGGAGTTGATCGAGAGCGCGGACTATCGTGCGGCGATCGACTATGCCTCGGGGCTGCAGCGGGAGGACTTCTCAGGGATTCATTATTTGCCGCCGGATCCGTTTCAGGTTCCGCGGGGGAACCGGCATCACTACGTGGGGTTGTTGGAGGCGTTTGACGGATCCGAGGCGTCGTGGTTGCGGGAGCTTTGGATGGACCAGTATGCGGAGGCGATGCTGGCATCGAGATACGGGGTGGGGGATGCGGAGCTGGAGTCGTTGACGCAGTATCCGGAGTTGCGGGAGCGGATTGTACAGGGGGATGTGGACGCGCGGGATGGGATCTTGGAGCAGTTGGAGGAATTCAGGG
>Ga0316201_10004490_pt1 | contig 10537 bp, 13 predicted proteins | sample CS6wburrow_MG_FD_204516 | JGI IMG/M metagenome (GOLD analysis project Ga0316201, IMG submission 204516) | Coastal sediment microbial communities from Delaware Bay, Delaware, United States - CS-6 worm burrow | ecosystem: Environmental > Aquatic > Marine > Coastal > Sediment | place: USA... | reverse complement strand
CTCGGTTCCGACGCCGGGATCGACAATAGCCATGTGGACCGTACCGGCGGGGAACCAGGAATAGGATCGGCTGACCCAGAAGCCCGCTTCAGGCGGCCACTGCGCAGGGATGTCGTGCGCCAGATCAACAATCCGGGCTTCGGGAAAGCGGCTCAGGATGACACCTTTCATGACGCCGGCAAACGGGCCTTTGTGGCCGAAATCGGTCGTGATGGTGATGACACCGGACGGAATCATCGGGCCTACTCGGCCGTCTGCGGAGTTGGGTTAGCCATTCTGTATGTGTGCCTTGCCCAGTACATGAACACCGTGTCGATCATAGCAATGACCACCTTGAATAGGTACTTCGCGGCGCCAAGGGTAAGTGCCGTCTCGAGGTCGACGATACCCCACCATGCGACCAGCGAGTAAATCAGCGTATCGACCACCTGTGAACTCATGGTGGAAAGGTTGTTGCGCAACCATAGCCAGCGCTCGCCGGTCACCGACTTGATCTTGTGAAACGCCCAGACGTCGAAGTGCTGGCTGACGTAGTACGCAAGCAGCGATCCAAAAATGAATCGTGGTGTGAAGTTCACTATGGTCGCAAACGCGTTGTGGATCGATGCGGAGAATTCAGCTGTCGCCGGCTTGTCGCTTGGCAGGTAGAGCAGCGACAGGCTCAGCATGACCAATACGATTACGCTGACAACAAAGCCCATGCGAACAGCTTTGTTCGCTGCTGCTTTGCCATAGATTTCACTGAGCAGGTCGGTCGCAAAAAATATGCTTGAATAGAAGATCACGCCGAGGCTGGTCTGCAGCCCGAATATAACGGTCAGCTTGGGGCCCTGCAGGTTGGCCAGGATGATCGCGGTGGCGATTGCAACCTGCAGGCCGGCTTTGCCGAACAATCGATACAGCACAACCGTGAAGCCGAGGTCGGCAATCAGCGTGGTAAGCCAGAGCAGTTCCTGGTTCGCGGAGTAGAAATCGACGACAGCCTGTGGGAACACCGTACTTCGTGCGGTGCCTTGTCAGGCAGCCAGCTTGTCAAGATGCCAGTCGGCGTTACCGAGCAACTGGCTGATCGCCGTGAGGCGCTTGAAGTAATGTGCGACGTCGAGGTCCCACGTAACGCCCATTCCACCGTGCAGTTGCACAGCTTCTTCGCCGAGCGTCTGCCCGCTCGTGCCGACAAGGTACTTGATTGAACTCACCGCTCGCTTGGCTTCGGTGCCTCCTTCCGCAACCGTCATGGTCGCCCACAGCAACAGCGACTGCGCCTGCTCGCAGACCGTCAGCATATCGACCATGCGGTGCTGCAAAGCCTGGAAGCTGCCTATCGGAACACCGAATTGCGAACGACTCTTTGCATACTCGACCGTCTTGTCCTTGAGGACCTGCAGGATGCCGACGGCCTCGGCACAGATTGCCAGCGTCGCGTCGTCGACAGTCTCATCGAGTGCCGTGAAGCCGTCGCCTATGCCGCCAAGTACAGCGTCACCGCTGACGTGCACGTCACTCAGCGCCAGGTCGGCTGCACGCAGGCCATCGACCGTGTGATAGGCATTGATGGACAGGCCTGCGGTATCGGCCGGTACCGCAAACAGCGTGATTCCACTGTCGTCGTCCTGCTTACCGGACGTCCTTGCAGGGACGATGATCAAATCCGAGGTCCCAGCGTTGAATACGAGGCCTTTCTGACCGTTAAGCACCCAGTCAGCTCCATTCGCGGCGGCCGTCGTTGCGATATTCGCGATGTCATAGCGGGCCTGCGGTTCTGTAAACGCCAGCGTTGCCTGCAACTCGCCAGACATGATCTTTTGCAGCCATTGTTGCTTTTGTGCAGCGCTACCGACGCGCTTGAGGATGCCGCCGGCAAGTACAATGTTGGCAAGATAGGGTTCGACCAGGAGTCCACGACCGAAGCGCTGCATCATCACCATGACATCGATCTGGTCACCGTTGAAACCGCCGTCATCTTCAGAAAACGGCACGGTCGTCCAGCCCAGTTCCGCGAAAGTGCTCCACACATCCGCGCTGAATCCTGCTTCGCTCGCCGCATATTTCTGGCGAGTATCAAACGCGTATTCATTATCGATGAACTTTTCGATGCTGTCGGCCAGCATCTCCTGTACTTCATTGAGTGAGAAATCCATGGTCCTGCCTCAAAGTCCAAGCACGTGCTTGGCGATTATGTTCTTTTGTATTTCGTTGGAGCCGCCATAGATCGATGCCTTACGATTGTTGAAGTATCGCAACGACGACTGAGTCTCCGCCTTTTCGCCAACGTACTGGTCGGCAAAATCGGGCTTGTATTGATCGGGTACATACGGAAGCGCGTAGTAGCCGGCTGCCTGTACGTACAGCATGTCTATCGCCTGTTGAATCTCGGTGCCTTTGACTTTCAAAATCGAAGATTCCGGACCCGGCGCTTTACCGGAGGAAACAGCGGCGAGGGTACGCAACTCTGTGTACTCGAGTGCTTTGAGTTCAACTTCGACAGCGGCCAGCCTGCGCATGAAGTTCTTGTCACCGCTCAGTGGAGCGCCGCCCCGTACTGAAGACTTGACCTGTTGTCGCAGCCGTCGCAGTCGATAGCGCGAACGCGCGACGCCGGCGATGTTTGCGCGCTCATGCTGCAGCAGCACTTTGCCATAGGTCCATCCCTTGCCCTCTTCACCAACGAGGTTTTCAACGGGTACTTCGACATTTTCGAAATGGATTTCGTTGACCTCATGAACGCCGTCCAGAAGGATGATCGGCGTTACGGACACACCGGGCGACTTCATATCGATCAGGATAAAGCTGATGCCTTCCTGCCGGCGCGCGACGTCAGTGTTCGTTCTTACGAGGCAGAAAATCCAGTCCGCATGCTGGCCGAGCGTCGTCCAAGTCTTGGTCCCGTTGACGACGAAATGGTCGCCGACAAGGTCGGCGCGGGTCTTGAGCGAGGCGAGATCGGATCCTGAACCGGGTTCCGAATATCCCTGGCACCACCACACATTGCTCGCAAGTATGTCGGGCAGGAAGCGCTGTTTTTGTTCGTCGCTACCGAAAGTGTAGATAACCGGGCCAACCATGCTCAGACCGAAAGGAACTACCAGCGGCGCATTGGCATTGGCTTCTTCAGTGGCGTAAATGTACTTCTGCACCGGTGTCCAACCCGTGCCGCCATACTCCACTGGCCAGTTAATACCGGCCCAGCCTTTCTTGTAAAGCAGTTGCTGCCAGCGAACCTGATCTTCGGGATCGAGTTCCATCCCTTTATCCCGCTTCTGACGCATGTCTTCGGGGAATTCATCGCGGAAAAACGTCCTTACTTCTTCCTGAAACGCGAGCTCCTCGGGGCTGAAAGTAACGTGCATATGAAGTTATCCCTTGGTGGCGAGCGCCGCAGCTTAGCAAACCCCGGCGGTTTCGTCTGTTGTGGTTTGTAACAACCCCAACTTAGGGCAGAATGGCCCGATGAGTTCGAAACTGACGCTCGATAAAATACCGGCCACGGCCCGCGCTGAAACAAAGGACGCGCTTGGCCGGCCGCTGCATGATTTACGTATTTCCCTGCTCGATCAGTGTAATTTTCGCTGTCCTTATTGCATGCCGGAGGCGGAATTTCATGCCGAGTACGAATTTCTGCGCAAGCAGCAACGGCTCACGTACGAGGAGATACTGCGGGTCGCTCGGGTCGCCGCCGGGCTCGGCGTCAGCAAGATTCGTCTGACCGGTGGCGAACCGCTGCTGGACAAGAACCTGACCGACCTGATTGCGGGTCTCGCGAAATTAACGGAAGTTGAGGACCTTGCGCTGACGACGAACGGCATGCTGCTCGCGCCGATGGCCAGCAAGCTTGCGGCGTCCGGTTTACACCGCATAACCATCAGTCTGGACAGTCTCGACGAAGATGTTTTCAGGCGCATGAGCGGCGGGCGTGGCGATCTGAAAAGGGTTCTTGCCGGCATCGAGGCCGCTGAACGTGCCGGACTCTCACCGATCAAGATTAACGTCGTCGTGCAGCGTGGCGTGAATGATCATACGGTGATGGATCTGCTGCAGCACTTTCGCGGCAGCGGGCATGTCGTCCGGTTGATAGAGTTCATGGACGTTGGCAACCGAAACGGCTGGCGCATGGAACAGGTTGTTCCGTCCCGACAACTGCTCGACCAGGTTGTTCAGCGCTGGCCTCTGCGCCGGGTCGAAAGGAACTACCCCGGCGAAGTCGCGCGTCGCTATGAGTACTTGGACGGTCAGGGCGAGATCGGATTCATTTCGTCAGTGACCGAGCCCTTTTGCGGCGGCTGCAGTCGCGCCAGGTTGTCGGCCGACGGCGTACTTTATACCTGCCTTTTCGCAACCCATGGAACGGATCTGCGCGAGTCACTGAGAAACGACGCCGACGAAGAGGAGTTGACCGATATCTTGTCTCGCATCTGGCTGCAGCGGGCCGACCGCTATAGTGAACTTCGCAGCCCTGCGCTTGCCGAAGCACACATGCAACGTAAAGTCGAAATGTACCGAATCGGGGGATAGCTTGAGCAAACTCAGTCATATCGATGCGGACAATCGACCGACCATGGTCGATGTCAGTAACAAGAAAGAGACTGTTCGCGAGGCGCATGCGCAGGCCATCGTGCGATTACCGGGTGACATCACGCAGCATATTTCGGGCGATGAGATCGGCACAAAAAAAGGACCGGTGTTCGCGACCGCGATCATTGCGGGCGTCATGGCAGCCAAGAAAACGCATGAACTCATTCCATTTTGTCATCCTCTCGGACTCGATGACTGCAAGATCACGATAGCGATGGATGGAGACAATGCGATCATCGATTGTCGCTGCAAGGTGATTCACAAGACGGGCGTTGAGATGGAGGCACTCACCGGTGCCAGCGTTGCCGCGCTGACGATTTATGACATGCTCAAAGCAATGTCGCATGACATCGTTATCAGCGAAACCCGATTGATGGCGAAGACTGGCGGCAAACAGGATTTTGAACGTGGCCAGTCGTAGGGCGGCAAACCCGCTGCACGGGCTGGTTCTCGCGGGTGGCAAAAGTCGACGTATGGGGCGGGACAAAGCCGGGCTGTCGCGCGGCGGGCAGTCGCAGCTCGCGTACGTCGTGAGTGTGCTCGAGCCGCTGGTTGACCGCCTGTTTGTTTCGACACGCGCAGACCAACAGCACGAGAGAGAGCGTAGCCGCTTCGATCAGATAGTTGACCGCTATGAAGACATGGGCCCGGTCGCCGGGATTCTTTCTGCGATGGACGAATACCCTGGTGTCGACTGGCTGGTGGTCGCTTGCGATCTGCCGAATATTGATGCCTCGACAGTCTCCTACCTGCTCCGGCAGCGCTCGCCGGATCGGCCGTTTTCGGCCTACAGAAGCAGTCATGATGGTCTTCCGGAACCGCTTTGCGCGGTCTACGCCTCGGATAGCGCCGATATCGTGCGAGGGTTTGTAGCTGAGGGCATCCACTGCCCGCGAAAAATTCTGATTCGTTCTGATACGCAGTTGCTCGAACAACCCGACCCGAATTCTCTTCATAACGTGAATACGCCGGAGGACCTGAAGGACAGTGTCTTCGGGACCAGCTCATGAGTGGCTCCGTAAAGACGATCACGGTTCGTTATTTCGCGATGTTCCGGGAGCACGCCGGACTCGGAGAGGAAACGCTCCGCTTGAATGTGGCGACGGCGAAAGACGTGTTTGAGCAGACTCGTCTTCGACACGGCTCAAAAGAACCGAACGGCCACTGCAAGGTGGCAATCAATGACGAGATGGCGGACTGGTCTTCGCCGGTCAACGACGGCGACACAGTGCTGCTGTTTCCGCCGGTTGCAGGCGGCTAGGGTGATCGAAGTCACGTCCGCCGTGATCGATGCTGAGAAGCTCAAACGTGCCCTGTGCAACGCGGGTGCGGGCGGTTTCTGCAGTTTTGAAGGCTGGGTCCGGAACGAGAATGACGGGCGGTCAGTAGAGCGCCTGGAGTACGAGGCTTACGAGCCGCTGGTGCTCGCCGAAGGCAAAAAAGTGCTCGCAGAAGCGCAGCAGAAGTTTCCCTACCTTGCAGCGCGCTGCGTGCACCGTACGGGCCTGCTCGAAATCGGTGACATGGCCGTCTGGGTCGGCGTCGCGTCCGCACACCGGGACGAGGCGTTCAAAGCATGCCGATATATTATCGATGAGCTCAAGGTGCGATTGCCGATCTGGAAAAAAGAACACTACGCTGACGGCGATTCCGGCTGGGTCAACTGCGAACGTTGTGCTGCACATGGACAGCATTGAGTCACAGCTCGCAAAGCCGCCGGCATTGCAGATTTTTTATGTATCAGGTATCACTAGCCGCTGGTTTGGGGGCAGGGCATAGCGATTGCGGCGCATTAATTCCATTGAAGATGCCAAGAAGCTGGAGGGCGAGGAGGTCGGACTGTCCGACTGGGTCGTCATCGATCAGCATCGTATTGATCAGTTTGCCGAGGCGACGGGTGACTATCAGTGGATTCATGTGGATACCGAACGGGCATCCAGAGAAATGCCAGATGGCAAGACAATCTCGCACGGCTATCTGACCATCGCGCTGATTCCCGCCCTGACCGCCAACTTCATCGAGGTCAGGAATCTCAAACGTGCAATAAACTTCGGCCTGAACAAGGTGCGCTTCTACGCGCCCGTGCCGGTAGGCGCACGCCTGAGAGCGAGGGCCAAGGTATTGCAGGCGCGGCGCAGGGCGGGTGCGCTGCTTCTAACCTCTGAGGTCAGGCTGGAAATGGAAGGCGCACGCAAGCCAGCCTGCGTCGCCGAAACGCTCGGCATGTACTTTTTCGACGAATAGCCGGGCGCAGCGAGTCAGGAATCTGATATGCGAATTATCGTTGCGGGGATTGGGGTTTTTGGCGTCTTGATCGCCGCGATCAGTATCTTCGCGGCAGTAGGCATTCTGTTTATCGGGCGTGAACGCCTCGACAGCCTTATCGACTGGTGGCTTTCCCGGCCGGACGCCTTGCTTCGCCTGTCTGCCTTGTTTGCGGCCACCTTCGGCGGCTTCCTTGTTTACGTCGCAGTCTGATGCAATTACTGCGATGCGGCCCATTCATCCGAAAAAGGAATCGATCATGCACGGACTAATGATGAACACGCCCCTGCTCATTTCCTCGATCGCAGAACACGCAGCGAGATTTCACGGTGATCGTGAAATCGTCTCTGTGACGGCGGACAACCCGCGTCATCGCTATACGTTTCGCGATGCAATCGGCCGCTCGAAGCAGCTCGCGAATGCGCTCGACAAGCTGGGTCTCAAACACGGTGACCGCGTTGCTACGATCGCCTGGAATGATTATCGCCACCTGGAGGCCTACTACGCGATAAGCGGTGCAGGCTACGTTTGCCACACAATTAACCCGCGCCTGTTTCCGGAGCAGCTGGTTTTCATTATTAATCACGCCGAAGACCGCTGGATCTTCACAGACGTAATGTTCGTGCCTTTGCTCGAGAAAATACTGCCGCAGATAGCTGGCGTCGAGGGTTTCGTGATCATGACGGACGAGGCGCATATGCCGGAGACGTCGCTGCCGAACGCCCGATGCTATGAGACGCTGATTGGCTCGGAGACCTCTGACTATGACTGGCCTGAACTCGACGAGTGTTCGGCATCGGCGCTCTGCTATACGTCGGGCACAACCGGGGATCCCAAGGGCGTGCTCTACGATCATCGCTCAACGGTATTGCACGCCTACGCGGCACCAGCCCCCGACATCATGGACCTTTCCAGCACCGACTGCGTATTGCCCGTCGTACCACTGTTCCATGTCAATGCGTGGGGGATTCCCTATGCGACCCTGATGGTCGGCGCAAAAATTGTCTTCCCCGGGCCGAAGATGGGCGATGGCGCGGCACTTTATGAGCTTATGGATACTGAAGACGTCACCATCGCTCTGGGCGTGCCAACCGTATGGCTTGCCTTGCTGCAATACTGCGCCAGCGCGGGCAAGCGACTCGACAAATTGACGCGCTCGATCGTTGGCGGTGCCGCGGTGCCGCGCTCGATGATCGAGGAATTCCGCGACCAGCATGGCGTCGAGATTCGCCAGGGCTGGGGAATGACAGAAATGAGTCCCCTGGGTACCTGTAACTCCCTTAAGGCCGGACTCGAATCGTTGTCTGACGACGAGAAACTCGACCTCGCGACCAAGGCCGGACGCGGCATCTTCGGCTGCGAGCTGCGTATCGTAGACGACGAAGGTCGGGAATTGCCCTGGGACGGAGTTGCCTACGGCGCACTACAGGTGCGCGGCCCGTGGATTTGCAGTGATTACTTCAGGCTCGAGGGCAGCGCGGGCACCCACACTGAGGACGGCTGGTTCGATACTGGCGATGTCGCGACGATCGATACCCAGGGCTACATGGCGATCACTGATCGCACCAAGGACGTTATCAAGTCAGGTGGCGAGTGGATCAGCTCCATCGAGCTCGAGAATACGGCCATGGGTCATCCGGCCGTTGCCGAAGCTGCTGTAATCGGTGTTGCCCATCCCAAGTGGACCGAGCGCCCGCTGCTGGTTGTCGTGCGTGCCGAAGGTCAGGATGTCGGTAAGGATGAGTTGCTCAATTACTTCGACGGCAAAGTGGCCACCTGGTGGATACCGAATGACGTGATATTTGTCGATGAATTGCCGCACACGGCGACCGGCAAGGTCAAGAAGATTGAATTGCGCAGGCAATTCGCTGACTATGCATTTCCGGACTAAAACCGAGGAACTCACATGGCCGGCCCCCCGCGCCTTTACGGACTTAATGCGTTAGTACTGAACGCCGCCGGCGGTATTAGCGAGGCTATCGCTCGCACGCTCGCCAAGCACGGCGCAACGGTACTCGCGGTCGACTCGAAGAATAGTGGTGTTGTGCAGCACTATACGGCGGTCAAAGGCATCACGCCGATGGCGGCAGTGCTGGTTGACCCGGAGCGCATGCCAGGCGTGATCGAGAGCGCCGCCGAAAAACTTGGCGGTATCGATATTCTGGTCAACGACTTTCCTTTGCAGCCGGAAACGCCGCTTGACCTGGTGGACGAGAAACTCGAACGTCTGCTGCGGTCCAGGGCGGCACTGACGATGGCCGCGTGCCGTGGCGCATCGCCCTACCTGCAAAAAAGCCCGCAGGGCCGCATAATCAATATCGGGTTTCTGCGCAGCTGTTTTACCAGAAATGGCGATGCCGCCTATACGCATGCGGAGCAGGACCTCGCGGACATGAGTCGAGTGCTCGCCGCCGAAATGGGCGAGTTCGCGATTAACGTCAATTACATCCAACCCGGCGCCGTCATGACCCCGGAAAGCCGCGAAGTGTTCCGCAAGGACAACGCGCTGCGCGATCACTGCATCAGGGGCTCCGCGGCGCGGCGCCTGGGCGAGCCCGTCGACGTTGCCAAGGTTGCACTGTTTCTCGCCAGCGATGATGCCGTTTTTGTCAGCGGCACAGGTATAGCAGTTGATGGTGGCCGTACGTACGCCGGCTGACCGGACAAGGACACCAGGATGCACCCGGTACTCGAAGACCTGATCGCGCTCCTCAAGCTTGAGCGTATTGAGGAGAACATTTTCCGTGGTGACAGTCGCGATATCGGCAGCGCGCAGGTATTTGGCGGCCAGGTCGTCGGTCAGGCATTGTCGGCGGCACAACACACGGTTGAAGGCAGGGTAGCGCACTCGCTGCACGCGTATTTCCTGCGTCGTGGAGATATGACTGCGCCAATAATTTACGACGTTGACCGGGCACGTGATGGCGGCAGTTTTTCCAATCGACGCGTCGTTGCCATTCAGCATGGCCGACCTATTCTGAACATGGCGGCGTCGTTTCAGATCCTCGAAGACGGGCTCGATCACCAGGCGGAAATGCCAGATGTACCGCCGCCCGACGGTCTGAAAGACCTGACGGAGGTCGCGGCGGATGTACTTGAAAAAATACCGACGAAACTACGCCGCTTTATGACGGGCAAGCGCCCGTTCGAGTTTCGGCCCGTCGATCCTTTGAGCCTGGACCGGCGGAAAAAACTGCCGCCGAAAAAACAGGTCTGGATACGCGCCGTTGACCGCTTGCCCAACGATCAGGCGCTGCATCAGAATCTGCTCGCCTATGTTTCGGATTTCGAGTTGCTGGCCACTGCGACGCTGCCGCACGGCCTTTCGTTCACTCGCCGCAACGTGATAATGGCGAGCCTCGATCACGCGCTTTGGTTTCACCGTGAATTCAGAGTCGACGAATGGTTGCTGTACACGATGGACAGCCCGAACGCGTCCGGTGCACGCGGTTTTGCCCGCGGCCGGCTGTTTACCGAAGAGGGCGTACTTGTCGCCTCTACGTCTCAGGAAGGTTTGGTAAGGCTGATTGATCCGGGTAGCGAGAAGCCTCGCTCCGATCCGCGTAAGCAGGCCTAGGTCTTCTCGCGAGTCAGTGCGCTTTGCCCTGGGCGGCAACAGCGGCAGCCGCTTTCGCGACCGCCTCCGGATCGCCCAGGAACTCGCGCGATATGGGCTTTAAGTCATCGTCGAGTTCGTAGG
>Ga0316201_10004489_pt1 | contig 10538 bp, 7 predicted proteins | sample CS6wburrow_MG_FD_204516 | JGI IMG/M metagenome (GOLD analysis project Ga0316201, IMG submission 204516) | Coastal sediment microbial communities from Delaware Bay, Delaware, United States - CS-6 worm burrow | ecosystem: Environmental > Aquatic > Marine > Coastal > Sediment | place: USA: Delaware... | reverse complement strand
TGCCCACTCTTTGCTCGATAACGCACCTCAGCCGCGCTAATAGCGAGGACGTCCTGTCCACGTTTCACAGCGGGAACTCCGGGGTCCGTCAGGCGCAGGGCCGACCTGATCAGCGCCCTGGTGTGATCGTGCTGCGGGCTCGCGAAAACGTCACGCGTCATGCCCTGCTCAACGAGCCGGCCATTCTCGACAACGAGCATACGCTCGCAACGGCCTGCGACCACGCCGAGGTCGTGTGTAATGAGCAGCAACGACGTGTCTTCGCGAATGTCCTCAAGGAGATCGAGGATCTGGGCTTGTACGGTAACGTCAAGCGCCGTTGTTGGCTCGTCTGCAATTAACAGGTCCGGTCCTGCGAGCAAGGCTGATGCGATCATCGCGCGCTGCCGCATGCCGCCCGATAGCTCATGGGGGAAAGCACCATACTGTCGTGACGCGTCGGGAAGTCCGACGCGAGTGAGCATTTCGATGACACGGTCACGCGTCTCTGTTGCCGCGCAGATGTCATGCCGCAACAGAATGCGCCGCAACTGGGCGCCGATCGTTACGAAAGGATTCAGCGCCTGCATCGGGTCCTGAAACACGATTGCGACCCTGGTCGCTCGCAGCTGGTCCAGCACCTTGCTGTCGGCGCCGAGTAACTCTTCGCCGTCGAAGCGAATGCTGCCGGTCACTGAGGCTGTTGCTGGCAGCAGGCCGAGAATCGCCAGTGCCGTTTGCGATTTGCCTGACCCGGATTCGCCGACAAGGCCGACTGACTCACCCCTCTCGATCGAGAAACCGATATCCGCAACGGCTTCAGAATCTCCGTATCGAATATTCAGCTTATCGATAGCGAGCAGGCTCATGTTTCGTCCCTCGCATCGAATGCGTCGCGCATCGCATCACCAAAGAAATTGAAACACAGCAATATCGCGGCCAGCAGCGTGGCCGGAATAAGCAGCATCCATGACGCGCCCTCCATCTGGTTGACGCCCGCATCGACCAGGGCGCCCAGTGAGGTTTGTGGTTCCTGGACGCCAAGCCCCAGGAAGCTCAGAAAGGACTCGACGAGTATTGCCTGGGGAATCGTCAGCGTGACGTAGACGATGACGACGCCGAACAGGTTGGGTGCGATGTGTCGGAACACGATTCTTGCGGTTGATACGCCCGTCAGTCGCGCCGCCTCGACGAATTCACGCTCGCGCAGCGACATGGTCTGACCACGCACGATGCGCGCCATGTCGAGCCAGTTGATAGCGCCGATCGCGACGAATATGAGCAGGAAGTTTCGCTCGAAGGCGACCATAAGAAGAATGACAAAGAAGATGAACGGCAGCGCGTAGAGTGTATCAACGAAACGCATCATGACCGCGTCGACGCGACCGCCGAGGTAGCCCGCAAGCGCGCCATACGTGACCCCGATAAGCAGGCTTACGACGCTCGCCACGATCGCCACGAGGATCGTGATTTGCACGCCGAGCATGCTGCGCACAAACAGGTCGCGGCCGAGATCATCGGTGCCAAATAGATGAAAATCGCCGAGCGAGGGGCTTTGCAGCAAGTTGTCGAAGTCGGTTTGCAGGTAATCGTGCGGACTCAGCAACGGACCAATGAAAGCGATGGCGACTATGCCAAGCAGGATGCCGCCGCTGACCTTCATTCCGCGGTTCATCGGCGCCGGATCCGTGGGTCGATCACGCCATACAACAGGTCGACAACGAGATTCAGCGCCACGACAAGTGTGGCGTAGAAAATGACGATGCCAAGCACCAGCGTGTAATCGCGGTTAAGCGCACCGTCCACGAAAAACCGGCCGAGCCCGTTAATGCCGAAAATCTGTTCAATCACGACCGAGCCGGTGAGTATCGCCGCAATCGCCGGCCCCATGTAGGACAACACCGGCAACATGGCCGGCTTTAATGCGTGATAGCGCACGATGGCGGCCGTGCCCAGGCCCTGGGCGCGTGCCGTGCGAATGAAGTCGCTCGCGAGGACGTCGATCATGCTCGCCCTGGTCAGGCGTGCGATATAGGCGATTTGTGGCAACGCCAGCGCGATGACGGGCAGCACGAAGCGCGCGAGGCCCTCGTTACCGCTCCAGCCCGCCGGCAGCCACTGCAGTTTCACAGCAAATAACAGCACAAGCACTGGTGCTATGACGAATACCGGGATTGATATGCCTGTCATTGCGAACGCCATCACGGTCCTGTCCAGCCATGTGTTGCGGCGCAGCGCAGCGACGGTGCCGGCGGTAACGCCGATAACAATGGCCAGCAGCATGGCCATGGCTCCGAGCTTCAGCGAAACCGGAAATGCAATGCCGATCAGCTCACCTACCGTGTAATCCCGGTAGTGGTACGACGGCCCCATGTCGCCGCGCAGCAGCCCGGACAAGTAGTTTGAGAGCTGCTCGTGCAGCGGCGCGTCCAGGTTATACGCCGCTTCAAGCGCTGCCCGGGTTTCGGGCGGCAGGACGCGCGCATCGTCGAAGGGGCCGCCCGGTGCGGCGTGCACCATCAGAAAGGCAAGCACAATTACCAACAACAGTGTCGGTATTGCACCCAGCAGACGCTTCAGGGCGTATCGCAGCAACGCTGTGTTCCGATTAGGGTGTGGCGTCAGTCGGCGCCAGGCTCAGGTCCTGACTGTAATGATAATCCAGCACATTGTCTTCCCAGCCTTTGACCTGCGGGCTGACCAGGTGCTTGCTGACATAGAAATACAGTGGGATTACGGGGTGGTCCGACAGCAGCACACGCTCGGCCTCTTCGAGATAAAGACGCCGCTTCTTCGGGTCAACCTGCTTGGCGGCCCGCCGCATCTGGTCATCAAACTCATCGCTTGCGTAGCGCGGCATATTTGACGCGTTGCCGCTCTCCATGATGCTCAGGAATGTGTGTGCGTCGTTGTAGTCGCCGATCCAGCTTGAAAAGAAGACCTGCGTGACATCAGCCGCCCTGGCGTTCGCCAGCAACACCTGGAACTCCTCATTGATCAGCGTGGCCTCCACGCCGAGCACGTCCTTCCACATTGACTGGATGGCAGCCGCGATGCGTTTCTGCGTATCGGACGTGTTGTAGCGCAGCTCGAAGCGAAGAGGATTGTCCGGGCCGTAGCCGGCCTCGGCGAGCAACCTGCGCGCATGTGCGTTGCGCTCATCCTGGGTCTGGTCGGCATAATTAAAGCGGCGCGGCTCATAGTTGTCGACACCCGGCGGTACCCAGCTATAGGCCGGTGCCTCACCACGCCCGGTGATTTTTTCCACTAGCACCTCGCGATCAATCGCTAATGACAATGCCTCGCGCAGTTCCGGACTGTCTTTGAACGGCGGCCTGGTCAGGTTGAAGCCGTAGTAGTACACACCGAGGTAGGGCGCGACATGCAGCTCATCCGGATATTCCTCGCGCACCTTCGCGAAGCTGTCCGGTGGCACGGCATCGGTGATATCCAGCTCGCCCGCCCGATAACGATTCAACTGCGTCATCTCCTGCGTAATCACGTGATATCGCACTTCGTCGATCGCTGTCGCAGCATTGTCCCAATAATGCTCATTGCGGCTCAGCGCCAGCACCGAACCCGGCTCCCAGCTATCGAGCTTGTAAGCACCGTTGGACAACAGGTTGCCGTCACGCGTGAACGCGTCACCATGCTCGGCTATCGAGCCCGGGTGCACCGGGAACGTGCTCGGCGACGTCAGCAGGCTGAGTAGATAAGGCGTCGGGCGTGCAAGCGTGACGACAAATGTGTGGTCATCGATGGCTTCGACGCCGAGGTCTGAGGGCGGCTTCTCGCCGGCGACTATCGCCGGGGCATTGACCACAGCTGCAATCATGCTCGAGTAGAACGCGGCCGTTGCCGGGTCGACAAGCCGTCGAAAACTGAATACGAAGTGTTGCGCGGTCAGCGGGTCGCCGTTAGACCAGCGCGCGTCTTCGCGAAGATGAAACGTGTAAACAAGGCCGTCGTCGGAAATGTTCCATTCTTTCGCGGCGCCCGCTACGAGCTCTCCTGTCGGCGAATAGCCGAGCAAGCCTTCGCCAATGTCACGCAACACGACACCGGCCTGCACGCTGCGCGCCTTGTGCGGGTCGACCGACTCCGGGTCGGTCAACAGCCCACGATTCAGCACCGAGGGTATGGGGCCCTCTAGCAGCGATACGCCCTGGTACTGCCAGACGACAGCCGCGGCGGCGGCCAGTATGACCAGGTATACGAGAGCGCGTTTCTTGCTAATCATGCGGACTTCCTGAGCTGGCGTTTCTTTATGTGTATCAACAACAGCGACACGGCCGACGGCGTCATACCCTCAAGCCTGGAGGCCTGTCCCAGCGTGACCGGCCGGGCAAGTTGCAGGCGCTGTCGCGCCTCGTTCGACAGCCCGTCGACGTCGCAATAATCCAGGTCCTCAGGCAGGCGTAGCGATTCCTGCCTTGCCTGCTTCGCAATTTCTCGCTCTTGCCGTTCAATGTAGCCGGCATACTTGGCCTGTACCTCGATCTGTGTCTCAACTTGCTCGCATTGTTCCGCGTCGAGATCTGCTCTGTTTTTACCAACGGCCTCCAGGCTGACGACATCAGCGTATGTGAACTCGGGTCGTTTCAGCAGCTCGATCGCCCTCACGCCCTCTGGTTTGATCTTGATAGACGCAAGACGATGCTGCTCGGTTTCGACCGCCTCGACTTTGTTATTGAACACCGACCAGCGCATATCGCCGACCAGGCCGAGATCTCGGCCAATCGGTGTCAGTCGCTGGTCGGCGTTGTCCTCGCGTAACGTAAGCCGGTACTCCGCCCGGCTCGTAAACATTCGGTAGGGCTCGCTGACGCCGCGCGTAATCAGGTCATCGATCAAGACGCCAATATACGCTTCCTGCCGCTGCGGAAACCACTGCTCCAGTCCGAGTGCCTGCCTCGCCGCATTGAGCCCGGCCAGAAGCCCCTGGGCGCCGGCCTCTTCGTAGCCCGTTGTGCCATTGATCTGCCCCGCAAAATACAGCCCCGTCAGCGGCCTCGTTTCAAGCGTCGGCTTCAGGTCCCGCGGATCGAAATAATCATATTCGATGGCGTAGCCCGGCTGGGTGATGTGCGCATCTTCAAACCCCGGGATCGAGCGCACGAAGCGCAACTGGGTCTCGTACGGCAGGCTCGTTGATATGCCGTTCGGATAAACGATGTTCGTACGCAGCCCCTCGGGCTCGACAAACACCTGGTGCGCGCTCTTGTCAGCGAAACGAACAACCTTGTCTTCGACCGACGGGCAATAGCGGGGCCCAACGCCATTGATGGCGCCCGTATACATAGGCGACTCGTCGAGCGAACCGCGAATGATGTCGTGCGTTTCTTCGCAGGTCTTCGTTATATGACAGGACACCTGCCGCGGATGTTCACGACGGCGACCAATGAACGAAAACACCGGTATCGGTTCGTCGCCGGGCTGTTCCTGCATCAGGTCGTAGTTCAGCGTTTTCCCGTCGAGGCGCGGCGGCGTCCCGGTCTTGAGGCGCGCGACGCGAAACGGTAACTCACGCAGTCGCCGGGCAAGCGTGATCGAAGGCGGGTCGCCAACGCGACCGCCCGCCTCTTCGCTCTGTCCGATGAGAATGCGGCCGCCGAGGAAGGTGCCAACCGTCAGGACAACCGTAGCCGCGCGAATCCGCAGGCCATCTTCGGTTACAACGCCCAGCACGGAGTCGCCCTCAACGATCAGGTCGTCTACGGACTGTTCGACGATCGACAGCCCGGGTTGGCTCTCTATAAGCGCGCGGACGGCGTACCTGTATAGCTCGCGATCGGCCTGGGCGCGCGTCGCACGAACGGCGGGCCCCTTGCTCGCATTTAGCGTACGAAACTGGATGCCTGCTCTGTCGATCGCGGTCGCCATGGCGCCGCCGAGTGCGTCGATTTCCTTGGTGAGGTGTCCTTTGCCGATGCCGCCAATTGCCGGGTTACAGCTCATCTGGCCAAGGCCCGCGATGCTGTGCGTCACGAGAAGCGTGCACGCACCCGCCCGTGCGGCAGCCAGCGAGGCCTCCGTTCCGGCGTGGCCGCCCCCGACCACGATGACATCGTATGCTTTGGACATTGGTTAAAAAGTGAGCAACAAGGGTGGCGCATTTTAGCGCTTTACTTGTCCCGATCATATGGCCAAGATGGCAGCGCTTCAGGATTCCTCGGGTAGATTATGTTCCGAACGTCAGTGCTGGCGCTCACTCTTTTGTGCTCACCGCTGGTCGCCTCATCAGCCGCCGGGCTCGAACTCGAAGACTGCCGCATAAATGCCGGGCCGGGCTATCCGGGCATCAAGGCGCGCTGTGGCTGGTTATTGCGGCCGCTCGACCCGCACAACCCGGCGTCGGAACAGATCAGCTTGCGGGTTGCCGTCGTCCCCGCCCTGGACCTGAATCCCGAGCCCGATCCTTTTGTGCCGTTTGCCGGTGGACCCGGCGGCGGTTCGATCCAGTTTTACTCAGCCTATTACGCGGCCTTCGAACCCGTGCGCCGCGACCGTGACATCCTGCTCATCGACCAGCGCGGCACGGGCGAATCCGCTCGCATGGACTGCCCGATCGACGATGACATCATCGAGGGTCAGTACTCTGACGAACAAACGCTCGAATTCACGCGTTCGTGCCTCGACCAGCTTCCTTATGATCCGCGGTTTTTTACGACGAGCGTCGCTGTGGCCGATCTCGAGGCGTTGCGTCAGGCGCTCGGTTACCCGGCTATGAATCTGCTCGGTACGTCGTATGGCACGCGCGTCGCACAGCATTTCGCGCGCCGCTATCCAGCGTCAACGCGCACCGTGATTCTCGACGGCGTTGTGCCCCCCCAGATGCCGCTGGGTCCGGACATCGCGCTGCAGGCGCAGCGAGCCGTGGACGAGATCTTCGCGCGCTGCGCCGAGGATGCTGCGTGCAACGAAAGCTTCCCCGAGCTTGACCTCGATTTTGCCGGTGTGCGGGCGCGCCTGGAAGAAAACCCGGTCACGGTAACGCTCGCGGACCCGCTTACCGGCCGCCCGACAACGCTCGACTTTGGCCGTAACGAACTGGCCGGCGCCATTCGATTGCTCGCGTACCAGCCGCGCTCGATCGCCATCGTGCCGTTGCTGATTCACGAGGCGGCTAACGGAAATTTTGTACCGCTCGCTGCGCAGTTTCAATTAACCGTGTCCAGCCTCGCCGACTCCCTGGCGCTTGGCATGCACAACTCGGTCATGTGCACCGAAGATCTGCCTTTCATCGACCGCGACGCCGTCGACACCGCTGCACTCGAGAAGACCTACATCGGGGCGCTGCAGTTCGAAGCACTCGAGCTGATCTGTTCGCTGTGGCCCGAGGGCCCGCTCGACGATGGTTTTACCGAGCCACTCGAAACCGACATCCCGGTGCTGCTGCTGTCCGGCACGGCTGATCCGATCACACCGCCCGACTACGCCGAGCTCGCAGCGATCAAGCTCGGCAACTGGCGCCATCTCGTCGGCAAGCACCAGGGTCACGGCCAGATCGCGGCGGGCTGCACGCCCGACATCATCGCCGACTTCATCGCGACAGCGGACCCTGCCGCTCTGGATGTCGCTTGCATGGAGAAAGCATTTGTTATGCCGTTCTTCGTCGACTTCTCGGGTCCGGCACCATGATAAAGGTTGATGGCATTCACAAGTCCTTCGGCAAGGTGCACGCAGTGCGCGGCGTCAGCTTCGCCGCGCCGGATGGCAAGATTACGGGGCTGCTGGGACCGAACGGCGCCGGCAAGTCGACAACCTTGCGCGTGCTTTACACGGTGTTGCGGCCTGACCAGGGAAGCGCGTCAATCGACGATGCTGATGTTGTGACTGACAGCCTGGCTGCGCGGCAACGTATCGGCGCGCTGCCGCACGGCGCCGGTCTGTATCCCCACCTGACCGCAAGAGAAAATATTGCCTATTACGCACGGCTTTGCGGCCTCGAGAATCACGCGATCGATGAGCGCGTCGACAACCTGGTTTCGTTACTTGAGATCGGCGACTTTGCCGACCGCCGCACCAAGGGTTTCTCGCAGGGCCAGCGCACCAAGGTCGCGCTTGCGCGCTCACTGGTACATAACCCACAAAACGTGATTCTCGATGAGCCGAGCAACGGCCTCGACGTCATGGCAACGCGCTCGCTGCGTGAGCTGATCCTCAAGCTTAAGGGCGCCGGGCGCTGCGTACTGTTCTCCAGCCACGTCATGCAGGAGGTCGCAGCGCTTTGCGACGATATCGTCATCATCGCCAACGGCAAGGTCGCAATCGACGACTCGGCCGACGGCATTCGTGAGCGTACCGGTTGCGACGACCTCGAAGATGCATTCGTCCGCGCCATCGAAAAGGTAGGGCCAGCCTGATGCGGACACTTTTGACGGTATTCGCCAAAGAGGTTGTCGACAATTTTCGCGACCGCCGCACGCTTGCATCGGCATTGATAATGGGGCCGCTGTTTGGTCCCGTGTTGTTTGCTTTTGTGATCAATTTGTCGATCGAGCAATCACTTGGTGACATGGACCGGACAATGACGCTACCGGTCATTGGCCAGCAGCATGCCCCCAACCTGATGGACTACCTGCGCAGCCACAATATTGACGTCGTTGACGGCCCGGCCGACCGGGACGCTGCCATGCGCGCGGTGACAACCGGCGAACAGGACGTTGTCGTCATCGTTCCCGATAGCTTCGGCAAGCAGCTGGCGGACACGGTGCCAGCCAAGGTCGAGCTGATCTCTGACCTCGCCAACACCCAGGCCGAGCGTGATGCCCGTCGCGTGCGCGGCGCACTGCGCTCGTATAACCAGGAGCTCGCGACCATGCGCCTGGTTGCGCGCGGCGTAAGTCCGCTCGTTTTACAGCCAATTCACGTGGATGAGGTTGACGTGTCCACGCCCAGTGGCCGTTCGGCGATGCTGTTGGGCATGATGAGTTACTTTTTCATATTTGCCCTGTTGATGGGCGGCATGTATCTCGCGATCGACACGACCGCTGGTGAACGCGAGCGCGGCTCGCTCGAGCCACTGTTATCCCTGCCCGTAACGCGCGACCAGTTAATGCTCGGCAAGATTGCTGCGACGTGCGTCTTCATGGCGGTCTCTTTGCTACTCAGTCTTTGCTCGTTTTTTGTCGCGCTCAAGTTCATGCCGCTTGAGCAGCTCGGCATGACACCGAACTTCGGTCCCGAGGTGGTGGTCGCTGCGTTCTTCGTGCTCGCGCCGTTCATCCTGCTCGGCGCCTCGCTGATGACGCTCGTGGCCTCGTTTACAAAGAGCTACAAAGAGGCGCAAACGTGGTTGAGCATCGTGCTCGTCGCGCCAACGCTGCCAATTCTGATTGTCAGCATCCTGACCTTGCGGCCGCAGCTCGAATTCATGTTCGTGCCAAGCCTTAGCCAGCACCTGTTGCTCGTCGACATGATCAAAAACGAGCCGGTCAACCTGTTCCATGTCGCAATCTCCGTATCGAGCACGCTCGCCATCGGCGCAGCGCTGACCTGGATTTGCGCCCGCCTGTATCGGCGGGAGGGGCTGCTGGGTTAGGATGCGGCTATGGCTTTGTTTGCCGAATTGCGTCGCCGCAACGTTCTCAAGGTTGCCCTGCTCTACGCCGTCGCCTGCTGGCTGATAATCTGGTTTGTAGGCGTCGTCCAGGCCGAAGTGTCCGTGCCCGTGTGGACTGACGCCTTTATGTATTTCGTGCTCGCGGTCGGGTATCCGGTCGCGCTCTGGTTCGCCTGGACATACGAATTTACGCCGGGCGGCCTGAAAAAAGCCGCGGACGTCGACCAGACGCAGTCGATTGTTTACAAGACCGGTCAAAAGCTGAACTCCGCGGTCGCCGTGTTGCTGGTACTCGGCGTGATCGCCGTTTTCGGTCAGCGCCTGTTGCCAACCTTTGAGTTCCTTGTTCCGGGCACCCCCGAGGGTGATGCCCCCCTGTCCTCACGCGTGCCGGCCGACATTCGCAGCCTTACGCTGGATAACGGCCTGAAGATTATCGTCTGGCCCGATCACGATATTCCCAATGTCGTCATGCACAACTATGTGCGCGCCGGCGGCCGTAACGAGTACCCGGGCATCACCGGCTTGTCGCATTTTTTCGAGCACATGATGTTTCTCGGCACGTCCAACCTCGAGCCGGGTGAGTTTGATCGCACGATGGAAGCTGCCGGTGGCGCGAACAATGCATACACCACGCCTGATATTACGGTCTATACCGACCGGTTTCCGGTGTCGGCACTGGAGACGATTTTCGAGATCGAGGCCGACCGCTTCCAGAACCTCGAGATCTATGAAGAAGTGGTAGAAAGCGAGCGCCAGGTGGTCTACTCGGAGCGCCGCTCCGGCGTCGACAATGACAATTCTTCCAAACTGTACGAGCAGATGCGGGCGACGGCTTTCATTGCACATCCCTACCAGTTTCCGGTCATTGGCTGGCCGTCAGATATCGAATCGTGGACCGAAGAACAGCTGCGCAGTTATTACGAAACGTACTATGCGCCGAACAACCGCACGATCGTTATCGTTGGTGACGTAACCGCCAAGGAAATTTTCG
>Ga0316201_10004488_pt1 | contig 10538 bp, 10 predicted proteins | sample CS6wburrow_MG_FD_204516 | JGI IMG/M metagenome (GOLD analysis project Ga0316201, IMG submission 204516) | Coastal sediment microbial communities from Delaware Bay, Delaware, United States - CS-6 worm burrow | ecosystem: Environmental > Aquatic > Marine > Coastal > Sediment | place: USA... | reverse complement strand
ACATCGGCGAAACAATGGCGGGATGGCATTGCTCGCTGAGCCGAACGCTCCGCTGAAGGACGACAAGGGTTGATGAGCAAGAAAGCGGTTGTATTGGTGACGAGGAAGCTTCCACAGGCCGTGGAAGCGCGTCTGGCACGTGATTACGATGCCCGCTTCAACACCGAGGATCGGGTATACAGCAGCGATGAATTGGTCGAACTCGCGGCTGATGCGGAAGCGATCATCCCCTGTCACACCGAAAAGCTCAGTGCGGAATTGATTGCTCGTCTGCCGAAGAGCGTGCGCGCGATCTGCAGTTTTTCGGTGGGTTACGACCACATAGATCTCGCTGCCGCAAAAGCACGCGGCATTTGTGTGACCAACACACCGGAGGTCCTCAGCGACGCCACCGCAGAGATCGCGGTGTTGCTGATGCTCGGTGCGGCAAGGCGGGTCTATGAAGGTGAACGCCAGATTCGGACCGAGACCTGGGCGGACTGGAGCGCCACCTACCAATTAGGCCTCCAGGTCACTGGAAAGCGACTGGGTATCCTTGGCATGGGCAGGGTCGGGCAGATCATGGCCAGACGGGCGCGCGGATTCGATATGCAGATCCACTATTACAACCGCCACAGGCTGGCCCCCGAACTCGAGCAGGGTGCGGTCTATCACGACAGTGTGGAAGCGTTGTTACCGCATTGTGATTTTCTCTCCATTCATTGTCCCGCAACTCCTGAGACGCACCATCTGCTGAATGCGCAGCGCATCGCTCTGCTTCCGGACGAGGCGGTTGTTGTCAACACCGCGCGTGGCGCAGTCGTGGACGACGAAGCGCTCATTGCCGCGCTGCGCACGGGCAAACTTTTCGCCGCAGGATTGGACGTGTTCAATAACGAACCCAGTATCGACTCCAGATACAAGGAGCTCGAAAACGCTTTTCTGCTGCCGCATGTCGGCAGCGCGACCCGCGAGACCCGTGATGCCATGGGATTTCGCGCTCTGGATAACTTGGATGCGATCGTCTCGGGCCTTGAGCCGCGCGACAGGTTGGCCTGAACGGTCGGGGCCGGATGTCTTGTGTACGAAAGGTGTGAAACCCGGCTATCTTTAAGAAGTTCGGGGATTGGCGTAAGTGGCAGTGATGATGGATAAAGGACGGTTTCGTGGCGACAATCGAAAAAAACGGACAACTGAAGTAGATTCTAACAATTGGAGGATAGATCATTGAAAGATATAGAAAAAAAGATTGACAAGACAGATGTTGTGGAAAAATCAGACGCGTCGGAAGGCCGCCGTAAGTTTCTGAAGGGCGGCCTGGCCGCTGCAGCCGGCACCGCTGCAGCCGGCTTCCCGATGATCTCAACCGGCGCTTCGCCGACCGTGCTTAAGCTCCAGGGCGCCTGGGGCGGTGGCATCTTCAAAGAGTACGCTGAGGACTATGTGCGCCGCGTCAACGAGATGTCTGGTGGCTCGCTCAAGGTCGACTATCTGGATGTCGGCGCGGTGGTAAAAACCGCTGAGCTGCAGACCGCCGTGCACAAGGGCGTCATCGATGGCGCGCATTACGTGACCGCCTACTGGTACAGTAAAAACGCCGCTGCATCGCTGTTCGGCACAGGCCCCTGCTGGGGATGGACTGCGAACCAGCTGCTGGGCTGGATCCATTACGGCGGTGGCAGAGAGCTCTATGAAGAGTTGCTGCGCGACATCCTGCAACTGGACATCGTCGGCTTCTTCTCGGGCCCGATGCCGGCCCAGCCGCTGGGCTGGTTCCGCAAGGAGATCAAAGGCGTCGCTGACATGAAAGGCCTGAAGTACCGCACCGTCGGTCTGGCGGCCAACGTCATGCAGGAGATGGGCATGTCGGTGGTGCAGCTGCCCGGTGGCGAGATCCAGCCCGCCATGGAGCGCGGCCTGATCGATGCGGCCGAGTTCAACAACCCGACCTCCGACAAGGACTTCGGTATGCAGGACGTGGCCAAGAACTATTACCTGGCCAGTTTCCACCAGTCGCAGGAATCCTTCGAGATCATCTTCAACCAGAAGAAGTTTGCGTCTCTGTCGAAGGAGCACCAGGCCATCCTGCGCTATGGAGCTGAAGCGGCATCGTCGGATATGTCATGGAAGGCCCAGGATCGTTACTCGGCCGATCTCATCGCCCTGCAGAAAGAGCACGGCGTCAAGGTCCATCGCACGCCGAATGAGATCATGGCTGCTCAGCTCGTTGCCTGGGACAAGGTGCTGCCGAAGTTCATGGAAGATCCGTACTTTGCCAGGGTCGTGGATTCACAGAAGGCCTGGATGAAGCGTGTAGGTGCGTTCGAGCTTACCAATGCGCCGGACTATGAAGGTGCTTACAAACATTACTTCGGTTCGCCGGTGTAAGTGTTTGCCCCGGTCCGGTATCTTTAGTCTCCGGACCTGAGATGGAGGCGGCGCCTGTTGGCGCCGTCTCCGGTACTTGCAGTCTGAATATTTTCTGGGCGTCGACATGAATCCCTTCCTGTATTTCGTAGACAGTCTTAGCGCCTGGGTGGGCAAGGCATTCGGCTGGTGCATCATGGTGCTTACCTTCGCCACCTGTTACGAGGTGTTCATGCGCTATGTACTCAACGCGCCGACCGCCTGGGCGTTCGATATGGCCGTTCAGATGTACGGCGCCCTGTTCATGATGGCCGGGGCCTATACCCTGTCGCGCAACGGGCACGTGCGCGGGGACGTGATTCATCGACTGCTGCCCATCCGGGTCCAGGCGGGGATCGATCTGACGCTCTACATACTGTTTCTCTTGCCCGGCGTGTTCGCGCTGATCTGGTACGGATACGAATTCGCCGCCGACTCCTGGCGCTACAAGGAAGTCAGCTGGAGCAGCCCAGCGCGCGTCCAGATCTACTTCTTCAAGACCCTGATCCCGGTGGCGGGCGCCCTGGTGTTGCTGCAGGGGATCGCGGAAGCCATGCGCTGCGTCATGTGCCTGCGGTCCGGCAAATGGCCGGCCCGCCTGCATGACGTAGAGGAAACCGAGACGATGGCGATCCACAAGCATCGCGAAGAACTTATTGAAGGTGGAGAGGCCAAATGACCGATCCTCAGATTGCGATCTTGATGCTGGTGCTGTTCATCGGCATCGTCCTGCTCGGTTTTCCCATTGCCTTTACGCTGATTGCCATGGGACTTGGCTTCGGTTATTACGCCTATGCCCAGCCGGATCAATGGGAGCATATCTTCGGCAACCGGATCTTTGATCTGTTTGTGCAGAACACCTTCTCCGTCATGTCGAACGACGTGCTGGTGGCGGTGCCACTGTTCCTGTTCATGGGGTATGTCGTCGAACGCGCGAATATCGTCGACCGGCTGTTTTTCAGCATCCAGATCGCGACCCGGCATGTTCCCGGGTCGATGGCGGTTGCGGCACTGGCGACCTGTGCGGTGTTTGCCACCGCGACGGGTATTGTCGGTGCGGTGGTGACCCTGATGGGCATGCTGGCATTGCCGGCCATGCTCAAGGCCGGCTATGAAAAGAAGCTCGCGAGCGGTGTCATATGCGCCGGCGGCACGCTGGGTATTCTGATACCGCCCAGTATCATGCTTATCGTTTACGCCGCCATTGCCCAGGTTTCGCCGGTGCGTCTGTACGCGGCTGCGCTATTCCCCGGGATCATGCTGGCCAGCATGTACATGATCTATGTGATCACCCGTGCCACCCTCAATCCGTCGCTGGCGCCGAAGCCGAAAGAGGAGGACGTTCCCTCGTTGGGGAGGGTCGTGTGGCAGCTGATGACGTCTTTCGTGCCTCTGTTTGTCCTTATCCTGGGCGTGCTCGGTTCGATCCTTGCCGGGATTGCGACTCCGGCGGAGGCGGCGGGGGTCGGCTCCCTCGGTGGCCTGGTGCTGGCTGCGGTGTACCGCGCCCTGACATGGCAGCGCCTCAAGGAAGCGGTGTTTCTCACCGCCAGGACCTCGGCCATGGTGTGCTGGCTGTTCGTGGGTTCCTGGACCTTCGCATCGGTTTTTTCCTATCTAGGTGGTCATGGGTTGATCGAAGAGTGGGTGCTCGGGATGGAGGTCGGCAGGGTGGGCTTCCTGATCCTTGCCCAGGTCATCATCTTCCTGCTCGGCTGGCCGCTGGAATGGAGCGAGATCATCATCATTTTCGTGCCGATATTCCTGCCCATGCTGAGCACCTTTGGCGTCGACCCGCTGTTTTTCGGTGTGCTGGTTGCACTCAATCTGCAGACCTCCTTCCTCACGCCGCCTATGGCGATGTCCGCCTATTACCTCAAGGGCGTGGCGGGCAAAACCGTGGAACTGATCGAGATCTTCCGCGGCATCATGCCCTATCTGGCGATTGTCATCACTGCCATGGCGCTGATGTATATCTTCCCGGAAATCGCACTCTGGCTGCCGAAATATCTGTTTGGCTGAGCATAACGACAGCGCTGCCCATGCCGGGCGGCGCTCTTCCCAACGCTGTGTAGTGACAATTGCTGATGAATTTATCTGAGATGAGCGCGGTACAGGCCGCAGCGGCTATCCGCGCAGGTGAATGCACGTCCGAAGAGCTGGTCCAGGCGTGCCTGGATCGGATCGACTCCCTGGAAGATAGGTTAGGTGCCTGGGCACATCTTGATCCAGAGCATGCTCTGCAACAGGCGCGTGATGCCGACCTGTACCGGCGTAGTGGTGCCTCTCTGGGCCCGCTGCACGGCGTTCCAATCGGCGTCAAGGATATCTTCGACACCAAGGACATGCCGACCGAGGATGGGACAGTTTTGCATGCGGGCCGCACCCCGGCATTCGATGCCACGGCTGTCGCTTTTTTGCGAGAGGCCGGCGCCATCATCATGGGCAAGACGGTCACCACCGAACTGGCGGTCTATGCGCCGGGAAAAACCACCAATCCACATGACGCCAGTCGCACCCCGGGTGGGTCGTCCAGCGGGTCTGCGGCAGCCGTGGCCGCGAATATGGTGCCGCTGTCTATCGGCACCCAGACCAATGGTTCCGTGATCCGTCCGGCCTCTTATTGCGGGGTCTATGGCTTCAAGCCCAGCCACGGGTTGATTTCGCGCTACCGGGTATTGCAGCAGTCGCGTGTGCTGGACCAGGTTGGTGTTTTCGGGCGGAGCGTGGGCGATGTGGCCCTGATCGCAGAGCAGATGATGGGTTATGACGAACGTGACCCGGACATGCGTGCCAGGGCCCGTCCGGATCTGGTGGGCATTGCTGCCCAGGAGCCGCCGACTCGGCCGCACTTTGCATTTGTTAAAACGCCTGCCTGGGATCAAGCGGATAAGGATGTCCAGGATGGGTTTGGCGAACTGCTGGAGTTTCTCGGAGACCAGGTAGAAGAGCTGGACCTCGCGGAGCTGTTGGAGGACGCCATCGAATGGCACCGCACCATTATGGAGGCCGATCTGGCAAAGAGTTTCCGACGCGAATACGAGCGGGCGAGGGACCGCCTGAGCCCGACATTATGCGAGATGATAGAACGCGGTCGCCGGTGTCTGGCGGTTGATTACAACCTTGCGGTGGAGCAGATCCCTTTACTGAACGAGGCTCTGGATGAAATCCTTCTGGAGCATGACGCCATTCTCACCCCGGCGACAACCGGTGAGGCGCCGATTGGACTAGAATCAACGGGTAGCCCCGTTTTCTGCACACCCTGGTCCTTGTGCGGGGTGCCGAGTATCTCTCTGCCGATCCTGCAGGGATCAAATGGGATGCCTGTCGGTGTGCAGTTGACGGCCGCCAGAGGCGACGACGCACGTCTGTTACGTAATGCAGCGTGGCTGGTCCAGCGGGTCACCGAGTGAAGCGAAATATATACTGAGAAAGTGCAGGGTCAACACTATGTTATGGGGGGCATCGGAATTTCATGATTAACATTCTCTGCGGATCGCTGGCTATGGTTATTCTCACGCTGTTTATAGGGGGGTTGGCCTATTCGATCTGGGATAACACGGAATCTATCGCATTTCCGATTATCGTCGCGATTGTTCTGGTGATGGCCTTTGTGGCTTTTATCGACGAAATCAGATCCGGGCCTGACCATACCTGACCAGCTTGTTCCTGTGTTGGTCTCAGAGGGGCCGCTCGTTTTCTCAATGGTGTTTGGGCTAAACCCAGAACTCAGGCAGACGTGATCCGGCAATGACTTTGCGCATGCCTTGGCGGTCAATAGACACCCTTGCTGTTCAGAAATTTCCCCATCTTCCTGTCAAAGCCCATGATGTGGGCCAGAAACCAGTCGTTGGAGACGTCGTATTCCGAATAGAAGGCGGGACGTTTGCCCTCGGATATGGCGTTACAGATATGGTTCAGGTGCTTGAGCAGCAGCTTGTGCTCCTTGTGGTGTTTCTTGGTTTGTTCCATTCCGTACTCTTTCATCAACTTTTCTTCGGACGCGAAATGGAAGGCCGTGTATTCGTAAAGGTCGACGACCAGTTGGCGCAGGTCTTCTTTGTCGATCTGCTGCTCCACCCCGGCATGTAGTCTGTTGACGTGACCGAGCAGCTCTTTGTGTTGTTCGTCGATTTCCGCAACATTGATGCTGTATTCATCAGACCAGACGAGAATGGGCATGTTGTTATTGTCTCCGATCCAGTGGTTTCGGGCGGGGCGGATTGCCTGAGCCCGTCTGCATACATTGAGCACTGCGATGCCGGTAATGCCGACTGTCACTTAATTGTAGTTATCACGTTCCGGGTTCATCGGCAACGTAGAGTTCAAGGCCCCGTGCCGGTCTGAGCGTGGGTGTGCCGACCCGCAGACGGGCCTGCCGCAGCCGCTCAGGAGGCGCATTCGACAGTAAGATCGACCGCATTCTTCAGTGTGTTTGCGACGATACAACCGCGTTCGGCAATGCTACTGAGTTTGCCCAGTTCTGCGGCCGGTTGGCACTGTGCCGTCACTGTCATATGGATGGCGGTATAGCGCGGTGGGGCATCGGCCAGCTCACCGGCGATCTGCACGTGGGCGTCGCTGAGTTCTATCTTTCGCGCCTTGGCCGCAGCCAGCAGGTTGCTCATGAAGCAGCCGCCCAGGCCCATCAGCAGCGCCTCGCCGCCCATGGGGCCTTTATCCTGACCCCCCTTGGGTTCGGGGCGATCCATGGTCAGCGCGTGGTCGCGGGCCTGGCCTTTCGATGACGAGTGGTCGAGCTGGTCTACGGTGACATGGATGGTCGGCATGGTCTGGGATTCTCCTGGTGATGCGGAAGGGGCCTAAGCGACCGAATGACCGGCCAGGCCCTCGAGCGCCTTGACCAGTGCGGAATGGTCGAGCTTGCCGTCGCAGGCGTTGAACAGCTGCTGTGCGGTCGCCGTGTTGGGCAGGCTGACCCCCAGCGCCCGGGCACCGGACAGCGCCAGGTTGAGGTCCTTCTGGTGCAGCTCGATACGGAATCCGGGGTCGAAGGTCCTTTTGATCATGCGCTCACCGTGCACCTCCAGGATCTTTGAGCCGGCGAAGCCACCCATCAGGGCCTGCCTTACCCGCGCCGGATCCACGCCGGCCTTGGAGGCGAACACCAGCGCCTCGCCAACGGCCTCGATGTTGAGCGCGACGATGATCTGGTTGGCGACCTTGCAGGTCTGTCCGGCACCGTTTTCTCCGACCAGGGTGATGTTCTTGCCCATTGCCTCGAACAGTGGGCTGGCCCTGGTGAACGCGGCCTCCGAGCCGCCGACCATGATCGTCAGCGCGGCGTTCTTGGCGCCGACCTCGCCACCGGAGACCGGGGCGTCCAGGTAGTCGCAGCCCAGCTCATTGATCCGCGCGGCGAAAGCCTTGGTCTCGATCGGTGAGATCGAACTCATGTCGATGACCAGTTTGCCCGCAGCCAGGCCGGCGGCGACGCCGTTTTCGCCAAACAGCACGCTCTCCACCTGGGGCGTGTCGGGGACCATGATGATGATGGTGTCCGCCTGTTGCGCGACCTGTTCCGGCGCATCACACAGAATCGCGCCGCCCTCGATCAGTTCGGCAGGCGGTGGCGAGCGGTGGGTGCTTAGATAGAGCTGGTGCCCGGCGGCCTGCAGGTGGCCGGCCATGGGGCGGCCCATGATTCCGGTGCCGATAAAACCGATTTTTTGCATATCGTTCTCCCAGAGTCTTGCAGTCTTCACGCGGCGCCGGCCGCTGGTTTATTTCATCGTCGGCATGTGGAAGTCCGCGCCCGCGCGAATCCCGGTCGGCCAGCGCGAGGTCACGGTCTTGAGCTGGGTGTAGAAACGGATGCCTTCCATGCCATGAACGTGGATGTCACCGAACAGAGAGCGTTTCCAGCCGCCGAAGCTGTGGAATGCCATGGGTACCGGAATCGGCACATTGACACCGACCATGCCCGCCTGGACCCTGGAGGCAAAAGTCCGGGCGGTGTCGCCGTCGCGGGTGAATATCGCTGTTCCGTTACCGTATTCATGCTCGTTGACCATGCGCAAAGCCGACTCGAAGTCGGCCGCGCGCACCACACACAGCACCGGACCGAAGATCTCCTCTTTGTAGATGCGCATGTCCGTGTCGACCTTGTCGAACAGACAGCCACCAAGGAAGAATCCGTCAGGGTGTCCCTCGATGCTCAGGCCGCGGCCGTCGACGGTCAGTTCGGCGCCCTCGGCAACACCCAGATCGACATAGCCTGTGACCTTGTCGAGGTGTTCCCGGGTGACCAATGGGCCCATCTCGGAGTCGTCCGCGGTGCTGGGCCCGACTTTCAGTGCACGCACACGAGGTGCCAGTCGCCCGATCAGGGCGTCGGCGGTTTCATCGCCCACCGCGACCGCCACCGAGATGGCCATGCAGCGTTCGCCCGCGGAGCCGTAGGCCGCGCCCATCAGCGCATCGGCGGCCTGATCCATGTCGGCATCGGGCATGATCACCATGTGATTCTTGGCGCCACCGAGCGCCTGCACCCTTTTGCCGTTGTGGGTCCCGGTCTGGTAGATATACTCGGCCACCGGCGTCGAGCCGACAAAACTCACCGCAGCGACCTCAGGATGGGTGAGCAGGGTGTCGACCGCCTCTTTGTCGCCATTGACCACGTTCATCACGCCATCCGGCAGCCCGGCCTCCGTCAACAGCTCGGCCAGCCGCAGGGCGGTGGAGGGCACTTTCTCCGAGACCTTGAGGATGAAAGTGTTGCCGCAAACGATCGACAGCGGAAACATCCACATAGGGACCATCGCCGGAAAGTTGAACGGGGTGATGCCGGCACAGACGCCGAGGGGCTGGCGGATCGAGTGGCTGTCGACATCGGTGCCCACGTTCTCGGAGAAATAGCCGGTCAGAAGGTACGGCGCGCCGCAGGCGAACTCAGCGACCTCCATCCCCCTGATTATCGAACCGCGTGCATCGCTGAGCACCTTGCCGTGCTCGTTGGATACCAGTTCGGCGAGTTCATCGATGTTTTTTTCAAGCAGTTCCTTGAAGCGGAAAAACACCCTGGCGCGCCGCAGTGGTGGGGTGTCTCGCCAGGCCGGGAAAGCCGCTGCCGCGGAGGCGATTGCATACCCGGTCTCGTCGGCGGACGCCAGCGGTACCTGGGCGGTCACTTCGCCACTGGTCGGGTTGAAGATTTCGCCGAAACGGCCACTGGTGCCTTGTACGTGGCGACCGTTGATGTAGTGGTGCAGTATCTTGCTCATATCGGTGTTTTCTTGTGCAGGTGGACGCCTTGTCGTGATGGCGTGTCGATCGTCGCCAGTATAGTCGCCCTGCCTGTTCGGCGCAGTCGGCGATGCATAGCCGCTAACGGTCTGGCCCATGCGCGTGGCCTGCGAGTGCCAATGTCGTGGACAAAGGGTTATGGTTGGGCGATGAATCTGAGACGGCCGGCCTGCCGGGTGCGCTGCATGCGCAGCGCCACTGCGGATCTGTGAACAGCTATTTTCTACCGCTCGGCCTGCTGCTGGCATTGGTCGTGGCGGTACTGGCACCGACACCGGGTGCCCTGCTGCACCAGGCTGGGCTGGTGCCGTGGATGGTGGTGATCATCTTCCTGGTCAACGGCTATCAGGTCGACCTGAAGAAATTGCCGCGTGCGGGCCGCGCGGCCAAGGCATCTGTCGTGGCGATCGCGATCAGCCTGCTGCTCAGCCCGCTGATCGGTCTGGCGACCGTGTCGCTGTTCGAACTGCCTGCCGATGTGGCCTTGGGTCTGGTGGTGATGGCGACGGTACCACCAACCCTGTCTTCGGGCATTGTGATGACCCAGGTGGCCGGAGGAAACGTACCGAAGGCCCTGTTCCTGACCATCCTGTTGAATCTGATCGGTGTGCTCAGTGTCCCGTTCATGCTGCAATTCGCGCTCGGCAGCGCCGGCCTGGTCAGCATCTCACCCTGGTCCGTCCTGATGCAGCTCATCCTGCTGGTGCTGCTGCCGTTCGCATTGGGCGCGCTCACCAGGCGGGTCGCCGGCGCAGGTGCGTCAGGCCACTGGCTGCTGCGTTATCTGCCATCGAGCTGTGTGATTGCAACCGTGTGGGTATCGGCCTCGGCCTCGTCCGGGATGCTAAAGGCATTCGATATCGGCCTGTTGCTGCTGATCCTGGCGG